>Ga0081455_10007811_pt1 | contig 11203 bp, 11 predicted proteins | sample TabmetS3T2R1_FD_70207 | JGI IMG/M metagenome (GOLD analysis project Ga0081455, IMG submission 70207) | Tabebuia heterophylla rhizosphere microbial communities from the University of Puerto Rico - S3T2R1 | ecosystem: Host-associated > Plants > Roots > Rhizosphere ... | reverse complement strand
GCGCGGCGAAGACGAACTTTCTAACATCGTCTTCGCCGCCTTCTTTCATCCGAAAGACGTCGTACCCAGTCAGAACTCGCATATTTTTCCCTGTGAGCCGGGAACCACCGAGCCAGTCTACAGCTTAAGTAAACGCACAAATGCTTGAGTAGATTATGCCACCAAGCATCGCTCCAATAGCTACTAGTGCGACATCCCGCTTCAGAAAGGCAATCAAAAGAAAAGCAGTCAGCGAAATACCGACAGTGAGCCAGTCGACAAGGGCCTCGGGAATCAGATCCAGCGAGACCACAGCGATGATGCCTACGACCGCCGCACTGACACCAGCGAGGAACGCCTGAATCCCGCGATTCTCCTGAACCTTTTCAACAAAATGCGCACCGGCAATTACGAAGATAAACGACGGCAGGAACACGCAGAACGTAGCTAAGACTGCTCCGCCAACTCCGCCGGCGATATATCCCACGAAGGCAGTGAACAACATGAACGGGCCGGGCGTTGCCACACTCAGCGCCACGCCATCCAGTAGCTGGGCGTCTGATAACCAGTGATATTGTGCGACCGCCCCGCGCTGAACGAAAACAAGCGATGCGTAGGCACCACCAAAACTCAGCAGTCCAGTCTTCAGAAACAGCCATGCTATTTGTAATAACCGGGAGTCGGCAAACGGAATGGCCAGACCAATTCCGCCAATCGCCACTGGAAATGTTGGCACGCCCTTTCTCAGAAGCGGCCACCCTCGATCGACAATCAAATTCAAGACACCTGCAATTAACAGAATCAGCAGGAAGTTGATTCCCGCGAATCGCATACCGGCAAATGCGGCCACTAGGAGGACCGCGAGAAAGAAATTGCGAATTGCGGCGCGTCCAAGCTTAATGATGCCAGCGGCAATTATGCCCATTACGGCGGGCTTAAGGACATAAAGGGCATTCATGACTTGAGGCAGCTCGCCGTAGCGAACATATAGCCAACTCAAAATGATCATCGTGATCGCACCGGGTAAAATAAAGGTGAGCCCGGCAAGAACCCCGCCCAATAGTTTGCGTTTCAGATAACCCACGTAGATCGCTAACTGCAGCGCCTCGGGCCCAGGAAGCATGTGGCAGAAAGCCATGATCTTGATAAAGCGATCTTTGGATAACCACCGGTGTTTTTCCACCATGTGATTGAACATCATTGTGATCTGTGCAACCGGGCCCCCGATGTTCACAAAACCGAGAAACAAAAAATAGAAAAATACCTCGCGCCACGAGGGCATCTGATCATGTGAGTCGCGACCCTTTTCCTGGACGTGATTCATCGTGGCCGCAGAAAGGCGTACAGGGCGTCGAAGCATTCAAAGCCGCGGCGCAAGATCTCCTGATCAGGCAGCCCTTCCTTCGCCCATCCCTTAAGGACACGATCAATTCCGACCGCCTCGACTCGTTGAAATCGTGCGTCGTCCAAGTCCGCGTCGTGGATCATCTCTCCAATCTTGACTAAAGATTTGTCTGAAATCGCAAATCTCCTGGTTAGCGTTTCGAAGGTGCAAAAATTCCCATGATGCGAAAATTCGGTGTCAAGCATGTCGAACGGGATAGCGCCCGGGATCGCATCAGCAGTTGGCGCGAACACGAATTTCGGTTTGCGATCAATAAATTTGGCGATCAGCCAGGCCGATCCGACACGATCGATCTCTGGGCGCGGCCGGGTTAGCCATGTCCTCCCCTGATAATCCGTCACGTCCAATTTTTGCAGTTGGCGCGCACGTTTTGGTCCTTCGGCTCGCCGGAGAAGCATCGCTATTTCATGTCCTCGCGGACTGTCGAAAAAATCAACAGCACGAATTTCCCGAAACCGACGCGTGAGTCGCTCCAGTTCTGACGCTGCTTCCTCGCTGTCTATTTTCTTTCGTCGCGTGATGAAACTCTGAAGAGATTTCCGTAGCTCGGTGTAATCTATTGCCCGAGCGTCGTTGAACATCGAGATTATGTGCTCTCTCGTCAGGCCTTCGATTTCCTGCGCTCGAACGAGCGTCGAATCACCTCCGTAGTCACGGATCTGCTGCGCCAGCCATTGGAACTGCTCGTACTGCGCCGGCGCGTCTGGCAGCAGATACGTGGATGTCTTGATCTGGATCGCTCCCATCTTCTTCAGTCGGCGCCACACGGCCACGCGCTCCGTGTTCCGATTGGTCGGGAGGCTAAAGAGCAACAACAACCAGGAAGTTGCCGTCATCACAACGCATGCTGACCAAATGAAATAGGTATTGCAAATATTATTTGAACTTACATTTGATCTGCGCTGTCTGAAAATAGATCTAACAGAATCATCAATACGGGAGGTCCATAAACAAATGAAGAGTAAGCTAGTAATAGCAGCCGTAGTCAGTGCGGGACTCGCCTTCGGCGTAGCCGCTCAAGCAGCAGAAAGCGAGCACGAAGAGCAGACCATCAGCAGCTCCGATGTGCCCGCCGCAGTGCAGCAAGCTGCTCAAGCCGAAGCCAAAGGGAGAACAATTGTCCGCTGGGAAAAAGAAGGCCGTAACTTCGAAGCCGTCATCGACAAGAACGGCAAAAAGGTTGGCGTCGAAATGGACGCCAGCGGCAAGGTCTTGAGCCGCCACGACGAGGGCAAAGAGCACAAGGGAAAAGGCGAGTAAAATCAACGCGAGATCGTTGCGCGCTCTGCCTCGGAGCTTGGGACAGAGCCTGCAGCAGCGAACGTGAAAAAAATTCTGATCAGCTACGTGGTGTTTTGCACGGCCCTCGGCAGCGCCTCAGCGGAACTGGACACAAGTAAGATCGATCAAATCACCGGACTAAAGGGGAAGTTCAATGAGAAGGAAAAGGTTTACAAAGTCACTTTCCCTCGCAACGACGTAAAGGTTGTTGTCGATGGCTGGACCATGCCGCCCTTCATGGGCTTGGGAACGTGGGCGGCATTCACGGAAGCGAAAGATGGCGCGGTGGTCATGGGTGACACAGTTCTCTTTGAAGACGAAGTAAGCGCGGCAATGTCAGCCGCGCTGGACAACGGGCTTAACGTAACGGCGCTTCATAATCATTTCTTTTTCGACCGGCCCAAGGTCTTCTTCATGCACATCAAAGGCGAAGGAACCGCTGACAAATTGGCAGGCGCTGTGAGAAAGGTGTACGACAGCATCAAGCAAACCCGCGGGGCGAATCCGCAACCGAAAGATTCTTTTGGTGGTAAGCCGTTACCGGAAAAAAGTTCGGTAACGCCGGGACCTCTCAATGAGATCTTTGGAGCGCAGGGTGAGTCAAAAGACGGAATGGTGAAATTCACGTTCGGTCGCCCCGCACAAATGCATGGGGTCGCACTCGGTAACAATATGGGCGTCAACACATGGGCCGCATTCGCTGGCAACGATGACAATGCAATCGTTGATGGAGATTTCGCAGTGACAGAAGATGAATTGCAGCCGGTCTTGAAAGCATTGCTTAAAGAAAAAATCAACATTGTTGCCATCCACCAGCACATGACGCACGAAGAGCCGCGCATCATGTTTTTTCATTATTGGGGTAGAGGCACAGCCAAAGAGTTGGCCCAAGCTGTGAAAGGCGGATTTCTCGTCGGCGGTCTTCTAGGAGTCAGCTCCCCGCTGCACAATTAAACACGTTTTGTCGGGTAGGACGACATGAGGCTACCCCATAGAGTATTGCTCATAAGCAACTCGACTGTGTACGGCCGAGCGTTCCTTGATCATGTCGAGTCCGAGATCCGGAGCTTCCTAGGTGGCGCAAAACGTATATTATTTTTTCCTTTCGCCTTACACGATCGCGACGCTTACACCTCCACGGCCCGGAATCGTTTTGCGGCCATGGGTTATGCTCTCGACTCAGCGCACGAAACATCTGTTCCACAAAACGCGGTCGAGGAAACCGACGCTATTTTTATCGGCGGAGGAAACACTTTTCGCCTTCTTAAGGCCCTGCAGGATCTTGACCTCATTGAGGCTATTCGCCACAAAGTAAGCAGCGGAGCGCCTTACATCGGTAGCAGCGCAGGTTCAAATGTCGCTGGGCCAACGATCAAAACGACGAAGGACATGCCAATCGTCCAGCCGCGGTCGTTTGATTCCCTCGGCTTGGTTCCCTTTCAGATCAGCCCTCACTATCTCGATCCCGATCCCAAATCCACCCACATGGGAGAAACGCAGGAAGAACGAATTCTGCAGTTTTTAGAGGAAAATGAAACCCCGGTGGTAGCCATTCGCGAAGGCGCCTGGCTGTCATGCAAGGATGGTAGCGTCACGTTGAAGGGTCAAACAGGAGCGAGGATTTTCCGCCGTGGGCACGCTGCATGCGAGGCGACGCCTGGCGCCGAAATCACGAAGTTAATTGAAGGGCATAATGCAATCTAAAGGAACGCTTTTACTGCGTCGCAGCGATGTCGAAGCCCTGTTGAATCCAGTCGACTGCATGGCTGCGGTTGAAAATGTCTTTCGGCTACAAGGTCAGGGAAGAATTCCGGCGCCTGGAATTCTTGGAGTAAAGGCCACACGCGGTGGCCTGCATGTTAAAGCCGGATTGCTGTCGGGCGACAAAGACTATCTTGTTTCGAAACTCAACGCCAACTTCCCAGGCAACAGCGCGAATTTCGGCTTACCGACTATTCAAGGCATAATTGCCGTGTTCGATGCGGAGAACGGCGGTCCGCTCGCAATTCTCGACTCGATCGATATCACGCGAAAGCGCACCGCCGCAGCATCTGCAGTGGCGGCAAAATACCTCGCTAGAAGAGACTCATCTGTCGCAACGATCTGTGGCTGTGGACAGCAGGGTCGGGCACAACTTCGCGCCGTCCTTCTGGTCTTACCGTTAACAAAAATCTATGCGTTCGATGCAAACGAACAGGCAGCGATGAATTTCAGACGCAAACTTCTGCCCGAACTGAAGATCGATATCGAACTTGTTCGAGATTTGCCGGACGCGATTCGGAACAGTGATGTTTGTATAACGTGCACGACCGCGACTAAATCCTTTGTAAGCAAGGAAGATGTGAGGCTCGGCACCTTTATCGCAGCAGTAGGCGCAGACGACGAGAACAAACAAGAAATCGACCCGGCATTAATGGCCTCGGCAAAAGTTGTTGCAGACAGTTTGGAGCAATCATGCGCGATTGGCGATGTGCACCACGCAATCGCTCAAGGCTTGATGCGGAAAGAAGATGTTTACGCGGAGTTATGCGAAATCGTTGCCGGGAAAAAAATCGGCCGCCACGCCGATGATGAAATCACCGTTTTCGACAGCACTGGCGTCGCTACTGAAGATGCCGCCGCAGCAGCAGCAGTTTATGAAAGCGCGCTTTCAAGGCACATCGGCACTCATTTCGACTTTGTGGCCTAAGGTTGTGAAATGGGGATACCAACGCGAAACTCGATGGAGCTTTCGATCATGGAAATCAACCAGACCCTGGAGGTCAACAAGTGTTTTCGATTCCTCGTTGGCTAACGGGCTGCATACTTGGTTTTGTCTGTGGAACGGCGATCGCCGGCGGACCCTACCAGTTTGTAACTGAAATCCCGATTGGTGGCGAAGGCGGCTGGGATATCTTGACGATCGATTCCTCGCACGATCGTCTTTACCTTTCGCACGCGACGAAGGTCGTCGTTGTCGATCTGATTAAAAACACCATCGCCGGCGAAATTGTCGAAACGCCCGGCGTTCACGCATTCGTGGCCGTACCCGAACTGCGACGCGGTTTCTCATCGAATGGCAAAGAATCGAAATCAAGCGTTGTCGATCTAACGACGTTGAAAACGATTTCGAAAATTGATACCGGTCCAAATCCAGACGCTATCGTTTACGAACCGCGTCATGGTGGAGTTTATGTTTTCAATCACTCTGGAAATTCGGTGACAGTCATCGATGCAAAAACGGCAACCATCTCAGCAACAATTGAACTCGGGGGCGGTCCGGAGTTTGCAGCGGTGGACGAGAAAACCGGACGAGTCTATTGCAACATCGAAGACAAGAGCGAAGTCGCGGTGATCGACGTGATCAAACGCGAAGTTGTCGCGCGCTGGCCCCTAGCGCCGGGAGAGGAACCAAGCGGCATCGCTTTGGACGCAGCCCATCATCGATTGTTCGCGGGTTGTCACAACAAAATGATGGTGATGCTCGACACGGAGAGCGGCAAAGTTGTTGCCAATGTGCCAATCGGAGCCGGTGTCGATGGATGCGCGTTCGACGACACCACTCAACTCGCATTCGCATCGTGCGGAGACGGAACAACAACAATCGCGAAAGAAGAATCGCCTGAAAAGTTGAGCGTTGTGCAAACTTTGAAGACGGAACGAGGTGCGCGAACGATAACGCTCGATCCAAAGACGCACCGGATTTATTTGCCTGCGGCACAATTTCAGCTGCCGCCAAGTCCATCGCCCGGCGCATCGCCTGCGCGGCCGACGATTGTCCCGAACACGCTGAAGCTCTTGATTTACGGTCCGTCTGCACAGGCGAAACAGTAGCGTGTGCGACAATTAACGATTGCAAGCTTTCTCGCCTGCACTGCGCGAGGCGCGTTCGCGCAAGGCGGGCCGCCAATGATCACCGGTGATCCCGGCACGGCTGGCGGCGGCAAGTGGGAAAACAATTTCGCCATCGCGTTCGAACATCGTCTGGCGAAACCCGCCGAAAGCGGCGGCAGCGCCAAGCCAGCCTTGTTTGGCACTTTTAGAAGCGCACGACCCGTTGTTGCTTCACCGCGCTTTGTCGAACGCGATCTTAAGACCGAACCCTATCAAAATAGCGCCCATAGCACTGTCGAGCGCCGCGACTACACCACGTTGCTTTAGCCAGATGGATAGCCATTCAGTCGCGCTTGTTAAAAGCAAAAACCAAAGAAGGCCTTCTGTCGCGTGAATCAAAGCGAGTAAAATGCTGAATGACCAAACCTGGACGCCTGCTGGAATAAATTGCGGCAGGAAGCTCAAGTAAAAGACGCCGATCTTTGGATTGAGGAGATTCGTCAACAAACCACGTCTAAACCATCGAGAACCGTCTCCCCGTTCCTGTTGCTCCGAGGCTGGTTCGGACGCGTTGTTTGAAGAAGTGCCTGTGAACGCCCGAACAAACAATTTAATCCCCAGATAGCCCAGGTAGATAGCGCCAACGATTCGCAGCATGTCGTACGCGAAGCTGGAGACAGCAAGGAGGGCGCTCAATCCAAAAGAAGCCGCGGCGCCCCAAACCAGACAACCGAAACAGATGCCGACGCCTGCAAGGAGTCCCTGTTTTCGACCCTCCACGGCAGCGGTTCGCAAAACCAAAGCTGTATCCAAGCCCGGCGTGATGGTCAGGAAACCGGCAGCTAACGTGAACGAAAACAGCGCTTGGCCGACAGTCATAAAGCCTAGTTAGAACTTCTATTCTCCTCTCGCTTGGAAGGCCATCACATTTGAATAATTGAAAAACAGTTGGCGACGCGTCGAACCCGCGCGAAGTATCGATCAACATGTCGATTTCATTTTTTCGGATCGCCGCTGCGCTTTGTTTCCTTGCGGTTGGCCTGGGCGCATTTGGCGCACACAGTCTTAAGCAAAGCCTCGACGCTCACGGAATGCTCGATGTTTGGAACAAGGCCGTGTTTTATCATTTCATTCACGCGCTTGCGCTCCTGGTGCTTGCGCTTTATGGCGCTGCCAATCGCAACGCCTGGTGGTTACTGTTTGCCGGTATTTTCATTTTTAGCGGAAGTTTGTACGTGATGGCGCTCACAAATCTTCGCTGGCTCGGAGCAATTACACCAATCGGCGGTCTCTGTTTTCTTGCTGGCTGGGCGTGGCTGGCGATTGCACCGCGGCCGTAGTACGCCCTGGGTTCAACGGTGGAATGCGTTGTCCTCGACGCGTTGGAACAGCCGGCTTCGCTGCAAAATATTTTCTGTAGATACGGCGTGCCAGCTAAAGACTGCGCCTTCGGCGATTGGTTCAGCCATCGCCTTCACGGGAAGCGGGACCCGCCTATTGCGTCGGGCACAAGAATGCTGTTCCGGGGATCCTCTTCTGATATACTACCGACTCGATGTTTAGCGCACTGTCGGAAGCAGAGCGAGCTGCGATTACAGCAGTCGTATTCGTCGGAACATTCCTCATTGTGGTTTGGCTAGGCCGTTACTTAAAGCGGCGTGCAGGGGTACGACTTGGCCTTCTATTCCGTCTTTTCAGTCTAATCCTGGCATTCTACGCAGCCATTAGTGTTTACGGTGTCCACGCGTCCTGGCGAAACCATGTCGGTACAGCTGTCATTCTATTGAGCACAGCGGTGCTGGTGGCGCTGGTGAACCGGTACGTATGGGATTTTTATTTCGAAAAGAAACGGCATACGCCAATCCCGCATTTTCTCCGTGAGGTTTTCGGTGGAATCCTTTTTCTGATCGTATTGCTGCTGGTGCTGAGCTACGGCTATCATGCCGAAGCGCAGTTGAAAGGACTGCTTGCGGGTTCCGGAGTCGTCGCAATTATCCTCGGCTTCGCTGGACAGAATCTCTTTGCCGGCATTATCGGGGGCATATCGATTCAGATTAATCGCCCTTACAAAGTCGGCGACTGGTTGCAGGTGGGCGACCGCTTTGCCGAGGTAATGGAGATCAACTGGCGTTCGACGCGGTTGCGCACGAACGACACCATTTATCTCGACATCCCGAACAATGAGATGGTGAGCCACACCATCGTCAATCTTCATTACCCGACGGAAGTTCATGCCATGCGGATTCGGGTCGGCGTTGAGTACAAAACCCCGCCAAATCGCGTAAAGGATGCGCTGTTCCGAGCCGCTTCGACGGCGGAAGGAGTGCTGTCCGAACCAAAAGTAAGGGTGTTCCTGGTCGACTTTGCCGATTCCGCCATGCTGTACGAGATCAAGTTTTACATGGGCAATCACGCCAGGATCAACGAAATCAACGACGCCGTGCGCACCAACGTTTGGTACGAACTCAAGCGGCAGGGCATCAGCATCCCCTTCCCGATTCGCACGTTGCACGTGGAACGCAAAGGGGCTGCACCAGTACAAGAAGAGTATCAGGAAGCCCGGGCAATTTTACGCTCGGAAGCTTTGTTCGAGTGCTTGTCGGACGAAGAAATCGAGAGCCTCGTGCAACAGTCTCAGGTGAGTCATTTCGGGCGCGGCGAGCGCGTAATCAGAGAAGGCGCCGAGGGCGACTCGATGTTCGTATTGTTGAGGGGCGCAGCCGAAGTGTCGATCTCGAAAAACGGCCATTCCATTCCGGTGGCTACTTTGAAAGCGCCCGATTGCTTCGGGGAAATGTCTCTCCTCACCGGTGAACGTCGGACAGCAACGGTGCGCGCCCAGACCGATTGCCAGGTGATGGAGATTGGCAAGCCAGTAATGGCGGAGCTGCTTCGCGCCTCGCCTGATTGCCTCGATCGGCTTAGCGACCTACTTGCCAAACGGAAAATGGAAACGGAAGGATTGCTGAAAGAGGCGGTTCCCCAGGGACAGAGCGCAAGTAAAGAGAGCGAATACCGGGCCACTTTCCTCCGGCGTTTGCAGACGTTTTTCGAATTGTAGCCTGTCAGGACACTCTTCGATCGTAGACTTGGACGTCGTCTCGAGATCCGGACGGAATCCACCAGTGTTCACGTACGTATCATTCTGAGGATCAGGATGACCGGGCGAGCTTAGAAATAACGAATTGCGGGCGGATAAAAACCCACTAAAGTCCCCAGTTTTCAGCCGGAACGTTCATGAGCATTTTACTTGGCCTAACGATTCTTAATGCAGGCGTGCCATTGTCTATGGTATGCGCAGTCATTGGGCTGGCCTTTGCTCTCGTCTTGATCGCGATCGTGAGCCGCTCTTCGGCTGGCAACGAACGGATGCGACAGATTGCGGCCGCAGTGCAGGAAGGCGCCAAAGCATATTTAAATCGGCAAGTCATCACTATCAGCGTGATCGCCGCGATCATCTTTGTGCTGCTTTTCATCTTCAAAGATCATCCCACGGCGATCGGTTTCGTAATCGGCGCCTTTTGTTCCCTGGCAGCCGGTTACATTGGCATGCGCATCGCAGTGATTGCGAATGTGCGCACGACGCAGGCGGCGACTCACTCGCGCACGGCTGCCCTGCGCATTGCATTTAACGGAGGAGCGGTAACGGGGTTGCTGGTGGTTGGTCTTGCGCTGCTTGCTGTCTCGATCTTCTATACGGTTGCCAGCAAAATCGTTGGGCCCGACATGGCGATTCGCAGTCTGGTCGGCCTCGCGCTGGGGGCAAGTTTGATTAGCGTCTTCGCGCGATTAGGCGGCGGCATTTATACTAAGGCTGCCGACGTGGGCGCCGATCTCGTCGGCAAAATTGAAAAAGGCCTGGAGGAAGATGATCCGCGCAATCCGGCGACGATTGCCGACAACGTGGGCGACAACGTGGGCGACTGCGCCGGTATGGCGGCTGACGTTTTTGAAACTTATGCGGTCAGCTTGATTGGTGCGATTCTTGTCGGTGCGCTCACACTGGCGGGAAATCCAGCAGCCATTGTTTACCCATTTGTGCTCGGCGGAATTTCTGTGCTTGGCGCAATCTGTGGCGTCGTGTTCGTGAACGTCGCCAACGGCAAACCGGCGAATATTCTCATGGGCGCAGTGGTGGCGAGCGCGATAGTCTCCGCGATCTTATTCTGGCCCACCACACACTATTTGTTTCCAAACGGCGTGAATATCGCCGGTGCAACGCGCACACCTGCGCAACTTTACTGGGCGTCAATCATCGGCCTGGTCATGACGGCAGTTGTCGTAGTCATTACCAATTACTACACGTCAATGCACTATGCGCCGGTGCAAAAAATTGCGCGCGCTTCGGAAACCGGTCATGCCACCAATATCATCGCCGGCCTGGCCGTCGGCCAGCACGCCACTGCGTTGCCGGTCGGTTTCATCGGCATCGCTATTCTGCTCAGTTTCCATTTTGCTGGGCTTTACGGAATCGCAATTGCCGTGATGGCGATGTTGTCGATGGCGGGAATTGTCATCTCACTCGATTCGTTCGGACCGATTACGGACAACGCAGGCGGCATCGCGGTCATGAGCAATTTGCCTAAAGAGGTGCGTGGTGTAACGGACGAGCTCGACGCGGTCGGCAACACGATGAAAGCCGTGACCAAAGGTTACGCTATCGCATCGGCGGGATTGGCCGCACTCGTTTTGTTCGGCTCGTACGTAGAGGAACTCAGGACGCAT
>Ga0081455_10007810_pt1 | contig 11203 bp, 6 predicted proteins | sample TabmetS3T2R1_FD_70207 | JGI IMG/M metagenome (GOLD analysis project Ga0081455, IMG submission 70207) | Tabebuia heterophylla rhizosphere microbial communities from the University of Puerto Rico - S3T2R1 | ecosystem: Host-associated > Plants > Roots > Rhizosphere ... | reverse complement strand
CGTACTCCTCCAACTCCTCGGCCCCGTCGGCGAAGTCACCCCGCTCGACCAGCAAGCGCGCCCGCTCGTACCGCAGTCGCGCGGGATGCGAAGGCAGCAGCAGCGAGAGGTCCACCGCCCACAGCCCCACCTCCGACCGCTCGGGACGGGCCGCCGCCCACGCCCGTACGTTGTTGAGGATCCGGCGTACGACGTCCAGGGGATCGGCCGGCTCCAGCATCGCCGGTTCCAGCGGTACCCCCGCCGCCCCCACCACCAGGTCTGCCCCCTTCGCGATTAGCCATGAAATCCGCTCCTTGAGGAGGGCCGCCGCGGGAGAGCGACGGCCTGAGTTCGAGGATGGACGCTGCCTCCGAGGGTCACGCCCGCTCGGAGTGTCTCAGCCCCGGCCCGACAGGGCGCCGAAATATATGTAGTTGTCATAACAGCGGGGGAGTGAGATCGCTCACAAAGGTTGGAACTCACGGTTTTCCGGATCGTCGTTGGGTACGCGACTCAGTAGCTGGCGCATCTTGCGGGCGAGGACCTGAGGAGAGAGCGGCTTTTCCAGAAACGGAATGCCGGCGTCCAGGAGTCCGCGGCGGGTCACATCGTCATCGGTGTACCCGGACATGAATAACACCGGGAGCTGGGGCCGCTGCTTCTGAAGCCGTTCCGCCAACTCCCGTCCCGCGACTCCCGGCATGGCCAGATCAGTCAGCAGGGCATCGATCCGGTCCGGTTGGGAGTCAAATATCTCCAGTGCCTCCTCCCCGTTCGAGGCCTCGAGAACCTCGAATCCGGCCTCGGCGAGAGAGCGCCGGGCCATGCTCCGAACCAGGGAATCGTCCTCCACCAGGAGAATCGTCCCACTCACCGCGATCGCAGGTTCCTCTTCCGCTCGCTGGGTCGCCTCTACCGCTCCCGCCTGAGCAACTGGGAAATACAGCTTGAACGTGGTGCCACGACCCGGCTCGCTGTACGCCCAGACGTGCCCCCCGCTCTGCTTCACTATTCCATAGACCATTGCGAGGCCGAGGCCGCTGCCTTGTCCCAGCGCCTTGGTGGTGAAGAATGGCTCGAAGAGGTACTTCATCGTTTCCTTGTCCATCCCGTGGCCGGTGTCAGTCACGATCAACGCGGTGTAGAGTCCGGGAGCAATCATGGCTTCGGGCCTGACGGCCGCGTCTCCATCGTTGAGCTGCACCGCGCGAGTCTCCAGGGTAAGCGTGCCTCTCTCCGGCATTGCGTCCCGGGCGTTGATGGTCAGGTTCAGCACCACTTGATCGAGCTGAACCGGATCCGCCTTGATCGGCATCAAATCACTCGCCAAGCTCAACACCAGCGTCTGTTGCTCGGTCAGCGTTCTTCGCAAGATGGCCTCGAGCTGCCGCACCACCTGGTTGAGGTCGATGAGCTGCGCTTGCAGGACTTGGCGGCGGCTGAAGGCGAGCAGCTGGCGGGTGATCGCCGCCGTCCGCTCCGCCGCCTGCCGGATGTACTCGACGTCCTGTCGCACTGGGGGGGACAGATCGGGCCGGGCGAGGATGAAGCTGGCCGCGCCGAGCACCACTGACATCTGGTTGTTCGCTTCGTGCGCCATCCCGCCGGCGAGTTGCCCGACGACTTCGAGCCGTTCAGCCTGCCGGAGTCGCTCTTCCGCGCGGCGGCGGTCGGTGATGTCGAGGATGAAGAATGCCACATCATTGGGATTGTCGCTCAGACGCGCGGCGCCCACGACCACGGGAACCCGGCTGCCATCCTTCCGAGGGAACTCCTTTTCGTACGGCGTACAAGAACCGCTGACCCGAATCTGCTCTGCCGCTCGGGCATCAGCTGCCTCATAACCGGGGACCAGCAGGCGGGAGCGCTGTAGTGAGCCGTCCTCTACGTCCTGTCGGGTGTATCCCAGCATGCCGAGCAGGGTGTCGTTGGCCAGGGTGACCCGCTCGCCATTCCAGAAGGCGATTCCGAGCAGACCCGACTCGAAAACACCGCGAAACCGTGCTTCACTCGCCTGAACCGCAGTCTCGGTCTGCCGGCTCAGGGTAACGTCGCGCTGCGACCCCCAAGCTCGGAGAAGGTGACCATCGGAGATGATGCCGATGAAGTTGTTCAGGAAATGGCGTTGATTTCCGTTGCGATCCAACTCATGGGACTCAGCGTCAGTCAGCCGATAGCCGCTCCGGATGAATGCTCGCATGAAAGCGATGTTGTTCGGATCCGAACGCGGGGCCAGATTACCCAGCCGGGTTCCCACCAATTCCTCCGCCCGCTGGTAGCCGTACATCTGGGCCATGACGTCGTTGCACTCGGCGAGATAGCCGTGAGCATAGAACTGCTCAACCTGCTGGTCTTCGGGGAGCTGGACTGATACCGGTTGCTCCAGCTCGATGCGCCACCCCCCCTCGGCGGTCTGTTCGATGAATGCTCGATAGCGCTCCTCGCTGTCCCGGAGCGCCCTCTCGTGTTCCTCGGCCTGCGCGGCCTCCTCTTCGGCTTGCACCAGTGCGGCCTGTGCTTCCCGGGCCCACTCCTCCGCTCGGCGCTGGGCTCGGAGCCTCGACTCGCCCAGCCATCCGGCCGCGGCGCCAACAGCCAGAAAGAGCACCGCTCCGACGGGGGAGACCGGATTGCTCAGTGCCCAGGAAAAAGAAGGGGGAAAGAAGAGAAAGAGACTCAGCAGCGCCCCAGCTACAGTAGCCAACAATGCGGGGCCGAGCCCGCCCAACCAGGCCGCCACGAACACCGCGAGGAACAGGGTGATGAAGGGCAACTCATGCCGAAGCACCGGTTGAAGCAGGAGCCGAAGTACGGCCATGAGTCCCACGGCCAGGATGGCGACGAGATAGGGATACAGCCGGTTACGTGCTGAATCTGGTTCGGGCACTCGTGACCCTGGCGGGAGGGGTGAGTTGGGTCGCGTTCGGTCAGACCCGGCCAGGTAAGTAAGAATGGAGGGAGACGGGGAGCAAGTTGCCCGGCCAGGCTCCGGGCTGGTGCGCAAAATCGAGGTCCAAGCGGCGAATTTGCGACAAAAACATCGAGAAGCTGTCGCATTCTCCCGGGCGCTTCCCACATGAATTCCATAGGCATGGCTTTCGCTGCCACCCCGCGGCGTTCGGAATGCAGGCATCCCATTGTAGTCCAACCTCTTGCGTGTTGCCTTAGCCCGTGCGTTTGACGGCGACCCGCGGCCTGGAGATCTCTGGAGTGGCGGTGGTCGTCCTCTCTATCCTGATCTCAGGAGTAGCCTCATACTCCGCGCTCGACCTTGCCGGCCGAGTGACCTCTGGGGTTGGCCGCTCGCGGGTAGCCTGGTTGGGGGGCGCCGCCCTCTCGCTCAGCTTCGGTCTTTGGGCGATGCACTATGTCGGCGTCCTTGCGCTGGAGCCGCTCCAGGTGCCGTACCGGTTGCCCTCCGCTCTGGCCGCTCTCCTGGCGGCCGCCTTGGCATCAGTGATCGCGGTGTTCGCGCTGAGCCGTCGTGAGTTTCACTTATTCCCGGCTCTGGCTGGAAGCGTCACCGTGGGTATCGCCTTAGCGGCGATGCACGACCTGGGCATGGAGTCCATCGGCCACACGTACGCGTTCAACCCGTTTCGTTCCCCGATGACGTTGGTATCGGCCATCGCCTTTTCGGTGGCAAGCTCGTGGGGGGTCTTCCGCCTCCGTCAACCTGCGTTTGATCGGTTGCATTGGAGAAACCTGCTCTCGGCCTCCTTGCTCGGCCTCTCGCTGGTCAGCCTCCACTACACCAGCGTGATGGCCACGAGTTTTCATCCCGCAACCGCTATGGCAGCTGTCGCAACCGGCATACCTGACAACTCGATGACCCTGGACATCAATGACATCTTGCTGGTTACCCTGTTCGTTCTCGGGTTCGCGCTGTCCGCATCCACCGTGGATCGCCGGTACTCGGCCCAAGCGGCAGCGCTCCAGGCCGCGACCACCCACCACCAGATGTTTCTGCGCCAGGTCATTGATGCCAATCCGCACCTCATTTTCGTAAAGGACTGGGACGGGAAATACGTATTGGCCAATGCGGCGACTGCGGAGTTTTACGGTACCACGGTAGAAAATCTCCTCGGCAAGCGAGACGCGGACTTCAATTCTCAGCCGGAAGAGGTGGAGCGTTTCATCAGCGACGACCGTAAGGTCATGTCGGAGCAGCGACCAGCGTTCTTTTCCGACCTATCGGCCACCAATACCAGGACCGGGGAGCGTCGCTGGTTCGAGGTGGTCAAGGTCCCCCTGCTCTCTCCCGAGGGGACTCTCCAGGTCTTGGGGGTGGAGACCGATATTACCGAACGCAAACAGTTGGAGGAGCAGTTTCGTCAAGCCCACAAGATGGAGGCCGTCGGCCGGCTGGCGGGAGGCGTCGCTCACGATTTCAATAACGTACTCACCATCATACGAGCCCAGACCGAGTTCCTGGTCGCCGACCTTGCGGTTAATAGTCCTCACCGGGCGGACATCCTGGAAATCCAAGATGCAGCCGACCGCGCCGCAGCCTTTACCCGGCAGCTCCTGGCCTTCAGTCGCCGGCAGCTGCTCCAGTCCGAAGTCCTGGATCTGAACGGCGTGATTACCGGCATGGAGATGATGCTGCGCCGGTTGGTAGGCGAGGACATCGTGGTTCTCACCAAGCTGCATTCGGGCCTGCCTCTCATCTGGGCAGATCCCGCGCAACTGCAACAGGTTCTCCTGAACCTTGCGGTCAATTCGCGTGACGCCATGCCCAATGGAGGAACGCTGCTGGTCGAGACGACTGTGGTCGACCTGGACGAGCACTATCCTCGCCAGCACCCCTCAGCCAAGGCCGGGGTTCATGTGGTCATGGCGGTCACGGATACCGGTTGCGGTATGGATGCAGCGACCCGCGCCCGGATCTTCGAGCCCTTCTTTACCACCAAGGAGCCAGGGAAGGGCACTGGACTCGGACTCTCGACCGTGTACGGTATCGTGAAGCAGAGCGACGGCCACATCTGGGTGTACAGCGAACCGGGAAGAGGAACCACCTTCAAGCTCTATTTTCCCCCGCACTATGGTGCGGTTCAGGCCAGCCAGCCCGAGCGACCGGCTGCTCCGGCTCTCGACCAGGGAGCGACCATTCTGTTGGTCGAAGACGAACGGCCGGTGCGCGCCACCGTGCGCCGCCTGTTGGAGCGCCACGGCTACGACGTGCTTGAGGCGGCCAATGGCCAGGACGCGCTCCAGCTCGTCTCCTCCCGGAGCAGCGAAATTGACCTTGTTCTCTCGGATATGGTGATGCCTGGAATGAGCGGGATGGAGCTGGCTGATCGAGTTCGAGGGCTGTCCCCCAAACTCCCGGTGCTCCTGATGACCGGCTATACCGAGGAAGCGCTCACCCGGGCCGGCGAGCGCCCGGACGACGAGCAGATCCTGGAGAAGCCCTTTACCCTGCGCACCATGCTGGAAAAAGTGCGCTATGCGCTGGCCTCACAGCAGGCTTAGGCCCTTTCCGCGGCTGCCAACCGGCAGCGCTTGAGAAGGTCAGCTACCGCGGTAACCAAAGCCTCCGGAGTAAACGGCTTCTGCAGGAAAGGATGGCCCGCTTCAACCAGTCCTCGCCGCACCACGTCTTCATCGGTATATCCGCTGATAAAAAGGACTGGCAATCCTGGTCTGAGCTCGGAAGCCCGGCGGGCCAAATCGGGCCCGTCCATGCCCGGCAGTACTACGTCGCTGATCAGCAGGGCCACGTCAAGATGATTGCGCTTCAGTGCTTCCAGCGCCTGGTGCCCGCCATCTGCCTCGACAACCCGATACCCGTACTCCCGCAGGGCTCTTCCGGTCATGTGGCGCACTACCGAATCATCCTCGACCAGCAGGACCATCTCTCCGCTGGCGGTCAAGGGTGCGGGGGCGGCTGAGGTCGGCTCAGCGGATTCGGCCTCCAGCGGGAGATATACCTTGAATGTCGTGCCCTGACCCAGCTCGCTGTACGCCCATACGTACCCGCCAGCTTGTTTGACGATTCCGTACACCGTAGCCAGGCCGAGTCCGGTGCCCTTCCCTATGGGTTTAGTGGTAAAGAACGGTTCGAAGATGCGGCCCAATGTTTCCGCGCTCATGCCGTGGCCAGAATCACTCACCGCGATAACCGCGTAAGAGCCTGGATGAATGGCGATGCCGGGCCGCTGACGGGCGTAGTGCTCCGTCAACTGCGTCGTACTGGTCTCGACGGTGAGCCTCCCGCCCAGCGGCATCGCATCTCGGGCATTGAGCACCAGGTTGAGCAGGACCTGGGCTAATTGACCGGGATCGACCTTCACCCGTGCATTGCCTTTGAGCTGTAACAAGAACTGGGACCGGCCTCCCAACGCTCGGCGTAGCATCCCATCGAGACCTTGAATCGCCTCGTCCAAATCGAGCACCCGGGCCTGAACAAGTTGGCGGCGGCTGAAGGCAAGCAGTTGAGCCGTGATCCCGGCCGTGCGTTCGGCGGCCTCGCGGATGTATTCCAGATCCTTTCGGGCTTCGTCGGGCAGGTCGCTTCGGCTCAACAGGAAGTTTGCGGCACCCAGCACGACCGTCATCTGATTGTTTGCCTCATGAGCGACTCCGCCGGCCAGCTGGCCGACCACTTCCATCCGCTCACTTTGGCGTAACCGCTCTTCGGCCTGGCGCCGCGCCGTCACATCGGTGCTCACCTCGATGATCTTGGGTGACTCATCTTCGGCGCCGCGCCGAAGAATCCACTGGCTTGCCACGTGGACCCGCCGGCCATCCTTGGCGGTGTGAATCAGCTCGCCATCCCACCGGCCCTGCCCGTTCAGCGAGGAGATGATCTCGTCCAGGGGTTGGGGAAATTCGGTGCGGAGCAACTCGTGGGAGATCCGGCCCAGCGCCTCGGAGACCGACCAACCATAGAGACGGGCGTCGCCGCTGCTCCAGTAGGTGATCCGGCCCGCGAGGTCCCGGATCATGGCCTGAGAAACATCCAACGCCTGGGCCAGCTCCCGGCTCCGGGCGCTTTCTGTGGCCAGCGCCGCATGGATGCGCTTCACCGCCGTGATATCCCGCTTGATCGACGAGGCGCCAATCACCTTACCAGCGGTATCCCGGATCGGAGACACCGAAACCGCGATGTAGATCCGCCCGCCGTCTTTCCGGATCCTGAGCGCCTCCGAAAACTCCACCGGTTCGCCGCGGGCAATTCGCTGGAGTAGATCGCGCTCCGAGTCGTGCAACTCCGGTGGGATGAGCCGGTAGATGGAGCCCCCGATCATCTCTGCGGCGGTGTAGCCGAAGATGTTCTCCGCCGCGGTATTCCAGCTGGTGATGGTGCCGTCGAGTGTCTTCCCGATGATGGCATCCTCGGATGAAGTCACGATGGCCGCGAGGCGAGCGGTCGCCTCGTGGGCGCGCACTCGATCGCTTACATCCTGGCTTAACACGGTGAGCCCCTCGTCAGAGGGATAAGCCGTGACCTGCAGCCATTTGTCGATCGGCGGGTAATAGGCCTCGACCTGGACCGAATACGGGCCGTTGGCCGCACGGCGGTAAGCCTGCTCGAACGGAGTGCCGCGGCTTTCCGGAAATGCTTCCCAGTGATTGCGCCCGACGTAATCGGCTGGCTTTTTACCGGTGAGAGCTGCAGCCCGCTCATTCATGTAAGTGATGGTCCAGTTGCGGTCGAGCACCATGAACGCGTCGCCGATGCTGCTCAAGATCCGCTCGATCCGCTCCGACTCCCGAGCGGCGCGCCGGCTTTCTTGTTCAGCTCTGGCTGCCTCCTCCTCCGCATGCAGCATCTCTTCCTCAGCCCTGGCCGACTCCTCCTCCGCCCGCAAGGCCTCCTGCTCCGCGCGGGCCGCCTCCTTCTCCGCGGTTTGGATCGACTCTCGACCTTTGCGATGGGCGCGGAGTCGAGCCTCACCAAGCAATCCGGTGGCCACGCCGGTGAGAGCGAACAGAATGGTTCCCAGTCGAGCCGTTGGGCTTGCGCCGGCGAGCGAATGGAACGGTTCAATGAAGAGGTAGAGTGCCGCGAGACTGCTCAGAAGCGTGGCGAGAAGGGTGGGACCCAGCCCACCGAGGTAGGCGGCGACGAAGATCGCTATACCCAGGGTACCAAAGGGGAAGGCGTCGCCGAGAAATGGAGTCAATGCCGCTCGAACCGCCAGCGCGACTGTGACAGCGATAATAGCCCACAGGTAAGGAGCCAGGCGCCGCACGGCTGAGGAGAGACGGTTATCGGGTGGATCGAGGTTCATGTGAGTCAAGCGATGTGCCGAAGGTGTGAGACCGGTAGGTCAATCTGGCCACACCGGGGAGTCAGGGGAAGCCCGTCAGGTAAAGTCGGGCTATAGCTGCAGCTCCCAGGTCTGGCCGACGAGATCCTGGCCGAACCTATGATGGGGCTGCTCGTCCACCAGTCGATACCCTTCTGCCTGATACAGCCGCCGGGCTGAAACCAGGACGCTGTTGGTCCAAAGAGTTAGTGTGTGGTATCCGGACTTGCGAGCGAACCTGGTGCATTCACTCACCAGCCGGGCTCCGATCCCGAGGCCCCGCGCAGCGGGCTCAACGTAGAGTAGCCGGAGCTTGGCCACGCCATCCCGCTCGGGATGCTTGACCACGAAGACCGAGCCGACGATCTCGCCTGTCATTTCCGCGATCCAGCACCGCTCGCGCGCCGGATCGAAGTGATCCAGAAAATCGGCAACAATGCGCGAGATCAACGCTTCGTATTCCTCGTTCCAGCCGTATTCTTGGGCGTAGAGCACCGCCTGGCGGTGGACCACCCATCCCATGTCCCCCACCCGGTGAGACCGCAAGACGTATGGGGGCGGCTGTTTGGCCACATCACCGAGCAGCGCCTGTACCGCGCGCATCGAGTCCAGCAACCGGCGCTGGGCAGTGTCGGTCAGCGGCTGGAGGAGCGAGGCCACCTCGTCCCGGGCGCGGATGTCGAGCTCGGCGAACGTCGCGCGACCCTTCGGTGTAAGACGAAGCACGCTTCGCCGACGATCCTCGGCGGAGCGCGACCGCTTCACCAAACCTTTGCCCTCGAAACCTTGCAGGATCCGGCTCAGATATCCGGGGTCGAGCCGAAGATCGCGGCTCAGCGCGGTGGCGCTCGGGGACTCGCTGTTGGCCAGCTCGTAGAGGACTCTTGCCTCAGCCAGCGAGAACGGGCTGTGCAGGTGGCCCTCGTCGAGCGCACCGACCTGGCGGGTGTAGAACCGGTTGAACTGGCGAACCCGGGCTATTCGGCCTGGGAGCGAGGACTCGAGCGGAGGGGGAGAGGCGGCTTTGGTGACCATAAGACCTCCTGGCGTGGCGCCAGCCAAGCTATGGCCGCCAATTTTCGGTAATTAGTTGACTTTGTCAATGATTTCTGGCGTCACGCTGCGGCGAGCGGCGTCGCACTCGGCACAGTGGTCAGCGACCGGGTGCAGGAAGATCAGGGGATCCTGCAGGAGGTGACTCCTCGCGACAGCGACGATATCGCGCGAGCGCATGAGCCGGGCGGGCGCCTGCCCCACCTGGCCCTCAACCTGGAGTCCGCGCTCGCGCAGCCAACCATCGGCCAGGGCGAATCGCTGGCAGCAGTGATCGTTCTCGAGGTAATCCACCCGTTTCGCCCGGCCGGTGTCGTCCAGCATGGTACAGTGCTTGGGTACTCGATATGGTACGCCGGCCATCAGCTCGGCGAGATGCAGCGTCGTGTTCGAGTCGTGGCCTACGCCGAGGAGCAGGATCTGACCGCCCAGCTCGTGAACCCGGCCGACCGGACTGGCGGGCGGGTGCGGTGGCGTGGGCAGGGGATCAGCATTGATGCGTCCGGCCTCGGGCCCGGCCGCGGCAAAGGCGAAGGGGTGACGGCTGCGGACTACACCCGGCAACCGCCAGAAGATATCGGCCACGACACCCAGGTCGGGTGTGGCCGGCGTTTTTGAGGGATCGAACGGCTGATCGTCGTCGCCGCCCCAGGACGGCATCACCAGTGTCCCGGTCGGGCCGAGCGCGTCGCGGAAGGCTTCAATCAGTCCGGCTGGCCCACCTTCCACCGGCCGCACGGCGCGAAACGAGGTATGGACCAGTAGTATGCCGCCAGGCTGGACCCCAAGCGACCGAAGCTGAGTGGCAAGATCAGAGCGCTTCATAGAGCCTTCCCATTTCATGTGGAGGCCGTCCGAATGCGGCTGAAGAGCCCCCGAGCCTAACTCAGTGTTACGGTTGCCAAAGACCTTTTGACAAGCCAGTTTTCCCTTCACAATTCAGGGTCCGTAGCTCAGTTGGATAGAGCGCTTGCCTCCGGAGCAAGAGGTCGCGCGTTCGAATCGCGCCGGGCCCACTCCGGTGAACCCCTCCCCGCCGTTGTGACTGACGCGCGGGGATGTTCGTTTTTGAGCCAGGTCCCCGAGTCGGCCTGGTACTGTGACCTTAAAGCACAGTGTGATTACCGCAGCATCCTCCTGAGACCATCGAACAGTTGGTGGACATTGAAGTTGATCAGAAGGCCAGAGGATAGTCCCTGGAGGCGCAAATAGGTCATCAGCTGAGAAGAATGGATCGGAACCCGGATGCCCTTGTATTCGAGGGGTAAGTCGACTTCAGTTTGATATCCGATCCTCCGTAGCTCCAACTCATAGCACAGGCAGGCACAATAGCTGGACTCCAACAGACCTGGACCTAGAACACGGTGTACCTCGATGGCAGCGCCGATAACCCCGTGACTGACTGTATTGGTGGGATGTTCGATCAGCCCCATAACCTCTCCGGAAAAACCGCAAGCTAGGGTCACACCCAACAACAACATCATTATTTGATTGAGCGCGGGTGCTTTTTCCAGCGAATCTGGTGCCGGCGGCGATGTCCGTGCTACCTCCGTGCTCTCCGTGTCGAGCCTGCCCCGAGCGTAGCGAGGGGTGGTGCGCAGTTGTTGTGGCGGAGTTCGCAACTGAGTCGATACTTCTCGCCCGGCCGGTTACCTTTGTAAGTAGACTTCTACAGTCGGAATGACCCGATGGGAGAACCATATGAGTGAACAACGGAGCGCCACCGGCTCGGCTGTTGCCGGTGGGCGGCAGACCGAGGTCGCTGTGCTGGCCGGCGGGTGCTTCTGGGGGGTTGAAGAGATTCTGCGCAGCGTGCCCGGAGTGATCGAGACCGAGGTGGGGTACACGGGCGGCTGGCTGAAGAATCCGACCTACCACGATACCCACGACAGCAAATCCGGCCACGCTGA
>Ga0081455_10006178_pt1 | contig 11203 bp, 12 predicted proteins | sample TabmetS3T2R1_FD_70207 | JGI IMG/M metagenome (GOLD analysis project Ga0081455, IMG submission 70207) | Tabebuia heterophylla rhizosphere microbial communities from the University of Puerto Rico - S3T2R1 | ecosystem: Host-associated > Plants > Roots > Rhizosphere ... | reverse complement strand
CGGCTTGTAGGGCCCAAGCTCGCCGTCGTCGGGCTTCTTGCCATAGGCGCCCCACCAGCGCTTGATCTTGCCGGTGTCGCCGTCGATCACGGCGAGGCGCCGGTTGCGATAGCCGTCGGCGACGTAGCCTTCGTTGGTCTTGGGATCGATATAGAGCTGCGCGACCCGTCCGAAGTTCTCCGGATCGTTGCTGCCCGTATTCTTGCCCTGATGCCCGGCCTGCGCCAGGAACTTGCCGCCCGGGGTGAACTTCAGGATCTGAGCATCCTTGGCGCCGTTGCCGCCGAGCCAGACATTGCCCTTGTGGTCGGCGAAGACACCATGCATCGATTCCGGCCACTCGTAGCCCGCGCCAGGGCCGCCCCAGGCGTGGATCTGATCGCCCTTCGAATTGAACGCAAGCACTGGCGCTGCCGCCGTGCAGCAATCCGCGGTGGGTGGATTGAGCATCGCGCCTTTCTCGTTGTTGTGCAGCGTCGAGGCGCCGCGGTGCACGACCCAGAGGTTGTCCTGGGCATCGATCGAAGCGCCGATGGTCATGCCGAGCAGTTTCTCGCCGGGAATCGGCTTCGGCCATAGCGGGTCGACCTCGAACATCGGGACCTCGACCATGTCCTGCTGCGCCGTCGCAACACGTTGCAGCATCATGACTCCGACGCCTACGCCGATGATGCCGGCGACCATCGCCGCACCAGATGCGAAATTCCGAAGATGTGAGTGCTTGATCACTTCAACCTCCCTGATGTTTCGTGATTAGAGCTGCGCGGACCGACGTTAGCGTCGACAAGGTTAGCATCGACAAGGAATGGGTCCGCTTTGTCCAAATCCCTCGCGATATTCTTCACTCCGATATTTCGCACCCCTTCTTGCTGTGTTGCATCACCATTCACGGCGAAAGAATTCCAAGCCGAGCTCCTTCTTGGCCCAGAGCACCATCGTATCGGTATTGAGAAACGCCAGGATGGCGGGCTCGAGGACGGCCGGATCGCCATTGGCGAACCGCGCGACCGCAACCACGACGTCGCACTCATCGTTGTAGGCGATTGACACAAGCCGCTCGCCGGTTTCGCCATCGGAGGCCGAATATGAGCGGGTCAAGCCTCGCATCCAGCCAACCTTGATCGGGCGGCCGGAGCCGACGGCGCGGGTCTTTGCGCGCAGCAGATCGGTGTCGGCAACCCTTTCCAGCTCGGTCTCGTCGGCGACGCCGGTGGCGCAATTGCAGAAACCGATCTTCGGCCGCACATAGACGTTGACTTGCGCGCCGCAATCAGCCGCCGAGCAGACGAAGGCCTTGCCCAGACCCCACTGGTCCATCGGGAACGGCCATTTGGCTTCGGTCCAAACGGGCTCGATTGGAGTCGCATTGATTGCAGTCGTATTGGCGGGCGCCAGCACGCCGAACACCGCCGCCGATCCGAGGACCAGCCCGGCGATCGCAATGGCAGTCGCGCCGATGAGCGCTCGTTTCATCGCGGGGTTCCGCAGTTTCCTCCGGCACGAAGGCTAGCATGTGACAAACGGGCTGCCAAACCTTCAAATCACAGGGGTGGTTGAACTTGGCTGGCCCCCTGAACTGTCGTCCAGTAGCATCCCCCCGGTGATGCGCAGCGCCTTGTCCGTCTTATTCCTCAAGCGAAATTTGGGCTTGGGCTATCACCTGCGCCCAACGGTTTCTTTCGGCCGAGACAAAGCTCGCCATTTGCGCAACGCTCCCTCCGATAGGCGTAGCACCCAAGGTCTCGAACTGCGATCGCACGCTCCTCTCCTGGAGCACCTCGTTAATCGCCTCATTAAGGCGAGCGATGACCGGCGCAGGCGTTGCCCGCGGAGCACCGATCGCAAACCAAGTGACGGACTGAAAGTTAGCGAGTCCGAGTTCATGCAGCGTTGCAATCCCCGGCAATTGCTCCACCCGCTTCGATCCCGCAACAGCATAGATCCTTATGCGCTGCGAGCCATGCAAAGATAGCGTCGATGCGACGTTGTCAAACATGAGGTCAACAACCCCTGCAGCCAGGTCGACCAAGGCCGGCGCGGTACCGCGATAGCTCACATGCGTCATTTTGATGTTAGCCATCGCTTGGAACATTTCCGCCGTTAAGTGAGAGGTCGTGCCACGGCCTTGCGATGCGTAGTTGATCTTTCCAGGATTGGTTCTTGCATACTCGACAAGCTCTGCGAACGTCCCGGCCGGAAAGTCCTTTCGGACTGCGAGCACGTTGGGAACCTCCGCTAGGATGACGACCGGCTCAAACGCGGCAGGATCGTAGGATAGTTGTTTGTAAAGTGCGCCGTTAATCGCGAACGGTCCCGGCGGGCTGGCGAGAAGCGTGTAGCCGTCAGGTTCAGAAACAGCCACCGCACTCGCCCCAATATTGCCGCCTGCGCCTGCTCGATTTTCCACGATAACGGCTTGATTCCACCGTTGCCGCAGCCTCTCTGCGATGATCCTCGGCAGCGCATCGGCTGTTCCGCCGGCCGGGAACGGCACAATCATTCGTACTGGCTTTTCGGGGAAGCTCAGCGGCTGCGCTTCTGCAACTGAAAAAGCGAACACGGCGGCGAAAAAGCTGATGGCGAGGTGATGCATGGTAGTTCCTCCCAACGCCTGATCTCTCCCGGCGGGAAATTGACCTTATGTCTCGATAGCAAGCCAGACATGTCGAGTCAGCCGTAGCGTCGCTCGACCGAACGATTGTCGCAGAATTGGTCGACCAAAAGCTCGAAGGCATTGGCGAAGGCGCGGTGATCGGCACGATTTTGTCCGGCTATATCGTACGCGCTGCCATGCGCGACGGTCCCAAATACGACAGGCGTTCCCACGGTGATTGCCGAGGAGCAGAAGGGCGCAACGACCTTCACTGGAATGTGCCCTTGATCGTGATACATTGCGAGATAGAGATCATGGCGGCGCGCCGCAAAGGCCGCATCGGCTGCCAGGGGACCAGATACATCGTATCCGCGCGTACGTGCGTTCGTGATCGCCGGAGCGATGATTTCACGATCCTCTGCTCCGAACAGTCCATTCTCTCCGGCGTGCGGATTGAGCCCGCAAACCGCGATCTTCGGTTGCGCAATTCCGAAACGCGTCAGCGACGTGTGTCCGACCTCGATTGCCGCTTCGACGAGCTCCGTTGAAATCTGCTCGATGGCATTGCGAAGGGAGACATGCAGCGTTACCTGAAGAACACGAAATTCGCGGCACAGCAGCATTAAGAAAACACGCTTTGGGTTCGTTTGAGTCAGTTCAGCAACCAGCGTTGGATATCCGTTAAATCCAGGCTTGACCAAGTTAACGCTGGTCTCGGTGTGCGGTGCTGCCAACACCGCGTTCACGTGACCGGCCTTTGCAATCTCGATGGCACGCGTGGCATAGGCGAGACAAGCTCGTCCCCCCGCTGTACTTGCCTCCGCAAACCGCCAGCCGCCGTTCCCGATAGCGTTGCAGATAACCAAAGGAGTCTTACAGCCGTTGGGCCACCGCAACTCGTCCGCGCCGATTTCGACATCGATGGCGCACGCGGCAGCGTGTCGGGCAAGTGGCTCACGGTCGCCGACGACGATTGCACGCCGCGAGGCTTCAGCGTTTGCGGTCAGCGTCTTAAGCACGATCTCCGGTCCAATTCCGGCCGGGTCGCCGATCGATAGTGCTATCCTCGCGTCAGGCATGAGGGCACGCGCCCCTATAGCGGGATTGCGAGCAAGGTATCAACCTTGTGGCTGTCGGTTACGACAATGCGCTCGATGAACTGATAAGGAATTTGGGAGATGTCGATACGGTCGTAGTAAATTCCAGTCGCAAAGACGTTGCTATCCCCGCTTTGCATGATGCGGACAACAAGAAAGTGCGATCTCGCACGAACGGTCGTGGTGGAATCTGCTTCGACCCAAGTTGGGCCAATGAGGTGGCGGTATCGCTGAGCTTCGTAGATGTTGGCTTCGCGCAGTGAGGACACGCGGTCCCGCAGCATGGCGCGCGAATCGGCGTAGATCACGCCATGCGGAAGTCCTTCTTCATAGTTCTCTGCGCTGGTGATTAGGTAGCGGCATTTTTCAGCGAAAAGACCCGGCCACTCCTCTAGTCGGTCCTGGTCGATGACATCGACATAGTGCGCGATTAGATCCTGGACCCGCAGTCGAATGCCTTGATCCGCGACGGTTGCGTCAGTTCGTGCGTCCATAACTAGGCACCCATCAACTCGCGGTATCTCTTCCAAAATCCACGCACGGATGCTTCGGTGGCGCGGAAGGGCTGTGAATGGACGTCAGAGCCGCCCATCATCAAGACACCGGCGTCCTCCTCGACGCCTCGCAGGGCGCGCTGCACGAAGCCCGGGACGGCCCCGTCTTCCATCGAAATGTAGCCAGCCGGTCCTACCAGATTGGCTTGCTTGAGGCGGCGTTCGGTCATCGCCACGTCGTCACCTTCGAAGCCCAAGATGGTCCATACCAATTCGGAACGGTCAATATCGCGCGGTTGAAGGTGGCGAACTGCGATGGAATTCAGATGCTGTTGGAGGACGAAACCGGGGAATACGGTGAGAATCTGCATCATGACGCCGTCGCCGAATTCATCGACGCCCTCGACTATGGCGGGCTCCTCTAGCCGGTAGTCTGCGCTTGAGCGCAAGGCCTGTTGCCGATAGTCGGAATTATCGACGGTGCGGTCTACCATCGAGTAGCTGATATGATGGCCGCCGCTTTCATCGACAATGACGCCGCCCCGTTGTGTCAGACGGTTGATCTCAAAGGTGGTGAAGAATAAATGGAGGATGCTCGCATGGTAGCTGTCCTTCACGTTCTCGAAATAGAGCTTCCAGTTGCTGGGTAACACTTGTGTCGTCCGCCCAAGAACCTTGACCGGAGCCTTCAAGACGCGGCGTATGGCGGTCGCGATTTCGGAGCCGAGGTAGCTTTCGATGTCGGGCACGTTCTCGTCGAAGCTGCCAAACACCAGTCCGCAGAATTCGGTAACGCGCAACTTGCGCAGATTATGCTCCGAGCGCTTGAATTCTGCCGGCATCCCGCCTTGTCGTTTGACCCCGCGCTCAAAGGCAACACCGGTTAGATTGCCCGCAAGGTCGTAGCTCCAGCCGTGGTACACGCACGTGATCCCGTTTGTGTTGCCCTTGCGCTTGAGGCAAAGCAGTGACCCGCGGTGCGCACATCGATTGACAAAGGCATGGAGTTCGCCAGTCTCCGAACGCGTAACGACAACCGGCGTCTCCCCGACGTGGGTGACGATAAAATCCCCGGCATGAGGTAGTTCCACGGTAAGGCATAGATAATTCCAAACCGGACCTTTGAAGATGCGGTCTTGCTCCCGAGCATACTGATCGCGATCAGAGTAGAGCCGAAATGGGACAGCGGTGACGCTGCTCGATGGCCAAGAAATTGCCGGCATGGATGCGCCTCGCTCGCGGCTTGCTGGTCGCCAGAGTAATCCGGGACCAGAGCGTTCTGTGCAATTGCGATCGGAGGGTAGCACGCTGAGGCAATTGGAGGTAGTTGACGTCCGGTGCATCACCGGCGCGGGCGCCCAAACGACATTCCCCCAAGGCGTGGCTCTGCCGACTGTTAGGCGGCCCGCTTGCGCCGCTTGCGGGCGGGCGGATGGGGGTGCTCGTGTACGGTCCCGTCGGCGTGGGTGTGCGGCTTGATCAGCACGTCGGTCGGCACCAGCACGATGCGGCCATGCCGGACCCCGCGCTCGGCGATCACATGCTCGCCGAAATGCTGCACTTGGTCCGCCTTCCCGCGCAGGATTGTGACCTCCATGCAACTGTCATGGTCGAGGTGCGCGTGCATGGAGGCGAGCGACAATTCGTGGTGGTCGTGAAAGGTGTCGGTCAGCCGTTTGGATAGCTGCCTTGCGTTGTGGTCATAGACGTAGACCAATGCAGCGACGCAGTCGCGCTGCTTGTCGAGCGTTTCCGCCGCCTGCCGGATGCCGGCGCGGGCGAGATCGCGGATCGCCTCCGAGCGGTTCTGGTAGCCGCGGGCCGCGATGATGCGGTCGAGCTCCAGCATGAGCTCGTCGTCGACGGTGATGGTCACGCGCTGCATGGCTTATTCCAGTTGGGACTGATCTGACCTTTCCTACCATCGCCGGAGCGAACTCGCACGGGAATACATTCGGGATTTGGAATACAGGGCCGTTCAAACGCTTGTCGTAGAAGCTCGCAGCACGAGGACACCAGGCGAAGGTGGCTATTTCGGTGGGGATGGCCATAAAGCGAGCCCGCCCGGACACGAGATCCGGGCGGGCTGCTTTGACCGACGCGGGGGTGGATGGGGGCGCACGCGCCGATCGCAACAATCAGGCCCGAGGCAATGGGCCCAGTAATCCGGTCGCACCCGCAATGGTGCGGAAATTCGTGTCTTGCTGGTTGGCTCCCCCGTTTGCCGTGCCGTTCGAACATTAGTCGCAGCCCGGTTTGGGCAGGTTCAAAGGGTTCAAGGAGAAGGTGACGCTTGCGGAGGGTAGTGGCGGTCCTGATAGTCTGCCGCCCCTCCGGTAACCATGGCGTCGCGTCCTGCCCATAGTCCGCTCGTCCGCGTCCGTGCGGCCAAAGCCCGCGATCTCGACGCGCTGGTCGAGCTTGAGAGCCAAGTTTTTGCGACCGACCGGCTGTCGCGGCGGAGCCTGCGCCGATTCCTGACGTCGCCGACCGCGGTGTTCCTCGTGGCCGAGGGGGAGGGTCTCGCCGGGACCGCGATCGTGCTGTTCCGTCCGGGCTCGCAGGTGGCGCGGCTCTACTCGATTGCGGTAGCGCCGCACATGAGCGGAAAGGGGGTCGCCAAACGATTGCTCAGGGCCGCCGAGCGGGCGGCGCGCCAGCGCGGATGCGACAGCATGCGGCTCGAAGTCCACGAGACCAACCACGCCGCCATCGCACGCTACCGCAAGCAGGGCTATGACGAGTTTGGCCGACATCGCCACTACTACGATGACGGGGGGGACGCGCTGCGGTTCCACAAGAAACTTGTCCAGCGGCGATGAGGCTTGTCGACCCGGGCGCCACGACCTAGCTGACTCAGGGCTCCGAATCGGTTCTCATGGCAGCCAGCGATGCCGGAGACGTGGCGGCGCGCCGCGTTTCGAGTTATATGTTGCCCCGGGAGGCACCGCCTGGGCATTTGCCTCAAGGCCGCACTGGGCGGCAAGACTGCGTGCAGGAATTAGCGATCATCATCGACGATCAGGGAGTGGCGGCTGAGACCGCAGCGGTTGGCACCGCGTGCGTGCGCATGGCCCGTTGGGCGCGCGGGCATCTTTGGCCGGCGGCCGTCACCCGGAAAGGCTACCCATGACCGGCTGGGTCATTCTGGTCGACCAGCCCAAGGATCTTCCCAACGCCGAGACCCCCCACAAGGTCATCACGACGAGCGACTATCTCGCCCGTCCGCGCCTGTTCGACATGGGGCGGCCCAAGCTCGTCAATCTCGCGCGCTCCTATGCGTACCAGTCGAAGGGCTACTACGCATCGCTGCTCGCCGAGGCGCGCGGCCACCGCGTGGTTCCGACTGTCGAGACCATGCTGGAGCTGCGCGAGGCCAAGCTCTACGAGCATGCGCTTCCCGAGCTCGAGGACGAGCTCAACCGCTGCGCCCGGCGCGCCGACCTGCAGCCGGAGGGCGAGCTCAAGCTCCTGATCTGTTTCGGGATCGCCCGCGACGAGCGTTTCGAATCCTTCGGCCGGCTGCTGTTCGATTGGTTCCGCTGCCCTGCGCTCGAAGTGATCGTGGAACCGGGCACTTGGCTGTCGATCGAGCGCATCCGGCCCCGCAACATCAACCGGCTGGCCAACGGCGAAGGCGACTTCTTCCGCGAGTCCCTGCACCAACACACCAGGCGCGACTGGCGCAATCCCAAGGCGCGCGCGGTCGCCAAATACGATCTGGCGGTGCTTTACGACCCCAATGAGAAGATGCCGCCATCCTCGCCGGCGTCGATCAAGCATCTCGTCCGGATCGCGGAGAAAATGTCGGTCGACGTTGAGCCGATCACCAAGCGGCAACTGGCTGAGCTTGCCGAATACGACGGGCTGCTCATCCGCGAGACCACATCGATCGACAACCACACCTATCGCTTTGCGCGCCGCGCCTGGCAGGAGGGCATGCCGGTCATCGACGACCCGATCTCGATGATCCGCTGCACCAACAAGGTGTTCCTGATGGAGCTGCTCAGCTCCAACCAGGTGCCGACGCCGCCGACCGTGATGCTGCAGGAGGGCGGCGACCTCAACAAGGCCATCGACGAGCTCGGGCTGCCGCTCGTGGTCAAGATTCCGGACGGCTCGTTCTCGCGCGGTGTGCACAAGGTGAACACGCCCGAAGAGTTCCGCCGCATCGCCGACGAGCTGTTCGAGGAGACCGACCTCGTGCTGGCGCAGAAGTTCCTGCCCACGGAGTTCGACTGGCGCGTTGGCGTGCTGGCCGGCGAGCCGCTGTTCGTCTGCCAGTACCGGATGGCGCGCGGGCACTGGCAGGTGGTGAAGTATCGCCCCGATGGCTCCTCGCATGAGGGGGGCTTCCGCGCCTTTGATGTTGCGCAGGCACCCAGCGAGATCATCGACATTGCGGTGCGCGCGGCGCGGCCGATCGGCGAGGGCTTCTACGGCGTCGATCTCAAGCAGACCGACCGCGGGATCGTGGTGATGGAAGTCAACGACAATCCCAACCTCGAGCACGGCATCGAGGATCAGGTCGGCAAGGACGAGATCTGGATGCGGCTGCTCAAGTGGTTCACCGAGCGCTTTGAGCAGTAAGCGCGAGGCGCCCTTCTCTTGCCGCTTGGTAATCTGGAGAGCGTCAACCGGGCATGCTGGAAAATTGCGGGATGTCGAGTGGCTTCTCCCACTTGAGCCGGCGCTTGGTGAACATCTCCAGCATCGGCGCGACCAATTCGGGTCGATCCAGGCTGCCAAGGGTCACAAAGACCGTACCGGGGAAGCTCTCGAGATTGGTGGAAAAAATGCGAGCGCCGCAGTCAGGACAGAAGTTGCGATCGAGTCCCTTGCCGGATTCAGCCACATAGTGGAACGACTTTGGCTTGCCGCTGACGAGCGTGAAATCATCTTCCGGCACACCAAAGAAAGTTGCCGTCGCGCCACCGGACGCCTTTTTGCAGTCGTTGCAATGGCAGGTCGCGATAAAGTTCGGATCTGTATTGAACTCGAACTTTACGGCACCACAGGCGCATTGGGCCGTGTATTTCTTGGTCATGTCAGCTCCTTCTCACTCAAGCCCAGTCTGATTGCTTGCCGGCATCGAACCCCAGCCACGCAAGTGCCATGCCTCTTGCGGCTTTGCTCCGCGAAGGAGACGTTCGATCAATTGATGAATGCGCGACCTGGTTAGTCGCACGGCGGCAACTACGTCCCCAGCAGGCTCGCGATCCATTCCGGCCGCAGATTGAAGCCGAGGAAGCCGGCTCCGCCCACAAGCAGCCCGAACGCACCCGATCCCCAGGCGACGTAAAGCAGCCAGAACGAATCGACCAACGCCGCCACCGCCGAGATTGCTATCGCGATGGAGAGGAAGGCGTCCGACATATCGAACTGGTCGTCGCGCAGGTTGAGGCGCTCGTATTCGGCTTCGAGTGCCTTGGCCTTGGCCATCGTCTCGGCGGAGCGGGCGATGTACTTCTTGATGTCGGACTCGTATTCGGCCGCTTGCTTGGCGGCGAGCGTCTTGTCGATCTGTCCGGTCGTCTCCAGGAGGCGCAGCGTCGAAAGCCCGTTCTCGTCCACATGCAGCTTGATGCGCGCGGCCTGATACTCGGCCCAGGCGTCGACCGATTCCGATTTTGCCTTCTGCATGGCCTGGTTGATGTTGTCATCCTTGACCTTCGAGATCGCCATGAACACCGTGAGGATGACGACGGTGACGGCGACCAGGTCATTCAGGCGTCTGTCGGCGCCTTCGCTCTTGGTGTCAGCTTCCATGGAATCCCTCCCAATACGGCAAGATCCGTACTATACCTGCTGAATGATCGAGGAGGCGACAATGAGACGACGGCAGTTGCTCGGCGCCGTTTTGGCGATCGCAGGCGGGCTGCTCACGGCTCCCCTGGGGGCGCACTTGGTGGCGCAGCCCCTGGAGAAGGTCGCTTTCGGCACCAACTGGGTGGCGCAGGCCGAGCATGGTGGCTTCTATCAGGCGGTCGCGGACGGCACCTATCGCCGCTACGGCCTTGACGTCACCATCCTGCAGGGCGGGCCGAACACCAACAATCGCATGCTCTTGCCGGTGGGCCGCATCGACGCGTTCATGAGCGCCAATACGCTGCAGTCATTCGACGCGATCGAGAACAACATTCCGACTGTTGCGGTCGCGGCCATGTTCCAGAAGGACCCGCAGGTCCTGATGGCGCATCCCGACCAGGGCATCGAGACATTCGACGACCTCAAGAAGCTCACCTCATTGTACATCTCCAAGGAGGGGATAGCCGGCTACTACCAGTGGCTCAAAGCCGACTACGGCTTCGATGAGGCCAAGGTAAAGCCCTATACGTTCAACCCGCAGCCGTTCCTGGCCGACAAGCGCAGCGCCATGCAGGGGTACGTCACCTCGGAACCCTATGCGGTCGAGAAGATCGGTGGCTTCAAGCCGAAGATGTTTCTGCTCGCCGACTACGGCTTTGACCCCTACTCGACGCTGATCGAGACCCGCCGCGATCTGGTCGAACGCAAGCCGCAGCTGATCCAGCGCTTTGTCGATGCCTCGATCATCGGCTGGTACAACTACATCTATGGCGACAACAGGCCCGCGAACGCGCTCATCAAGCAGCACAATCGCGAGATGACCGACGAGCTCTTGGCCAATTCGGTCGGCCGCATGAGGGAATTCGGCATCGTCGATTGGGGCGATGCCGCGACGCTCGGGATCGGCGCCATGACCGACGCGCGCGTGAAGAGCTTCTACGACAAGATGGTGCGTGCGGGCGTGGTCAAGCGCTCGATCGATCCGCACAAGGCCTACACCCTGCAGTTCGTGAACAAGCGAGTCGGGATCGAGCTGCGGCCGAGGAATTGACGGCGCATGTCCGCAGGGGCCGCTAGTGCGGCGAATTTGAGGTTCCTATCATTCCGGCAGCACACTCGTTTAGGAATCTCAAATTCAAAAGCCGCACTAGAACCATAGAGTTGCTAGTGCCCCTTTGCTTCCGAAGTTCGTGTCAGAGTTTGCGGCGATG
>Ga0081455_10007809_pt1 | contig 11204 bp, 9 predicted proteins | sample TabmetS3T2R1_FD_70207 | JGI IMG/M metagenome (GOLD analysis project Ga0081455, IMG submission 70207) | Tabebuia heterophylla rhizosphere microbial communities from the University of Puerto Rico - S3T2R1 | ecosystem: Host-associated > Plants > Roots > Rhizosphere ... | reverse complement strand
GGGACGACGACCGATATGACCACATCCGAAAGGCCATGATCATGACCCAAACTCAGGATCCCACTGTCACCCGACCGGTTGGCACCGGCCAGACGCAAGATGAACATCTGGCTGCCCTCGGTCGCTATGAGTGGGGCTGGGCCGATACTGACGTCGCGGGGGCCTCGGCCAAGCGTGGGTTGAGTCCTGAGGTTGTCGCCGATATCTCCCGTCTCAAGAACGAGCCGAAATGGATGCTTGATCTGCGGCTCAAGGGCCATCGGCTCTTCAACCGCAAGCCGTTGCCGGCGTGGGGTGCTGAGCTTGGCGACATCGACTTCGACAACATCAAGTACTTCGTGCGTTCCACCGAGAAGCAAGCCACGTCCTGGGATGATCTTCCCGCCGATATCAAGAACACCTACGACAAGCTGGGTATCCCGGAGGCCGAGAAGGCGCGGCTGATCGCTGGCGTGGCAGCTCAGTATGAGTCAGAGGTGGTTTACCACAAGATCAACGAAGAGCTTGAGCGCCAGGGCGTGATCTTCCTTGACACGGACACCGGTCTCAAGGAGCACGAGGATCTCTTCAAGGAGTACTTCGGTACGGTGATCCCGGTCGGCGATAATAAGTTCGCTTCGCTGAACACCGCTGTCTGGTCTGGAGGCTCGTTCATCTACGTGCCGAAGGGTGTCCACGTCGAGATCCCGCTGCAGGCCTACTTCCGCATCAACACCGAGAACATGGGCCAGTTCGAGCGGACACTGATCATCGTCGACGAGGGCGCGTACGTGCATTACGTCGAGGGCTGTACGGCCCCGATCTACTCATCGGACTCGTTGCACTCGGCAGTGGTCGAGATCATCGTCAAGAAGAACGCGCGCTGCCGCTACACCACAATCCAGAACTGGTCGAACAACGTCTACAACCTGGTGACCAAGCGGGCCACCTGCGAAGAGGGCGCGACCATGGAATGGATCGACGGAAACATCGGGTCCAAAGTCACCATGAAGTACCCGGCGGTCTACCTGATGGGAGAGCACTCCCGGGGCGAGACGCTGTCGATCGCGTTTGCTGGCGAGGGCCAGCACCAAGACGCCGGGTCCAAGATGGTGCATTGCGCGCCGCACACCTCGAGCTCGATCATCTCCAAGTCGGTCGCTCGGGGCGGCGGTCGTACGTCGTATCGCGGCCTGGTCCAGGTACAGGAAGGCGCGCACCACTCGGCCAGCACGGTGAAGTGCGATGCGCTCCTTGTTGACACGATCAGCCGCTCCGACACATATCCCTACGTCGACGTACGCGAAGACGACGTGTCGATGGGTCATGAGGCGACCGTGTCGAAGGTCAGCGAAGATCAACTGTTCTACCTGCGGAGCCGCGGGCTCGGCGAGGACGAGGCGATGGCCATGATCGTCCGCGGATTTGTAGAACCGATCGCGCGTGAACTTCCGATGGAATACGCGCTGGAGCTCAATCGGTTGATCGAACTGCAGATGGAGGGTGCGGTCGGCTGATCACGCAGCGCCTAAACCCCACCCAACAATCAGAGAGAGATCTGTCGACGTGACGTTGCTCGACCAGGCTGCCGCTCATGTGGCAGATGCAGTGGAGAGCTCCCGCAAGGTGGCCAGCCGTCTGCATCCGCCCGGCTCCTTCGACCTCGCTGACCACCCGGTGCCGAACGGTCGGGAGGAAGCTTGGCGGTTCACGCCGCTGAAGCGGCTGAGGGGCCTGCACGACGGCACATTCGCGCCGGGCGGTCGCGCCCTCGTCGAACTGGAGGCGCCGCCGGCGGTCGAATGGGAGTCGGTGGGCCGTGATGATCCGCGGCTAGGCCGGATCTACGTGCCCAACGACCGCGTTGCCGCCCAGGCCTGGGAGTCGTTCGACCTGGCTCGCGTCCTCTCCGTGCCGTCCGGCGTGGAGCTGGACGAGCCAGTACTGGTGAACGTCTTCGGCGCGGGCAGTGAGGCTGCGGGGTTCAATCACTTGATCCTCGACATCGGCGCCAACGCCCGTGCCACCATCGTGCTGCAGCATCAGGGCTCAACGGTTCGTGCCGACAACGTCGAGATCATGGTCGGTGACGGCGCCGCGCTGATGCTGGTATCGGTTCAGGACTGGGACGACGACGCAGTCCATCTCGCGCATCTGCATGCTCGAGTTGGTCGCGATGCGACTTACCGCCAGGCATTGGTGACCATCGGCGGCGATCTGGTCCGGATCTCATCCTCGGTCGACTTTGCTGATCCGGGCGGGGAGGCGGAGCTGCTAGGCCTGTATTTTGCCGACGCCGGCCAGCATCTGGAGCATCGGCTGTTCGTCGACCACAACGCCCCGCACACCCGTAGCAACGTCGACTACCGGGGCGCGTTGCAGGGCCAGGGCGCACACACCGTGTGGATCGGTGATGTTCTCATCCGGAAAGTCGCCGAGGGCATCAACACCTATGAGTCCAACAAGAACCTGGTACTCACCGATGGATGCCGTGCTGACTCGGTGCCGAATCTGGAGATCGAGACTGGAGAGATCGAGGGTGCCGGCCACGCGTCCACGACCGGGCGATTCGACGACGAGCAGCTGTTCTACTTACGCAGCCGGGGGATCGATGAGGCCGAAGCCCGCCGACTCGTGGTGCACGGTTTCTTTGCCGACATCATCCGCAAGGTGGGCGTACCAGAGATCGAGAAGCGGCTGCTGGAGGCCGTTGAAGCGGAGCTGGCGATCAACATAGGACTGCCCTCGTGAGTACCCTGGTTCGCGTTTGCTCTGTAGATGACGTCCCGGCGGAGTCTGCTGTCCCGGTTGAGGTACCGCAGAATGGCAGCAGTGTGGAGCTGGCCATTGTGCATAGCAACGGTTCCTTCTACGCCATCTACGACGAGTGCTCACACGCCCAGATCCCGCTCTCGGAGGGAGACGTTGGCGACGGTGAGATCGAGTGTTATCTCCATGGATCACGCTTTGATCTGCGCACTGGAGAGCCCATCGGTCTGCCGGCGACGGAACCAGTCCCGATCTACCGCTGCCTTGTCGAGGGCAACGATGTCCTAGTCGATGTCTCAGCGCCGCTCGATGACACCGCTGCACGCACCTACGCACAGGAGTACTGACTGTCATGTCCACTCTCGCTATTCGTGATCTTCACGTTTCAGTCGACACTGAGGCGGGACCGAAGGAGATCCTGAAAGGGGTCGACCTAACGGTCAGCAGTGGCGAGATCCACGCGATCATGGGACCCAACGGCTCCGGCAAGTCGACGCTGGCCTACTCCATTGCTGGTCACCCGAAGTACCGCATCACGTCCGGGAGCGTCACTCTCGACGACCAGGACCTGCTCTCGCTCACGATCGACGAACGTGCCCGAGCGGGTCTCTTCCTGGCCATGCAGTATCCGGTCGAGGTGTCAGGTGTGTCGGTGTCGAACTTCCTGCGTTCGGCCAAGACAGCTCTCGACGGCGAGGCACCGAAACTGCGTACCTGGGTGAAAGAGGTCAACGCAGCGATGGAGCGGGTTCAGATGGATCCTGACTTCGCCAACCGGAGCCTCAACGAAGGGTTCTCGGGCGGGGAGAAGAAGCGGCACGAGATTGTCCAGCTGGAACTGCTGAACCCGCGTTTTGCGATCTTGGATGAGACGGACTCCGGGCTCGACATCGATGCACTGCGTGTGGTTGCCGCCGGCGTGAACCGTTTCGCCGCGCAAGGAGATCGGGGGATTTTGTTGATCACTCACTACACACGGATTCTGCGCTACATCAAGCCGGACTACGTGCATGTGTTCGTGGCCGGCCGAGTGGCCGAGCAAGGCGGTCACGAGCTGGCTGAGCGGCTGGAAGTCGAAGGCTACGACCGCTACGTACGCGCGGCAGCGGCTGCCGGGGTGGAGTAGAAATCATGTCGCTCGACGGTGGGCCGGAGTACCCGGACACCACAGATCTCGCCGAGGCAGCGGCGGGAAGTCTGGCGCTGGCCGAAGAGCCGATCGCCTTCGATATCGACGCCATTCGCGCCGACTTCCCGATCTTGGAACGCACCGTCGGCGGAGAGCCGCTGATCTATCTCGATAGCGCCAACAGCTCGCAGAAACCAAGGGTCGTCGTCGAGGCGGTCGAGGATCACTACCTCAACCACAACGCCAACGTCGCTCGTGCCATGCACATGTTGGGCGCGGAAGCGACTGAGGCCTTCGAGGACGCGCGGGCTCAACTGGCGAATTTCATCGGTGCCCGGCGTTCAGAAGAAGTCGTGTTCACCAAGAACGCCTCCGAGGCCCTGAACTTGTGCGCCTACACGCTCGGTGCCTCGCTTCGACCGGGCGACGAGATCGTCATCTCGGTCATGGAGCACCACTCCAACATCGTGCCGTGGCAGCTCCTCGCACAGCGTACCGGTGCTGTGCTGCGTTGGTTCGACGTGACAGATGAGGGGCGCCTGGACCTCGAGAAGGCAGCGGCGGAAGGTTTGATCAACGAGCGAACCAAGATCATCTCCGTGGCCTACGTGTCGAACGTACTCGGCACCATCAACCCGATCAGTCAGATTGCGGCCCTGGGTCACGCCGTGGGTGCGACCGTGGTGGTGGATGCGTCGCAGGCGGTTCCGCAGCTGGCAGTGAACATGGCTGATCTTGGGGCGGACCTGGTCGCGTTCACGGGCCACAAGATGGTTGGTCCCACCGGCATCGGGGTGCTCTGGGGACGTTACGAGCTACTCGCCGCGCTCCCACCATTCCTCGGCGGTGGGGAGATGATCGAGGTGGTCACGATGTCCGGCTCGACGTACGCTCCGCCGCCGCACCGCTTCGAGGCAGGTACTCCGCCGATCGCTCAGGCGGTCGGCCTAGCCGCCGCAGCCCAGTACCTGAGCGCGATAGGGATGGATCAGATCACCGCGCACGAACGTGAGATCACCGCGTACGCGCTGGAGGGTCTTCGCAGTCTCCCTGGTCTCAAGCTGCTCGGTCCGGACCAGCCGGTGGATCGCGGCGGCGCAGTTTCGTTCACCCTGACCACCCCAGATGGGCAGCACGTCCATCCACATGACGTGAGCCACCTACTCGATTCACGTGGCATCGCGGTGCGTGCCGGTCACCATTGCGCCCGGCCGCTGCACGAGCGTTTCGGGGTGCAATCGTCGACCCGTGCCTCGTTCTACCTCTACACCACTCGTGCCGAGATCGATGCACTGATCGAGGGCCTCGATTACACGATTGCTTTCTTCGGAGGGCTGCAATGAAGGTAGAGGAGCTCTATCAGGAGATCATTCTGGATCACTACCGCTCCAAGCATCACAGTGGGTTGCGGGAGCCCTACGAGGCCGAGGTTCATCACGTCAATCCCACCTGCGGTGACGAAGTGCGGCTCCGGGTCCATTTGGACGGAACCACGGTGAGTGATGTGTCCTACGAGAGCATGGGTTGCTCGATCTCCCAGGCGTCAACGTCGGTGATGAGCGATCTGGTGATCGGGAAGGACGTTGCAGACGGCCTTGATCTGTACGAGGAATTCTTGACGATGATGCAGAGCAAGGGTCAGATCGAACCTAATGAGGAGCGCCTCGAGGACGGAATCGCGTTCGCAGGCGTCGCCAAGTTCCCGGCGCGCGTGAAGTGCGCCTTGATCGGCTGGTCAGCCTTCAAGGACGCAGTCATCCGAGCCCAAAGCGCGAGTAGCTAAGGAGATGTGTCAATGAGCGAGACTCGCACCTACGACGATATTTCGACCGATCCGCCTGAGCGGGAAAGTCGGCCGTCGGATCTGGTTGCCGATGACCTTCCCGAGGTTGATCTTGGTGAGTCGGGGCACCCGGATGATCGACCGTCGCTCGAGGACATCGAAGAGGCACTCAAGGATGTTGTTGATCCCGAGCTCGGCATCAACGTGGTCGATCTTGGGCTGGTCTACGGGTTGCACCTCGAGGAGGACGATTCGCTAACCATCGACATGACGCTGACCTCGGCTGCCTGCCCGCTGACTGATGTGATCGAAGATCAGACCGAGACCGCGCTGGAGGGTCTGGTCGACCGGTGGGTGATCAACTGGGTCTGGATGCCCCCGTGGGGCATGGAGATGATCACCGACGACGGTCGCGACCAACTGCGCGCTCTCGGCTTCAACGTCTGAGCGCGCTCGATTTCGGAATCCGGTTCGGGGAGACTCGGGGCAGTCGGCGCAGAAACTCTATGGTCGCCTCACCAGTACGTTTGACTTCGTTGTTTCCCGACTTTCAAGCATCTTAGGTTTCTGCGCCGACTGCCCCGAGTCTCCCCGAACCTTTCACGCAGAGCGCGCTCAGAAGTGAAGCTGAGCGCGGTTGGTCGCGATCGCGGCGGTGATCATCTCCTGCTAGTCGCGGCTGGGAGGGTTTCGTCGAGCCAGTCGAACATGCGTTGCTCGAGAAGTGATCTGGCCATTGGCTCGCAGTGGCGGTCGGCGCCCTCGTCAGCAGTGAACGGGATCAGTCGCTTTGTTCCCTGGAGCTTGTCGAACAGTTGCTGTGATTGGCCTGGCCAGAACTGCTCACCTTCGGGATCCGTGATCAGCAGTGGTGTCGTGATCTGATCGACCACGTCGGCAAGGTTGTACTTGCGGGCCGCAGTGAACACATCGAAGGTGGACTTCATGCCGTACGGTTTTGTGCGCCACTCGAGGTTCTGTCGCTGCGCCGGCGTCGCTTCCTGCATCCCTTCGTCGAAGAATCGATCGAATGTCTGCTTGTCACCGGAGTCGAGCAGTTGCTGCAGCTCAGGCGGAATGTTTTTCCACCACGGCTCGAAGGCGTTGAATACCCCTGGATCGGCGATCGCCGCAGCGATGCGATGCTCGAACGCCAATGCCCGGGGCACCCAGTACCCGCCTTGGCTGATGCCATACAGCACAATCTGCGCGGGATCCACGTCGGAACGGCCGAACAGGAAATCCACGACTGGGGTGATCACGTGTTCCCAGTCGTGCCGGAACGGGACCTCTCGCCCGAAGAGCATGGACTGCTGGCCAGGGGCGTCGAAGATCAACACGTTGTATCCGCGGGCCACTCCGCCTGCGGAGAGGGGCGGCCAGATGCTCGTGACCGGGCCGTCGCTGCCATTGTTCATGATGAGCGTGCGGCGTGGCCGGTCCGAGTCCAGGCTGGCAGGGCGGAACAGATAGCCCGGCATGGTATTGCCCTCGTACGGAATCTCCACACGCTCGGCGGGCGGGTCCAACAGCTCTGTGTAGGCGTCGAAGCAGCGGCGATGTTCGGCGAAAGTTGATTTGAGCAGTGGGGCAGGGTCCTTCGTGCCGTCGACTGCAGACAGCGCCATTGCGTAGTAAGTGGCCGCCCGCAGATATGCGGCACGGGCGCTCACCTCATTCCCAGATTTCCCGGACTCCTCGGCTATCGTGGCGACCCGCTGCCCCGTTGCAATCCACTCCCCACACCAACTGTCCGCATCGCCGTCGACAACGCGATCGGCCGTCGACAACATCTCTCCGATATTCCCAGCTCCGTAATGCACGCCGCCGAGCGCGCACTGGAACTCGAAGTTGAACTGCTCATGGTTGAAGAATTTCCGCGCCATCTTTGCTCCTCAGTCAATGCCAATTTTGCAGAGGCTTTTTGCGGTTGCACAGGGGCCAAACCGGTCGAGGTAGGCGGCGATAATTGTCAGCAATCAGATCTAAAGGTGGGTGTTTGCGATGACCGCGACCGTTCCGCCGTTATTCGGGCCAGACATGCTGGCAAACCCGTATGACATGTATGCGCGGATTCGAGGGCCCGCCAGCTGGAATGAGCAGTTGGGCCTTTGGCTGCTTACTCGCTACGACGATGTCCGTTGGGCCTTGGGCGAGCCGCGGCTTTCCTCGGCCTTGAGCACCCCCGCCCAACACTTAGCAGACGAGTCGTCACACCTGCTGGCTGACATGTACACCTTTGTCCAGTCCAGTCTGGTTTTCACCGATCCGCCGGACCACACGCGGCTGCGACGGCTAGTCTTAGCGGCGTTCGTTCCTTCGGTGATCAATGAGCTGGTTGGGCCGGTCAGCGGCATCACCAACCGCCTGCTTGATGATCACGTCGAGTCGCTCGATCTTGCCGCGCACCTCGCCGAGCCGATGCCGATCGCTGTACTCGGTCAGCTACTCGGAGTGTCGCTTTCGGAGGCTGAGGGCCGTCAGCTAAAGCGGTGGTGCGACGACTTCTTGCTCCCGTTCGGACGGGATATGACCACTTTGAGCCCCGATGAGCTGGCCCGGGTCCGATCAGCGGGTGAGGAGTTGCACGGATTTGTGGATACCGTGCTGAGCCGTCACAACGCGAGCGAGGCTGACGATGTCGTGAGCCGCTTGCTGGCGGGCGAGTCAGAGGACCGGCTCTCAGAGCAGGAGCTGTTTGCGAACATCGTGCTCCTACTCATCGCTGGGCATGAGAACTCCACGAGCTTGATCGGAAACGGCGCGGCGATGCTGCTTGGGCTTCCAGAAGTCCGCAGAGATCTGGCGCGGGCATCAGGCCTGGTGAGCTGGTCGTCGACCTGGGTGCCGGTGTTGGCGCCCTTACTCTGCCTCTCCTTGAGGCTGGCGCTCGGGTCATCGCGGTCGAGCTGCACGCCGGGCGTGCACGTCGGCTGCGGGAGAACCTGAATGGCCATGCCGCAAAAGTGGTCGAGTGCGACCTGCAGGATTTCATCGCTCCAGGACACCAATTCCGGTTAGTCGCCAACCCGCCTTATGCTCTCACCGCCGCAGTGCTGACCTTTGTGGCCCGAGCGCCGCACCTCACCGCGGCAGATCTCGTCCTCCAACGAGCCGTCGTACGCCGAGCCCTCGACCGAGACACTCTGAATCTGCGCCGTTTTCACGCGACGCGCGGCCTCTCGCTACCCCGGACCGCCTTTGTACCGCCGCCACCCGTCGACGCCGCCGTACTCCAATTGAGGCCTCGAAAGCCTCGGCCGCGGAAGCGGTAGCGAACATCCCCCGCGACCAGCACCAGACTCTCCGTACTGATGCGCGACCAAGATCGCGCCATTGCTAAAGGGAGGGAGCGGCCCTGGGGCCGGCGTAGAACGTAAGAGGCTTGAAACCCTGGGAATTGCAAGGGCACCTCAAACGCTGAAAGTAACTGCGGTCGTTTTACGCCGGCCCCAGGGCCGCTCCCGACCGAGAGCTCGAAGGAAGCGATCTTTGGTCGCGCGGTACGTACGGAAGAGTGAGTTCGATGCTGGTCGCGAGGGATGTGGAGGTACGCGCGGGTGCGCGTCTTCTGCTGGAGCATGCCTCATTCCAGGTGGCGGCTGGCGACAAGATCGGCTTGGTAGGGCGGAACGGAGCTGGCAAGACCACGCTGACCAGGATCCTGTCCGGCGAAGCCCAACCGGCTAGCGGAACGATCAGCAGAACGGGCCAGGTGGGATACCTGCCGCAGGATCCGCGGACCGGCGATCTTGATGTGCTCGCCAAGAATCGGATCTTGTCCGCCCGCGGCTTGGACGCTGTCGTTGATCGGCTGCGCCGCGCCGAGCTGGCAATGGGGGACGACTCGTCAGATGTTCGCGACAAGGCCATGGCGTCGTACGCCCGCGCTGAGGCGGAGCTGGCAGCTGCCGGTGGCTACGCTGCCGAGGCCGAGGCCGCCCGAATCGCCAGCAATCTTGGCTTGCCCGAGCGGGTGCTGCACCAGCCGATCGGAACACTCTCAGGCGGTCAGCGGCGCCGAGTTGAGCTGGCCCGGATCTTGTTCTCCGGAGCGCCGACCCTGTTGCTCGATGAGCCCACCAACCATCTCGACGCCGACTCGATTGTCTGGTTACGCGACTTCCTGGCTAGCCACTCCGGCGGGTTGCTGGTGATCACCCACGACGTAGGTCTGCTGGAGCGATGTGTCAACAAGGTGTTCCACCTCGACGCGATCCGCGCCGAACTCGATGTCTACACCATGGGCTGGAAACGTTACCTGCAGCAGCGCGAGACGGACGAGAAGCGCAGGAGGCGCGAGCGGCTGAACGCCGAGCGTAAAGCTGACCAGCTCCTCAGCCAGGCGGACAAGATGCGGGCCAAGGCAACCAAGGCCATGGCTGCGCACAACATGGTCAGGCGTGCGGAGCGGCTGCTGGCCGGCATCGACGGCGAACGGACTCCGGATCGAGTCGCCAAGATCAAATTCCCGAATCCGGCACCCTGCGGCAAGACCCCACTGACGGCGACCGATCTCAGCAAGAGCTATGGATCACTCGAGGTCTTCACCGGTATCGATCTCGCCATCGACAAGGGCAGCCAGGTCGTGGTGCTCGGGCTCAACGGTGCCGGCAAGACGACGCTGCTGCGGATCCTCGCGGGTTTGGATGAGCCCGACACCGGCGAGGTGGTGGCTGGTCACGGGCTGCGCATTGGCTACTACGCCCAAGAGCATGAAACGTTGGACATCGGCCGATCGGTGCTGGCGAACATGAAGACAGCCGCGCCCGATCTCGGTGATACCGATGTCCGCAAGGTCCTGGGCTCCTTCCTCTTCTCTGGTGACGATGTCGACAAGCCAGCGAGCGTACTGTCCGGCGGTGAGAAGACCAGGCTGGCTTTGGCCATGCTGGTGTGCTCCAGCGCCAATGTGCTGCTACTTGATGAGCCAACGAACAACCTTGATCCGGCATCGCGCGCCGAGGTGCTGTCCGCGATCAAGCGTTACGCCGGTGCCGTGGTTCTGGTGACCCACGATGAAGGAGCCGTAGACGCCCTTGATCCTGATCGGGTGCTTCTGCTACCCGACGGTGTAGAAGATCTCTGGAGCCCCGAGTATGCCGATCTGGTGGCCCTCGCCTGATCTTCAGCCTGATTTCTTCTGCTCATGCCTGCTATCTCCGCTCTGGCGACGGCTCGCCGAGCGTTGATCACCCTGGAACGAAACCAAAATGTCTGACCAGAGATCATCTGGCCGCCGGTACGTGATCAATGCCCAATTCAATTTGATCAGGCAGAAATTGCCCAAAGGCGGCGGAAACGTGCTAGAAATGGTTGATCATTGATCTTGAGGTCTCGATCATTTGGTCTGGCAAGGTTGTCGTTCAATCACGATGACCCACGACAAAGGGAGGCGCAGTGGCCAAGGCATTGGCTAAGGGTTCACGCATCACCGGGGCGCAGCGGACAACGCTTGCTTCCCAGTACGCCAAGCGGTACGCCGCAGGCGAGAGCATCCGGAAGATCGCTGATGACGCCGGTCGTTCCTTCGGGTTCGTGCAT
>Ga0081455_10007808_pt1 | contig 11208 bp, 7 predicted proteins | sample TabmetS3T2R1_FD_70207 | JGI IMG/M metagenome (GOLD analysis project Ga0081455, IMG submission 70207) | Tabebuia heterophylla rhizosphere microbial communities from the University of Puerto Rico - S3T2R1 | ecosystem: Host-associated > Plants > Roots > Rhizosphere ... | reverse complement strand
CATAATTCGACGTAAGGCCGTGCTTCGTTCGGGTCCTTGCGCGCGTCGGTTTCGTGCGTAAACGACTGATATCCCCAGGTCCACATCTTCAGGCCCGGCGTGATCCTGTTGTCGGCGATGCGGATGATCCCCTCCTCGTTGTCGTGATTGATCACGCCCCAGAAGTTGCCGCCCTGCATGTCGGGCGCCGCGTAGGCGATGCCCATGGTCGGCCAGTTCCTGAAGTGGCGCAGGTTTTCGAAACGGCTCCTGCCCGCACCCAGGCTCTCATCTGCTTCGGACAGATTCTTCGACCAGGCGGGTGTGGTGTAGGCCTCGATCGGCGCGATGATTTCGGCGCCGCCGGTTGTTTTTGGATTGCTCGGGTTGGAGCCTGGCGCCAGCGCCGTACACGTCCAGTACTCGTAGTCGACGTTCCTGTCCTGCGGGTTTCTCAGCACCACGCGCGTATCAAGCGCGGCGCGGTCGGCTTTCAGGGTGACATAATAGGTCGTTTCGATGCCCGTCGGCCCCTTTATGAACTGCTTTGGTGCCGCCGGATAAGCGAAGTCGTCCCTAAGCGACATCGACACCGTTACTTCGCCGGGGTTCTCCTTGACGACGTTGAAATCCCACGGCTTGAGCCATGCCCTGCCGTGCTCAGGATCAGGGAAAGTGGGGAAGATGCCGCCATACACCATCAGCCAGTCGTAATAAAAATTGCCGGCCCTCATGCCGTAGGGCACGCCTACTTCCGTGCGATAGAGCTGTTCGTGGCCGGTCGGCTTGTAGATGATGGAAAGAATGCGTCCGCCAAATTCGGGGACAAGCGTCACTTTCAGATAGCGATTCTCCAGCACGTGGGTCTTGAACGTGCGATCAACGACAGTGCTCTTGTCGAGCGATCCATCAACAAAGCCGTTCTCCGCAGAGGTCGCGTATTTGACCGTGCTCCACGTGATCGTGGACTCGCTGAGAGACACTCCGTCGGATGCTCGCGCCGCGTCTACGACGACAGGAAGTGCGCAGACCGCCGACAGGATCGCAATCGCACAGCTGACGCGACGATGCGAGAAAGCATGAACCGCCATTGACATCGCTTTCGATCAAACAAGAGCGATCATTCTAGCGCGTAGGATGGGTGGAGCGAAGCGATACCCATCAATCGGGAGGCGAAGATGATGGATTTCGCTGCGCTCTACCCATCCTACGCGATCTGCATCCTCACACCACCGGCTTCACACCGGGCATCGCCGTTACCAGATCGCGGAACGCGGCGCCGCGGATTTCGAAATTGCGGTACTGGTCGAACGAGGCGCAGGCGGGCGACAGCAGGACCACGGGATCGACAATCCCCGACGCCTCCGCATCGCGCGCGGCGTTCGCAACCGCCACGTCGAGCGTCCCGGAAATCTCGTGCGGCACGCGCTCCCCGAGGGTGCCGGCAAATTCCTGCGCGGCCTCGCCGATCAGGTAGGCCTTTCGGATGCGCGGGAAATATTCGGTGAGGCCCGTGATGCCGCCCTGCTTCGGCTTACCGCCGGCGATCCAGAAGATGTCGGCAAAGGACGACAGCGCATGCGCGGCGGCATCCGCGTTGGTGCCCTTGGAGTCGTTGACGAACAGCACGTTGCCGCGGCGGCCGACCTGCTCCATGCGGTGCGCAAGACCCGGAAAGCTGCGCAGGCCGTTTTGCAACGTATCAGTGGAGATGCCCATCGCCAGCGCGCAGGCCGCGGCGCAGGCTGCGTTCTGCGCATTGTGCAGGCCGCGCAGCGAACCGATGCCGCCGAGCCGAGCGACCTCGCGGCGGGCGCCGCCGGAAGCCTGCACGATGGTTTCGCGCTCGACATAGACGCCGTCGGGCAGCGGGTTCTTCACGGAGATGCGCACCACGCGCTTGCCGGTCTGGTCGAGCCGGTCGGCGATGTTGCGGCACCAGCCGTCATCGACACCGACAATGGACGTGCCCCGCGGCTGCACGCCGGCGACGAGCCGCGCCTTCACGGCAGCGTAGTGCTCCAGCGTGCCATGGCGGTCGATATGGTCTTCGCTGACGTTCAGGAGAATGCCGACGGACGGATCGAGCGAGGGCGCGAGGTCGATCTGGTAGGACGACATCTCGACCACATGGACGCGCCCCATCCGCGGCGGCTCCAGCGACAGGATCGCGGTGCCGATATTGCCGCCCATCTGGGTGTCGTAACCGGCGACCTTCATCAGGTGCGCGATCAGGGCTGTGGTGGTCGACTTGCCGTTGGTGCCGGTAATGGCGACGAACGGCGCGTCCGGCGCGTGGCGGCGGCGCTCGCGGCAGAACAATTCGATGTCGCCGATCACCTCGCAGCCGGCCTGGCGGGCCATCAGCACCGACCAATGCGGCGCCGGATGCGTCAGCGGCGCGCCGGGGGTGAGGATCAGCGCCGAGAAACTCGACCACGACACCGTGCGCAGATCGGCCGTGGTGAAGCCGGCCTGCGCCGCCTTGGCGACATTGTCGGCGCTGTCGTCGGCCGCGATCACTTCGGCGCCGCCGGCCTTCAGCGCATGGCAGCACGCAAGGCCGGAACCGCCGAGGCCGAACACGGCGACCGTCTTGCCCGCGAATGACGTGACAGGGATCATCGCGTGCGGCTCACCGCAGCTTCAGCGTGGAGAGGCCGGCGAGCGCCAGCATCACCGAGATGATCCAGAACCGGATCACGATCTGCGGCTCAGTCCAGCCCTTCTGCTCGAAATGATGGTGCAGCGGCGCCATCCGGAACACGCGTTTTCCGGTCAGCTTGAACGAGGCCACCTGCACGATCACGGAGACGGCTTCCAGCACGAACAGGCCGCCAATCACGGCCAGCACGATCTCGTGCTTCACCGCGACCGCCGTCGCGCCGAGCATGCCGCCCAGCGCGAGCGACCCGGTATCGCCCATGAAGATCGAGGCCGGCGGCGCGTTGAACCAGAGGAAGCCGAGGCCGGCGCCGAGCACCGCGCCGCACAGCACCGCAAGCTCGCCGGTGCCGGCGACATACCGGATCTGCAGATAGTCGGAGAAGACGGCATTACCGGTCAGATACGAGATCATGCCGAAGCTGGCGGCGGCGATCATGACCGGCACGATGGCAAGCCCGTCGAGGCCGTCGGTCAGGTTCACCGCATTGCCGGCGCCGACGATGACGAAGGCGCCGAAGATCACGAAGAACCAGCCGAAATTGATCACCACGTCCTTCAGGAAGGGAATCGCGAGCGACGTCGATGTGACATCGCGGCCGAGCCGCACCAGCGCGTAGCAGGCGACAAGCGCGATTACACCCTCGATCAGAAGGCGCAGCTTGCCGGCGAAACCGCTGTGCGACTGCTTCGTCACCTTCAGATAGTCGTCATAGAAACCGACGAAGCCGAAGCCGAGCGTCACCGCCAGCACGATCCAGACATAGGGGTTGAGCGGGTTGGCCCACAGCAACGTCGAGACGACGAGGCCGGAGAGGATCATCAGCCCGCCCATCGTCGGCGTGCCCTTCTTGGAGATCAGGTGCGATGCCGGGCCGTCGGTGCGGATCGGCTGGCCCTTGCCCTGCCGGAGCCGCAGATGATCGATGATCCAGGGGCCAAACAGGAACACGAACAGTGCCCCCGTCACCATCGCCCCGCCGGTGCGGAAGGTGATGTAGCGAAATACGTTCAGCGCGCCGCGGAAGATGCCAAAACCGGGAACGGTGTTGGAAAGTTCGATCAGCCAGTAAAACATTCAAAAGGCCCTATCACGCGGCTTGGTTGCGCCGTCTTTGGCGGGAAGCGCTTTGGCAACGCCTTGATAATCGTTTTCATCCTCAAACCAAGCAAATCTTGGTCATGCCTGGGGTATTGACGAATCACGTCTCGCGGAAAAGGCGGGCCGCCTGATACGGCCAGTCTACGCCTTTGCCTGCAGCGCGGCCAGCAGCCTCGGCACAAACTTGTTCACCCAGAACATCTTTTTGCTGCCCTTGACCACCACCACGTCCCCGTCCCGCAGCAATGCGGCGATTTGTTGGGGATCGAGCGTGGCCGGGTCTTCATGCCAGCCGAGCGCCCGCTCCGCCGGAACGAGATCGTACAGATGGCGCATCAAGGGGCCAACGCAGTAGACGCCGTCGATTTCAGGCAGGTCTGCCGCGAGCTTCACGTGATAGGCGGGCGCGTCAGCACCCAATTCCAGCATGTCGCCGAGAATGGCGATGCGCCGACCTGATTTCACTGGTCGCGCCTTCAGGCTGCCGAGCGCGGCCACCATGCTGGCCGGATTGCCGTTGAAACTGTCGTCGATCACCGTGACGCCATGGGCCGCCTGTTCCACGCCGCGGCCGGTCATGATGCCGACATGGCCGAGTTCTTTCGCCAGCGCCGCCGGATCGAGCCCGGCGGCATGGATCGACGCCAGCGCGGCGAGCGCATTCTGCAGGCGATGCGGCGCGCCCGGCGTCAGGCCGAATTCGATTTGCTCGCCATTCACCTGAGCGGCGACGTTCCAGCTCTCGCCCTCGGGCGTGTGCTTCAGTTCCCGCACCTCGGAGGCTTCACCGAAGCGAACGAATTTGCCGTTCCATTCCGGCGCCGCGACATCGTCAGGCAACACCAGCACGCCGTCTTTCGGCAGGCCCTGCGCGATGCTCACCTTCTCGCGCCGGATCGCCTCCAGGCTGCCGAGCTTTTCCAGATGTACCGGCTGCACGTTCACGACCAGCGCGACCGTCGGTTTCGTCAATTCGCTCAGCCGCGCGATTTCGCCGGTCTGGTTCATGCCCATCTCGACGACCCAGACGCTCGCGCTTGGGCTCGCATTGCACAGCGTCAGCGGCACGCCCCAGAAATTGTTGAAGCTGCTCGGGCTCGCATAGGCGGCCGGATAGGCGGCGAGGAATTCCTTGGTGCTGGTCTTGCCGGCGCTGCCGGTCAGGCCGATCACCGGACCGTTGAAGCGTGCCCGTGCGGCGCGTGCGAGCGTCCAAAGCCCGTCAATCAACGTATCCTTCACGACCAGTTGAGGAACGCTCACGCCGGCAATTCGATGCGGAACGATCATCGCCACCGCGCCGGCCGCCTCCGCCTTGTCGGCGAATTCCCAGCCGTCGCGTGCGCTGGCAAAACTCGAAATGAAACCGCCACTCGGCGTGCCGCTCAGCGCCACGAACAGGCATCCCGGTTTCACCAGCCGGCTGTCCTGCGTGACGAAATCGATCGGCGTGCCTGGGAATTCGCCCGGAAGCCCCAGCGCGTGCGCAACTTCGGCAACCGTCCACAACGCGCTCATACTACCCTCGCTGCGAGCGCGGCTGCCACCGCCTCATGATCACTGAACGGCAAGACCTTGTCGCCGACGATCTGGCCGGTCTCATGGCCCTTGCCGGCGATCAACAGCGCATCGCCGGGCTGCAGCGCCGCGATCCCCGCCCTGATCGCCTCGGTGCGATCGCCGATATCGGTCGCGCCCTTCGCCGCCGCCAGGATGGCAGCGCGGATCGCAGCCGGATTTTCGCTGCGCGGATTGTCGTCGGTGACGATGACCTGATCGGCATTCTCGGCCGCGATCGCGCCCATGATCGGGCGTTTTCCGGCGTCGCGATCGCCGCCGGCGCCGAAGATGACGATCAGCTTGCGTTTCGCATAAGGCCGCAGCGCCTGCAGCGACTTCGCCAGCGCGTCCGGCTTGTGCGCGTAATCGACGAAAATCGGCGCGCCATTGTGTTCACCGACCCACTCCAGCCGCCCCTTGGCGCCTTCGAGATGTTCGAGCGCGGCGAACACCGCTGAGGGGTCGCTACCGGTGCCGATCGCGAGCCCCGCAGCCACCAGCGCATTCTCGATCTGGAATTCGCCGACCAGCGGCAGCCTGATCGTGTAATTCCGTCCGCGATGTTCCAGCGCGAGGTTCTGCGCAAATCCTTCGACGCTGGCGCCGACGAGGCGGATCCCTTCGCCGTCACCATCGGCGTTGCCGCCGACGGCGATGATGCGCAAGCCCCGCGCCTGCGCCGCCTCGATCACTTGCGGCGAGCAAGCATGATCGGCCGAAATCACGGCCGCGCCGTCAGGCGCGATCAGGTCGCGGAACAGCCGCAGCTTGGCAGCAAGGTAATGCGCCTCGTCGGGATGGTAATCCATATGGTCGCGCGACAGGTTGGTGAAGCCGCCGGCGGCGACACGCACGCCGTCGAGCCTGAACTGGTCGAGCCCGTGCGAGGATGCCTCGAAGGCCAGATGCGTGACGCCGTCGCCGGTGATCTCGTCGAGCTGCTTGTGCAGCGCGATCGGGTCCGGCGTCGTCAGCGAGCCGTAGACCGTGCGCTTGGGCGAAACGAGGCCGATGGTGCCGATGCTGGCGGACGCGTGGCCGAGCCGTTCCCAGATCTGCCGCGTGAACGCTGCCACCGAAGTCTTGCCGCTGGTGCCGGTCACCGCCGCAATGGTCGCCGGCTGCCGCGGAAAAAATCGCGCCGCCGCCAGCGCCAGCGCGCGGCGGGGATTTGTTGTGACGACAAAGGGCACGCGAAGGCCGGGCGGCGCATGGTCACCGGCTACCGCGACCGCACCTGCCGCGATTGCCGCATCGATGAAGCGCGCGCCGTCGGTCTTGCTGCCGGAGAGCGCAAAAAACAAATCGCCTGGCTTCACCGCGCGGCTGTCGACCGCCAGACCTTTCACGTCGACAGCTTCCGCCTGCGGCTCGATCGCTGCGTCATCGCTGAAGAGGTCGCGAAGTTTCATGGTGTTCCAGTCCGGCCCGGCGCAGCACTGCGCTTGTGGCTACGCCTTACTGGGTTGTCCTCGATGCCGCAAGAATAAGGCGGTCGGACGGCGGCAGGTCGAAGCGCGGTTCGATGCCCAGCAGCGGCCCGATGCGGGCGATGATTTTGCCGCCGGCCGGCACCGTGTTCCAGCCCGACGTGATGAAGCCATGGGTTTCCGGCAGCGCCTTCGGCTCGTCCAGCATGACCAAAAGCTGGTACTGCGGGTTGTCGGCCGGGATGATCGCGGTGAAGGAGTTGAGCACCTGTTTCTTGGAATAGCGGCCGTTGACCACCTTTTCCGAGGTGCCGGTCTTGCCGCCGATATAGTAGCCCTTGACGTCGGCCTTCTTGGCGGTTCCGATCTCGGCGTTCAGCCGCATCAGATAGCGCATCTTATCGGAGGTTTCGGTCCGCAGCACCTTCTTGGCGATGGCCCTCGCCTCCTCTTCCGACCGCTTGAGGAAGGTCGGGGGAATCAGAAGACCGCCATTGATGCAGGCGTTGATGCCCATCACCGCCTGCAGCGGCGCCACCGCGATGCCGTGACCGAAGGACGCCGTGATGGTGTTGAGTTCGGTCCAGCGCTTCGGCACGATCGGGGAAGCGCTTTCCGGCAGTTCGGTGCGCAGCCGGTCCATCTGGCCGAGCTTCTTCAGGAATGCCTTGTGCGCCTCGACGCCTTGCGACAACGCGATCTTGGCCGCGCCGACGTTGGAGGAGAAGGTGAACACTTCCGAAAGCGTAATGTTGCGGCCGACCGGATGGGTGTCGTGAATGGTGAACTTGCCGAACTTCAGCGCGCCGCGTCCGTCATACAGCGAGTTGAGGTTGGCCTTGCCGGAATCCAGCGCCATCGCCAGCGTCAGCGCCTTGAAGGTCGAGCCCATTTCGAACACGCCCGTGGTCAGGCGGTTGATGCGGTCGGGATCGTGCGCCTCCTTCGGGTTGTTCGGATCGAAATCCGGCAGTGACACCAGGGCGACGATCTCGCCGGTCCTGACGTTGGAGACGAGGCCGGAGGCCGCCTTGGCCTTGTACTTTTCCTTCGCCTTCAGGAGTTCGTCGCGCAGCGCGTGCTCGACGCGCAGGTCGATCGACAGTTCCACCGGCTTCTGCAGGCGATCGGTGGCGAAGCCGGCGCGATGCAGATCGGCCAGACCGTTATTGTCCAGCCACTTCTCCATCCCGGCAATGCCCTGGTTGTCGATGTTGACGAGGCCGATGAGATGCGCGACCGACGCGCCGGTCGGGTAGACGCGCTTGTTCTCACGCAGGAAGCCGATGCCGGGAATGCCGAGCTTGTGGATGTCGTGCTGCTGCTTCGGCGAAATCTCGCGCTTCAGCCAGACAAAACCCTTGCGCGACGACAGGCGCGCGCGCGCCTCCGCGGTATCGAGGTCCGGCAGCGCGGCGGTCAAGAGTTCGATCGCCTCGTCCTTGTCGATGATACGGCGCGGCTCGCCGAACAGGCTCGGCGCCTTGACGTCGGTCGCCAGCACCTCGCCGTTGCGATCGACGATATCGGGCCGCGCGGTCGCAATCGCGTCCTGCGAGCCGGCGCGGCGCGCGCCGTGGCCGTCGGCGCCGACCGCGAACATGACAAGACGTCCGGCCAGCACTGCATAAACCGCCGCGAATAGCAGGATCGCAAGGCCGACACGCGCACGCGCCTTGGCGGCGCGATCGACATTGCGCCCGTAAAGCAGGCTGCGGATCAGCCGCTGCCGCCACGGCTCGGCAAGCTTTCTCGTCGTATGGGTCAGCGCCCGGCCGGTCATTGCTGATCTCCCGGTGCGGGCACGGAGCCGGTCGTGGATGGCGCCTCGGCCGTAGCCTCGATGGTGTTGATCATCGCGCCGATCGGATCGGGCGCGCCGGGCCGCGCAAAGGCCGGCGGCCGTTCCGGCAAATTCTTCAACTGGTCATATTGCGTGGCGACCAGCGGCTTCAGCCCGAGATGGCGCTCGGCCAGCCCCTGCAGCCGCAACGGCGCATCGAGCTTGGCCCATTCCGCGCGCAGCGCCGCGATGGCGTCGCGCTGCTCGCGAATTTCCGCATTCAGCCGCAGCACGCGCTCGACGCGCGAGGTCGATTCCATCTTGATCCGGTAGACATAGGCGGCCGCGAACACCAGCACGCCGATGACGAGGAAGTGGATGATCCGCATCGGTCAGCCTCCCCTCATCACATCGGCGAGAACAGGCCATGCGGGCAAGCGATCCGCCGCATGTGCGGGTGCTTCAGTGCGTTCGGCCGCACGCAGCTTGGCGGAACGCGCGCGCGGATTGGCAGCCACTTCGGCGTCCGTCGGCGTCACCGGACGCTTGGTCAGGATCTGAAAACTCGGCGCCGCCTGCGCCACTTCGGGCAAATGCCGCGATCCGCCGCCGGTCTTGCCGCGTGCGTTGAGGAAATCCTTGACGATGCGGTCTTCCAGCGAATGGAACGACACCACCACCAGCCGCCCGCCGGGCTTCAGCACGCGTTCGGCTGCGGAAAGCGCCAGATGCAGTTCGTCGAGTTCGGCGTTGACGAAGATCCGCAAGCCCTGGAACGTGCGCGTCGCCGGATGAATCTCGTTCGGCTTGGAGCGCACCACTCGGCCTACGATATCGGCCAGCGCCTGCGTGGTCGTGATCGGCGCCTCTTTTCGTGCAGCCACGATGGCGCGCGCAACGGCGCGGGAATGCCGCTCTTCGCCGAAGATATAGATGATGTTGGCAAGGTCGGCCTCGGACGCCTTTGCCACGACATCCGCCGCGGTCGGGCCGTCATGGCCCATCCGCATGTCGAGCGGGCCGCCGAGCCGGAATGAAAAACCGCGCTCGGCCTGATCGAGCTGCATCGAGGAAACGCCGACGTCCATCACGACGCCGTCCACTGCGGCCGCGCGTTGGCCAGCGCAGACTTCCGCCAGGTTGGAGAACCGGTCCTCGACCAGGGTCAGCCGCCCCTCGGACTCTTCCACCAGATCGAACCCGCCGGTAATCGCTGACCGGTCGCGGTCGATGCCGATGACCTGTGTTCCCGCCACAGCGAGGATGGCGCGGCTGTAACCGCCGGCGCCGAAGGTGGCGTCGACATAGACGCCGCCATCCTTAGGGTTGAGCATCTCGACCGCCTCGCGGCCGAGCACCGAGATATGGCGCGGCGCAGCCGAAATCATGCGCCGTCCCCTGGCGTTTTCCAGTCTGCGATATGAAAACTGGACGCGAACCGGCCCATTGCGCCTCGAATCTCTGCGCTTCGCCGGGCTTTTCCGACCATAAGGCCGCGCCCCCGCGCGACTGCCGCTTCTCGCCCGGCCTCGCACCCGCTCATTTCCAGACGGAATTTGCTGGGTTGCCATGGCATTTCGAGCGTGAAACAGGGCCTCGGCCGTCCCCAACCCGGTTCGGCTCTTCACCACTTAGTAACGGCACTTAGCGTTAAGAAAGCGTTGATGATCCCCGACAGGTTTTGCGTGTATTCCATAGCGTTTTCGAGCGAAGCATGCCCTCGGACTTGATCCGGGGGAGGGTACCGGTTCGCGTGAAGAAAACGCGTCAAAACAAGAATCTGGAGTTTCGGTTCTGAATCGATCAGAACTGAAACTCCAGCTGCTGAAAAATGGTGATGCGCCTCGCACACAGCCGGTCAAAATGCGTGTGGAACTCGGCCGAAGGATTGCGGGCGTCTAACGTAAATGAATAGTAAATGATATTGCCGTTTGAACACGATGTTGCCGCCCTGTCGCCCCGTTTGGGTTTAAAAAATGACTACTGGTTCGTTCGCATCTGCTGGTAATGATTCGAGGCGTCAACGCGCCCTTCCCGTACCCAGGGCCAACGCCGACATGAAGACCTTTACCCCCGATTCCTCGATCGCCTCCGACGTCATCCCCTCGCCGAACCATGGCGACCGCAACAACGGCCGCGTCGCCGACATGATCCTGCTGCACTACACCGGCATGCCGGATGTGGAAGGCGCGATCGCCCAGCTTTGCACCCCCGGCACCGACGTCTCGGCGCATTACATCGTGCTCGAGGACGGCCGCATCGTGCAGTCCGTGCCGGAAGCCAAGCGTGCCTGGCATGCCGGCGTCTCCTCCTGGGCCGGCGAGGACGACATCAATTCCTGCTCGATCGGCGTCGAGATCATCAATCGCGGGCATGACTGGGGCTATCCGGATTTCCCGTCACGCCAGATCGCCGCCGTGATCGCGCTGTGCCGCGGCATCATGCTCCGCCGCAAGATCGCTGCGCATCGCGTGCTCGCGCATTCCGACGTGGCGCCTGCGCGCAAGAAGGACCCCGGCGAAAAATTCCCGTGGCACTTGCTGGCCAATTCCGGCGTCGGGCACTGGGTGCAGCCGGCGCCGATCGTGCGCGGCGAAACGCTCAAGCTCGGCTTGATCAGCGAGGACGTCGCCAACATGCAGGCGGCGCTCGCCAAATACGGCTACGCCGTCCCGATCCACGGCAAGTTC
>Ga0081455_10007807_pt1 | contig 11208 bp, 11 predicted proteins | sample TabmetS3T2R1_FD_70207 | JGI IMG/M metagenome (GOLD analysis project Ga0081455, IMG submission 70207) | Tabebuia heterophylla rhizosphere microbial communities from the University of Puerto Rico - S3T2R1 | ecosystem: Host-associated > Plants > Roots > Rhizosphere ... | reverse complement strand
GGGGCCGAAGCCGGCGAACTCCTCGGCCAAGGCAACCGCTTTCGACAGCGTCCGGTTGACGAGAACCAACTCGGTCGGGTCTTCCCGCAGAAAGGGCAGCAGCGCACCGCGGGCCGCCCCGCCAGCGCCGAGCAGAAGCACCCGGCGCCCCTTCAACTTCACGCCGAGATTGACGGTAATGTCTCGAACCAGGCCGATTCCATCGAAATTCTCCGCGATCACCCGGTCGCTTTCGAATTTCAGGCAGTTGGCCGCTCCGGCTCGCTGCGCAGTCGCACGAGCAGGACCGGCGTGTCCACCACCCTCGTAGAATATGCCGATGCCAGGGGAGGAATTCTGGATCCCGCTCGTCGACGAGCCGATTGGCAGCGTCGTCGCGCAGGTCCAGGAGGACGACCCCGAGCTCGAGCAGCTCGTCTCGACCCCTCGGCGCTTGCTCGCGTTCCGTACGTTTGCCTACATCCGCGTGGGGCTGCTGCTCGGAGAGCTGCTGGTCGACGAGGATCCCGCGGGCGTCAACTGGGTCGAGGAGCTCCTCGAGGACCCGGCGCATCGCGACGCCGTCGCGCGCGAGGTCCGAGCCGTCGCCGAGGAGATCGCGGCGGATCCGTCGTACGCCGGGGAGGACGACCTCGGCCCCGACGAAGAGGCTCGGGAGCGCTTCCGCGACTTCGCGCGGCAGCACCTGGACGTCTAGGGGTCCACGAGCGACGCGATCAGGAACACGCCGGCGAAGCCGGCGATCGTCACGGCGATCCGGCGTCCCGACGGGTGGGAGTGAGCTTCCGGCAGCAGGTCGGTCGCACCGATGTAGAGGAAGATCCCGGCGTAGAGGGCGAGCAGGTGCCCGAGGGTGCGCTCCGAGATGTCGACCGCCGTGCCGACGAGCGCGCCGAAGAGCGGCGCGAGCGCGACGAGGACGAGCCAGCGCACCGCGGACCGACGGCTTCCGCCCTGGCTGAGGACGAAGGTGACCGCATTGATCCCGTCGGCGAAGTCGTGGGAGACCACGGCGATGAGGACGAGGATGCCCGTCTCGGTGTTCAGCCCGAACGCAAGGCCGATGCCGAGGCCGTCGGTGAACGTGTGGAAGGCGAGCGCGCCGGCGCCGAGCGCGCCGACCTGACCGTGCGCCCGCGCCTGCTCGGGCTTGTCGCGGTGATGCAGGACGAGGAAGCGCTCGGCGACGAAGAACAGCAGGAACCCGGCGCCGACGAGGGTCGTGACACGGCGCCCGTCGCCGATTGCATCGAAGGCCTCGGGGATCAGATCGAGGAGCGCCACGGCGACGACGATTCCTCCCGAGAGCGCGATCGCGGTCTTCAGCTCCCGGTGCAGGCGCATGGCGAACCAGCCGCCGACGAGGGTCGCGACGACCGTCAGGCCGGCGAGCGGGACGGCGATCCAGGTCATGAGGTCATGCGCAGCGAGCGCAGGTGCCGAAGATGTCCAGCTCGTGGCCTTCGGCGTGGAACCCGTAGCGGCGCTGGAGCTCCGAGGGGGAGGGGGCTCCGCAGAGCTCGGTCTCCTCGACCGCTCCGCAGCTGAGGCAGACCAGGTGGTGGTGATGCCCCGGCTCGCACCGAACGTAGGCCGGTCGCGCGTCGCCGGCGAGCTGTCGCACGGATCCCGTGCGGCGAAGGAGCTCCACGGTTCGATAGACGGTCGCCAGGCCGAGCCCGGGCGTCGCGCGACGGGCGTCCTCGAAGAGATCGAGTGCGGTGAAGCTCCCCTGACGGTCGGCGATCAAATCGAGGAGCGCGCGGCGCTGGGTCGTCAGCCGCGCTCGGCCGGGCAGGCTGAGACCTCGGTAGTCGGTGTCGGGCTCACGCCGTCGTCGAGGCATCGCCAGATGATAGTGATTCTCACTTTCAGCTAGACGGCTGGCAGGCATCGCGGCCGTTGCCAATAATCTGATGCAGTGGTCAGGAGGAACTCACTCCTGCTCGGCCTGCTCGCGTTCCTGGCGCTGACCGGCTCGTCCGGCTCGTCGGGGGCTCCTGCTGTGGCGTCCGCGGGCACGCCGAGCGCCGAGGCATTCGGGATCTCCGTTTCGGCTCCCGGCGTCGGGAGCGCGACTGCCGGTGCCGTCTCGGGGCCGAACGGATCCGCGAGCGGGAGCCTCGCGTTCCCTGCTGACGGCTCGGTCGCCACGGCGGGGTCGGTGGCCTCCACCGTGACCGGTGAGGGAAAGGGGCCGACAACCACGGCGACGGCCTCCGTTCAAGTCTCCGGCCTCTCCTTCTTCAGGGGCGAGATCACGGTCGCGTCCGTGACAGCACGCTCGGCGGCTCGATCGACAGGTCGATCGTCCAGCGGCGACACGTCGGGCTCGGCGGTGAGCGGGTTGGTCGTGCTCGGCCAGCCGGTCTCCGGGGCCCCGGGGACTTCTGTCGCGTACGGAACCTGGGGATCGGTCTCCGTCCTCCAGCAGTCGTCGTCGGCATTCGGATCGGGCAGCAAGAAGGGGTACCAGGCCCGGGTCAGCGCCCTGGTCGTGCACCTGACCGCCGAGCACGGCGGCGCGCCGGCCGGCACCGACATCGTCGTCGGCTACACCGACGTTGCGGCACAGATGGAGGCGCCCAAGCCCCTGGAGGAGGCGACGCCGCAGGACGAGGTCCGTCCGAAGCCGAAGCGCAAGCCGGTGAAGGAGGCGGAGCCGGCGCAGAAGGATCGCTCGGGCCGGCCTCCCGGCCCGCCCCCCGTTCGCCAGATCCCCTTCGGCGTGCTTCCGAAGCTGACCGCCGGCCGCTACGTCTTCCCGATCTACGGACAGGCGTCGTACTCGAACACCTTCGGCGCCCCGCGTGCGAACACCGGCTGGCACCACGGAGAGGATATCTTCGCACCTCTCGGCGCCCCGATCCTCGCCGTCGCGGACGGCATCGTCTACTCGGTCGGCTGGAACGACGTCGGCGGCCTCCGGCTCTGGCTCCAGGACCGGGCCGGAAACGAGTTCTACTACGCGCACCTTTCTGCCTACTCGCCGCTCGCGGTGAACGGCGCACAGGTCCGCGCAGGGGAGGTGCTCGGCTTCGCGGGCAACACGGGCGATGCCGAGCACACGCCGTACCACCTGCACTTCGAGATCCACCCGGCGTCGCTGCTGTACCTGGGCTACGACGGCGCCGTTGCGCCGTACCCGTACCTGAACGCCTGGAAGCGACTGGTCGACCTCTCGCTGGCCGCGGTCTCCGGCTGGGCGCCGCCGATCTCAGACTCGAGCAGGGCCCCGAGGCCGGGGGCGATCCTGCTCCAGTCTCGTGACATCTCGACCGCGACCGGCCTCGAGCCCGGCTCGTTGCGCCGGGCGATGCGCGCCGTTCCGGACGGCGAGGCCGACGGGCAGCTGCGCGCGCCGGCCGCCCGCGGGCGCGAAATGCTGCACGCGCTCACGCGCGCCGCCGGCGGTCCGAGCTAGCGGGCGGCCTAGGTCGTCGGAGCGCCGCTGCCGTTCCCGGTCGGCGGGGCGCCGACGTCGGGCTCGCCGCCGAGGACCTTGTCCGAGACCCACCGGCGGGTCTGAGGCCCGGTCACCGGGTTGAAGAGGAGCCCGAGAACGATCCCGGTCAGGAGGAGCAAGGCGTTCCGCGCCGTGTGCTCGCTCTTGCCCTGGACCCGGTCGGCGGCGTTCTTGAGATCGTCGATCGCCGACCGGAGGTTGTCCTGGATGTCCTGGTCGGTCGCGAACCGTGCCGCCATCGCGGAGGGCCTGCGGCCCACGATGAGCTCGTCGTAGATCTCACGCGCGGCCGCGATTGCGCTCTTGACGTTCTCGCGGACCTCCTCGTCCTCCAGCGCTCGCTTCACGTAGGGGCGGGCGGTCGCGATCGTGTCCTTCGCTCTGGGCATCTTGGCCGTCCTTTCGTCTCTTGGCTTCAATGATGCGGCTTACCCGACGGCCGAAGCCTACAAACGCTTTCAGGAAGCTGTAGCTGCGGCCTTCTCCCGCGATCCTACGCGCCGCGGGCGGCTCACGGGCGAGGCGCCGTCGAACGCGGCGGTCAACACCTCGTCGACATGGTCAGCGAGGACGAACTCGAGCTCCTTGCGGGCCCCGGGTGGCAGGTCCTCGAGATCTGGCTCGTTCTCCTTCGGGATGACGACCTTGTGGACGCCCGCGCGCTGAGCCGCGAGCACCTTGTCCCGGACGCCGCCAATTCCGAGCACCTGGCCGGAGAGGGTGACCTCGCCGGTCATGGCGACGTCCTCGGACACGGGGCGGCCGGTGATGAGCGAGACGATCGCGGTCACCATCGTGATCCCTGCCGACGGCCCGTCCTTGGGAACCGCACCGGCGGGAACGTGGACGTGGATGTCGTGCCCGGAGAACCACTCCGGGTGGACCCCGAGAACCTCTGCGTGGGATCGCACCCAGGACAGAGCCGCCTGAGCCGACTCCTGCATGACCTCGCCGAGCTGGCCGGTGACGTTCAGCCGACCGCGGCCGGGGAAGGCGCTCGCCTCGATGAACAGCACGTCGCCGCCGACGGCCGTCACGGCGAGACCCGTCGCAACGCCGGGGTCGGAGGTCCGGCGGCGAACGTCTCCGGCGAAGCGTCGCGGGCCGAGCCAGCTCCGCACGCGGCGCCCGTCGATCCGCGTCGAGCCCTTGGCCTTGCCCTCCGCCACCCGTCGCGCGGCCTTCCGCGCGAGCGCGGCGATCTGGCGCTCGAGGTTCCGGACGCCGGCTTCGCGCGTGTACTCGCGGATCAGCGTGCGTAGCGCGTTCTCGGTGATGCTCACCTTCGACGGATCGAGGCCGTGAGCCTCGAGCTGCTTCGGCACGAGGTACTTGCGCGCGATGCCGAGCTTCTCGTCCTCGGTGTAGCCCGACAGGTGGATGACGTCCATCCGGTCGAGCAGCGGCCCGGGGATCGTCTCGAGCTGGTTCGCGGTCGTGATGAAGAGGATCTTCGAGAGGTCGAACGGGAGATCGAGGTAGTGGTCGCGGAAGGTCGCGTGCTGCTCCGGGTCGAGCACCTCGAGCATCGCGCTCGCGGGATCGCCGCGGTAGTCGGCGCCCATCTTGTCGATCTCATCGATCAGGAAGACGGGGTTCCGCGACTCGGCGTCGCGAAGCGCGCGGATGATCGTTCCGGGCATGGCGCCGATGTAGGTCCGCCGGTGTCCGCGGATCTCCGACTCGTCGCGAACGCCCCCGACCGAGATCCGGACGAACTCGCGCCCGAGCGTCCGCGCGATCGACTGGCCGAGCGACGTCTTGCCGACGCCGGGCGGGCCGACGAAGCAGAGAATCGAGCCCGAGACGTCGCCCTTCAGCTTCGCGACGGCGAGGGACTCGATGATGCGGTCCTTGACCTTGTCGAGGTCGTAGTGGTCCTCGTCGAGAATCGTGCGCGCGCGCTCGAGATCGAGGTTGTCGTCTGTCGTCGTCGCCCAGGGAAGCGAGAGGATCCAGTCGAGGTACGTGCGGATGACTCCGTACTCGGCCGAAGCCGCCGGGAGACGCTCGAGCCGACCGAGCTCGCGGTCGACCGCCTTCCGGACGTCCTCCGGGAGATCGGCTAGCCCGACGCGATCACGGAGCTCCTTCAGCTCCGCCTGCTCCGGGTCGCCCTCGCCGAGCTCCTCCTGGATCGCCTTGAGCTGCTGACGCAGGAAGTACTCACGCTGGCCTTTCTCGAGCTCCGACTGGACCTGGGACTGAATCTTCGTTCCGAGCTCGAAGACCTCGAGCTCGCGGCTGAGGATCGCGGAGATCGCCAGGAGCCGCTTCTCGACGTCCGGCTCCTCGAGCAGCTGCTGCTTCTCATCGGTCTTCAGACGGAGCGTCGAGGCGACGAGGTGGGAGAGCGCGCTCGGATCGTCGACGTTGGCGGCCGCCAGCTCGAGCTCGGCCGGCAGGTAGGGCACGAGGCTGACGATCCGCCCGAACTGCATCTGGACGTTCCTGGTCAGCGCCACGAGCTCCTTCGTCTCGTTGACGATGTCGGGAACGACGGAGATGCGGCCGACGAGGTACGGCTCTTCCTGAACGCGTGAGTCGACTCGAATTCGTTGAAGACCCTGGACGAGGATGCGAAGCGTCCCGTCGGGGACCTTGATCAGCTTGTGAACCAGCGCGGCGGTCCCGAGCTCATAGAGGTCGTCCCAGCCCGGCTGCTCCACGTTCTGAGTTTTGACCGTGACGAGGGCGACCATCCGGTCCCTGGCGACGACGTCGTCGATGAGCGCGATCGAGCGCTCCTGACCGATCGCGAGCGGCGTCGCCGAGTCGGGGAAGACGACCATCTCCTTGAGCGGCAGGACCGGGAGCGTCGTCGGGATCTCGATCTCGTCGGTGCCTTCGACCTCCGTTGCCTCGAACTCGAGGTCGGTCACTGCACTAGCCCTCCTTGCGACCCGCGCCGCGAATCTCGATCGGGACGCGCTGCGCGGCGGCGGGCTTCGGAGCGATCGGCATCGAGATCGTCAGCAGGCCGCGCTCGTACTGGGCGTCGGCCTCGGAAAGGTCGACATCCTCGGGGAGCTGGACGACGCGCTCGAACGGCCCGTACTCGACTTCCATCTGCTGGTAGACGCGGCCCTCGCACTCCTCACGCCGGCGCTCGCCGGCGATGGTCAGCGTGCGCCCGGCGGCGGTGACGTTCACCCCGGCAGGGTCGATGCCGGAGATGTCGACGACGACCGTGAACAGCGGCGGATCGTCTGTCCGGAAACAGTCGAGCTGGGGTCGAAAACCGTGGCGCAGGCCGCTCAGGCGCGAGACCTGCCAGAGGTCTGCGAACAGCTCGTCGATCTCGTCTTTGAGCAGCCGACGTCTCGCCATCGCGTCGGTGAATCGTAGCCTTGACACGTCTTCTGCCAGGCACTAACTTAGGCATCACTAGCTTAGCCGCCACTAACTTAGTGGATCGAGGGGTGAACGCTGTGCGAGCCTGGGCACTGACGATGATTCGATTCCGCTGGGCCGTCCTCGCGGCCTGGATCGTGCTCGTCGTCGTCTCCGTGATCGCGAGCGCGGGTCTCGCCGATCTCCTGACGAACAGGTTCGTGCTCCCGGGTGCCGAGAGCGAGCGGGCCGGCGAGATCCTGGAACAGCGCTTCGGTCAGAAGCCCGAAGGGTCGTTCTCCCTGGTCGTCAAGGGTGAGCCCGGCAGCGCGCAACGGTTGATCGCCCCCGCCCGCGCCGCGGGACTGCGGGCTGCCGACGCCCTCGAGACCGGCAAGCTCGCGGACGTGCGTCCCGTCGCCGGCGACGTCGTGACCGCGCGGATCGTCTCCCAGCTCCAGCCGGCTGACGCCAAGGGCTACACCGGGAAGATGCGCGAGGCCGCGGGCGAGATCTCGGGGGCCGAGATCTACCTCACCGGCCAGTCGGCAATCGAGAGCGACCTCGAGCCTGTGCAGAACCGTGACCTCTTCGTCGGGGAGGTGCTGATCGCGATCCCGATCGCGCTCGTGATCCTCGTCTTCGTCTTCGGGACGCTCTCGTTCCTGTTGCCGTTCATGCTCGCCGCGGTTGCGATCCCGGTCACGCTCGCGTGCGTGTGGGTGTTCGCGAACTTCATGACCCTCTCGACGTACCTGACCAACATGGTCACGCTGATCGGGCTCGGCATCGCGATCGACTACTCGCTGCTGATGGTCTACCGCTACCGCGAGGAACGAAAGGCCGGCCGGTCGAAGGAGGACGCCGTCGCGGAGACCATGCAGACCGCCGGCCGCGCGGTGGTCTTCAGCGGGACGGCCGTGGCGATCGGCCTCGCCCTGATGCTCTTCATGCCGCTGCCGTTCATGCGCGGCTTCGGCCTCGCCGGCCTCCTGATCCCGCTGGTGTCGGTGCTCGCGGCGGTGACGCTGCTCCCGGCGCTGCTGTACTGGCTCGAGGACCGGCTCGACCGGGTCCGGCTCGTGCCGAAACGGGTGATCGAGCGGCGCGAGGACTCGGAGCGGAGCTTCTGGGCCCGCCTTGCCGGGACGATCATGAAGCGTCCGGTGTTGTTCGCGGCCGGCACGACCGCCCTCCTGCTTGCGCTGGCGACGCCGGTCCTCACACTCCAGCTAGGCCCCGGCTCGAACGAGGGGATCCCGCAGGACCTCGAGGCGGTGAAGGGCCTCAACGTGCTTTCCGACGCCGTCGGCGAAGGCGCTCTGTCCCCGACGGACATCGTCATCGACACCGGGCGCGACGGCGGCGCCTCCGATCCGGCGGTCGCCGCCGGCGTCGAGCGCCTCGCGAGCCTTTTGCGCGGCGACTCCGAGGTCGCCGATGTCGTCGTCGCCGGCCCTCAGGTGGCCGAGCCGAGCGGCCGCTACCTGCACGTGCAGGCGATCGGGAAGCACGAGTACGGCCTGCCCGACTCGCAGGAGTTCGTCGACCGCCTGCGGGACGTGATCATCCCGGCGGCAGCATTCCCGGCGGACGTCGAGGTGCTGGCCGGCGGCGGACCGCCCTTCGGCGTCGACTTCCTCGACATCACGTACGGCGCATTCCCCTGGCTCGTCCTCGCGGTCCTGCTGCTGACCTACATCCTGCTCGTGCGCGCCTTCCGCTCGCTGCTCCTGCCGCTGAAGGCGATCGTGCTCAACCTGCTCTCGATCGGCGCCGCGTACGGCATCCTCGTCCTCGCGTTCAAGCTCGGCGCCGGCGAGCCGTTCGGGTTGACGCAGTTCGACCAGATCGAGGGCTGGATCCCGGTCTTCCTGTTCGCGATGCTCTTCGGGCTCTCGATGGACTACGAGGTGTTCCTCGTCAGCCGGATGCGCGAGGAGTGGGATGCGACGCGGGTGAACGAGCTCGCGATCACCCAGGGGCTGGCCAAGACGGGGCGGCTCGTGACCGCAGCCGGGCTGATCATGTTCGCGGCGTTCATGGGCTTCGTCGCCGGGTCGATCGTCGGGCTGCAGCAGTTCGGGCTCGGGCTCGCGGCCGCGATCCTGATCGACGTCACGATCATCCGAGCCTTGCTCGTGCCGAGCGCGATGAAGCTCTTCGGCCGCTGGAACTGGTGGCTGCCGGCAGGCGTCGCGAAGGTCTTCCGAGTGGAGCCGTCACCGCTGGAGGCTTCGACGGCACCGGCGCTGCGCCCGTCCGGCCGCTAGACCTTGCCGCCGCCGAGTAGCATCCCGCGCCGATGAAGGGCGTAATCCTCGCGGGCGGGAAGGGCACGCGCCTCAACCCGCTTACTCGCATCACCAACAAGCATCTGTTGCCGATCTACGACCGGCCGATGGTCACGTACGCGATCGAGGCGCTCGTCGATGCCGGGATCTCGGAGATCATGCTCGTCACCGGCGGGACGCATGCCGGGGAGTTCTTCCGCCTGCTCGGGAACGGGCACGACCACGGGGTCGATCGCCTCTTCTATGCGTACCAGGAGGAGGAGGGCGGCATCGCCGACGCTCTGGCACTCGCCGAGCGGTTCGGTCAGGGTGACCGGATCGTCGTGATGCTGGCCGACAACGTGTTCGAGCAGTCGATCCGCGCGCCGATCGAGAACTTCGGGCGGCAGGAGCGAGGCGGCCGCATCGTGCTCGCGAGGCTTGCCGAGCCCGAGCACCTCCGGCATCTCGGCGTCGCTGAGCTCGACGGCGACCGCGTCGTCCGCATCGTCGAGAAGCCAGAGGAGCCGCCGAGCGAGTACGCGGTCACCGGCGTCTACTTCTACGACGAGGCGGTCTGGGACGTGATCCCGACGCTCGAGCCGTCGGGGCGCGGCGAGCTGGAGATCACGGACGTCAACAACTGGTTCATCGACCAGAGCACGATGGAGTACGACGTGGTCGAGGGCTTCTGGGGCGACGCGGGCGAGTCGATCGACGCCTACTACGCAGTGAACGACTTCGTGCGTGCGAACGGCGCGAACAAGCAGTGATGGAGGGAATCCAGGTCATCCCGCTGCGCCGCTTCGAGGACGGGCGGGGGTGGTTCGTGGAGCTTCGGCGGGAGAGCAAGCTGCCGAAACGCACTGTTCAGACCAACCTCTCCTTCTCGCGGAAAGGGGTGATCCGAGGTCTGCACTTCCACGAGCGCGGTCAGGACGACCTTTTCGCTTGCCTTCAGGGGACGGCGCGGGTCGTCGCGCTCAACCGCGAGACGGGCGAGACGTTCACGCTCGACATCGGCGACGAGAACCCGGTAGCCGTCTACATCCCCGGCTACTACGCGCACGGATTCGAGGCCCTGACGGACCTCCTGTTCTGCTACCACGTCACGCAGGAGTACGACCCGGCCGATCCGGACGAGCACGAGATTCCCTGGAACGACCCTCGGGTCAAGCACCTCTGGAGCACGCAATCGCCGACCCTCTCGGACCGGGACGCGGCCGCGTCCTCATAACCGGCGCCGGGGGCCAGCTCGGGACGGCGCTGGCTGAAGCCTTCCCGGAGGCGAGAGCCCTTGCGCGCGCCGACTGGGACGTTGTCGGGCCCTATCCGCTCGCCGAGAAGCCGGAGCTCGTGCTCCACGCCGCCGCGTGGACGAAGGTGGACGACGCCGAGTCGGACCCTGCCGGCGCCGAGGCGGTGAACGTGGCCGGAACGAGAAACGTCGCCGCGCTGGGCGCGCCCGTCGTCTACTACTCGACCGACTACGTCTTCGACGGCCGGAAGCGTGAGCCGTTCGTCGAGAGCGATCCAACGAATCCCCTCGGCGTCTACGCGCGCACGAAGCTCGAAGGGGAGCGAGAGGTCCGCGACGGCTGGATCGTCCGCTCGTCATGGCTGTTCGGCTGGACCGGGCACAACTTCGTCCGCACCATGCTCCGACTGGGTGCCGAGCGCGAGGAGGTCGGCGTCGTCGACGACCAGCGCGGCTCGCCGACCTACGTCGGCCACCTCGCGGCCGCGACGCGTGAGCTGCTCGAGCTGCCGCCCGGTCTCTGGCACATCGCCGCCAAGGGCGAGTGCACGTGGGCCGATTTCGCGGAGGCGATCTTCGAGGAGGCGGGCCTCGACTGCCGCGTGCGCCGGATCACAACGGCGGAGTTCGGTGCTCCTGCCCCTCGCCCGGCTTACTCGGTGCTGCGCAGCGAGCGACCCGAGGCTCCGCGCCTACCTCACTGGCGAGAGGGGCTCCGCGCCTGCCTGGCTCGGCTCGCCGTCTAACGCCAGGCGGTCTCTTCGACCGGGGCGCGCGCCTTGAGCGGCTCCCACCAGTCTCGGCTCGCCGCGTACCACTCGACCGTCTCGCGTAGCCCGTCGGCCCAGGAGATCTCGGGCTCCCAGCCGAGCTCCCGC
>Ga0081455_10007806_pt1 | contig 11208 bp, 10 predicted proteins | sample TabmetS3T2R1_FD_70207 | JGI IMG/M metagenome (GOLD analysis project Ga0081455, IMG submission 70207) | Tabebuia heterophylla rhizosphere microbial communities from the University of Puerto Rico - S3T2R1 | ecosystem: Host-associated > Plants > Roots > Rhizosphere ... | reverse complement strand
CCGCCGGAAACCGGGGCGGCGCCCTGCGAGGGGAACGGCGACGGCGCGCCGACCGTGGCCGAAGGCGCAGCGCCATTGACCGGTGGAAACGGTGAATTCGCGGGTGCGGCGCTCTGGTTTGGGAGCGGCGCCGGAAAGGCGCCCTGCGCAAAGGCGTGGCCCGCGTGGAACGTCACGACGGCAGCGGTCAGCGGCACAATCAGGCGGCGGATCATCAAGGGTGGTTCTCCGGCGAGGTCAGGCAAGTCCCCAACGTGTCCCGAACGAAGCAGATTTGCGAAACAGCTTTTTACGATTCCTGCCGCCGCTTAACAACCCGTGGATTAGGGCAGCAGCGCGGCGCAGGGCCGCCTCAAAAGTTAAAAATAGCGTCCGGATTCTAGCGCTTTAGGCTAAAAGCGCCCGGAAACGGAACATTTCAGATGCCTGAACTCGATTTTCGCGCCCCTCGCCTGTTCGTCGACGCCCCTCTGAAAAAGGACGCGCGAATCGAACTGGAACGCAACCAGAGCAATTATCTGGGCAACGTGCTGCGGCTCGCGGCGGGCGACACCATTCTGGTGTTCAACGGCCGCGACGGCGAATGGCAGGCGCAGATCGAGGGCCGCAAGCGGCCGGACGGTTTGATCATCGCAGCCCGGACGCGGCCGCAGGATCGCCTGCCCGACATCGCCTATGTCTTCGCACCGCTGAAACACGCCCGCCTCGACTACATGGTGCAGAAGGCGGTCGAGATGGGGGCATCGAGCCTGCAGCCGGTGCTGACGCGGCACACCCAGGTCTCGCGGGTCAATGGCGAGCGGATGCGCGCCAATGTCATCGAGGCCGCCGAGCAATGCGGGATACTCAGTCTGGCCGAGGTCGCCGAGCCCGTTGCGCTCGACCGCTTTATCGACAAGCGCGACCCGGCGCGGCTGCTGATATTCTGCGACGAGGCGAGCGACGTCGCCGGTCCAGTGCAGGCGCTGCAGGCGGTGCAAGCCGCAGCCTCCGGCATCGACGTGTTGATCGGTCCCGAGGGCGGATTTGCCGGAGAGGAGCGTGAGCTGCTGCTGCGGCAGCCCAGGACGCTGCGACTGTCTTTGGGCCCCCGGATCCTGCGCGCCGATACCGCCGCCGTAGCGGCGCTGGCGCTGGTGCAGGCGGCGCTCGGCGATTGGCGGACGCCGGGATAGTCAACGAAGGGCTAACCGGTTAAGCCACCGCCCATTAATTCAGTTGGCCGATCCCAGTCGAAACGCCGCCCCAGCCATGCTAAGGCCTGCGCCAACGAGAGCCCCGGAACCCCGGGAGCCCCCAAACCAACCCTAAAACCCGGGTTTTCCGGGCATTTGGACCTAAAATGACCGCGACCGCTGCCGTCAGAGGTGCTGCCGGGTCCGCCGCCTGGGCGGACGCGCTGCTATTGTCATTTGCACAAGGCGGCTACGTCCAGGCGCATCCGGCCATCCTGCAGCCGGCCGAGCCGTTCCTCGACCTTTCCGGCGAGGACATCCGCAAGAGCCTCTATTTGACCACCGACGCCTCCGGCGAGGAACTCTGCCTGCGACCCGACCTCACCATTCCGGTGGCTCGGGATTATCTGGCGTCCGGGCGCGCCGGGCAGCCGGCGGGCTTTTCCTATCTCGGGCCGGTGTTCCGCTATCGCGGCGGCCAGCCGAGCGAGTTCCTGCAGGCCGGCATCGAGTCCTTCGGCCGGCAGGATCGCGCCGCGGCGGATGCGGAAATGCTGGCGCTGGCGCTGGAGGCGACCTCGGCCTTCGGATTGAAGGATGTCGAAATCCGTACCGGCGACGTCGCGCTGTTCAATGCGCTGATCGACGCGCTCGATCTCTATCCGGTGTGGCGGCGGCGGCTGATCAAGGATTTCAGCCGCAAGGTCAGCCTCACCGAGGACATCGAGCGGCTGACGCTTTCGACCGCGCCGGGCCGCAACGAATATGAGGGCGTGCTGGCGGCGCTGGCCGGCTCCGACCGCAAGGCGGCGCTGGCGCTGGTGACCGACCTGATGTCGATCGCCGGCACCACCAATGTCGGCGGACGCACGGTTGCCGAAATCGCCGACCGCTTCCTCGAACAATCGACCTTGAAAGGCGGCGCGCTGCCGCGCGACGCGCTCGACATCATCAAGCGCTTCCTCGCGATTGCGGGCGACCCCGATGAATCGGTGGCGCAACTGCGTGCGCTGGCCCGAGATGCCAAACTCGATCTGGCAGCCGCGATCGACCAGCTCGAAAGCCGCATCGGCTTCATGGCCGCGCGCGGCATCGACACCAAGCTGACGCGGTTCTCTACCTCGTTTGGCCGCGGGCTGGATTATTACACCGGCTTCGAATTCGAGCTGCACAAGAAGGGCAACGGCGTCGAGCCGCTGGTCGGGGGCGGACGCTATGACGGGCTGATGACGCAGCTCGGCTCGCCGACGCCGATTCCGGCGGTCGGCTTCTCGGTGTGGATCGAAGCCTTGACGCAATACGGCCAACCCGCCTCGCAAGGGAGCGCCGCATGACCGCCCCCTTCGTTCTCGCCGTACCCTCCAAGGGCCGCCTGCAGGAAAACGCCGAGGCGTTCTTCACCCGCGCCGGCCTTTCGCTGGCGAAGCCGCGCGGTGCGCGCGACTATCGCGGCACCATTGCGGGCCTCGACAATGTCGAGATCGCCTATCTCTCGGCCAGCGAAATCGCCTCGCAGCTCGCGCGCGGCATGGTGCATCTCGGCGTCACCGGCGAAGATCTGTTGCGCGAAAGCATCCCCGATGCCGACAAGCGCGTGCTGTTGATCGACAGCCTCGGCTTCGGCAGCGCCAATGTCGTGGTCGCGGTGCCGCAGGCCTGGATCGATGTCCGCACCATGGCCGATCTCGACGACGTCACCACCGGCTTCCGCGCCCAGCACAACCGGCGGATGCGGGTCGCGACCAAATACATCAACCTGACGCGCAACTTCTTTGCCGCCCATGGCGTGGTCGACTACCGCATTGTCGAAAGCGCCGGCGCCACCGAAGGCGCGCCCGCCGTCGGCACCGCCGAAATGATCGTGGACATCACCACGACCGGCGCCACCCTTGCCGCCAACGGGCTCAAGGTGCTCGACGACGGCGTGATCCTGCGCAGCCAGGCCAACCTCGTGGCGTCCCGTGAAGCCGACTGGTCGACGGAAGCCCGCGAGACCGCGCGCGTCATCCTCGACCACATCGCCGCGCGGGCGCGGGCCAGCAAATATCGTGAAGTCCGCACCCGTTTCGCCGGCTGCAACGAGGCGCTGCTTAACGAGGCGCATAACCGGTTCGGCGTGGTGGCGCCGTTCGGCGGGCCGACCTCGTCGGGCATGCTCACGCTGCACTGCCCGCCGGTGCATCTCTACGCGCTCGGCAGTTTCCTGCGCGAACACGGCGCCGACACGGTGTCGATCGCCTCGCTGGACTATGTGCTCGACCGCGAAAATCCCTTATTCGCCAAGCTCGAAGCGTTCCTGCGGCAATAAGGCTGCCGTTTCGTTCATCGTTGCGACAGGCGGGGCCAAGTAACATATGCTGTTGTGGAGCACCAACTGGGACCTGATCGATGACGCTCGGCTCTGACGTTTCCCGCCTGACGACCACCGCCACCAGCGCGGCGGCCAAGGGGCTGTCGATCGTCGTGCCGCTGTACAACGAGGCGGCAGGGCTCGCTTTGCTGCACGAGCGGCTGATCGGCCTCGCCCGGACGCTGAAGGCGCGTTACGGGCTCGCCAGCGAGGTCGTCTATGTCGACGACGGCAGCGCCGACAACACGCTTGTCATCGCGCGCACGCTCGCCGCCGATGCGCTCGACGTGCAGGTGGTGTCGCTGTCACGCAATTTCGGCAAGGAGGCCGCGCTGATGGCGGGGCTCGACCATGCCCGCCTTGGCGCGATCCTGTTCATGGACGGCGACGGCCAGCATCCGCCTGATATGGTCGAAAAGCTGGTCTCGCACTGGATCGATGACGGCTACGACGTCGTCTATACGGCGAAGGCGCATCGCGACAATGAATCGCTCCTGCGCCGCCAGGCGGTGCACGGCTTCTACGCGCTGATCAACTGGGGCGCGCGGCAGAAGATCCCGGAAGACGCCGGCGATTTCCGCCTGCTGTCGCCGCGCGCCGCCGCTGCGCTACGCCAGTTGCCCGAGCGCAACCGTTTCTTCAAGGGCCTGTCGAACTGGATCGGCTTTCGCCAGATCCGCGTCGATTACGAGCCGGCGCCGCGCGCGCATGGCGTCACCACGTTCAGCCCGGGCCGGCTGATCGGCCTGTCGATCGAGGGGCTGACGTCGTTCTCGGTGGCGCCGCTGCGCTTTGCCAGCCTGCTCGGCGTGCTGCTGGCGCTCACCGCCTTCCTGTTCGGCCTGACCATTCTCTGGGAGGTCTGGACCACCGGCAAGCAGGTCCCCGGCTATCCCTCGCTGATGATCGGCATGATGACGATCGGCGGCGTGCAGCTCATCATGATCGGCATCGTCGGCGAATATATCGGCAAGATCCTCTCGGAATTGAAGGCGCGTCCGATCTACTTTGTCGCCGAACATTCCGAAAAGCGCGCCGATGGCGAGACGACGGCCAGTGCCGGCGAACGGACCGCCGCCGAATGAACGATGCCGCGCCGTCGCGCCGTATCTGGCTGTGCGCCGACGATTACGGGCTGGCCGAAGGCGTCAACCGCGCCATCCGCGATCTGATCTCGCGCGGCCGTCTCAATGCCACCTCTGTCATGGTGGTGGGACCGGCGATCGGCCGCGCTGAAGTCACTGCGTTGCAGGAGATTGCGGCGAAGAGCCCGCGCTGCGCGATCGGGCTGCACGCGACGCTGACCGCGCCGTTTCGTCCGCTGACGATGCACTTTCGCCCCGTCGACGGCGGCCTGTTTCTGCCGTTTCCGAAATTGCTGCGCGCCGGCCTGTTGCGGCGGATCGACAAAGGCCTGATCGAAGACGAATTGCTGGCGCAACTCGCGGCCTTCAAGGAACTGTTCGGCCGCGCGCCCGACTACGTCGACGGCCATCAGCACGCGCAGCTCTTTCCCGGGGTGCGCGACGCGTTCCTGCGCGCGGTCAAGGAGGCGGCGCCAGACGCCTGGGTCCGCCAGGGCGGACGCCTCAAGCCACTCGGCCAACGGCTCGGCGCGCCAAAGGCGCTCGTGCTCGACGTCCTCAGTGCGCAATTCCGCAAGCGCGCGACCAGCGCCAAAATTCCATTCAACCCCGCCTTCGCCGGTGCCTATGATTTTTCGAGCGCGCCCGATTTCGGCGTGCTGATGGGGCAGTTCCTCGAAGGGCTGCCGGAGGGCGGGCTGGTGATGTGCCATCCCGGCTTTGTCGACGAAACGCTTAGAAGCCTCGATCCCCTGACCACCCAGCGCGAGGCGGAGCACGCGTTTCTGGCTAGTGACCTTTTCCCGACATTGCTGGCGGCGAATAAAGTTACGTTGGGCTGACGCCATTTAAGAGCTGACGACATTCAAGAAACGTGCCCGGCGTTTTGTCGCATACCAAAATTTAATTTGGCCGCCCACTACTTGCGACGCAAAGCCCGCCCTACATCTTGCCCGCGCGTCTACCCGACGCGAGGGAGAGGGCCATGACACCGCAAGAACGCCAACTGATTGACGATCTTTTCGACCGGCTGACCAAGCTGGAAAGCGCCCAGCGCGATCCGGAGGCGATGTCGGCGATCATGCAGGGCCTGCGCAACGCGCCCAATGCAGTCTATGCGCTGGTGCAGACCGCACTGGTGCAGGACGAGGCGCTGAAGCGCGCCGATATGCGCATCCAGGAACTGGAAGCGGCGACGTCGGGCCAGCAGGCTCAATCCGGCGGCTTCCTCGATTCGATGCGCGACGCGATCTTCGGACAGAACCAGCCGCAGGGCTCGTCGCATGGTTCGGTGCCGAACGTTCGCGCGCCCGACATGGCCAACCGCCCGACCTGGAACAGCGGCCAGGTGCTGCAGCAGAGCCAGGCGCCCGGCCAGTACAATCAGCCCGGCTATGGCCAGCCTCCGGGCTATGGCCAGCCTTATGGCGGCGCGCCGCAGCAGCAACAGCCTCCGTTCGGCGGCGGTGGTGGCTCGTTCCTCGGAACGGCGGCAGCGGCCGCGGCCGGCGTGGTCGGCGGTTCGCTGCTGGCCAGCAGCATCCGCTCGATGATGGGCGGCGGCAACCACCAGGCGTTCGGCGATTCGGCAAACCACCGCGGCGGCATCGAAGACCGCCGTCCGTCGGGCGACCAGTCCGGCGGTGATCTCGCGCGCGAGGCCGGGGTCAACGACATCGGCTCGTCAAGTCGGAGCGGCGATAGCGGCTCGCGACAGGGGTACTTCGATCAGGCCTCGCACGACGATGACGACATGGATCACGACTCCGATGACTTCGACGGCGATGACGGTGACTTCGGTGGCGATGGCGACAGCGATTACGCGTGACCGTCGCGAAATCTGAAAACGGAAACGGCCGCCCGATCGGGCGGCCGTTTTTTGTTTTGGGTTCGTAGCCCGGATGGAGCGAAGCGCAATCCGGGAATTCGGTGCCCGCCCGTTCGACGGTCCCCGGGTTGCGCTGCGCTTCACCCGGGCTACGCCGAACCTCAAATCACCACCACCCTCGCCCCGACGCCGACGCGGCCGTAGAGATCGATCACGTCCTCGTTGCGCATGCGGATGCAGCCGGACGAAACGTTGGTGCCGATGGTCCAGGGCTCGTTGGAGCCGTGAATGCGATAGAGCGATGAGCCCAGATACATCGCGCGCGCGCCGAGCGGATTTTCCGGCCCGCCCTCCATGTAGCGCGGCAGATCGGGGCGGCGCGCCAGCATCTCCGGCGGCGGTGTCCAGGCTGGCCACTCCTTCTTGGCCGAGATCGTCTTGACGCCCGACCAGGTGAAGCCGGGCCGGCCGACGCCGACGCCGTAACGCAGCGCCTTGCCGTCGCCCTGCACCAGGAACAGGAACTTGTTCGGGGTGTCGATCACGATGGTGCCCGGGCTTTCCTTGCCGTGATACTCGACCACCTGCTTTTCATATTTCGGATCGAGCCGGTGCTGCGCCGGGTCGATCAGCTCTTCCTCGCGGCGCATCGACTGCTGCGGATCCATCGGCGGCAGCAGCATGCGCTGCCCGCCATAGCCGTAATCCGGCTGCTGCTGATAGGCCGGCTGCTGGTAACGGCCGCCCTGCGGTGCGTCACCGAACAGGAATTCGATGAAGCCGCCGCCCATATTGGAGCGCCCGGCAGCGGCCACGCGCACCGGGGCGGGCTGGCGGCCGTAAATCACGGTGGGCTCAGCCGGCGATGAGACGTCGATCGCTGCGGCCTCACTGGCAAAGCAAAGGCAAGACACGCTCGCAAGGAGCGCAAAAGGGATTTTTCCGGACATCGACGTACTCTGTACTGTTCGTCACTGCGGGTTCGACGCAACGGCGCGATTGAAGCGTCGCTGCACGCGAACAATACAAATCAAAACCTAATCGGTTTGGTAAACGGAAGCCGCGTTCGGATTCACCATTTCGGCAAGCGCGCCCGGATTTGTCGGACAGCGTTTATTTTGGGTGAACGCAGCCCTCATGGTTAATCGTTGGTGTGCGCCCGCGGGCAAACCGCTGGCACGACGCGTTCCGGCGTGAACCTGACGTTAAAGGGCATCCGCTAAAAACACACGTGAAATGAAGGGGTGGGAAAAACTCATGTCGGTCAATCGCAAACGTTTTCGTATCGAACAAGCCATTCTGGGCGACGCGCCAATCGTCATGCCGACCGAAGGCGGCGAGATCGGTCCGATGCATCGCGAGATCATGGCCGAGCTGCGCCAGATCCGCGCACAGATGGCCAGCTTCGGCCACACCCGCACCGCAGGCACCGAGGTTGCGGATGTTGCGCGCGAGATTGCCGAATCCCACGCACTCCTGGAAACCTATCGCGCGCAGATCGAGCAGTGCGAGAAGCTGAAGGTCGAGCTCGACCTCATTCACGACGCCATCAACCGCACCAAGCGCGAAATCGCCACCCTGCACGGCAAGAGCTTTGACGGCCAGGAAATGGCCAAGGTCAACGGCGAACTCGGCGCCGTCGTCGGCGGCACCGAACAGGCCACCCAGCAGATTCTCGAAGCCACCGAGGCGATCGACCAGGCGGCGACCGCGCTGTCGAAGAACATCTCGCCCGATCAGCAGAAGCTGCTCAGCGAAGAAATTCAGGAACGCGTCGTCTCGATCTTCGAAGCCTGCAACTTCCAGGACCTCACCGGCCAGCGCATCAGCAAGGTGATGACCACGATGAAGTTCATCGAGCAGCACATCTACACGATGATGGATATCTGGGGCGGCGTCGACGCCATCAAGGCCCACGCCCAACCGATCGTCGACACCCGCGAAGGCGACGCCAAGCTGCTCAACGGCCCGAAGCTGGACGGCGACGTCGGCCACGCCTCGCAGGACGATATCGACGCGCTGTTCGATTGATCGGACGGTTAACGCGGAACAAACAAAACGCCGGCAGCGATGCCGGCGTTTTTTGTTTCCAGATCATCTGTCATTCCGGGGCGTCGCGAAGCGGCGAACCATGGTGCGCAATTGCGCACCGGAGAATCTCGAGATTCCGGGTCTGGTGCTAACGCACCATCCCGGAATGACGGAGCCCTAATCACGCCCGTGGAGCGCAGCGCACGTACACCATGTTGCCGTAACGGACCGCAGCGTCCTTTTCGATGAAGCGGGTCACCAGCACGCGGCCGTCGAACGAGACGATCTCGCGATCCTGTTCGCCGCCAGCAGGACCGGCCGGTCCGATATAGTTCTTGCCGCTCGGGCTGCCCTTGAGGCGCAGCTCCTGCGGCGTGGCCTGGTCGGCCAGATGCATGACGACGCCGCCGGAAGTGCCGGCGCCGATCACATAGGGCTGCTTGCACTGCCCGCGCGCCGCGGCTTCGGTGCGGGCGCGGTCGTTGGGATTCTGGAACGAGGCGAGGCCCCAGCGGCCAACGATCTCGTCGGACCGGATGGTGGCCGGCATTTCCGGCGCAACGCCGGGTTCGGCATCGGGTGCCGGGCCGGACGACAGCGACGGCAGGCTCATGCTGCTGCACGCCGCCAGCAAGACCGTCAGCGCCGATGCGATCGCCAGATTGGCAACCGTACGCGCATTACGAGAGCTGATCATCACATTCCCCCGAGCAATTTGGCCGCTCCCGTCAAGCAGCCAACCGTAAAAAGCCTGCCGGAGCAATGACGTCCGTTGAATTACGCCGCTGCACCGATTTGGTTTCCGTTGAGCATCCTATACTGGCCTCAAGAAGGCCTTAACCCCCTTGTTTGCTTGACAGGATCGGCGCCAAGCCATATTTCCCGGCCCCACGTTTAGCACTCAAATCCGAAGATTGCTAAGGGGTGTGCTGTCCCGCCCGGGGCGGCGTCGAATACCCGGCATTCCAGCCATTTTCAATGGCGCAGACCTGAAACCGAGCCTCCCAGAGGAACTTCAAGAGGAGACGTCATGGCCAAAACCAAATTCCGTCCGCTGCACGACCGCGTCGTGGTCAAGCGAATCGATGCCGAAGAGAAGACCAAGGGCGGCATCATCATTCCCGACAGCGCCAAGGAAAAGCCCTCGCAGGGCGAAGTTACCGCCGTGGGTCCCGGCGGCCGCGACGAGGCCGGCAAGCTGATTCCGATCGACCTCAAGGTCGGCGACCGCGTGCTGTTCGGCAAGTGGTCGGGCACCGAGGTCAAGCTCGACGGCGAGGAACTCCTGATCATGAAGGAGTCCGACATCATGGGCGTGCTGACTTAAGACGATAGATCCGAGCGGCCGCCGCCCTCGCCTGCCGTCATGCTCGGGCTTGACCCGGGCATCCATCACTCTTCCGAAGAGTCATGCAAAGGCGATGGATTGCCGGTCAAGCCCGGCAATGACGAGTGAATGAAGCAGCGGCCGTCTACCCCCAATTTCAAGGAGCAACACACATGGCTGCCAAAGACGTTAAATTTTCCGGCGACGCCCGCGACCGCATGCTGCGCGGCGTCGACGTTCTCGCCAACGCGGTGAAGGTGACGCTCGGTCCGAAGGGCCGCAACGTCGTGATCGAGAAGAGCTTCGGCGCGCCCCGCATCACCAAGGACGGCGTCACCGTCGCCAAGGAAATCGAGCTCGAGGACAAGTTCGAGAACATGGGCGCGCAGATGCTGCGCGAGGTCGCCTCCAAGACCAACGACACCGCGGGCGACGGCACCACCACCGCCACCGTGCTGGCGCAGGCGATCGTGCGCGAAGGCGGCAAGGCGGTTGCCGCCGGCATGAACCCGATGGACCTCAAGCGCGGCATCGACATCGCCGTCCACGCCGTGGTCAAGGATATCGAGAAGCGGTCCAAGCCGGTCGCGGCTTCCTCGGAAGTTGCCCAGGTCGGCACCATCTCGGCCAACGGCGACACCGCCATCGGCAAGATGATCGCGCAGGCGATGCAGAAGGTCGGCAATGAAGGCGTGATCACGGTCGAGGAAAACAAGTCGCTGGAGACCGAGGTCGACATCGTCGAGGGCATGAAGTTCGACCGCGGCTATCTGTCGCCCTACTTCATCACCAATGCGGAGAAGATGACCGCCGAGCTCGAAGACGTCTACGTTCTCCTGCACGAGAAGAAGCTCTCTGGGTTGCAGGCCATGCTGCCGGTGCTGGAGGCCGTGGTGCAGTCGGGCCGCCCGCTTTTGATCGTCGCCGAGGACGTCGAGGGCGAGGCCTTGGCGACGCTGGTGGTCAACCGCCTGCGCGGCGGGCTGAAGGTCGCCGCCGTCAAGGCGCCGGGTTTTGGCGATCGCCGCAAGGCCATGCTGGAGGACATCGCGATCCTCACCGGCGGCCAGCTGATCTCCGACGAGCTCGGCATGAAGCTGGAAAGCGTCACGGTGAACATGCTCGGCCGCGCCGGCAAGGTCGTGATCGACAAGGAGAACACCACGGTCGTCAAGGGCGCCGGCAAGAAAAAGGACATCGAGGCCCGCGTCGGCCAGATCAAGGCGCAGATCGAGGAGACCACCTCGGACTATGACCGCGAGAAGCTGCAGGAGCGGCTGGCCAAGCTCGCCGGCGGCGTCGCGGTGATCCGCGTCGGCGGCGCCACCGAGATCGAGGTCAAGGAGAAGAAGGACCGCGTCGAGGACGCGCTGAACGCGACCCGCGCCGCGGTGCAGGAAGGCATCGTGCCC
>Ga0081455_10007805_pt1 | contig 11209 bp, 6 predicted proteins | sample TabmetS3T2R1_FD_70207 | JGI IMG/M metagenome (GOLD analysis project Ga0081455, IMG submission 70207) | Tabebuia heterophylla rhizosphere microbial communities from the University of Puerto Rico - S3T2R1 | ecosystem: Host-associated > Plants > Roots > Rhizosphere ... | reverse complement strand
TCGAGGGCGCGCAGGTGCTGGGCGAGGCGATCGGGTCCGGGCGCGGCCTGTCGATCCTGTTCCACACCGAGCCCTCCGGCGAGCTGATCCGCCGCGCCTCGGACGCCGGCGCCGCCACGATCCAGGTGAGCGAAGAGCTCCTCGAGCGCCTGGCGCGGACCGTGACGCCGCAAGGGTTCGTGGGCGTCGCGCCGTTCGTCGACGTTCCGGTCGAGGCGGTGGCCGAGCGCCCCTCGTGCGTCGCGCTCCTACACGCGGTTCGAGACCCGGGCAACGCCGGGACGGTGCTGCGCTCGGCCGACGCGGTGGGGGCCGACGCGGTGGTGTTCAGCGCGACGTCGGTGGACGTCTACAACGAGAAGACCGTCCGGTCCTCGGCTGGTTCCCTGTTCCACCTCCCAGTGGTACGCGGGCCCGACACCGCGGTGGCGATCGCTGCTCTCCGCTCGCGCGGGATGCGGATCCTGGCGATGGACGGGGGCGGCGAGGCCGACCTGTACGAGCAGGATCTCGCCGACCCGGTCGCGTTCGTGTTCGGCAACGAGGCGTGGGGGCTGCCCGCCGAGGTGGCGGCGCTGGCCGACGAGGTGGTTCGGGTCCCGCTCACGGGCCGCGCCGAATCGCTGAACCTCGCGGCCGCCGCGACCGTGTGCCTGTTCGAGTGGGGGCGCCAACGTCGCGAGGGGCGCCGCGCGGTGTTGGAGACGGTCATCGCGGCCGCCGCCCACGACATCCGCTCGCCGCTGACCGCGATGAAGGGGATCGGTCACGCGCTCGCGACGCGCTGGGATCAGATGACGCCGCAGGACCGCGACCTGATGCTGCAGGGCATCCAGTACGACACCGACCGGCTGAATGCGATCCTTCGCCAGCTTGTCGATGCGGCGCGGATCGCCGCGGGGGCACTCGACGTGTTCCCCGAACGCGCCGACGTCCGCAAGACGGTGGAGGCGATCTCGGCCTCGCTCGCCCGCGTCCCCGACCACGCCGGCGTCGAATGGGTGGGGCCGGACGAGCTGGAGGCCTTCGTGGATCCCGAACGCCTGCAGCTGGTGCTGGAGGCGTTCGTGGAGTCGCTGGTGTGGTGGGCGAACGATGGGCCGGTGCTTATCGAGGGGAGCATTCGGAACGAGCGCCTGGTCGTCGAGGCACGACGGTCCCAGACCCGGCTGTCGCAGGAAGAGGCCGATCGACTGTTCTTGCCGCGCGCGCCCGGCAGCGGGTCCGGGAGCAAGATCGGTCTGTTCGTCGCGCATGGTGTGGCGGCGGCGCAGGGCGGGACGACCTCGGCTCTGGTCGCCGGCGGCGCGCTCGCGTTCCGGCTCGACCTGCCCCTGTCGCCCGCACCGGACGCCTGACCATCGGGGTCGCGAAAAACCCCTTGCTAGACTCGCCCGACCATGGACCCCACCGAGGCCGTGCGCATCCTCGACGAACAGCTCGAACGCGGCCGCGCGCTGATCGCCGCCGCCGATACGCCGCAGGCGCTCGAGGAGGCAAAGACCGCGGTCCTGGGTCGCAAGGCTCCGCTCGCCGGAGTGCAGAGCTCGATGGGGTCGATGCCGTCGGACGCGAAGAAGGATCTCGGCCGGCGGACCAACGAGGTGTTCGCCGCGCTGCGCGAGGCGCTTGCCGCCCGGGGTGCCGAGCTCGATGAGCGGCTCGAGGACACGCTCCTGGAGGGCGACGCCGTCGACGTCACGCTACCGGGGCGCCGTCTGCGATCGGGATCTCTGCACCCGCTGTCGATCGTGCAGGACCGGATCGTCGAGATCTTCACCCGCATGGGCTACCGGGTCGCTCAGGGGCCCGAGATCGAGGACGAGTGGCACAACTTCGAGGCCCTGAACATCCCGCCCGACCATCCCGCCCGCACGCTGAAGGACTCGCTCTACGTCGACGTGCCGGACATGCTGCTTCGAACCGAGACCAGCGCGGTGCAGATCCGGACGATGCAGGCGCAACAGCCGCCGGTCCACGTGGTCGTGCCGGGGCGCGTGTACCGGCGCGAGGCCGTCGACGCGACGCATCTGTCCGTGTTCCATCAGGTAGAGGGCCTGGCCGTGGACGAGGGAATCTCGTTCGCCGACCTGAAGGGCACGCTCGAGGCCTTCTACCGCGAGATGTTCGGGCCGGAGGCGCGCGTTCGGATCTCGCCGGACTACTTCCCGTTCGTCGAGCCGGGCTGCCAGGCGGCCGTTTCCTGTTTCGTCTGCGGCGGGGTCGGCTGCCGCGTCTGCGGCAACGGGTGGCTCGAGCTACTCGGCGCCGGGATGGTGCACCCGAAGGTGCTCGAGAACTGCGGGTACGACTCGGAGCGGTACACCGGGTTCGCGTTCGGCGTCGGCATCGAGCGCGTCGCGATGCCATTGTTCGGCGTCGACGACATGCGACTGTTCGTCGAGGGCGACGTCCGGTTCCTCGAGCGGTTCGAGGGTGTGTCGTGAAGATCGTCCTGAGCTGGCTACGCGAGCTCTGCCCCACGGACCTATCGGCGGATGACCTCGCCGAGCTCCTGACGAGCCAGGGGGCCGAGGTCGAGTCGATCGAGCGCCCCTGGGAACGCCTGTCGGGCGTGGTGGTGGCGCGCGTGATCGAGGTACGGGATCACCCGAACAGCGACACGCTCTGCCGCGCCCGCGTGCAGACGGGCTCCGGCGAGCTCGAGGTGGTCGTCGGCGTCCGCAACATGGGCCCGGGCGACCTCGTCCCGCTCGCCGTGTCCGGTGCCACCGTGCTGACGCTGGACGCGCCGCTGGGCGCGCGCGAGATTCGCGGCGTCGTCTCCAACGGGATGCTGTGTGCGCCCGACGAGATCGGCGTTTCGCCCTCGCACGAGGGGATCCTGATCCTGCCCCCCGGGCTCGAGCCCGGGGCCGACGTCGCGACGGCGTTCGAGCTCAGAGACGCGGTCCTGGACATCGAGGTCACGCCCAACCGGCCCGACTTCCTGTCGGTCATGGGGATCGCCCGTGAGGTCTCGGCGGCCACCGGGGTGCCGCTCACCCCACCCGACGCCATCGTGCCCGAGTCGGACGAGCCCGCCGGGGCCGCCGCAGCGCTCGAGGTTCAGGACTTCGAGCGCTGCCCCCGGTACCTGGCGCGGATCATCCGCGACGTCCACCACGTGGGGGCGCCCATCCGCGCACAGGCGCGCCTGTTCGCGGCGGGGATGCGCCCGATCTCGGCGGCCGTCGACGCGACCAACTACGCGATGCTCGAGGTCGGGCAGCCGCTGCACCCGTTCGACTTGGCGCTCCTCAAGGGGCCCGGCATCGTCGTGCGAAGGGCCGGGGATGGGGAGACCCTCGTGACGCTCGACGGCGTCGAGCGGGCATTCACCCCCGACGACCTGCTGATCTGCGACGCGGAGCGCGCGGTGGCGGTCGCGGGCGTCATGGGCGGGCAGCTTGCCGAGGTCTCCGAGCAGACCGCCGACGTCTTGCTCGAGAGCGCATCGTTCGAGCGCGAAGGCGTGCAGCGGACCCGACGCCGCATCGACCTGTCCACCGAGGCGTCCATGCGCTTCGAGCGGGGCGTGGACCCGGAGGCGGCGCCCGTCGGCGCGGCGCGCGCGGCCAGGCTCATGACCGAGTGGGCCGGCGCCACGGTGCTGCGTGGCGTGATCGAGGTGGGTGGCGCGCCCGCTCGCCGGACGATCGAGCTGCGCGCCTCCCGGGCGTCGGCGCTGATCGGCTACCGGGTCTCGGTGGCCGAGGCCGGGGAGGTGTTCGACAGACTCGGGATCGGCCACGAGACGCTGAACGGGGACCGCCTGCGGGTGGAGGCCCCGGGTTACCGGGTCGACCTCGAGCGCGAGGTCGACCTGATCGAGGAGGTCGTGCGGATCCAGGGTTACGACCGCATCGGCTCGACGCTGCCGCCGATCCGCCAGCCCGGCGGGACACCCGCCGATTACGCGTTTCGGAATCGGGTGCGCGACGCACTCCGGCGAGCGGGCCTGCGCGAGGTGCGTACGATCCCGTTCGTCTCCGACGGGGACCTCGAGGTGACGCGCGACGACGACGCGATCCGCGTCACCAACCCGCTGCAGGCCGATGACGGGTGGTTGCGGACGCGGCTCCTGCCCGGGCTCCTCAAGGCCGCCGGCCGTAACGTCCGGCGGCACGTGCGATCCGTCGCCCTGTTCGAGATCGGGAGCGTCTTCCGCATGCGGGACGGCGAGCCCGGCGAGCGGCCGAAGGCGGCGCTCGTGCTGTGCGGCAACGCCGAGTCGGGCTGGTCGTCGCGCGATCGCCCGTTCGACGTGTTCGACGCGAAGGGAACGGTCGAGGCGCTCTTGGCCGAGCTCGGCGTCGATTGGTCGCTCGGTCGGTCGCCGGGGAGGCCGTTCCACCCCGGGCGCTCGGCCACGGTGCTGGTGGACGGCGAACGGGTGGGCGTCCTCGGCGAGCTACATCCGAGGGCCGCCGAGCGCTACGGCCTGACCGATCGCGTGGCGGTCGCCGAGCTCGAGATCGAGGCCCTCGTGCGCGCGGCAGCGCCGATGATCCGCGTCGACGACGTCTCGCGGTTCCCGCCGGTCAGGCGCGACCTGGCCTTCGTGGTCGGGGCCGGCACCCCGGCGGCAGAGGTCCGGGCGGCGCTCGAGGACGCCGGGGGAGACCTCGTCGGCTCGGTCGTCCTGTTCGACGTGTTCGAGGGCGCGCCCCTGCCCCAAGGATTTCGCAGCCTGGCGTTCTCGATCGACTTCCGAGCACGGGACCGGACGCTCACTGACGAGGAGGCGGAGGCGGTCGTGGCCGCCATCGTCGAGCGCCTGTCGCGCGACTTCGGCGCGCAGCTGCGATCCGGCTGACCCGCGGACCGAGCCGTCCGAGCGGGCCGTCCGCGGCCCGGGCTAGACTCGAAAGGTGGATCGCGACCTCCTTTCGATCGACGATCTGACCCCGGGCGAGCTCGGCTTGCTGCTGGACCTGTCCTCCAAGGTCAAAGCCCAGCCCGGCGACTACGCCGGGCGCCTGGCGGGCCGGTCGGTCGCGCTGATCTTCGAGAAACCCTCGACGCGGACGCGTGTCTCGTTCGAGGTCGCCGTCGCCGAGACCGGTGGGTTTCCCATGGCGCTGTCCTCGGCCGAGCTGCAGCTCGGCACCGGCGAGACGATCGAGGACACCGGCCGGGTCCTGTCCCGGTACGTGCAGGCGATCGTGCTGCGCACGTTCGAGCAGGAGCGCCTGGAGCTGCTCGCGGCCGCGGCGACCGTGCCCGTCGTGAACGCGCTCTCGGACTTCGAGCACCCGTGCCAGTGCCTGGCCGACCTGATGACCGTTCGCGAGGTCAAGGGCGAGCTCGCCGGCCGGACCATCACGTACCTGGGCGACGGCAACAACGTGACGCACTCGCTCCTGCTCGGCGGGGCGAAGGCCGGGATGCACGTGTGCGTCGGGACGCCGCCCGGATTCGAACCCATCCCGCAGGTCGTTCAGCGCGCGGCGGACATCGCCATGGAGACCGGCGGCAGCGTCTCGGTCACCCACGACCCGATCGAGGCGTCCCGCGACGCGGACGTCCTGTACACGGACGTGTGGGCCAGCATGGGCCAGGAGGCCGAGGCCGACGAGCGGGCGCTGATGTTCCCCGCGTACGCACTGGACGCCGAGAAGGTCGCGGTCGCGCGGTCCGACGTCACGGTCATGCACTGTCTGCCGGCGCATCGCGGCCAGGAGATCTCAGTCGACGTCATCGACGGCCCGCACTCGGTCGTGTGGGACCAGGCCGAGAACCGGCTGCACACGCAGAAGGCGCTCATGCTCTGGTTGCTCGGCCTGGCCTGAGCCGCGGATCATGCCGCGCACCAACGACACGGTCGAGGCTTCCCTGATCGAGTACGCGGACTTGCTCTCGATCCTGACCGAGGACCCCTACAAACCGCGCTCCTACGAGAAGGCCGCGCGCTCGGTGGGCGGCTATCCCGACGACCTGGCCGGGATGGACCGCAGGCAGATCCTCAAGATCCCGAATGTCGGCGCCTCGATCGGAGAGAAGATCGAGGAGGTCGTGCGCACGGGGACCTTCGAGGCCCTCGAGGAGCTCCGGGCGCAGATCCCTCCGGGGGTGCGCGGGATGATCGCGATCCCGGGACTCGGGCCGAAGAAGGCCATCGTGCTCTACCGGGACCTGGGGATCGCCGATGTCGAGGACCTGAGACGTGCGGTGGACGAGGGCCGGCTGGCGGACCTGAAGGGGTTCGGAGCCAAGACCGAGGAGAACATCCGCCGGGGGATCGAGCGCTTGAGCCAGGCCGGGGAGCGCGTCCTCGTCTCCGTGGCGATGGACCTCGCGAACGAACTGATCGGTCGGTTGGGATCGCGCCGCGACGTGCGCAAGATCGACTACGCCGGGTCGCTGCGTCGGATGGCCGATACGATCGGCGACCTCGACCTGCTGGTCGCGAGCGAGCGAGCAGCCGCGGTGATGGACGCGTTCGCCTCCGACCAGGTGGTCGAGCGTGTCCTGGCCAAGGGCGAGGCCAAGACCTCCGTGCTGACCAAGCAGGGGATGCAGGTAGACCTGCGCGTCGTGCCGCGCGATGCCTGGGGCGCGGCGATGATCTACTTCACCGGCTCCAAGCCGCACAACATCCGGATCCGCGAGATGGCCGTGCGAAAGGGCCTGAAGCTCAACGAGTACGGGCTGTTCAAGGCCAAGTCGGGAGACTTGATCGTCGCCGAGACCGAGGAGGAGGTCTACGCAAAGCTCGGGCTGCCGTGGGTCCCGCCGACACTGCGCGAGGACCGCGGCGAGGTCGAGGCGGCGCTCGAGGGCGCCCTTCCCGACGTGCTCACCCGCAAGCAGATCCGCGGCGACCTGCATACGCACACGAATCTCACGGACGGCCTGGCGACGCTCGAGCAGATGCTGCAGGCGGCCAGCGGCTTCGGTTATGCCTACTATGCCGTCACCGATCACGCGCCGAACCTGTTCATGCAGCGTATGACCGACGAGAAGATGCTCGCCCAGCGCGAGCAGCTTCGAAAGCTCCAGGACCGCTACCCGAAGATGAAGCTGCTGCACGGCACCGAGCTCAACATCGACGGCGAAGGCAACGTGGACTGGGACGCCGACTTCCTCGACGGGTTCGACGTGTGCGTGGCCTCGGTGCACTCGCTGTTCAGCCAGTCCAAGGACGAGATGACCGGGCGGATCGTGCGAGCGATGGAGAACCCGAACGTCCACGTGATCGGTCACCCCACTGGACGCATCATCAACAAGCGCCAGCCGGTGGACATCGACCTCGAGGAGGTGTTCAAGGCCGCGGCACGCACGGGCACCGCCTTGGAGGTCAACGGCTACCCGGACCGCCTCGACCTGAGGGACGAGCACATCCTGTGGGCCCGCCGTCACGGTGTGAAGTTCTCTGTCGATACCGACTCGCACGCCACCACGCACCTGGATCACATGCGCTACGGGGTGGCCACGGCGCAGCGCGGTTGGCTCACCAACGAGGACGTCATCAACGCCTGGCCGCTCTCGAAGCTCAAGACGTTCCTGCGCAAGGGCCGTTGAGGCTCGGCCGCCGGCTGCCGCGCTCGTTCTTCGCGCGCCCATCGACCGAGGTGGCCCCCGATCTCCTCGGTCGCGTCCTCACGCGCACGCTCGCCGACGGCGCCCGGCTCGCCGCCCGGCTCGTGGAGGTGGAGGCGTACGAGCAGGGCGACCCAGCCAGTCACTCGTACACGGGGCGGCCGACGGCCAGGACCGAGGTGATGTTCGGGCCGCCGGGCCGGCTGTACGTGTATTTCACGTACGGGCAGCACTTCTGCTCGAACGTCGTGACCGGTCCCGACGGCATCGGCAGCGCCGTGCTGCTGCGCGCGGCCGAGCCGCTGGACGGCCTCGAGATCATGGCCGCGAACCGCGGGACGGACGACGTGCGCCTGCTGTGCTCGGGCCCGGCGCGCCTCACGCAGGCGTTCGGCATCGCGCGGGCGGAGAACGGCACCGACCTTGTGCGCGATCCATCGCTGAACCTGCTCTCGGGTGTTCCGCTTTCGCCTCGGGCGATCGGAAAGAGTACGAGGGTCGGTGTCACGGTGGGTGGCGAGCGCCCGTGGCGGTTCTTCGAACGCGGCAGCTCGTTCGTCTCGCCGGGTCGTCCGTGGACCCGCGCCAGTGCGAGCAGGGCTAGGGGTTCACGACGATCGTGACGGTCGCCCCATCGTCGGCCTGATCGCCGCCGTTCGGCGTTTGTGACCACACGACGTCGCGCCGGTACTCGCACCCCTCGCTCGTCGGGTCGCACTGCTGCTGGACCGACACGGAAACGCCGAACCCGGCCTGGCGAAGGACCTCGCTTGCGTCCCCCCGAGGCAGCCCCAGAACGTTGGGGACCGTGGCGCTCACGGGCCCGGGCGTGGGCGCCGCGCCATTCGCGACGCTGATCGTCACCGTGCCCGTCTGGACCAGTTTCGAGCCCTCGTGCGGATCCTGCGCGATGACGGTCCCCTCCGGCTGATCGGAAGGCACCACCACCATCGCGACCGTGAACCCCGCGTTGTGCAGCGTCGAGATCGCCGTCTGCCGGCCCATCCCGACCACGGACGGGACCACGAGGAGTTGGTACGAGGACGGCTCGGTGCAGACCTCGTAGTCGGGTTCGGACCCTTCGGGCCACTGGAAGACGTCGACGTCCTGCGGCGGCGTGAACCGGTTCGCCAGGCAGCCGCGTTTGACGTCCACGCGAAAGGTGACGTAGTCGATGTTCGGGGCGGCGCCGAAGTCCCGCGGCGGCATGCCTTGCGTCGCGACGGTCATGAATGCGTTCCAGATCGAGGCGGGCCACGTGCCGCCGTACACGGTCGAGATCCGGACGTTGCCGCAGCACATGGGGATCTGGCCCTGTGGGAAGCCGACCCATACAGCCGTCACGAGCTGCGGGACCGCGCCGACGAACCATGCGTCGCTCGCGTTCTGGGCCGTGCCAGTCTTGCCGAACTGCGGCCGACCGATGTTGGCGCCGACCCCCGTGCCCGACTGCACGACCCCCTTGAGGATGTCGACGGCCTCGGCGGCGATCGCGGGCTGGACCACCTGGTCGGCCCGCGAGTTCGCGTGGTACAGGACGTCGCCGTCCCTCGTCGTCACGGAGATCACCGGCGTGGGCTGCACGTGCCGGCCGAGGAACGCGAGTGTCCCGTAGGCCGACGCCATCTCGAGCGTGCTCACCTCGTTCACGCCCAGGACGGCCGACGGCACGGCGGCGAGTGGCCCGTTCGGCTCGGTCGTGCGCGGGCAGCACCGGATGCCCATCCGTGCGGCGGCCTCGACGGTGGCCGCGGCACCCTCGTACGGGTCGCCATCTCCGATCACCGAGAGCAGGTTCGCGTAGGCGACGTTGACCGAGTTGATCGTCGCGCTCTCGAGCGAGATCGTCCCGTAGCCGCCGCCCTCGGCGTTCTGCGGGTCCCAGTACGTGCCGTTGTCCAGCAGGATGTGCGCGCTCGAACCGTTCAGTGGCTGCGTGCGTGTGATCCCATGTTCGAGCGCCGCGACGAGCGCGAACGGCTTGAACGCCGAGCCGGCCTGGCGTCCGGTGCTCCCGCCGGTCGCCAGGTTGATGCGCGCGAACCGGTCGTCGCGGTTCCAGTAGTCGCGGCCGCCGACCATCGCGCGGACGTAGCCGGTCCTCGGATCGATCGCCGTGAGCGCCGCGTAGGGGTCCGAACCCTCGGTCAGGACCGATCCCACCGCCTGCTCGGCGGCGTGCTGCACCCCGAGGTCGACGGTCGTGAGGATCCTCAATCCGCCCTCGAACAGCAGGTCGTACCGCTCCTGCGGCGTGTCGCCGAAGCGCGGATTGGACAGGAACCACTCCTTCACGTAGTCGACGAAGTACGGGGCGGCGTAGTGCGCCTCCGTCTTGGGCGGGAGGCGGAGTCCCACCGGGGACGCAGCGGCCTGCTCCTGCTGGGCGACGTCGATCATGCCGAGCCCCTCCATCAGCTCGAGCACGTGGTTGCGGCGCCGCTCCGCTCGCGTGGGATGGATGACGGGGTCGAAGTTGACGGGCGCCGCGATCAGCCCCGCCAACACCGATGCCTGGGCGAGCGTGAGGTCCATGGGTTCCTCGTCGAAGTAGGTCTGCGACGCCGCACGGATGCCGTACGCCCCATTGCCGAAGTAGACCGTGTTCAGGTAGCGCGTCAGGATCTGATCCTTCGTCAGCTGCTGCTCGAGCTGCCAGGCCAGGTACGCCTCCTTGAGCTTTCGAGCCACGGTTTGCTCGTTCCCGACGTACAACTGCTTCACGAGCTGCTGGGTGATGGTCGAACCGCCCTCGACGATCTCGCCGGTCGTCGCGTCGATGTAGGCGGCGCGCAGGAGCGCGCGCGCGTCGACGCCGCGGTGGTCGTAGAAGCGCTTGTCCTCGATCGCGATCACCGCGTCGCGGATCACGTCCGGGATCCTCCGCGACCCGACCACGATCCGGTTCTCGCCGGCATGCAGGCGCGTGATGATCCGCCCGTCCGCCGAGTAGATCGCCGAGGTCTGGGGGAGCGCGTCGGCGTTGTCGCGGGCCTCCTGCAGCGAGGGCAGATCGCAGGCGGCAGCCACCAGGGCGAATACGAAGAGGCCGACGACGAGGGTCCGCGAGCCACCGGCCATGTTGCGACCATCTTGCCACGGCGCCCGATGTCGCACTGCTAGCCTTCGGGCGCGATGGGACCGATGGACCTACCCGCCTTGCTCGCGGGAAACGCCGAGGTCACGCCGGCCGAAGAGCTCGAACGCAAGCTGGAGCTCGGCCGGCCACTACGGGTCAAGCTCGGCCTGGACCCGACGGCCGCCCTGGTGACGCTGGGCTGGGCGGTCCAGCTCCGCAAGCTCAGACAGTTCCAGGACCTCGGCCACCAGGCCGTGCTGATCGTTGGGGACTTCACCGCCCGGGTCGGCGACCCGTCCGGGCGCACCGAGACACGCCCGCGGCTGTCCAAGGAGGAGGTGCAGACGCACGCGGACGCGCTCCTGGACCAGTTCTGGCTCGTGCTCGACCGCGAGCGGGTCGAGGTCCGGTACAACGCCGAGTGGCTCGAGCCGATGGACATGGAGGCGATCCTGGACCTCACCTCCTCCTACACCGTCGCCCGGATGCTCGAGCGCGACGACTTCGCGAAGCGCTACCGGCAGGGCAAGCCGATCTCGATCATGGAGTTCCTGTACCCGCTGTTCCAGGGGAAGGACTCGGTCG
>Ga0081455_10007804_pt1 | contig 11209 bp, 5 predicted proteins | sample TabmetS3T2R1_FD_70207 | JGI IMG/M metagenome (GOLD analysis project Ga0081455, IMG submission 70207) | Tabebuia heterophylla rhizosphere microbial communities from the University of Puerto Rico - S3T2R1 | ecosystem: Host-associated > Plants > Roots > Rhizosphere ... | reverse complement strand
GCCTCGCAGGGCGTGCAGCTCGCAACGATTCAGACGCTCGCGCGCTACTGGGCCGAGGAGTACGACTTCGGGAGGGTCGAGGCCAGGCTGAACGCCTTCCCGCACTTCATCACCGAGATCGACGGCCTCGACATCCACTTCATCCATGCCCGCTCGAAGCACGAAGACGCGCTGCCGATGATCGTGACGCACGGGTGGCCCGGCTCGGTCGTCGAGCAGTTGAAGATCGTCGAGCCCCTGACGAATCCCACCGCGCACGGCGGAAGCGCGTCGGATGCGTTCCATCTGGTGATCCCGTCGATGCCGGGGTACGGCTTCTCCGGCAAGCCGGCCTCGCCCGGCTGGGGGCCGGAGCGGATCGCGCGCGCCTGGGCCGTGCTGATGAAGCGGCTCGGGTACACGCGGTACGTTGCGCAGGGCGGCGATTGGGGGGCGATCATCGTCGACCAGATGGGGGTCCAGGCGCCGCCGGAGCTGATCGGCATCCATACCAACATGGCCGGAGCCGTCCCGCCCGAGATCGACAAGGCGGCGTTCACCGGAGCTCCGCCGCCGCCGGACCTGTCCGCCGAGGAGAAGTACGCGTTCGACCGGCTGGCCTTCTTCTACAAGAAGGGCCTGGGCTACGCCCTCGAGATGGGGAACCGCCCGCAGACGCTCTACGGGATCGCGGATTCTCCGGTGGGCCTGGCCGCCTGGATCCTGGACCACGACATCTGGAGCTACCAGATGATCGCGCGATCCATCGACGGGCAGCCCGAGGGCCTGAGCCTGGACGACGTCCTGGACAACATCACGCTGTACTGGCTGACGAACACCGCGGTCTCGTCGGCGCGCCTCTACTGGGAGAACAAGCTGGTCTTCTTCGCGCCCAAGAATGTCTCGGTCCCGGTGGCCGTGAGCGCCTTCCCGGAAGACATCGACGTCCCCCCGCGGAGCTGGGCCGAGAAGGCGTATTCCAGGCTCATCCACTACAACCGGCTCCCGAGGGGCGGCCACTTCGCGGCCTTCGAGCAGCCGGACCTCTTCGTTTCCGAGGTCAGAACGGGACTTCGTTCGCTCAGGTAGACCTGCCTGGGGCGGCGCGCTTCCCGGCGCGCCGCCGTTCCCTCTCTCCCGCCCTCTTCTTCGGCCCCCTTCGGATTCGACAGGATTGACAAGCTTCCGGACTGGTCTATGATTGCGGGTGCTTTCGTTTGCTTTTGTTTGTTTCACAAGTGCTGGCCGAGGAGGTAGTCGCGAGACAGTCCGCGGAACCCGGTTCCGGAAAGACCGACCTTCGCTCGCATTCCCTCCCGTCCGGTCGTTTCTCCTCCGTCGGACCAAAGGAGAGGACATGAAGAACTCTCGAAGCCTTCCGATCTGGCTCCTCCTGCTCATCGCGGCGACGGTTCCGCTTCAGGCGCAAGTGGACACCGGAGGGATCCTGGGTACGGTGCGGGATCCGAGCGGGGGAGTTCTTCCCGGAGCCACGGTGACGATGACGCACGTCCAGACCGGCATCGTGACGCGTGCCACCACCGACAGCCGCGGCAACTACGAGGCCGTCGGGCTGGCCATCGGAACCTACACCGTGACGGTGTCCCTCCCCGGGTTCCGAACCGTGAGCCGTGAGCGCGTCGACGTTCGGATCCAGGACCGGCTCCGAATCGACTTCAGCCTCGAGGTCGGGGGCGCCACCGAGGCCGTCGTCGTGACGACCGAAGCGCCCATCCTGCAGACGCAAGAGGGCTCGCTCGGTCAGGTCATCGAGACGAAACAGATCCAGGAGCTGCCCGTCAGCGGCCGCAGCTTCATTCCCCTGGCCGCGCTCGCCCCCGGCGCGTTCGAAGTCGAAGGCGGCAGCAACGGCAACGCCGGCGAGGAGGACACGCTGATCGTCAACGGCATGCGGGCCTCCTCGGTGAACTACATGCTCGACGGCGTGGACAACAACAACAACGACAGCCCCGGCCACCCGATCATCGAGCCGAACCTCGACGCCATCCAGGAGTTCAAGGCCCAGACGTCGAACTATTCGGCGGAGTTCGGCCGGAGCGGCGGCGCGGTCATCAACATGACGATCAAGGGCGGAACCAACGACCTGAAAGGCACCGCGTTCGTGTTCGGCCACGAGGGCGCGCTGGATTCGCGGGACTATTTCGCCGACCCGGACGAGCCGAAGCCTCCCTTTCACTACTACCAGTACGGCGGAACGGTCGGCGGACCGATCGCTCCGGGGAAGGCCTTCTTCTTCGCCGATTTCCAGGGCACGAACCAGACGCGGTCGGACACGTTGACCTTCACGGTGCCGACCGACCGGATGCGGGGCGGCGATTTTTCGGAAGAGGGCAATCCGACCATCATCAATCCGCAGACGGGCGAACCGTTCCCGGGCAACGTCATCCCGGTGGACCAGATGTCGCCGCTCGCGCGGAATTTCATCGCCCTCTATCCGAGTCCGAACCGCGAGGGGCTGGTCAACAACTACGTCGTGTCGCCGACGGTCAAACAGAACACGTATCAGGGCGACCTGCGTTTCGACGACAACGTCACCGACCTGGACCAGATCTTCGGCCGCGGTTCGTACGTCCACCAGGGACGCGTCATTCCGGCTCCGCTGCCCGGCATTGCCGGCGGCGGCGACTACGGGACGGGAGACACCACGCGCGAGACCTGGGGCGCGGCCGCGGGCTACTCGCATACGTTCAACGAGCGCACGTACAACGAGCTCCGGGTCGGCTTCAACCAGCTGAACACCAGCGTCGGCGTTCCGATCGGAGGGACCTACATCCCGCCGACGAGCCTCCAGGTTCCGGGCGTTCCCCTGGACCCGCGGGTCAACGGCCTCACCGTGTTCGCTCCCGACAACTACTCCTTCATCGGCGACCCGGAGTTCAACCCGACCTACACGAAGAGCCAGGAGCTCGGCTTCGTCGACACCGTCACGTACCTCGTGGGCAATCACAACTTCCGCGCCGGCGCCTCGGTCCGGCAGTCGAAGTTCGACCTCTTTCAGATCCCGCAGCCCCGCGGCGCTTTCCGATTCAGCGGCGAGTTCACGGGCGAGCCCCTGGCCGACGCCTTCCTCGGCTACGCGTCGCAGACGGACATCCAGAACATCACCGACGTGAAGAACACGACCTGGTACTACGCCGCCTTCCTCCAGGACGACTGGCGGATCACCAACAACCTCACCCTCAACGTGGGCCTGCGCTACGAGTACACGTCCGGCACGACGGAATCGCAGGACCGCCAGAGCAACTTCGACTTCGCGACGGGTCAGATCCTGGTCGCCAACCAGGACGGGAACTCGCGCAGCCTCATCAATGTCCAGGAGAACAACGTCGCGCCCCGCATCGGATTCGCGTGGACTCCGGGAGGAACCGGCCAGTGGGTCGTTCGCGGCGGCTGGGGGATGTTCTACAACAACCAGGAACCGCGCACGGCGTTCCAGCTCGGCTTCAATCCGCCCTTCTTCTTTTCGGTCAGCCGCTTCAGCGACTTCGGCGTCACGCCCGCGGCCATCGTCGACCAGGGCTTCCCGTCGGTCAATCCCGACGACGCCGAGTTCCCGCTGCTGATCACCGTGGACCAGGATTTCAAGACGCCCTACTACGAGCAGTGGAACCTGGCCGTGCAGCACTACCTGTTCTGCGACATGGCCGTCGAGGTGGCCTACGTCGGGACGCGCGGGCTGCACCTGCAGGTCCTCCGGGATCGCAACCAGCCGACGCCGGGCCCGGGGGACGTCCAGGAGCGGCGTCCCTACGCGCTCTACGGCAACTTCGCCTCGATCGAGAACAGCGGCCGCTCGCAGTACAACGGGTTCCAGTTCAAGATGAGCAAGCGGATGAGCTTCGGGCTCTGGTTCCTGCTCTCCTACACCTACGGCGTCGCCAACAGCGACCAGGGAGAGATCGGCCTCTCCTCGCCGTGGCCCCAGAACAGTCTCAACGTCGCCTCCGACTACGGGCGATCGGACGGCGACCAGAGGCACAAGGTCTCGGGGAGCTTCACCTACGATCTGCCGTTCGGACAGGGGCGGCCCTTCATGAACACCACCGGGATCACGAACACGCTGTTCGGCGGCTGGCAGTTCGGCGGCATCATCACGTACGGCTCGGGTTTCCCTTTCACGCCCCTGATCGGTTCGGACCCGTCCAACACCGGCACCTTCGGCTCGGTGCGGCCGAACCTGGTGGGCGATCCGGGCGTGCCGGATCGCTCCGTGGATCACTGGTTCAATCCGGCCGCCTACGAGATTCCGGAGGACTACACGTTCGGGAACGCTCCCCGGAACAGCCTGGTGGGACCCGACTTCTTCAACGTCGACCTCTACATCGCCAAGCGGTTCGCGCTCGACCGGGACTTCTCCCTCGAGTTCCGCCTCGAGGTTTTCAACGTCGCCAACCGCGCGAACTTCGCCCAGCCGGATCCCTTCATCGACAGCGATTCGGGCGGTACGATCACGGGCCTGGCCGGACCGATGCGCGAGATCCAGTGGGGCTTCCGGCTGTACTTCTGAGCCGGGCACTTTTGAGTCAGACGCCCCGCCGGGCCGCGTCTCTGCTCCTTTCGGCCGTTCTCCTGCCGGCTGTTTTGGAGGCAGCCGGCGGGGTCACCATCGCGGGCAAGGGCATCGAGATCGAGTTCGACGCGCGGATGCACTCCCGCGTCGTCGCGGTCCTCGACGGGAAGCGCATCGAGGTCGGGCCCTTCTCCGCCTCCGAGACCGTGCAGACCGCCGCGGGCGAGCGCCGGGATTTCGATTTCGTGGATCACTCCGAGGAGCCCTTCTCCGACGCGATCGGGAGCGGCCGGCGGCACCGCCTCGTCGGCCGCGCGACGGATCTCGAGAAGACGCTGGAGATCCTGCTCTACGACGAGTGGCCGCAGGTCGCCGTGGTGCAGGCGACCTACTCCAATTCCAGCTCCCGGGACGTCGCGATGCGGGCATGGGGGCAGAGCCTCTATGCGATCGCTCCGGCGGCCGGCGAGCGCGAGCCCGCCTTCTGGTCCTACCAGAGCGGGTCCTACGAGAAACGCCCCGACTGGGTGCTCCCGGTTCCGCCGGGGTTCCGCCAGGAGAACTATCTCGGCATGAACGCCTCCGACTACGGGGGCGGAACGCCCGTCGTGGACGTGTGGCGGCGCGATTTCGGTCTCGCGGTGGGTCACCTCGAGATGACGCCGAAGAACGTCTTCCTTCCGGTCTCCCGGCAGACGCGCGATCGCGCGGCGACTCTCGGGCTGCGGTCGGCGGCCTCGCGCACGCTGCGCCCCGGCGAAAAGCTCACGACCCTGAAGTCGTTCGTCGCCGTGCATCGGGGCGACTACTTTCCGGCTCTCGTCGGCTACCGGCAGATCATGCTCCGGCAGGGGATCCGCCTGCCGGCGGCGCCGCCGAGCGCGTTCGAGCCGATCTGGTGCGCGTGGGGCTACGGGCGGGACTTCACGACGGAGCAGGTCCTCGCCACTCTGCCTCTGGTCCGCAAGCTCGGCTTCGGGTGGGCCACGCTCGACGACGGCTGGCAGGTGGCCGAGGGCGAATGGACTCCGGTCTCCGGGAAATTTCCGAAGGGCGACGCCGACATGAAGGCGCTGGTGGACCAGATCCACGCGGCGGGGTTGAAGGCGCAGCTCTGGTGGAGTCCCCTGGCGGCGGACCCGGGATCGCGGACCGCGCGCGAGCACCCGGAGTGGCTCCTCAAGAATCCGGACGGCTCGACGCGCGAGATCACGTGGTGGGACGCGCGCTATCTCTGCCCGGCGCTCGAAGGCGTGCGCGAGGACGCGGCGGCGTTCGTGCGCAAGGCCCTGGGCGAGTGGGGATACGACGGCCTGAAGATCGACGGCCAGCACCTCAACGGCGCCCCGGCGTGCTTCGCGCCGGCCCACCAGCATGCGTCGCCCGAGGACGCGGCGGAGGGCGTTCCCGCTTTCTTTCGCGCGATCTGGGAGGCGGCCATCGCGACCCGGCCCGACGCGGTCGTCGAGATCTGCCCGTGCGGGACGGCGTACTCCTTCTTCATGCTGCCGTACCTCAACATGACGGTGGCGTCCGATCCGGAGAGCTCGTGGCAGATCCGGACGAAAGGCAAGACGCTCAAGGCGCTCCACGGCGACTCGATCGCGTACTTCGGTGACCACGTCGAGCTCTCCGCTCGCGGCGAGGACTTCGCGTCGACCGTCGGCGTGGGCGGCGTCGTCGGCACGAACTTCGCGTGGCCCGGCGCGCCCGGCAAGAAGGACGAGACTCTCCTCCTGACGCGAGCGCGCGAGGAGAAGTGGGCGTTCTGGGTCAAGCTCTACCAGGAGAAGCGGCTGTCGCAGGGCGAGTACCTGGGCACGCTCTACGACATCGGCTTCGATCGTCCCGAGACGCACGCGATCCGCAAGGGTGACGCGCTCTACTACGCGTTCTACGAGCGAGACGCCTTCAAGGGAAACGTCGAGCTGCGGGGCCTTTCGGCCGGCCGCTACCGCGTGCGCGACTACGAGAACGGCCGCGACCTGGGCATCGTGGAAGGACCGACGGGAAGTCTCGCCGCGTCCTTCAAGGACCACCTGCTCCTCGAGGCGAAGCCCGAGTAATCCGACCCTCTCAATCCACTCCGCGAGTGCGTCGCAGTCGCAGCGATCCGTCGGTCTCGAGCTTCTGGTGGCAGGCCCACGCGACGGGATAGCTCATCCCTTTCACGAGCAGGTCGGCGGAGAGTCGGAGTCCTTCCCACGCCGTGCCCGCCGGCAGCGGCATCCGCGCCTGCCGCACCTTTCCCGGCACCGGATGGCCGGCGTCCACGCAGCCGCTGACGAGGATCCGTCCGGCGTCGTCGCGGATCGTCAGCCGCAGCACGCCCGGAACTCCGGCGATGCCGTCGTTGACGAGGCCGAGCACGAGCCCGGTCTGCCCCTTGCCGTCATAGGACCAGATCCACGACGGCCGCACGCGGTACCCGATGCGCCGGGCAATGGCGTCGATCGCCTCGGGGCGCGCGCGGTAGTAGCGCATCACGTTCTCCGCCTTCTCGGCGTGCCAGTTCCAGAGCGACCAGTAGTTCGCGCCGAGGTCGATGACGTGGGCGATCGCGTTGTCCGTGATCGTGACGTCCTCGTCGAGCTCGAGCGAGCCGGGCGTCCCGTCGGCCATCGAGACTTCGAGGATGGCGGCGACCCAGGGCGGACGGTTCGAAAGCGCCTCGATCTGCTCGTTCTCGATGAAGATCGTGTCGGTGCGGAGCCAGTTGTGGCTGCGCACGGTCCGGTCGACGAGCTCGGCGTTCCCGACGCGGCTGTAGTCGGGCTGCGTGTTCGTCACCAGCGGCGTCTTCTTCCAGGCCTCGCGCTGGACCTCGAACATGCGCACCCAGGTCCGTTCCGCGGTCGCGTCGTCGGAGAACGGGTGGTTCGTGAACGGCCACGTGTGGCCTTCGCCCCAGAAGCCGTACATGAACGTGTCGAAGTACTCGACCTGAGGATTCCCGTCGAGCTCGGCGGCCAGGAGCTGATTGAGCTCTCGAAACGCCTCCTGGAAGAACGGATCGTCGTAGCGCGGCTCCTCGTAGTACGGCGGCTGGCGCTCGGCTTCCTTGCCGCGCCGCTTCCACTCGCCCTGCAGGCGCGCCATGGGAACCTTCTCGAGCACGAAGTCGGGCAGGGACGGCCCGCGGATGTCGGGGGAGCTCATCATCACGCGGAGCGCGATCCGCTTCCCGTGGCGCTTGCCGGCCGCCAACGTGGCCTTGATGTATTCGTCGAGATCGAGTCGGCCGGGCCGTTTCTGCACCTCGCGCCAGGTCGGCCGAATGTAGAGCTTCTGACCCATCGGGATCGCCGCCAGGTCCTCGATCGCCTTCTCCATGTCCATGCCTCGGAACGTCTCGCCGCCGTAGTCGCCGGTGACGTAGGTGACGAGTCCTTTTCCGTATCCCGGCACGATCTCGCGCGACGGCGTCGTGGCCATCACGACCTCGGATCCGGGCAGGACTTCCTCGGGCGCGTACTGGGGAAACGGTCCCTGGTTGAGACGGTCCGGAACCTCCGGCGCCGTGCCCCAGTCGTAACCATCCCAGCGATGCGCGGGCACGAACCCCGAAGCCGTCCGCGGAGCAGATGCCGCGCCGGCCGCTGCGGCGGCGAGCTGGAGCAGGCGGCGGCGGTTCACGGCGCCGGCCTCGGCTGCAGCAGCGCGTCGGCGTTTTCGACGTAGATGCGCCGGAGCGTGGCCGGCGACAGGTGCATGCCGTAGCCGCGCCACCACTCGGCGTCGGCCGGCCAGAACCATTCGTCCTCGGTCTCGAGCTGCCGCACGTGCGCGGCATACATCCCGAAGGTCGGATCGTTGTCGGTGCCGAAGAGGATCCGCCCGGGGTACTTTTCGAAGAAGCGGCGGGCCGTGAACGGCTGGCGCGCGAGCTCCCACATGCGCGCCGCGAAGTCGACCTGGACGTTCGGATGCCGGTCGAGAAGCTGGCCGACGCCGCCGAGGTCGTTCGCGAGATTGAAGGCATGCACGGCGACGAAGCGGGTCTTCGGGAAACGGGAGAGGACGCGCTCGAACTTCGCCAGCAGCTCGGTGAAGCCGGGTGTTCCCTTCTGGTAGAGCGACCAGTTGCCGGAGCGCCGCAGCTCGTTCTTCGCATCGGGAGCGTCGTAGAAAGCGGCGGGCTCGGCGATGTGGACGAACACGGGAACTCCGAGGCGGCCGGCCTCGTCCCACAACGCGTCGAAGCGCGAGTCGTCGATGAACCAGGCGCGATCGCCGGCGCGCACGAAGCCCTGGCCCTTGTCGGTCAGCTCGCCGAGGGCGACGGCTCCCGCGGCCACGTCGGCGCGGACCGCGGCCCGCAGGCGCTCGGGGTAGTCCTTCGCCTCCACGCCCTCCTTCTGCATGCCGGCTCCCATGAGAAACCGCCCGGGGTAAGCGCCGGCATAGCGGGCCGAGATCTCGCGGAACTTCGCGCCGGTCTCTCCCGTCAGGATCAGCGTCTGGCGAACGCCGATGCGATCCATGAGCGCGACCCACGTGGCGACCTGCTCCGGCGTCTCGGCGTACGCGTGGCTGTGCACGTCGACCACCGGGACGAGGAAGCGCTCGACCCGGGTGCGCGGGACGACGAGGCGGCTCTCCGCCTGGCCTGGCGAGAAACAGTCTCCGGACGGGAGATCCTGCGGACCGGGCTCTTCGTCGCCGGAGGGGACCGGCGTCGGCGAGGGTTGTGCCGATGAGGTCGCGGCACAGGACGCCAGGAATAGAGCAACGAGCATTCCCTTCATGCGCGCTCCAGAAGTGCCCGGGCCTCGGCGAGATCCGCCTGCGTCGCCGTGCCCCCGAGGCCTCGAGTCGAGAGAGCGCCGCAGGCCGCGCCGAGGCGCAGGCAGTCGGCGAGCTCCGCGCCGCCCAGCCAGGCATGGAGGAAGCCCGCGTCGAAGGAGTCGCCGGCCCCGGTGGTGTCGGTGACCTCGACGCGCGGCGCCGGGACGCGGACGGGCCGGCCGCCCCCGTCGAACGCCATCGCTCCGCGCGCGCCGAGCTTCGCGATCACTTTCAGGCGGGTGGACCCGTTCTGGAGCCGTCGCACCGCCTCCTCCGGATCGTCGGAGCCGCTGAGACCCTGCAGCTCGACCTCGTTGGGAAAGAACAGATCCACATACCGCAGCGTGTCGGCGAGATCGGGGCCCCAGCGTTCGCTGGGATCGAAGCCCGGATCGAGCGACGTCGTCAGCCCCGCGGCCTTCGCATCCCGAAAGAGCTGCGCGACACCCGGGCGCAGGGCCTCCTGGAGGTAATAGGACGAGACGTGCACGTGATCGGCCCGGGAGAACAGGGCGCGCGGGACGTCCCCTTCGCTCATCGACGCGATGGATCCCAGAAACGACACGAGCGCGCGATCCGCCGTGGAGGTGATGGCCACCGTGACACCGGTCTTCAATTTCGAATCCGCGACGACGGCGGCCAGGTCGATGCCCCGTGCGCGCATGGCGTCCAGGCAGAAGTGCCCTGCCGGATCGTCGCCGACCTTTCCGAAGAAGACGACCGGCGTGCCCAGCCTCGCGAGCCCCATCGCGCAGATGGCCGAAGCGCTCCCGAGCACCATCCGGAAGTCGTCGACGAGCACCTCGCGGCCGGGGGAGGGGAACGCGTGATACCCCTGGCAGATCAGGTCGATGTTGATCTCGCCGACCACCAGGACGCGCTTCGACTTCTTATCCGGCATGGATCGCGAACCCTTCGACGACCCTCTGGATGATCCCCGTGGAGGGACGGTCGGGACGGCCGCCGCCGTGGAGGCAGCGGAAGAATGCGAGCAGTTGCCCGGCCACGACGTCGAGCATCGTGAGCTGTCCGTCGTCGAAAGACGGACCCGCGAGGCTCACGTCGATCCGGACGTCCTCGGGCTCGGACGCGAGCTCCGGGGGAATGCGTTCGCCGACGATCAAGCGCCATCGGCCGAGCTTCTTCCGCCGGAGCTCCGCCAGGACGTCGCTCTCGTACGCGCGGACCGTCGGGTCGGAGGAGAGAAACGCGACGATCAGGCTGTCCTCGCCGACCGCGGCCATGGGGCCGTGGCGCAGCCCGAGGAAGGATTCGGCCATCGTCGGCGCGCGTCCGCCGTTGGACTCCAGCATCTTCAGCGCCGATTCGTGGGCCGCGCCCAGCCTCGCGCCGCTTCCCAGGTACAGGACCGCGGAATACGGCCGGCGCGCCAGGGCCGCGACGTCTCCCGAGAGCTTCTCGAGCAGGAAACGCCCCGCAGCGGCGAGGCGATTCGCTGTCTCCAGGTATCCCGCGTCCGCGCCCCCGACGGCCCGGGCCGCGAGAACGAGATTGGTGAAGCTGCTTGTCATCACGAGGCTCTGATCGTTCGTCTCCGGCGGCAGAACGATCGACGCGACGCGCGGCGTCGAGCCAAAACGCACGGCCAGCGCGCCGTCCCGGTTGCAGGAGACGAGGAGCTGGGCGGCTCGTCCTTCGCTCGCGAGACGCTCGACGACGGCGCCGCTCTCGGGGCTGTCTCCCGAGCGCGCCAGGGAGACCGCGACGTACGCCGCGCGCGGAGGAGGCAGCGATTCGCCGGGATGCGTGAGGATGAAGCCGGCCGGCAGGGCTCTCGCCATCACTCCGAGCGCGCTCTGGAGGGGCCCGGCGGCGCACTCGCACGCGAAGAACGAGCTGCCAGAGCCGGTCAGGATCAGACTGCCGGAGCGGTCCACGATTCCGCCCGCC
>Ga0081455_10007803_pt1 | contig 11210 bp, 4 predicted proteins | sample TabmetS3T2R1_FD_70207 | JGI IMG/M metagenome (GOLD analysis project Ga0081455, IMG submission 70207) | Tabebuia heterophylla rhizosphere microbial communities from the University of Puerto Rico - S3T2R1 | ecosystem: Host-associated > Plants > Roots > Rhizosphere ... | reverse complement strand
AAGAGAGCATCTGTGCGACTATCGCTTGCACCCCGCGATTCTCGACGCTTGCTTTCAGACGTTGTTAGCGGCTCTGCCGACATGGACGAACTGGGAGGGCTTCAAAGGCGACACCTTTGTGCCTGTGAAGATCGAGCGAGTGCGCTTCCATGCTACGCCGCCGGCCCGCGTTTTCGCCCATACCCGCGTGGCGACGCGCACCTCGGCGGAACTCAGGGTGGAGATCCAAATCCTAGACGAGTCTGGCAGTTGCGTGGTCGAAGTAGAAGGCTTGCTCGTGCGGCCGGTCGGGTCCGGGGCGCAACGAAGGCTTAGTACCCTTTACGAGTATCAATGGAAGCTCGACCCGCGGCTGACGGCACGCGAGCGTCGGGACTCGCACTATCTGCCATCGCTGGATGCACTCGGGCCGCTCATCGAGCAGGAAGGCGCGGTCCTGCGCGAGCGGTTCAATCGTGCGCGCTATCAGGGCGAGTTTCAGTCTCTCTCGCGTGCGACCGTTGCCGCCTACATCGTGAAAGCACTACGCGAGATGGGCTGGACTCCGGCATCACGCCAGGGGCTGCCGACCGAGAAACTCGCCGCTCAATTAGGTATGGCGCCGCAATACCTGCGGTGGTTGCGGCTCATGTTGAAGGAATTGACCGCTGGCGAGATTGACTCGGACGAGGAGCCGTCCCGCCTCTGGAAGGCGTTGTGGGACGGGTTCCCTGAATGTCAGGCCGAGTTGATGCTGATTCGGCTTTGCGGAGAGAAGCTCGCGCCCGTACTGCGCGGCGAGATCGATCCGCTGAACCTCATCTTTTCGGAAGGCACACTGACGACAGCAGAGGCGCTATATCAGGATTCACCGAGCTTCCGCCTCAACAATTTGTTGGTGCAGAAAGCGGTCGCCGAGATCGCCCGGCGCCTGCCCAAAGGAAAAGTGTTGCGAATTCTGGAGGTCGGCGGCGGAACAGGAGGGATGACGAGCTTCGTCCTTCCCGTTCTGCCGGAGCATTGCACCGAATACGTGTTCACCGACATCTCCCCCCGCTTCACCGCGCACGCACAGCATAAGTTCGCCCCGTTTCCCTTCGTGCAAGTCCGAACGCTGGATATCGAGCGCGACCCGCTCGAGCAGGGGTTCGACGCCAATTCGTTCGACGTGATCATCGCGTCGGATGTGCTGCATGCCACGACGGATCTGCGCAAGGCAATCGACCGGCTCAAGCAACTCCTTGGCTCCGGCGGGACGCTCGTTGTCGTGGAGCTGACGCGTCCTTGGCTGTTCATGACCTTGATCTTCGGGCTGCTGAAGGGTTGGTGGCTTTTCGACGACGCCGTGCGAGCCGACGAGCCGTGCGTTTCTCAAGAAACGTGGAGGAGCTTGCTGCGCGATGCCGGCTTCACCGGCACGGTCTGCATCGCTGATTGCCCGGAGGCCGAAAACGCGCAGCATTCGGTGATTCTCGCGCGAGGTCCTCGAGCGCCAGCATCCGCCTCGATGCCGCAAGCATCTGAAGCGTCGAAGAGCTGGCTGCTGTTCGCCGACGCCGGCACCGCGGACCGTCCGAGCGCCGCCGCGGAGCTTGCCCGCAAGCTCGAGCAGCGCGGCGACCGTGTCACCCGGGTGATGCACGGTTCGGACTTCCACCACAGCGGAGCGGGGGACTTCAGCATCCGCTGCGGCAATCTGGCCGACATGAAGCGCTTGGTGGAGAGCCTCGAAAGGGAGGCCCCGGAACTCGCAGGCATCGTACATCTGTGGAGTCTCGACGCCGCGGCAGCGCACACGATGACGAACGACGCGCTCACGTCGTCCGCGCAGCTAGGCTGCATCTCGGTGATGCAGTTGGTGCAGGCGCTCGCGGCGACGGACCGCGTGACCGTCGATCACATCTGGCTGGTGACGCATGCGGCCCAGCCGCTGGCTGATGGCGCCGACCTCCTTGGGCTAGCGCAATCACCAATGTGGGGGTTCGCGAGGGTCGCGACCAACGAGTACCACAATTTGCATTGCCGACTGGTCGATCTAGCCACCTGCTCCAGCGAGGAGATCGCGTCTCTGGCCGCGGAATTGGACGCCGGGACCGACACCGAGGATGAGATCGCCCTAAATGGCGAACTCAGATATGTGCGCCGGCTATTGCCGGTCTCACCGGCCGCGGTGCAGGGGATGGGCCGGCCGGTTGAGCAGAGCCCGAAACAGTTCCAGATCGAAGTGGCGCGACCGGGAATTCTCGACTCCTTGCACGCCTGCAGCGTCGCCCGCCGGCCCCCCGGCCCCACGGAGGTCGAGATCGAAGTCGCGGCCGCCGGCCTCAATTTCATGGATCTCATGCTGGCCATGGGCATGCTTCCCCCGGAGGCGGCTGCGGACGGCTCCGCCGGCAAGCTGCTCGGCTTGGAATGCGCCGGTCGCGTGGTCGCCGTCGGCGAGCAGGTTTCGGACTTTGCCGTGGGCGATGAGGTCATCGCCGCCAAATCCTGCACTTTGACGTCTCATCTGACGGTCGATACCCAGTTCGTCGCCCACAAGCCGCGCCATCTGAGCCTCGAGCAGGGGGCGACAATCCCTCTCGCCTTCCTGACCGCCTTGTATTCGCTGCACACATTGGGACGGATGCAACGCGGAGAGCGTGTACTGATCCATGCCGGGACCGGTGGTGTCGGACTGGCGGCGGTGCAACTCGCCTTGCAAGCGGAAACCATCGTCTTCGCGACGGCCGGCTCGCCCGAGAAGCGCCAACTGCTCGCAGCGCTGGGAGTGCCGCATGTGATGGATTCGCGCACTCTGGCCTTCGCCGACGAAGTGCTCAAGCTGACCGACGGCGAAGGCGTCGACATCGTGCTGAACTCGCTTTCCGGCGAGGCGATCGACAAGAGCCTCTCCCTTCTGCGGCCATACGGACGGTTCATCGAAATTGGCAAGACCGACATCTTCAAGAACCGCAAGATCGGGATGCGGGTACTGCGTAGGAACATTTCCGTTTTCGTGGCGGATTTGCTCGGCGCGCTGGGAGCGCGGGCGGGTCTTGCCCGTTCGATGCTGCAGGAAGTCATCGCGCGAGTGGACTGCGGGAGCCTCCGTCCGCTGCCGCACCGCGTGTTTCCGGCCGCGCGCGCCGCGGATGCGTTCCGCTACATGGCGCAGGCCAAGCATATCGGCAAGCTGATCATCTCCATGCGGGACAACGAGGGACTAAAGGTCGACAACGGTCTGCGATCGGTCGCGGTCGATGCGGAGGGAAGCTACCTGATCACCGGGGGACTGGGCGGGCTTGGACTTGCGGTGGCCGACCGCCTGGCCCGCCGCGGCGCACGCCGCCTGGCGCTGGTCGGCCGCAGCGCTCCCTCGCCATCCGCGCAGGCCGCACTGGAGAGCCTACGGCAGCGCGGCGTCGAAGTGCTCGTCGTCGCCGCGGACATCACGGATCGTGAGCAGACCAGAGAGGTCATCACGACACTTCAGCGCCGGATGGGACCGCTGCGAGGTATCGTGCACGCCGCAATGGTTCTGGACGATGCGCCGATCGAGCGCCTGACCGAGGAGCGGATGTGGAAGGCGATGGCGCCAAAAATTATCGGCGCTTGGAATCTCCACACGCTGACGCTCGATGCTCCACTGAATTTCTTCGTGCTGTTTTCGTCGCTCGCCTCCCTCATCGGCAATGCGGGTCAGGCTAATTACGTCGCCGGCAACGCGTTCCTGGATGCGCTGGCTTATTACCGGCGGGCGCGCGGGCTTCCTGCTCTCACCATCAACTGGGGTGTGGTTGGCGAGGTTGGCCACGTGGCGGGAAGCCCGGAGACTGCGCAACGCCTCGAACGGCTTGGCCTCAAGGCCATGCCGCTCTCTGAAACCCTCGATGCGCTCGACGAGCTCTTGTTCAGCGATGCCGTCCAAGTCGGGGTGGCCGACGTCGAGTGGAAGGGCCTCTTGCGATCGATGGGTACGCGCACTCCGGCCCGGTATTCCACACTGGTCAGCGATAGCGGCGCAGAAAAAGAGGGCACGTCCGCGGGCTCCGGCGTGCACGACCTGCTCGACGCGGACGAGGCAGCGCTTCCGTCATTGCTGCAGGCCTACGTTCAGGATCTCTTGGCACGGGCGATGGGTACTTCACCCGCCCGTATCGACACCGAACAGTCGCTCCGCAATCTGGGCCTCGACTCCCTGATCGCCGTCGAGGTGCGCAACCGTATCAATGTCGAGCTCGGCATGAATGTGCCGCTTGCGAAGTTCATGCAAAGCGACAGCACCATCAGTGCTTTGTGTTCCTATGTTGCGGAGCGGCTGCTCGAAGACAATCGCCGCGGCGGCGCCAAGTCATCCGGCAACGGCGGGATGCCCGCTGCGCAGCCGAGCCCGCCATTGAGCGGAACGGACGCTGCCGACCTGCTCGAGCGCATCGACGAGCTCAGCGAGAAGGAGATCGACCGCCACCTGAGCGAGCTCGCGTCGGAAGGGCGCACCTGATGTCCAACTTGGGGTTGGAGCAACTCACGCCCGCGGAGAAGCGTGCGTTACTGGCGGAGCACCTGCGCAAGCGCAGCCGTGTCCCCGCACCGGACGCGGCGGCTGCCAAGGACGATGCCCCGGCGCGCGAACCGGCCGCCGAGCGTCGCAAATCCTTCCTCGACGGCGAGACAATCGCGCTTGCGTCGCTGAAGGACTGGAACGCGCAGGAGCAGGATCCCTACATAAGGTACGTCGCCCCGTACAAGGGATTCCTCTACCAGCGCCTCGGTCTAGACAAGACCTTCGTCCGCGGCGAAGGATGCTACCTGCTCGACGCCGACGGCAATCGCTACGCCGACTGCATCGCCCAATTCGGAGCCGTTCCGTTTGGTCACGATCCGGCAACGATATGGCAGGCGCTGGAGAGCACACGGCGAGACGCCGTGCCGAACCTCGTGATCGCGTCGATCCCTCCGACACAAGGGGAATTGGCGGAGCGATTGCTTGCGGTGGCTCCACCCGGTCTAGCGCATGTCGTGTTCACCAACAGCGGCGCGGAGTCGGTCGAGGCCGCCATCAAGCTCGCCCGCTGCCGCACCGACCGCGCTGGGATCTTGGCGGCCCGCGACGCCTTCCACGGCCTCACCCTGGCGGGAATGTCGGCGACCGATACGGCATTCTTTCAGCGCGGTTTCGGCGCTCCGGTCCCCGGCTTCAGCGTGGTCCCGTTCGGGGACCTCGCGGCGCTGCAAGCAGCGTTGGCGGCGCGACCCGATTTCTTCGCCGCCTTCCTGATTGAAATCATCCAGGGCGAGTCGGGCATCCGCGTCGCGCCGCCAGGTTATATGTCGGCAGCTCTGGAGCTGTGCCACCGCTACGGCATGCTGCTCATTGTCGACGAGGTGCAGACCGGCCTCGGTCGAACCGGTAACTTGTTCGCCTGCGAGGCCGAAGGCATCACACCCGATATCCTCGCGCTGGCCAAGGCTCTCGGGGGCGGGCTGATGCCGATCGGTGCCTGTCTCTACACCGAGAAAGCCTACACGGAGCAGTTCGACCTGCGGCACGGCTCCACTTTCGCCGGCAATGCCCTCGCATGCCGGGCGGCGCTGGCGACGATCGAGGAGTTGACCAAGGATGATCGACGGCTGGTACGCCATGTGGCTGCGGTCGGCGATCGCCTGCAGCAGCAACTGCGGCAGCTTCAGACCGAGTATCCGCTGCTGGTGAAGGAGATCCGCGGGCGCGGCCTGATGTTGGGAGTCGAGCTGGACCTCCCCGGCCTCGCCGAAACCCAGACCGGCATGCTGGCGATGTTGCAGGAGCAGGGTTTGCTTCTCTACGTGGCGGTCAGCTACCTGCTCAATGTTGAGCGCATCCGCATCGCGCCCTCGTTCACCCACGGCACCGTGCTGCGCATCGAGCCGCCGCTGATTGCCGATGCCGCGCTGTGCGACCATCTGATGGGCGCGCTGCGGCGGCTGTTCGACGCATTGCAACGGGGCGACGCGGCCGAGTTGGTCGGGCATCTCATGGGCCGGTCGCGCGCGCGCATGCCGGCTTCCTTCAGCGCGCCACCCCAACCCACGGTCGTCGCCGCTGCGCCGCGCAGAGCGGGGCGGCGCGACGGCGCGCGTTTCGCGTTTATCGTGCACCTGCTCGACGCCGACAGCCTGCGACGGTTTGATCCCAGCCTCGAGCCGTTCAGCGACTCCGAATTGGAGGGGTTGAAGTCGCGCATCACCGAATTCATCAAGCCATACCCGTTCGGCGAGCTCGCAGTCGAAACCGCCGATGGCCGTCGCACCGAGGGCGAGCTGGTCGCGCTGCCGCACTTGCCGTCCGAGCTGGTCGCCCTCTCGGAAGATGAAGCGGTAGCGCTGGTGCAGAGCGCGGTCGATACGGCGGTCGAGCGCGGCGCCGAGGTCGTCGGATTGGCCGGCTTCAGCTCGATCATCACCTTCGGCGGGCTGGCGCTACGGGCGCGCAAGGGCGTGACTGTGACCAGCGGCAACAGCTACACGAGCTGGGTGGCCGTGCAGGCGCTGGAGGCGGCCTGTGCCAGGCATGGGATGTCGGTCTCGGATTGCACCGTCGCCGTCGTCGGCGCGGCTGGCGCCATCGGATATGCGCTGAGCCTGCTGTGCGCCGAGCGTGCTGCCGAGCTGATCCTCATCGGTAATCCCGACGCCGTCGAGGCGAGCATCGCTAGGCTGCGGCTCGTGGCCGACGACTGCGAGCGCCATGTGGCCTCGCTCGCCGCCTCCGGCCGCAGGTTCGCTCCCGGCACGTTCGCACAGCGCCGCACGGGGCGCCCGACGCCGAGCGCGAATTCGGACTCCGGCATCACCATCACGACGGATATCGACCGGCATCTGCCCAGGGCGCACGTGGTGGTGACGGCGACGAACGCCGTGCTTCCGTTCATTTCCGCACGACATTTGCGCAAGGATGCCATGGTGTGCGACGTCTCGCGGCCGTTCAACATCGCGCCCGATCTCGGCAAGGAAAGGCCCGACGTGCGGCTCGTGGACGGCGGTCTCGTGCGAGCGCCGGAAGCGTCGGTGCTGGGCCTGCTCGAGGAGCCCGACCGACGCGATGTGTTGCTGGCTTGCGCTGCGGAGACGATCATCCTCGCGCTGTCCGGATTTCGCAGCGAGCACCTGTGCGGACGGCTTGATCCGCGCACCATCGAGGATCTGGGCAGGGTTGCTGCCGGGCTAGGCTTTTCCCCTGCGATTTGAGCTATCGTTTGGCGACGGCGGGCCACCCGCCGAACGGAGTGGACCGGGCCGCCGATCATTTAGCTAGCAGAGCCGCCGCGAGCATTGCCGACCGATTTTTCGTCCGTCATGCTGCCGGCGATACTGCTCTTGAATATGTCCGACGCAGGAGGCGCGGGCTTTTCGGCAATCAGCAGGCTCGCTCCATAGCGAATGAGCGGCGACATCAATGGGCCACGGCCCTTGGCGAAGACGTATAGCGGCTCCGGATAACAGCCGAGCCTCGCCTTGAACGTACTCGCGGACTGCCCGATCTGGATTCTCGACACGCCTTTTCGCAAGGCCCGATCGAGCCCCGCATACATTAGATTGAAATAGAGATCGAACTGATCGTTGAGCCGGTAGTCGAGGCCGGCATACAACATGCTATACGTCGAGGAAGCGTGCAGGCACCAGCCGAATGCAATGATCGTCGAGTCCTTGGAGAATGCGATGAGCTCAACTTCGCCGCTCAACCACGACGTCAGCTGACGAAAAAAATCGACCGGAAGCACTTCGAGATTGAGCTCGGCCTTGGCCACCATCTGGCGATACAGGGCATGAACCTCCGGCGTGTACACGCGCAATATTTCTTCTGGATCGGTCAGCACCGATAGCTCGACGCCGGAATTCTGCAACTTTCGCGTCGAGCGGTTGATTTGCTGGCGGTAGCGCGTTTTCAGGGCAGCGCAGTAGTGCGAAAAATCTGGGAACGACGGCTTGAACAAATGCATCGGCAGACTTGGGATGCAGCGATATCCAAGCTCGAGCATTGGCTTCATCGCTTCGAGATCGTGCTGCCCGAACTCCTTGAACGCGATCACGTCCATTCCGTCGCGTTCCGCCAAATCGCATATCGCGCGATCGAGCAGCGGGAGAATGCGCGGACTCTCGTTTGCCGATGCCATTGCCAAGGTCTTCTCGCCGGGCGATCCCGGCAATCCGCAGATCATGACTCTGAGCTTGCGAAACCTTGAGAGTACTCCGGGCGCGCGCCGGATGACCCAGGCCACGCGCGCATCGGCCAAATCTGCGAGATCGATGGTCATGCGGGTGACGCACGCACACGCGGCAGCGCGGCCGTCGCCGTCGTAGACGATCGCGTACCAGAACCGGCATCCCGGCTTCATGCTGGTCTCGGCCGCGGCAATGAAACGCGGTTCCATGAAAATCGCCCCGCCGCAGTCCGAGCGCACCCGCTCCCAGGAAGTCAGATCGACGTCGTCTATCGAATCAAAGACCCGGTAGGTGTAGGGCATTCGCGTGGCCAGCCGCGATGGGGCTCGCGGCGTTAGGCCAAGCGAGAGTCGCGGCGATCTTGTCCAGTTTGCCGAGAGTATAGGAGGCGGACCCTCGAAGTCGAGACGAACATCAGGAAGGCAAATGTCGACTGCAGTCCGGCAACTCCGTTCCGGGAGTTCGATATCAAGAGAGCATGGAAAGCGCCTATAACTCGGCGCTACATGGAACTACTATACTTTGCATGGCTCTATCATAGTGCGGGCCGGAGAAAGCACATGAGTTCCCAGGCACGGCTAGTACGATCCTATGACCGCACCATCGCTTCCGATTTGCTAAGGCGATATTACGAAGATAGTGGTTTCCTTAATTGGGGGTACTGGGCCACAGAACCGAAGTCGCAGCGCGAGGCGAGTGAAGCGCTCGTCGACAAGTTGCTCGACAAGATCCCGCACAAAGGCGGGCGCATTCTCGATGTTGCCTGTGGGCTTGGAGCATCCACGCGGCGTCTGATGCGCGCTTATCCGCCGGACATGATTACCGGGGTCAATTTCTCGGAGGTCCAGATCGCAGAGGCCCGTAAACGTGCGGCCGGTTGCACGTTTCGTTGCATGGACGCGGCTCGCCTCGATTTCCCCGACTTATGGTTCGACGCGGTCATCTGCGTCGAGGCGGCGTTTCATTTTGACACACGGGATGCATTTTTGCGCGAGGCGCTGCGCGTTCTCAAGCCGGGCGGATGGCTTGTATTATCCGACGTTCTTTTCCGGGGTTCCGCAGCATCCGTGCTGGCTGGGATCCCCCGCGCCAATCATGTGACATCTATTGCCGGCTACACAAGCCGCCTTGCAGCTGCGGGTTTTGAGCAGATCGATGTGCAAGATGTGACGAAGGCCTGCTTGGGCGGATTCTACAGAAATATCGTCCGTTGGCCCATACAGGAGCGCATCAGCGGCCGCATGAAATTCGCCGAGAGCATACTGGCATCGCTCCTCTGCCAAATCATCGCGGGATATGTTCGCAGCGTCTCCAAGACCGCACTATTAGCGTCAGCCCGAAAGCCTGGGATCCGGTAGGATGAGTCGTAACGGAAAGCACTCCCGCCTAACGGCCTATTGAATTCTGGAGGGGGTCTTGAAGACGTTGAACGGAGTTGTGACCGGCTTCTGCGCGATCAGAAAATTCCCGGCTGCGCGAACGATAAATGACATCAATGGCCTCTGCCCCTTCGCGAATACGTACAACGGCTCCGAATAACAGCCAAGCCTCGCCTTGAAGGTATCCGCACCGAGACCGAGCTCGATGCTCGAAGCTCGTTTCTGCAGGGCACGATCGAGCGAAGCTAATATCAGATTGAAATAGAGATCGAACTCGTGGTTCAGCTGGTAATCGAGCCCGGCGTACAACATGTGATATGATCGGCCGTGCAAACACCAGCCGAACGCGATGATTCGCCCATCTTTGCGGATTGCGATCAGCTCGACGTGGCCGTTCAATCGCATGGCGATTTGATGCAAAAATTCGATGGGAAGAACTTCCGCTTTCAAGGCGGCCCTGTCGACCATCTGACGATATAAAGCATGAACTTCGCAGGTATACGCTCGCAGGATCTCTTCCGTATTGGTCAGGACCGTCAACTCGACGCTGAGATGCTTTAACTTGCGTCTGGAGCGGTCGATTTGCTTCCGATAATGCCCCTTCAGGGCCGCACAGTACTGCGCAAAATCGTCGAACGATGGCTTGAACAAGTGCATTGGCGGAGTCGAAATTCGACGATATCCAAGAGCCAGCAAAGGCTCGGTCCATGCCAAATCGCCCTTCCCGAACTCCTTGCAAACGATTGCATCGGCGTTGGCCTTGCTCGCCAGATCACAAAGAACGGTATCCAGCACAGCAAGAATCTGTGGACTTGCAGAGCGCTGCGCGAGCCCCAGAGTATGGTGGCCGGTGCTAACAGGAAGCCCGCAGATGACGAACTTTAAATGCCGCAGCCGCGAAAACAACAACGGTACGTGTCGAATGATGCGCGTCAAGCCCGGATCGGCATAATCTACGAGGTCTGCCGTGATAGCAGAGACGCTGGTACAAGCCACGGGAGCGCCACCCTCGTCATAGATGACAATGTACCAGAACTTGTGGACCTGCTTCATGCTGATCTCTACAGCCGCGATGAAGCGCGGGTCCATGACGATCGAGCCCTCACATGCAGATCGTACTTGCTGCCATTCGGCCACATCCACCTGCTCAATCGAATTGAATATCCGATAACTATAGGCCACTTGTTCATGATCTCCATGGGTAGAGTTGCCGAACCCGGAACTCTTGACCCTTTATCGAAAGCCGCCACCGCGGCCCAAGTGTGCGGGATGATAACCATTCGCTCAATGGTCGCAATCGAATGCGGGCTTGGGTCACAGCTGGGGTCGAGTCGAGAGAAAATGCTGCGTCGCGATGCCGGTAAGTCTCGGCCGCGCCGAATTCGTCAAGTCGCGTTCTGTCCGCTTTCTCTCGAATCTTGAGGACTTTTGTTCTTGAAAATGTTGAACCGAGTCGTGGTAGGCTTCTGCGCGATCAGAAAATTCCCAGCAGCGCGAATGATCAGTGACATCAGCGGCCCGCGCCCCTTCGCGAACACGTACAGCCGCTCGGAATAACAGCCGATCCTGGACTTGACCGCGTCAGCGCCTATCCCGAATACGATGATCGAAACCCGTTTCTGCAAGCCACGCTCGATCAGCGCATACACCAGATTGAAATAGAGATCG
>Ga0081455_10007802_pt1 | contig 11210 bp, 8 predicted proteins | sample TabmetS3T2R1_FD_70207 | JGI IMG/M metagenome (GOLD analysis project Ga0081455, IMG submission 70207) | Tabebuia heterophylla rhizosphere microbial communities from the University of Puerto Rico - S3T2R1 | ecosystem: Host-associated > Plants > Roots > Rhizosphere ... | reverse complement strand
TAGGTCGGCACCATGGAAGAATCGGCGAAGGGTTCATCAAAATGCCATACCAAGGCATCCAGGATCATGGCAGCCTCCGCAGCAACTGTACGCTCATGGACATGCGTCTGAAAGCGTTGCGCTACCGCTCTAGCGTATGGCAACTCATCAAAACCCGCTTCACGAAATCCGATAGAAGCCGTATTAACAGGCTGATTGAGTAAACCAGCCATGATGCCAACCACCGCACTCGAATCTACACCTCCCGATAGGAATGCTCCCAAAGGCACTTCGCTCATCAGGTGCATGTCCACGCTTTCCCGGAGCTTGTCCAGGAGCCCTGTGACATATTCGGCTTCTGGTAAACCGTCTTTGGGCTTAAAGGCAAGATCCCAGTACTCCCGCTCTATGACTCTACCAGCCGACACTGTGAGAGTATGCCCTGGACGGAGCTTCCGTATCCTCTGAAAAATTGTCTTAGGTGCTGGGATGTACAAATACGTTAGATAATCATCCAGTGCCTGAGGATCAAGCGTTTTCTCCACACCGGAGTCTTGCAGAAGTGCCTTAATTTCAGAGGCAAACAGAAACATTCGCCCATCCCAGTAATAATAGAGAGGCTTAATTCCCACCCGATCCCGTGCCAAGAAGAGCTGCTGTTTGACACCATCCCAAATGGCAAAAGCGAACATCCCTCGCAGGTGCTGCACACACGCCTCGCCGTATTCCTCATAGGCACGCAAGATCACTTCTGTGTCACCTTGCGTCGTGAAGTGGTAGCCTCTAGGCTGCAAAGCCTCTCGCACGGTCTTGAAGTTGTAGATCTCGCCGTTAAAAACGATTGCCCGGGTCTTGTCCTGGTTGAGAATAGGCTGACGACTTCCCCCTACATCAATAATGCTCAGGCGTCGATGTCCGAGGCCAACGGCACCATTGATATAGAAACCATCGTCGTCTGGGCCACGATGGCTCAACACTGCAGTCATACGTCGCAGTTGCTCTGGGTCAACAGCATGAGCCGGCTGCGCATACAAAATGCCAGTTATGCCGCACATGTGCGTACTCTTTATCTCTGGTTCTCTGGATATACTTCACAGAGAGGACAGTGAAGGTTTCATTCAGCGACGGTTAGACCCCGGCGCCTTGTCCTCGATGCACTTCAGGTGCATCGAGGAACATACTGAACCACATCTCTAAGACAATTAAGCACCAAATCCACACGCTGTAATCTCGCCTCCCTGTGGCATGCTGCTGGAGCAGGCGGTGCAGCGTCCGCGGTTGAAAATACCCTCTGGTGAGTGTCTTGCGGTCGAGTAACAGGTCCTCTGCAGCAGTGCGCAGTTCTTTCTGAAACCAACGATCTTTCGGCAGCGCGAAGCCCTGTTTACGCTTGGTCAGGACAGAGTCAGGCAGGATACGGCCACAGAACTTGCGCAAAATGTATTTGCTCACCCGATCTCGGAGTTTCAGTGTCGCTGGTAGGGTAGCCATGTATTCCACCAGTGTGACATCGAGCAGTGGTGAACGTACCTCCAAAGAATTCGCCATGCTCATCCGGTCGACTTTAGTCAAAATATCAGCCGGGAGGTATTGCAGCGTGTCTACATACTGGTAGCGACTGATAGGATCGAGGTGAGCTGCCTGCCGTAGCAGGCGTTGGGCCGATGCGTGGGGTTGATGCATGTGCAGGTGCGCCTGGAAATCAGGGCTATAGAGTTTCTCCTGGATATACGGATAGATACCCAGCCCGGAAGGCAGGGCATCTACGCCTAACTCTCCCATAGCATAGAGATAGTTCCAGCCTGGCCATGTGAAGGGCAGGGCTGCTGTCAAAGGTTGAATAATGCCATGTTTCAACCAGGTTGGGAGTCGTGTCATACGTTGGTAACGCTGGAGTTCCTGGTAGCGCATATAGCCAGCAAAGACTTCATCACCACCATCTCCAGAGAGGGCCACAGTGACGTGCTGCCGTGCTGCCTGACAGACATAGTAGGTGGGCACTGCCGAGGAATCGCCAAAGGGCTCGTCGAGATGCCACACGAGGCGTGGCAAAATATCGAACGCCGCCGGCTTTACGATCATCTCATGATGATCCGTTCCAAGATAGCGGGCTACCACACGTGCATCTTCAAGCTCGGAGTATGCAGCTTCCTCAAAACCGATCGTAAAGGTCTGCACTGGCCGATCCGAGAGCTGTGTCATCAAGGCAACAACGACGCTCGAATCGAGACCGCCACTCAAAAAAGCTCCTAAAGGCACATCGCTCAGCAGACGCCGCTTGACAGCCTTGGAGAGCAGTTCCCCCAGGTGCTCGACCACTGCCTCTTCCTCCGGCAGCTTGGCAGATGGCTGCATGGTGAAATCCCAATACGAGCGGCACGTTACTTGCCCGTCGCGCACCACCAGCACATGCGCTGGTGGTAATCTGTAGATGCCCTCGAGGATGGTCTGATCACTGACTATATAGCTATAGGTGAGATACTCATGCAGGGCAGACAGATTAACCTTACGCTCAAAACCACCATACACCAGCAGCGCCTTGAGCTCAGAGCCAAACAGCAAAGTATGCGCATTCTGATAGTAAAACAAGGGCTTTTTGCCAAATCGATCCCGTGCCAAGACCAACTGACGCGTACGATGATCCCAAAACGCACAGGCAAACATGCCGTTTACCTTTGGGAAGGCATCAAGTCCGTAGTAGAGATAGAGCGCCAGGAGCACCTCGGTGTCTGAGCGCGTGCGAAACACGTACCCCTTCTGTTCGAGTTCTACTTTGAGTTCTGGATAATTGTAGAGCTCGCCATTATAGATAAGGCAGACTTGGCCATCAGGGCTTTCCATGGGCTGCTGGCCAGACGCAAGATCGATGATACTCAGCCGCCGATGGGCGAAGCCAACAGGGCCAGAGAGATACAATCCCTGCTCATCTGGACCACGATGTGCTAGCACTTCCGCCATACGCTGCAACCCTTCACGTGAAGGGCTACGGTCGGTCCTATACGCTAAGACACCGGCAATACCACACATAGATCACCTTTACGAGGCCTACGCAACGATAGTTGTATGGTGAAAGCGTGTACCCTGGAGGACAGCATCGTACACCGCCAGATAGCCGTTGACCATTGCTGCCATACTAAATTGATTTTCCACACGTTGACGACCAGCCCGGCCATGGCACATTGCCAAACCACGGTCGCGGCCATAGATACCTATGGCTTCAGCCATGGCCACAGGATCAGAAGGCGGTACGAGTTGGCCCGTATGCCCCTCTTCCACCAGTTCTGGATTGCCTCCAACACGCGTCGCTACCACAGGCAACCCAGTCGCCATAGCTTCCAGGATGGTATTGGAGATCCCTTCACGCAGTGAGGGCAACACAAAGACGTCTAAAGCCCGCATAATGTCCGGGCTGTCGTGTCGCTCGCCTGGCAGCCAAGCCAATGATTCAGCACCAGCCATCCGTAACAACTGGCTTGCCTCTTGGAGCAGTGGTCCATCACCAATGAGGACAAGACGGAGCCACTCACGCGCTTGTGGTACAGTCACTAATATGTGCAGAAAGGCACGGACCAGCGTGAGCTGATCTTTAACTGCATGCATACGGCCGACCGTGCCCATAACCAGGGTATCTTGAGAGGCAAAACCCTCTGGTCCCAGAGGGGGACGTGGACCGACACGCGGGGTAAAACGCTGCACGTCGACACCATTATAAATCTGTGTCATGCGCCTGCTATCAACCCCCACCGTGTGTACGAGCCATGCTGCCAGATCTACGCTCACCGCAATGTAGTGCCGCACAAACGGCTTTATTGCTCGACGCAAGAGGTTATATTTGATGCTTGTACCATCTAAATCATAGATATCACGTCCATGCTCGCCATGGACGCGTCCCGGGATCCTCGCCATGGCTGCCAACATCACATACTCCAACCCGGAGAGATTACGCGTATGGACAATAGCTGGACGTAAATGGCGCAACACCCGCCACAGACGCACATACACACCCAGATCATGCCCCTCCTTCTTATGAAGGGCGACAATCGGTATGTGCTTATCCCGAATATGCTCCCGGAAGTCGGTATAGTCCGTCAGACATACAATTGCATGGCGATACTGTGCGGGCGGCATGTTGTTAATCAGGTTCACCAGCCCATTTTCCAAACCGCCTACAGCGAGCCGGTGAATAATATGCACGATGAGAGGGAGTTGTGCGTCTCCTGCATGTGGAGCACAGGGCATTGTCACACCGGTATCAGGGCACACGATCACGTCCATACGAACGCCCGCCTCGCTCATGCAGTGGCGTGGGCAGTAACCGTCTCACGCAACAGTGCTTCCAGGCGTGCGTTATGTATGTCCCACTGATGGTGCTCCTGCACGTAACGTCGAGCCTGTAATGCACACTGGCGTTGCAAGGCATGCTCTTTGAGCAGGGTCACCAACTCGTGTGTGAAAGCGTATGGGCTCTCTGCCATGCGTACTCCATCTGCTGGTGTTGCCCATGTACCTTGCAGCGCCGCAGGAGTTCCCACGACAGGAAGTCCCATAGCCATGGCTTCCAGAATCTTGTTTTGTACCCCTCTCGCGATACGTAGTGGCGCCACGGCTACCCGGGCCCGTGCCAGGTAAGGACGGACGTCAGGCACAGCCCCAGTGACAATCACATTGGGTTGGTGGCTTAACTGGCGTATCTGCGGGGTGGGGTTCCGGCCAACAATATACAACCGTACCGCCGGCACTGCCTCGCGTACACCTGGGAAAATCTCACGACAAAAATAGTCCATCGCATCAACATTTGGGAAATAATCCATCATCCCGGTGAACACCAGGGCTGGTGGCTCAGTGACGGGCCTTCGGTCTGTGGGGGGCGTAAAATACTCGAGATCAACCCCATTTGGAATGATAGAAATCGGTCGATCAGGTACGTGTTTTTGGAGAATGTGGGCCTCACGATCGGTCACAAAAATCGTATGATCAAAGGTGCGGGCAACTTTGACTTCGTGTCGGGCGAGGCGTCGCGCCTCTAAGCGATATACCCAGGACAGTATAAAAGGATGATAGTCGGCAAACAGACGCCATTTTTCGGAGTCAGCATCCACGAAGTCCATTATCTTTGGTATGCCAGATATCTGCTGGACATAGACGGTCATAGCCGACGAGAACACGACAATCCTGTCAATCTGCTCCACTGCGAGGCGCTGTCTAATCTTTCTTGCCAGGGCTGAGGAATAAAAAGACGCCACTGAGAGAGGTTGGTCAGTACACAGCGCTCGTAATGCCAGTAGCTTGGCAGCGATTTTCGGCCTATAGACCATATCAATGGAGGCACAATATTGCTGCAACGCTCCGACGTATTGGAGATCCTCCGCCTCATCAACCAGACAAGCCAAGTGGATGCTATGCCGGGTAGCGAGATAGCGTAGCTGATAGAAGGCCCGGATCTTCTCCCCTTTGTTAGGCGGATATGGGAGCCGGTGGCATATATAAAGGATGTTCATAGAAAAAACCTTACAAGCCTAGGCTCTAGCCATTGCGTCACCAGAGCGGTAGGCGCTTCTTCCGACCCGTGGTGTTCCGGGCAAAACAGGAGGGCCCAGTACTAAGGATGTAGGCTGGATTGAGCGAGGACGCGGTGGAAGCTCCTCAGCCTCTTTGCATGCTTGCGCGCTCGCAGATCTCTGCGAACTTCTTCGCTACCGCTTGGCTCGAATAGCGCGCCTGCACATGCTGACGCGCCTGTTCGGAAAGCCGACACCCCAACTCCGGCTGCTGCAGCAACAAAAGAACAGCGTCAGCGAAGTCCTGTGCGGAATCGGCCAGCAGGAAATGCCTTCCGGGTTCCACATCAAGCCCCTCGATACCTACACTAGTTGACACTACAGGAATTCCCATTGCCATTGCCTCGTAGGCTTTGATGCGGGTGCCACCGCCGATTCGCACCGGGATTACGAAGGCGGCAGCACGCTGTACCCATGGTCGAATATCCGCAACGCGCCCTGCAAACTTCCAATCTGCCGAGGTCGCACGGGTCAATTGCTCCGGCGGATTGCGGCCGACAACCGTCATCGTTGCAGTGGCCTGCCGAGCGGTAATCAATGGCCAGACCTCGGCGCGAAACCATGCGATCGCGTCGATGTTCGCAAGCCAGTCCATCGATCCCGTAAACACCACACGCCCTTCGTGCGATGGCGCTTCGTAACGAAAATAGTCAACGTTAACACCTGTTGGAATCACGTCGACTTCGCCGCGCCCGTAGTCACGCTCAAATCGGGCGGCGTCCCGCTCTGAGACAGCGACCACACGGTCAAAGCGCTGCATTGCGACGGTCTCGAAACGGCGCATCTTGTTCAGTTGATTTCGCCATAAAGTGCGACCCCAAATATGCTTGGCGTAATGCAGATTGCGTTCGAAGATCTCGGCTTCGACATTGTGCGTGAACAGTACCGAGGGCACCGACAGTGAGTTAGGAGCAAGCACGACAGAATGAAGAAAGTCGAAGACCACGACGCAAGGTTGTCGTTCAAGCGCCGTGGCGACCAGTCTCCGCCCTTCACTCGACTGGTCCGATGCCATCGGTACCGGCAGACTGGAGGCGAGCAACGGTATTCGTCGCCAGGACAGAGTGCCGGACTGTAGAGACGTTGGCCAACACTCCCATTCATCAGCAATTTCCGCAAGTTGTGACGCGTACCGTACTTTCTCATCACCTGCAGCGGGAGACAAGAGTCTGATTCTGAAAGTGCCGCCATGCATGCCCCTGAGGATCTCTGTCGTGCGTATCGCCCCTCCGGTATCCGCAGGGAACAAGAAGCGTGGCGAGACGAACAGCAGTTCAGGGCGCTTCTTCACCAACAGACTCCCCAGTACCGGCCGGGCAGTGCCGCCGTCTCTTTCATACCCACTAGGTCAATGACCAGTTGATCGCCATACTGCCTATTGTTTAACGCTGCTCGCACTGCGTCTCCCAATTGTCCAACGACAACTATTGGGCAATCGAGCACTTGGTCGATTGAGTCTGTCAACAGTGCCTCAAAGTGCGGAACCATGGCTTCGATGTATGCTTTGTTTGCACCAATAAGCCGAGCAACGTTCACATGTGGGTCATAGATACGAAGCAAGTAGCCCTTGCCAATGAGCCGCTCTGCCAGTTCCACCAGAGGACTCTCGCGCAAATCGTCGGTGCCTGCCTTGAAGCTCAGACCAATCAAGCCGATGGTCGCCCTGGGCTCTCTACGGATACGCTCGACCACATGTTGTACGTGGATCTGATTGCTCGCAAGCACTGCCGACAGCATAGGCGTATCCACGTCACGCGCTCGACTCATGTAGTTAAGCGCCCTCAGATCCTTCGGCAAGCACGATCCACCGAATGCGAAACCGGGCCTCAGATACGTGGGCGAAATATTCAAATTGGTGTCCTTGCACAGCAGTGCCATCAGGTGACGACCATCGATGCCAAGTGCCTGTGACACTCGTCCCATTTCATTGGCAAACGTGATCTTGACAGCGTGAAAGGCATTGCAGGCCATCTTCATCCCTTCAGCTGTGCGAATATCGGTCACGATGAACTCGCAAGGCAAGTGCCCAAATAATTCACGCAGTGCGGCAACGCCGCGCTCGCTGTCAGCGCCACAGATGGTAAAAGGAGGTTTGTCGTAGTCCGCAATCGATGTGCCTTCGCGGAGAAATTCCGGCTGGAACGCAAGCGCAAAGTCGGTCGCTGCACGTTTGCCGCTGTACTGCTCGACAATCGGGCGAAACTTTTCCTCTACAGTTCCCGGTTCGACAGTCGATCGAAGTACGATCGTATGGAAGCCGTCTTTGTCGCGCAGCGCGCATCCGATCGCCTCCGCGACGCGGAGCACCGCGCTGAGATCCTGACTTCCGCGCGGACTGGATGGCGTTCCGACGCAGATGAAAGAGAGGTTCGTGCCAAGTACCGCACGAGTCGGGTCCTTCGTTACCTCAACTCGACCCGAGGCAACGGCCTTTTGCATCAGTTCTTGGATTCCTGCCTCAATGACCGGTGAACAGCCGCTACGGATCAGGTCAAGTTTGTCTTGGCTGACATCGACGCCGACGACCTGATGACCGTCCCGTGCCAAGCACGCCAGGGAAACTGCGCCGACATATCCAAGACCGAATATGCTGATTCTCATCTGCAAACCTTTGTGCGTTGGTTAATCCATCCAACGCGCATCAACTCGCGTTGCCGCGGCTACGCGCTTTCGTAGCTGCTTCGCCATAGATTGCCGATCATGCGCAATTCGAATCGCAGGTCGCTCCGATCCCACGGCGTGAAGCGCGGAATCTGGAAGATGTCGGCCCCAGCGCGCGCCACTCCCCAGGCGGTGGAAACCGCACCGTCGAAGCCGAGGTCGTGCACCAGCGCAACATGTTCATGGCGATAATCACGCCCCGGTTGCCCGTTCGGGTAAGCGAACACACGCACTGGTGCGCCGGTCAACTCTTCCAAGTGTAGGCGACCACGAGCGATTTCCGCGCGGGCAGCTTCGAGTCCGATCTCGGCAAGAATCGGATGTGAGACTGTATGTGCGCCTATTTCCATTCCAGCAGCATGGAGAGCCGTGACCTGCTCTGAAGTCATCATCAGGTCCGCAGGCGCCGCGGCGCCTGCACAGTCGCTCGCTCGTAGCGCCAAGTCCTGACGCTGTCGAGGTTCGAGATACTTTAATCGTCCGATAATGCCAGCGATCGCGCGTCGCCGCTCCTCAACTGTTGCAACTGGGTACTGACCAAGGTTTAGAGCGCCGAGATCGAATATCGGTGCCTGCACGCTACGCACCGCTTCAATGACAACATCGTTGAACATGCAGCCGCCATCGAGATAGCCCGTGGCAACGAAAAACGTCGCCGGCACCTGCAACTTGTGTAAGATCGGCAGAGCCAGATCGTGGTTATCCGCGTAGCCGTCATCGAACGTGATACACAAGGCTCGTTTCGGCAACTGGTCCCGCTGCAGGGCCTTGATGGCGTCGGCAAGAGGAAGCACGTCGAAATTCGCCGCGACCCAACGCATCCGGGCTTCGAATTCTCTCTCGGTCGGCTCGGTCGGACGCAGCGGATCGAACTCGGACAGGACACGGTGAAAAATCAGCACACTCAAGCGTGACGCGCCCCGCAGCCAGCGCGCGGCTGGCAGCAGCCGCGCGCTGGCTACCGGTTGGGCCAGTGTCGTGAATGGGGTTGGTGAGACCATGTTCGTTCAGTTAGTTAGTCGAGACTTGAGGTACGCTCAAAGGGGTTCCGGAACGCGGTCGGCGCGCAGAGGCGAACAAGTCGAGGCAACGCTCAATGATGGGTTTCCAGCCGCTGTATCGAATGCAACCAGACGTGATGGGAAAGCACGCGAGTGCGGCCTACCCGAAAACCATTCGCGCTCGGCTCGATTCTCAAGAATTAAAAGAATGGCAGTATCTGTCTTAGGATGTGGCCATTCCTCTGATGCCTTCTGCTTTATTCTTCTCTCCGTCCTGCTGTTTGATACATTCCTTAGACACAATGACAACAGCAACCAATTGGTAAAACAAGTCAAAGTACGCCACATCCAGAAAGGTTCCCCCAACTATATAGGCAACACATGCCCCCAATAGCATATCCACATGATGGAACCAAACGGGGTCCTGATCCTTTTTTGTACAGGCTCTAAGGCGACGAATACTCAATAGGCAACTGCCAATTAACAAAAGCCACAGCGCAATCCCAGGCAACCCATGCTCTCCTAGCACTGTAAACCACATGCTGTGACAGGACCAGACTTTGCCGGGCCAGCGCTTCAGAAACTCCGGGAAATACAACACATAGGCCTGGAGCGAGTAATAATCAAATCCACCCCCATACAATGGATTCCCCAGTCCTACCCGTGTACAAAACTCCCAATTCCAGAAGCGACTCTGCGCAGATTGCTCTTGCTCATAATTTTGCAAGTCGTCATAGCGATTCACCACTCTCTCGGGCAGAAATGGGAGGCTCATGGGAACCAACACCAGGGCAGCGGCAAGGATGAACACGTTATATTTGCTTTTCAGCATGATCAATCCAGTTGCAGCAGCCAAAGCCAACCAAGCACCACGCGAAAAGGTGCAAATCGTCGCTGGATAGGAGAAAAAAAACATCGCCCGTTCCACCCAGCACAGCCGCCAATCTTGCTCAGTCTTGGAGAGGTGGTACAGGAGTGGAACATTCATCGCCAAAGCCAATCCGATGGCATTGTTTGCTTCTAAGAAAGAGCCCTCGGGTCCCCACACCATGGAATTGCCGCCGGTGGTGATCGTGAAAATCCCGGCCTTTAGTCCATGGAAGCCCAAAGAGAGCGCAATGACTTTCATCAACAGAAGCACCCGCTCCCGGGTATTGATCAAAAAGATGGAAATGCACACCATCAGCAGAATTTTGCTGACCAGGACTAAATAGAGATAAGCTTTTTGAGGTTCCATTGCAAATATGGTTGAGATACCATATATAGCCCAGAGAGCCAATAGCAAGAAGAATTCCCGTTGTTGCGGGAGTCTCCTTTTTTCCCTCCAGAAAACAAAACCGACAAGCGTCCCCAAGGCGATAGTTTGAGCAAAAGGAAAGGTCCGCCCAAACCCCCAAGTGAAGCTGTGCGGATTAAGTAAACTGACGCAGATGAATGCCAGAATTCCATACACCGGCTGCCGCAGTGCGATCAGAGCAGAAATCAAGACGCCTGTAACAAAAAGCAGGTCCCTCATATCCTACTCTGCTCTACTGGGCTTACAAATCTGTGAAGTGTACCCCATCGTTAAGACAAAAAAGAGCGGCGCTTAAGATAGATGGCATTGTCAGGCCAGCCGAAGACGACATTGGTCCAGCGCTGATTCTGCTCTATTCGACTCTCGTACTAGTCCTAGTCCTTAAATCGGACTACTGATTCAAAAGCCGAAACGTGGTGGTGATCTTCTACATCCATGGCCAGGGAGTTGAGCATGCAAGCAGCTTTTCTGCAAGAGAGGGAAAGAAACTTCCTCTACTTATGGAAAGAATCTCACAACACTCGGCCCTAGCCATCGACTCAACCACAAGGGCATCCGTTTCCAAGTCTGGATGGCCAGGGCAAATCGGGGATTCAGAGGATTCTGATTTGGCAGTGTTTTCTGCCTGACCAGATGATATTGGTATGCTAAAGGTGTAGGCTCAAAGCCCCAGTGCCGCTTGAAATCATATGAACCAGTCCCGTTCTTGCTACG
>Ga0081455_10007801_pt1 | contig 11211 bp, 15 predicted proteins | sample TabmetS3T2R1_FD_70207 | JGI IMG/M metagenome (GOLD analysis project Ga0081455, IMG submission 70207) | Tabebuia heterophylla rhizosphere microbial communities from the University of Puerto Rico - S3T2R1 | ecosystem: Host-associated > Plants > Roots > Rhizosphere ... | reverse complement strand
CCGCGCCCGCGACCTCACAGGAACCGATCAACTTGAGTACCCCTGGCGAGAAGTCCTCTGCCCAGGTCGGGGAGGAAGGGTTCCCGACCAGCTGCTCCTTCGAACGTGCAAGCTTCATGATCCCGGTCAGCAGGAACAATGCTGCCAAGAGACCGGTAACGATCCACACGACGATATTCATGCGGACGGTTCTTCCTTGGCTGGCGATCGCTTGCGCATCGGCCCGTCAGAAGCCAATCGCGGTGTCGAGCAGCAGGACGGTGATCCGGCCGGGCCGCTCGCTGTGAACGACCAGCTCCTTGCCGATCGTGCTGGGCATCCCGTAGACCTCCAGGAGACGCTCGGATTCCAGCGGAAGGCTGTGCTTCTCGATCCGGTCGAAGGCGGTGTCGAGGTCGGGCACGATCTTTTGCGCACCCACTACCCACACGACCTGGTCGGCGCCAAATGCGTACGGCGCCAGCTGGCTGCCGCTGGCTGACGCGATCACGACACGGCCGTCCTCGGTGATGGCGTGCACGCTGCCGATCACCAGGTCCATCGTGCTGACGTGTCGGCGGAACTCCCGCATCTGGGTCGCCGGGTCGAGGGTCTCGGTGTGAGTGCGTGTGGTGTGGTAGCGGCCCGATACGCGTACGTCGTCCGAGATCCCGAGCTCGTCGAGAGTGCGCGACGTGGTGGTGTAGACGGTGACCCCGTCGGGGATCAGCTCGTCAACCATGCCACGGGCAAGGTCGGCCTCGATGATGCGTGCGTCCATCCCGCGGGCGCGCAGCGCCTCGGCGGTCTTCTCCAGCACTGTGCGATCAGCAGGCTCGGCGTACCGGCTGGGGTTTGTTGTCGAAGTGGTCATTTGTCAGCTCCTAGTTCTCATCAGTAACCAGCACTAGAATGAGAACCCAAGTCGGGCTGAGTTGTGAAGACGGCACTTTTTTCTGCTTGAGTGAGGTGGAGGTAACCGATGGCTGAAACTAGGCAGACGTTTGGTCCGGTGCCGGACAACTGCCTGGCCGGCGAGGTTCTCAACCGGATCGGCGACAAGTGGTCGGTTTACGCGATCGCCTCCCTGGGCAGCGGCACACTTCGCTTCTCTCAACTCCGACGGACGATCGACGGCATCAGCCAACGCATGCTCACGGTGACCCTCCGCGCGCTCGAGCGCGACGGCCTCGTCACCCGCGCCGTGTACCCCGAGATCCCGCCGCGCGTGGAATACGCCCTCACCCCGCTCGGGAAGTCGCTGCTCGACGTCGTCGGCAATCTGGTGGCCTGGAGCGAGACACACACCGCCGACATCGACCGAGCCCGCACCGACTACGACCAAAGACATACCCGCTGAGATCGGGGGATCGGGAGCGACAGCAACGGATCGTCCCCCGCCTTGAAGGGGGATCCGCGCTCACCTCACCCCCGGTTGTCGCATTCCCCGCGCTGATCGGTCTGCTTATCGATCTCGTCATGCCTACATCACGGCAGTTTCCGCCGGGTTCGCTCCGAACGCCGCGCACCTGGGATGTGTGCGACGTCAACCGACAAGCAGGATCACCTGTGTAGGCTGACAGCCGTCCAATCTTCGATTCGTTGGACATGAAGTCAAGATCGAGACGGTGCCACAACGTGTGGCACATGCCACGCTCCAACTGGATGAAACGGGAGTCAACGGGAGCTCATTTCACGCTCAAGCCAGCTAATCCAGGCCGTATGAGCGTGGTTTGGGCCTGGTTCAAATCCCCCCTCGCGCACTCATCGACGTCCAGCATGACACATAGTCAAAGCTCCTTCGCTAACCCTCTCGACTGATGCCGCGTGGAGGAATTCCACTTGTGGGCAGAGGGGACCCAGCCGGCCGAGGAACACCAGGCGCATTGATCCTCGTCGAGAGCGCACCAATCTTCCCCCAGCAAGGCAACGAAGTGGGCAGCTAAATGCGCGCTCGGCCGAAGGCAAGCGGACGGATCAGTACAAGGATCAGTACAAGACTGCAGTGGCCTAGACCTGCTGCGCTGAGCTACCTGTCGCTTCTGACAGGCTGAAGCATGGCTACGCAGTGGTTGGGCATTCGAGTTGACCTGATCGGAGGGCGCGGGGAGTTACTCGACCCCCGACCCGGTCGAATCTTCGCCGTACCGCCAAATTGCACGTTCGATCAGCTCGGGGAGGCGATCGACTCTGCGTTTGCGCGATGGGATCTGGCTCATCTTCGGCAGTTCACGCTGGAGGACGGCACGCTCGTCGTGGATGAAGAGCTGGCGGACGAGCTGCGTGCTTCGGCATTTGGCGGCCACGCGATCCCTCGCAGCATGCTGTTGAGCTCACAGGTAGGCCGACAACTGGACGTTGGCTCGCATTTCGGCTATGTCTTCGATCTGGGAGATGACTGGACCCACGCATGCACGGTCGAAAACCAGGTCGACCCTCTCGAGGTCCTCGGCGCTCGCCCGGACCGGCCGATGGTGTATTGGGGTTGGGGGACGATTCCTGATCAATACGGCCGACGTTGGGACTCTGACGACGGTGTATCCGATCCGCCGCCTATCAGCCCGGAGGACCGGCTTGGCGGGTCTGAACCTCGGTCGGCGCCCCTGATCGATCTGAGCGAATTCCGACGCGCGGTCGCCAGCGGTAACGCAGGCGATGTCTTAGAAGCAGTCAGTGCAGTTGAGATCGAGACCGCGCTTCAGCAGGTGGGGGCCGGCCTGTTAAGGACTTATCGGCTTGCGAAGCGCGCCGAGCAGACCTCGCTCTCGCCGGTCTTGCTTTCGGTCTTGCAGCGCTTGAAACTATGCGGCTGGGTGGGTGACGACATCGTGTCAGCGGAAATGCTCGCGGAAGTCCGCGGTGAGGAGCCGGATGGCAGACCGCTTCCGATTGACCTCGGTGAACTGAGCAGCACCATGACGGACCGCGGTGACTATCCGGGTGGATACCTCAACACTCGGACTGGCGAGGTAATCCCAGCTGCGCTGACCGACGAGCTTGCCGTTGGTGAGGAGTACGCGGTGGATGTAGAGGACGGCGACTGGGTGCACCTAATCGAGAACGGCGAAGAGGGCTGGCAAGACATGGCCGACTTCACTACAGCGGTAAGGGATCCGAGGATTCGTGAAGTGCTCGAAGACGCGGTGCACGGCCGGGGTGCATTCTCCCGATTCCGCCGCGCGATTGATCAGGCTGATCTCGCAGCGGAATGGCATTGTTTCGCTGATGACCGGCAGTGGGGTCGCGCCCGGCAGAGATTGGCCGAACTAGGACTCCGGCCGGCCTAAGGCTTGGCTGCCCGCGTGAAGGCACCGTCAAGCACACACATTCCCCCAGATCATCGGCGCTTCACTTCGCTATCCGTTGACCGGAGCCTTCGCCCTGAGCACTTCGATGAACTCACGCATCCACGCTGGATTGTCGGGCCACGCGCGTGCCGACACCATCTGCCCGTCCACCACGCCAGCACCGTCGACGTATTCCGCGCCAGCCGTTTCACATCGGCCTCAAGTGCCGGGTATGCGGCGGTCCGGCGGCCCTGCAATGTGCCGGCCGCGGCAAGCACCAGCGGCGCATGACATAGATGTGCCACGGGAAGATCGCCCTCCATGAAGTGCCGCACGATGCGCTGCACGTCCGGGTCGTTGCGGATGTATTCAGGCGCCCGCCCGCCAGGTATCACCAGGGCGACATATTGCGACGGGTCGACATCAGCGAATGCCACGTCCGCCGGCCAGGTGTAGCCGAGCTTCTCGGTGTAGGTGTCGAACTCGTCGACGAAGTCATGGATGACGAACTGCAGTTTCTTGGCCGACGGTGCGGCAATGTCGACCTCGTATCCCTCCTCGATGAGTCGTTGATAGGGATACATCACCTCGAGCGACTCCGCAGCATCTCCCGTCAAGAACAACACCTTCGGCACGGCAACCTCCTCTTTGGGTCCAAACGTTTTCTCGTTCCAGTGCATCCCGCCAAGCGACGGCGCGTCAACCAACGGACCGAAACAGCGCGATCCCGGATGTCAAGCGGTCCAGCCGAGCCACGCTCCGCCGGCACTCATACCGCCCAGCCAGATGGCCGCCGCAATAAAGGGCAGCGGCACCACCCATAGTGGCTTGCGTCTGATCCAGTAGCAGCCGAGACCGAAGAGCACAAGCCAGACGGCGACGAAGATTCCTACCGCCCAGCCAGGTGCCATCAGCCCGGCAGCGAGGAAGAAGGGCGCAATGGCAAGCATCGCGGCGAGCGCCAGCGCCGCGGCGGCGTACTTCGCGCCGGTGCGCGTGTCTCGCGGCATGGCCGCATCGTCCCACTTTCCTGTCGCACTGTCAGGCGATCGGTTCGGCACCCATTGGCGACGCAGGCAATGTGCTGACTTCGCCAAGTGCGGCCCTTACGACAAGATCAAAAGTAGGGCGTGGATCGGCCTCGTCATGCCGCGCTATCCGATGCAGAATGAGCCCCTCAAAGCAAGCCGCGATTGCGGCGCTCGCGGCCAGAGGATCGTCCGCGCCGAGGTGGGCAAGGGCAGGCAAAGCCGTGCTTGTCCTTCCCGCGCTGCGGGAGCTGGTTGGCGATCAGCCTCTACCCTCGATGGACCATACGGCGGAAGCCTTCGAGGTGCACGGCCTGGTCATCCCCAACGGCACCATCCTCATCTAGCCGACTGCTCGTGTGAGTCACCCCGGAGAGCACCTGAGAGCAGATCGCACGCCGAATGTGGCAGCGGGGCCGTAACGACAGCGGCGCCCAGCGCTGGACTCTCTCTCGTATGCGTATGCCAGGTCCTCGCCGTGTGTTGAGCGGGTCACGCATATCAGGCTGACTTGCGCTGATGTGGGAGTCTGAGACAAGCCGCACGTGAGGAAGCTGGAGATGACTGAGCCCATCGATCAGGCCTCCATCGCTGACCTGACCCGCTACGCGATCAATTACGAGCCGCTCTTCCAAACCCTCCAAGCGATCGATGTTCAGCACCTCATCGACACCGTCACGGAGCCTTGGTACAACCAAACTTTGATCCGGGTGGGCGATGTCTTGATCCGCCTTGGGGTGATGCAGGGGGAGTACCACTGGCACAAGCACGATGACCAAGACGAGTTCTTCTACCTCCTGCAGGGTGAGTTCCATATCGAGCTGGAGGGCAGGGACGCCGTGGTACTCAAGCCGAATCAGGCCTTCAGCGTCCCTGCCGGCATGCTGCATCGTCCGGTGGTGCCAGTACGCAGCGCGGTGATCATGATCGAGAAGGCCGGAATCGTAGCCACCGGTGACTGATGAGTCCGCTGGCTTGGAGGGCCGGCCAACGTTTCTCATCACAGGTGCGACCAGCGGGCTCGGCGAGGCCATTACGGCCCAGCTCGGCGAACGTGGAGCGCGGGTGCTCATGGGGGCGCGCACACCCGACCGCGGAGAAGCCGCGGCCGAGCGAATCCGTAGCCGCGTACCGAATGCCGATCTCGAAGTGGTCGCAGCAGACCTTTCGCTCATGCAAGAGGTCAGGTCCCTCGCGTACCGGATCTTGGACAGTACGCCGCGCCTCGACGGTCTGATTCTCAACGCTGCCGAGGCACGCAGCGACTTGGTACTCACCGCTGAGGGCATCGAGACCAATTTCGCGACCAACCACCTGGCTGGATTTCTACTGATTCATCTACTGCTGCCACTGCTTCGCTCCTCCGCGCCAGCGCGAGTGATCGTGATCTCGTCCTCGGTCCATTCGCAGGTCAGAATGGTCGACTTGAGCAGTGTGGTCACTGGCGCCCCTTTGACACCGGATAGCTACAAGACCAGCAAGCTTCTGAACATCTTGTTCGTCCATGAACTCGCCAGACGTCTTGAGGGCACCGGAATCACCGCCAACGCAGCGGATCCGGGTTTCGTTCGAACCAACCTCGGGCGGCATGCTGGGGGCGGACGCCGCATGTTGCTTACGATCACGCGGCCCATGCAGACAAGCCCGGACCAGGCGGCGGCGACACCGGTCTACTTGGCTACATCATCTGAGGTGGCCAAGGTGACGGGCGCCTACTACTCGGATCGTCACCAGCGGGAGGTCAGTGATCTTGCCAAGAATCCGAAGCTGGCCCGACGACTCTGGGCAGTGAGCGCGCAGGCGCTGGTGAACCGCGGACTGGCCACGCTCAACGAGATGATCGCCTTCGGATGATGTCGCGTCTGCTCTGAGCTCATCGAAGGCGACAGCCTTGGCGCTTCGACATGCTCAGCGCGCATGGGATGTGCGCGCTTCGACATGCACAGCACGCAGATTGAGTTCTAGGTGACGGTGAGGCTGTCTCCCTGGACCTTGATCGTCTTCTCAGGCAGGGGCTTGGGCGCGGGAGGATTGACCACAGAGCCGTCGGTGATCGAATATTTGCTGCCGTGGCAGGGGCAGTTGATCGTGTTGGTGACGGTCTCTACCAGACAGCCCTGATGCGTACAGACTGCGCTGAACGCCTTGAATTCACCCTGCTTGGGCTGGGTGATCACCGTCTGGGAGTCGGCGAACACCTTGCCACTGCCGACCGGAATGTCTGCTTCCTTGACCGTAAGAGGCGTGCCAGCACTTGCCCCGGCCGAGGCGCCGCCTGATCCGGCGGTGTCGGAGGGCTGAGCGGCCGGTGCGGTTCCATACGTCGTGCAGGAGCTGAGGCCGGCGAGCGCCGCGGCGGCAAGCCCGGTGTTCATGATCAACGTACGCCGGGAGATCGGCAACGAGTCGGTCGGTCGGTCGTAGGGATTCATGATTGCTCCGTCTGGTTGGGCCACTCGTAAAGATCATACGAAGAAGAAATACAACACGCCGGTTACCCAGAGGGCCGTCAGGCCAGTGAACACCATCCCTCCGGCCAGCGGCAGGGCCCAGCTCGGTGAGTCATCGCGGGTCAAGATCAACATTTTGAAGACGAAGGCGCCGTAAAAGAAGCAGCCGAATATCGAATGCGCGATCACTCGGCCGTCATAGGCCTGGAAGCCGAGGGCATATAGGCAGTGCACCGCGACGGGTACTGAGATCAGGACCGCGAGCCTTCCCGACCAGCGATGCACGACACCAACCCAGGCTCCATGCAACGGGATTCGCCCGTAGAGTCCCATGGCCGTCACGATCTGCACGATTGCCAGCGCGATCACGATGGTGGCCAGAAACGCCTTCGCTGCCGGTCCGTTGGAAAACCCCGCGATATTGACCGCATAGCCGGTCGGTGTATGCAGCCGCCCGTACACGCCCAGCCCGATGGAGACTGCACTTCCAATTGCAAGGGCGACTATCACGGGGCCGATCTTGGTGCCGTTCGGTTCGGCGGCAGGAGCCTCCGGGGCCGGGACTGGGACGCTGGCCATCAAATCTCCTCTGCTCAGAGACCTTCGTCGCCGGTGACCGGCGCGGCATCGAGGTTTTCACTGTCAACCGTGCCATGCGGGTTACCGACGGATGCCGTCGCCGGCACCGGTGGCGGATTTGCCGTTCCAGTGGAACTGTTGCCCGGAGGGCTCGCTGTCATATTGACGATGAACATGATCGCAAAAGCCAGCGCCACGGCCGCAAGTGTGATCAGGGGACTGCGATGCTTCACGGCACCTCCTCCGCCAGACGGCGATGGATGCGAGGGATGAACGCCCCTCCAATCGTCTGATACACCAACGCCACATTCTTGTCCGATGTCTTGTGCGCCACAATGGCCGACACGAATTCGAAACACCCGAGCTGGGCGGATTGGGATGCCGGTCCAAATGCCGCCCGGAATCGCCAGGCTCTAGGAGGGAGAGCGTTGTGTCCGAGCTGCCGTACGTCAACCGTCCACTTCGGGTGGGGGTGCAGCTGCAGCCGCAGCACGCCGACTACGCGGACCTGCGGCGGGCGGTCGCAGCGGCCGAGGAGGCCGGAGTCGATGTGATCTTGACGTGGGATCACTTCTTTCCGCTCGGCGGCGACCCGGAAGGCAAGCATTTTGAGTGTTGGACGATGCTGGCAGCCTGGGCCGAACAGACCGAGCGCGTCGAGCTCAGCGCCTTGGTCACCTGCAATTCCTACCGCAATCCTGACTTGTTGGCCGACATGGCACGCACTGTTGATCACATCAGTGGTGGACGACTGATCCTTGGCATCGGGGCAGGGTGGTTTCAAACCGATTACGCCGAATACGGCTATGAGTTCGGCACACCGGGCACCCGGATCGCGGCACTGGGCGAGTCGTTGCCGCGGATTCGCTCACGTTGGGGTCGGCTGAACCCTGCGCCGAGCAGGCCGATTCCGATCTTGGTCGGCGGTGGGGGCGAGCGGAGAACCCTCCGATTGGCTGCCGAGCATGCGAGCATCTGGCACGGATTCGGGGATATCGACACGCTAGCGAGGAAGAACCGCATCCTGGACGAATGGTGCGGCAAGATCGGAAGGGATCCCGGCGAGATCGAGCGCTCCACCTCGGCGCGCCGTGGACCCGAAGCCTCAGGCGAACAGCTGGTCGCCATCGGCGAGCGGTTGATCACCATCGGCACCGACGGCTCATCTGGATTTGATCTTGCGCTGACCCGCGACTGGCTCCAGTTCCGGGACGAGCAGAATGCCGATTTGTCAGAACGTGGTTGATCCGTAGCTCAACTGCGTTCTGACAAGTCACCTAGGTTGGATCGGTGACCATCCCACTAGCTGATGCTGTCGCCGCTGGTGCTGTTGTGCTGGATGGCGGCTTGGCAACCCAGCTTGAGTCCCAGGGTCACAACCTCGACTCTGCACTCTGGTCGGCACGGTTGCTCCACGACAATCCGGAAGCCATCGTCCAGGCGCATCTGGCCTATTTCACCGCAGGTGCCCAGGTTGCGACTACGGCCTCGTACCAGGCATCAATTGCCGGCTTCGTCCAGGCCGGCGTTAGCCGGCCCGAGGCCGAGCTGTTGATCAAGCGGAGCGTACGTCTTGCCGAGCAGGCACGGGCCAGGTACGACGACGGTCGCACTCGCTGGATCGCTGGGTCGGTTGGACCGTACGGCGCAGCACTGGCCGACGGTTCGGAGTACCGAGGCGGTTACGACCTGTCGGTGGACGAGTTACGCGTCTGGCATCGGCCGCGACTCGCATTACTCGCCGAGTCCGGTGTCGACATCCTCGCCCTGGAAACCATTCCCTGTCTGGCCGAGGTCGAAGCGCTCTTAGCTGAGGTCGACGGCAGCGGGCAGCCGTGCTGGTTGTCCGTTACCTGCGCCGGGGACCGCACCCGTGCAGGGGAACCAGCAGCCGAAGCCTTTTCGCTGGCACGGGATGTCCGGGAAATCGTTGCCGTGGGCGTCAACTGCATCGACCCCGCAGACGCATACCCGCTGGTCCGAAGTGCCAGAGAATCGAGTGGCAAGCCTGTCGTGGCCTATCCCAACAGCGGGGAGCGCTGGGATGCCTCGGTTCGGGCATGGACCGGACCAGTTACGTTCCATTCTGAGGAGGTCCAAGACTGGATCAGCACCGGTGCGCGCCTCGTTGGTGGGTGTTGCCGAGTCGGTCCGACGGTGATCTGCGCGATTCGTGATCTTATCGGGTGATCAGGATCTCAGTTGTGGAGCACTGCAGCTCCGCTGAACTTTCCGTGCTTGAGATCTGCCAACGCGCGTGGTGCCTCGGTCATCGGATAGGACACCGTCCTTGCGCGTACGCTAAGGCGCTCAGCAAGGCGGAGAAATGTCTCTCCATCAGCGCGCGTATTGGCAGTCACCGACCGCAGCTTGCGCTCCTGGAAGAGCGTGTCGTCATAGCCGAGAGCGGGAATGTCGGACAGCCAGATGCCAGCCACAGCGAGCGTCCCGCCGCGATCAAGGGCACGCAGGGCGACAGGCACCAGATCGCCGGCTGGCGCAAACAGGATCGCCCCATCGAGTGCCTCAGCAGGCGCATCTTGAGCGTTGCCGACTGAATCGGCGCCCAGCTCAGCGGCAAGGCGCCGGTTGGACTCGCCTCGAGTCAGGACGTGGACGCGCAGGCCTTGCGCCAGGGCCACCTGTGCGGTGAGGTGAGCGCTGCCGCCAAAGCCGTAGATTCCAAGTGCGCCGCCCGGCGGAACCGCCGCGCATACCAGCGCCCGGTATCCGATGATGCCGGCGCAAAGGAGCGGGGCAACGTGCTGGTCGTCGATGCCTGCGGGAAGGGCATACGCGAACGCCTCGTCGACGAGGCAGAAGTCTGCATAACCCCCGTCACTGTCCCAGCCGGTGAATGTCGGTGCGATGCACAGGTTCTCCGCACCGCGCCGACAGAATCGGCAGCTGCCGTCGGTGCCACCGAGCCAAGCAACGCCGACCCGGTCGCCGAGGGCAAACCGGCTCGCACCCTCGCCGAGCGCATCCACAGTGCCGACAACCTCGTGACCAGGGGTGATGCCGGGATGCTTAGGGAGCAAGTCGCCCTCGGCCAAGTGCAGATCGGTTCGGCAGACACCGCAGCAGGTGACCTTCACGCGAATTTGTTTGGTAAGCGGGGTCGGTACTCTGCGTTCCACACGCTGCAGCGGCTCGCTCTCGATAGGTCCCGGTTGTTGCACGGCCCAGGCGTTCATTTCGCCATTGTGACGAGTCCGCGATGCGGGAGGAACTGCGGTGGATGTCGATGTTTGGCAAACACAAAGTTTGGGTAGATGGCGCGCGCAGGTTCGCGCGGCAGGATTGATTATGAACATCATCCAGCTCTTGATCACGAGTGTCGTCATTGTCGGCACCGTCGTGATTGGGTTGCTGGCGATCGTTCCCTCCCTGATCAACTATCCGCGAGGCCGCGACCACGACGAATCCGATCCGCGCGCACAGACACTTGTCAAGCCCGACGATCATCAAGACTCGATTGACCTTGCCGCTTGAGGCCTAGAGCTCGTGCCGCTACCGCGGCGATGTTGGCCGTCCTGGGGAGACAAAGTCAGCGACGATAACAGCAGCGCTGGGGCAGGCGAAGCCGGTCATCCTGTACGAGCTTGATCAAGTCGCCTCGGCTGATGTCCAAAACTTTGCCGCGCTGAGTGTTTCGCGCGATGACGGTGATCACCTCCTCACCGCTCGGGCTGTACTGAACCTCGATGCCACTGCGGACCACTGTCGACTCACTGAGGAGGAAGAAGTTGCCGTCCATAAACTTCATCTGTGAACACTGTTGGTGGGTCGTCGCACCGCAGCGTACGGCGAATTTACGAGTGGTGGCGATCTGAAGATAGACCTCCGTAGCTCCCTTGTCAAGCCGGAACATCTCGAAGGCCAGCG
>Ga0081455_10007800_pt1 | contig 11212 bp, 11 predicted proteins | sample TabmetS3T2R1_FD_70207 | JGI IMG/M metagenome (GOLD analysis project Ga0081455, IMG submission 70207) | Tabebuia heterophylla rhizosphere microbial communities from the University of Puerto Rico - S3T2R1 | ecosystem: Host-associated > Plants > Roots > Rhizosphere ... | reverse complement strand
CCTGCCAGTCCGGCGGCGGGTAGACGTCGCTGACCCCGCCGCCCGTCGACCCGCCCGACGAGCCGCCGTTCCAGACCGTCTCGCTGGTGACCGTGCCCGACGACGGGTCGGCCTGCAGGGAGGTGCCGCCGCAGCCGAGGATGTGCGGGCTGGACGCCGGGAAGTCGCAGTGCACTCCGCTGGCGGCTCGGTCGCTGCTGCCGTCGTCACCGGAGGCCGCCGTGACCGTGACGCCCAGCGCGGCCGCGTCGGCCAGCGCCGAGTCCATGGCGTCGCGGGCCTGCGCGGTCCAGTCGTCCTCGCTCTGCCCCCAGCTGATGCTGATCGCCGCGGGTGTCGGCGACGCATGCGCCGCCTGGCTGATCGCGTCGAGGAAGCCGGCGTCGGTGTTCGGCGCGAAGTAGACGACGATGTCGGCCTTCGGGGCGATGGCGCCGGCCACCTCGATGTCGAGCAGCACCTCGCCGTCGGCGCCGTTGGGGTCCTGGCCGGGTCGGTTGCGCGCGCCGTCGACGCCGACCGCCGTGACCCTCGGCGAGGTGATGCCCAGCCCGGAGAAGTAGTGATCGAGATCGGACTGGGCAAATCCGCCGCCCAGCTCGATGATGCCGATGGTCTGGCCGGTGCCGTCCGTACCCTGCGGCATGTCGTAGATCGTGGCCAGCTGCGGTGGCGTGTAGCTGACGCTCACCGCATCGGTCGCGGCGACGCGCAGCTGCGAGCGGGCCTGCGGGCGGTCGTCAAGGCCGAGCACGGCGACGACCGGGCCGCTCAGCGCGTCGGGCACAGTCAGTTCGCCCTCGCGGTAGCGGTGCTCGACGCCGTCGGCTCGCCGCACGCGCGACAGGCTGGTGCCGAACGTCTCGGCCAGCACGCCGGCCGCCCCGGCGATGCGCAGCCGGCGCGACGCGGGGTCGGCCTCGAGCACCTCGACGCCCCGCTCGCGCAGCGCGTCGGCGGTGGTGCTCAGCTCGGTCGGATCGGCGCCGTAGCGTTCGGCCAGCTCCGCGCGGGTGAGCCGCACGCCGTCGGGCAGCGGGGCCCGGCGGCGCAGCACGACGGTGGCCTCGATGCGTTCGTCGGCGTCGACCGGCCCGAGCGGCTCGATCTGGGGGAGGGGGTGACGGAAGCTACCGGGGAGCGTCATGCCCCCATTGTCCGGCTAGCTATGACGATTTGCCCGGTGCGCGCCGGGGAACGTGCAGCGCTGGGCGCACGGCCACGGCGAGGGCGACGATCAGCGCCACGAGCCCGATCAGGTACGGCGCCGAACCGCGTCCCTCGTGCTGGGCCAGCACGGTCATCGCACCGGCCAGCGGCACCCCGGCCGCCGCGGCCAGCGGCGACATCAGGTCACGGCGGTCAGCCGTGGGCGTGATCAGGAAGCCGGCCATCGCCGCGGCGACCAGCATGATCTGCCAGGCCGGCGGGCGACCGTGCGCGACCGCCAGGTCGACGGACACGACGACGAGGACCACGTACAGGCCGGCCGAGCTGGCGTACCGCACGGCGACGACCGCCGCCCCGGCCACCACCACCGCGAGCAGGACCGCGACAGCGACCGGCAGGCCGACCACCACGGCCACGATGCCGGCGGCCGCGCCGAACCCGATCGTGATCCAAGCGCGGGCGCTCATCGACGACCTCCGACCCCGAGCGGCCGCCCGGCCAGCGGCCGAAGTGCGGCCGGCAGCGACGCATCGGCCGGCCAGTTGACGGCGATGATGCCCCGGCGGGACAGGTGCTGGGCGATCGCGACGCGGTCCAGCCGCCACGCCCGCAGCGCCTGCTGGTCGTTGCGGCGGTGCCCGACGGGCGGTTCGTGATCGAGCACGTCGACCACCACGGTCGGATGGCCACGCCGGCGCACGTCGCCCACCAGGCGCAGCGAGTCGTCGTTGAGCAGTGCGGTGAGGCAGATCGTCAGCGCGCCGGGTACGAGGATCCGGTCCGGGATCCGGTCGATGTCGATGCGCGGGATCTCGCGCCCGGTGCGGTGTTCGAGCACGCAGTCGACGATGCGCACCAGGTGCCGGGTGCCCGCCCCGGGGGCGACCCAGTGCAGCCGGCCACCGGCCATGGCCAGCGCCACCCGATCGCCCGCGCGCAGGTGGGCCTCGGCCAGCGCCACCGCGGCGCGGACGGCCCGGTCGACGGTGGTGGCGGTGGGCGGCCCGGTCTCGGCGCGCGCGTCGACGATGATCGCGACGTCCTGGTTGCGGTCGGCGGCCATCCGGGCGATGTGCACGTCGCCGGTGCGTACGGTGGCGGCCCAGTGCACGCGCCGCAGCGGCAGGCCGGGCGCCCACTGGGTCACGTCGAGGAACTCGGTGCCGTCGCCGCCGACCCGGGCGGCGCGCTCGCCGTAGCTCGGTCGGCGCACCGTTCCGCGCAGGGCGGCCGTGCCGGGTACTCCCCGCGGGGTGACCACGATCGGGACGGCGATGCGTAGCCGGGCGTGCCAGGCGCCGCCGCGCGTGGCGATGCGCACGCCGATCCGCAGCGTCTGCGTGCCCCAGTCGGGCATCCGCACCCGCCACGACGTCGCCGCGGCGTGCACGAGTTGGGGTTCGCCGGGCCGGCCGGTGGTGAGCAGCTCGCCGCGGTACACGAGCCCGTCGTCGGCCGGAGCGGCCAGGGTGAGCTCGACGTCCTCTCGCTCGGCGCAGCGCGCGCGGTCGGGCGTGGCCATCAGCGTCGTCGTGGCCGGTCGGGGTGCGCGCAGGGCCACGGTCAGCCAGAGCAGTGACGGGGCGGCGAGCGCGATCAGCTCGCCCCGCCCGGTGATCGCCGCCAGCACGATCGTCACGACGGCCAGCACCGCCGCGGCCCGCGCCGCCGTCGAGACGCGCCAGGTGAGCGGCGCAGAGTTCATCGGGCCCACTGGCTCTGGTCGGGGGGCGGGCCCGACGGGCCGGCGGTCGAAGCCGCGGGAGCCGAGCGCATCGGCCGCGAGGGCCGCACCGTCGGCGTGGGCACCGAGCCGAGTACGTCCTCGACGATCGCGTCACCGGTGATGTTGCGGACCCACAGCTCGGCCTTGACGGTGATGCGATGGCCGAGCGCGGCCACCGCCACCCGCTTGACGTCGTCCGGGGTCACGTAGTGGCGACCGTCGACCAGCGCGGCGCCGCGGGCCAGCCGGGTCAGGGCCAGGCTCCCGCGCGGGCTGGCGCCGACCTCGGCGCTGGGATGCGTGCGGGTGGCGTTGACCAGCGCGACGACGTAGTCGGTGACGTCGTCGTGCACCTCGACGCCGTCCATCGACCGGATCATCTCGACGACCGTCGCGGGGTCGGCGATCGGGCGGAGGATGGCCGGGTCGGTGTTGTGGTCGAGGCTGCGGCGCACCATGGCCGACTCGTCGTTGGCGGAGAGGTAGCCGATACGCAGCCTGGCTGTAAACCGGTCGAGCTGGGCCTCGGGCAGCGGGAACGTGCCCTCGTACTCGATCGGGTTGTCGGTGGCCAGCACGACGAACGGCTCGGGCAGTCGCCGGGTGACCCCGTCGCTGGACACCTGGTACTCGCCCATCGCTTCGAGCAGCGCCGCTTGCGTCTTCGGTGGCGTGCGGTTCAGCTCGTCGGCCAGCAGCACGTTGGTGAACACCGGTCCGGGCCGGAAGGCCAGCTCGCGGGTGGCCGGATCCAGCGCGGGGGCGCCGGTGAGGTCACTGGGCAGCAGGTCGGGGGTGAACTGCACGCGGGCGAAGTCCAGGCCGAGCACTCGCGCGACCGAGCGAGCCATGAGCGTCTTGCCCGTGCCCGGCACGTCCTCGAGCAGCACGTGCCCTCCGGCCAGCACGGTGAGCAGCACCAGCTCGATGGCATCGCGCTTGCCGACGACGACGCGGTCCAGCTCGTCCAGGGCTTTGCGGACGATCACGCGCGTCTCGTCCAAAGACTTCACAGGGTCTCCAATCGGGTCAGCAGGCGGTCGATGGTGGCCGGGTCGAGTCCCGGCGCACGGGAGTCCGTCGACGGCGGGCGCTGCGGGTCGATCAGCGGCCACAGGTCGGGGCCGATGAGCTCGATCGCGCGATCCCGGTCGCGCGTCGAGTAGAAGTCGACGCCGGCCCGCCGGTCGAGTGCAGCGGCCGCGACGCGTTGCAGCATCTGCCGAGGGGTGTGATCGAAGTGGCGGCGCGACACCTTCGCCCAGCCGAGCTCGCTGGCGATACCGGAGAAGGTCTTCCAGCCGTCGGGCGGCGGCGGCCGCTCGGCGATGTTGGGGCGCGACGCGGGCCGGCCCAGCGCGTAGACGAGCACGATCAGCGGGACCGCGGCGAACGCGCTCAGCGACGCCAGCGCGCCGGTGCGGCCGGCGATGACGCTGGCGGTGGCCACGCAGGCGCCGGCACCGAGGACGGGAACGACGAGCCAGCCCTGCTTCATGCGTCGTCCCCCGTCGTGTCCGAGCGGCCGGCCGGGGCACTCGCGCGGCTGGACAGCCTGGCCCGCAGCTGGTCCAGCAGCTGCCGGGCCTGCTCCGCATGCTCCTCGGTGACCGGCGCGCTGCTGAACCGGGCCCGCTCGAAGATCGTGGTCAGCTCGCGGGCCGGCTCGATCGCCGCGTCCTGCACGTCGGCCAGCCCGGCCAGCCACTCCAGGGGCGCCTGCTCGGCGGTGCGGACAGCTCCGCGCCGGCGTAGGGCCGACTCCATCGCCTCGTAGGCGGCGATCACCCGTCCGCGCGGGGCGGTGTCGAGCTCCAGCGCTTCGCTGGCTCGGCGCAGCACGTCGTCGCGATCGGAGGCTCGCTCGGCGAGGGCCAGCGCGCCCACGTGCCGGCCGTCACGGCGCAGCATGCGATACCCGAACCAGCCCAGCAGCACCACGATCGCGACGGTCGCGATCAGCGAGATTATCGCGTACCCCTCCGTCGGCGAGAGCTTGGGAACTCCGCCGTACTGCTGCGTGTACGCGCCGCCCGCCGGGGGCCCCGACGCGGTCGCGGTGGGATCGGTCGGAGTCGGCGTCGCGCGGGCCCGGGCGCTGTCGACCAGCCGGTTGACGTTGACGACCAGGGCTGGAACGACGAACACGATCAGGCCCACCAGCCGGTAGGTCAGGCGCCGGTAGCCCACCTTGATGCGGTGCCCGATGGCCAGGATGACGATGCCCAGCACCATGGTGATGATCGCGAGCGCGAAGTCGCGGGCCTCGTGCGGGTCGGTGCCGGTGTGCCGCGGCAGGTGCAGCTTCGGCCGGGCGGCCAGGCCGACCGCGGCGACGACGACGGCCAGCCCGACGGTGGCGGCCAGCGCCGGTCCGGTGCGGGCGGCCAGGGCGCGCCGCGGCGCCGGGTCGTCGGTCATAGCGCCGCCATGACCTCCTCCGCGCGTCTGCGACACCGGCGGCCCGCTCGTACAGAGCGAGACCGTCAGCGCCGGCCTGGGGAGGCGAGCAGACCCTCCCAACGTCGGACGATCGCGCCAACTGGTCGCTCATCGGCCTGAACAGGGGGAGCCTAGGACGCTGCTGCGCTCCTCACGCAGAACGTTGCCGCCTCGTTACCTGTGCGTATGTTATGTCTGACTCGACATAGAAGCAACGCGGGTCGCGGGTAAGTCCAGGCGCCGTTCAAGCGTCGGCCAGCTCGCGGGGGACGGCCACGACGTCGACCAGGGCGCCGTTGCGCCAGACGGTGATCTCCAGGCGCCGGCCGATCGCGTCCTCGACCATGCGCCGTTGCAGCGCGGTGGCGGTGACGACCGGATCGCCGTCGACGGCGACCAGGATGTCGCCGACGCGCAGTCCGGCCCGGGCGGCGGGGCTGCCGTCGATCACCTGCGCCACCCGCATGCCGCTGCGCCGGCCGAGCCTGTCGACCAGCCCTGGGGGTAGCGGCGTCTCGGCGCCGGCCACACCGAGCCAGGCCCGGCGCACCCGGCCGGTGCGCATCAGGGTGGTGATGATCTGGCGGGTCGTGTCGTTGATGGGGACGGCCAGGCCGACGCCCACGCCGGCCACGGCGGTGTTGACGCCGACCACCCGGCCGGTGCCGTCCGCTAGCGCCCCACCGCTGTTGCCCGGGTTGAGGGCGGCGTCGGTCTGGATCACCTCGTCGACGACCCGGCCGGCCCGGGTGGGCAGCGAGCGGCCGAGTGCCGAGACGATGCCGGCGGTGACGCTGCCGGCCAGCCCGAGCGGATTGCCCAGCGCGACGACCAGTTGGCCGACCCGCAGCTGGGTGGCGTCGCCCAGGGTCAGCGCCGGGGGCACCGCGCCCCGGGCCCGCAGGACGGCCAGGTCGGACAGCGCGTCACGTCCGATCACGTCGGCGTGCACCTCGGTGCCGTCGCTGAATGCCGCCTCGGCGCCGTCCGCGCCCTCGACGACGTGCGCGCTGGTGAGCAGGAACCCGTCGTCGGTCAGCACGCTCGCGCTGCCGGCACCCTGCCCGCGCCGAGTGCGCACGTGCAGGCTCGCGACGCTGGGCAGCACCGTGTCGGCGACGTGCACCACGGTGGCCGAATAGGCGTCCAGGGGCTCGTTGTCACGGGGGGCGTTGCTCATGCCACAGTCAACCTCCTGCCCTGCAGCTACGTGCCTGAGTTCGCCCACAGCAGACGGTTTCGAATCGTGTGGCTAACGGGAACAGTTGTGTCATGACGAGCCGAATCGACGCCTTTGCCGCCCACTCGATCTCCGACTCGGAAGCCGCGCGAGCCGACGCCGAGGCCGCGCACTATGCCGAGAGCCGCAAGCGGGCCGCGCGGGTCGTCGCGGCGTGCGCCTCGGACATCACCGAATTCCGCATACTCGCCGAGATGCTCGGGCTGGGCAGCGCCGACATCGCGGCCGCTCGTCAGGTCACGTCGACCCGTCCGCGCAAGCGCCGCGCCGCCTGAATCCGGGCCTGGCAACTCGCCGCCCGGCGCCGGCCCCAGTTCCCCCTTCCCCTCCGGTACGACCCAGATCCGCCCGAGGAAATGTGGGGAGGCGGGTTCGCGTCCGTCGCCTAATCCGGTTGGCTATCGCAGCGACACTGGGCGGTATGACGGTGTTGCCGGACGAGATCCTGGCCTACTACGAGCGCGGCGACGAGGACCAGCGGTTGCGCGCCGGGGTCGAGCGCCTGGAGTACTGGCGGACCCAGGACGTGCTGCGTCGGCTGCTGCCCGCCACCGCCCGAGTGCTCGACGTCGGCGGCGGCAGCGGGGTGCACGCCGAGTGGCTGGCCGCCGAAGGGCACGACGTCGAGCTGATCGACCCGGTGCCGCTGCACGTCGCCCAGGCCTCGCGGCTGCCCGGCGTCACCGCACGCGCCGGCAACGCGCTCGACCTCGACGTCGCCGACGAGTCGTTCGACGTCGTCTTGCTGCTCGGGCCGCTGTATCACCTGACCGAGCCCGCCGACCGGCTGCGCGCGCTGGGCGAGGCCCGCCGGGTGGCCCGCGCCGGGGGACTGGTCGTGGTCGCCACGATCAGCCGGTTCGCGCCGCTGCACGACGTCCTGCGCCGCGGCCGCTACTTCGACGCTGCCGTGCGGGACCGCGTCGAGACCAGCGTGGCCACCGGCGCGCACCGGCCCCGCGCCACCGACGAGCTGTTCACCACGGCGTACTTCCACGAGCCGGACGAGATCGTCGGCGAGGTGGGCGCCGCCGGGCTGGACGTCACGCAGCAGTACGGGCTGGAGGGCGCCGCCTGGCTGATCAGCGACGTCGACTCGTGGCTGGACGACCCGGACCGGCGGGCCGACGTGCTGCGCGCGCTGCGGCTGACCGAGTCGGCGCCCAGCCTGCGCGGGGTGAGCGCCCACGTGCTGACCGCCGCCCGCCGCGTTCCCTGATCCGCTGGCCAGCTCCGGTTTTGGTCACCAGGCCGGTTATATGAGACCGGGTGACCATAACCGGGGGTTGGCTCAGCGGGCCAGGGCGTGCGCCCCGGCGAGCAGTGCCCGGGCGGCAGCTGTCAGGGCGGCGGCTCGGCCCTGGTCGACCGGCTCGCCGTGGAACGCGGCGCCCAGCAACTGGTCGGCGATCTGGTCGGCCAGCCGGTCGCGGGCGGCGTTCAATCCCTGCAACGCGGCCTCGATCACCGTGTACTTCGAGTCGTCCGACGCCGACCCGCTGGCCAGCGCCTTGGTCGAGGCGGCCAGCGTGTCTTCGGCGAACTGCCCGTCGGCGCCCATGATCTGCTTGTAGACCTGCCCGAGCTCGAGCACGGCCTGGCTGTGCGCGCGCAGGGCCGGGGGCAGCGCCGACGGACGGGTGATCTCGACGAGCACCCGGCCGTCGCTCGCGTAGTCGTCGGACAGGCCGGCCAGTGCGAGCACGGTCGGGCGGGTGTCGACCTGGTCGGTCCACGTCGATTGGTCGACGCCGCGGTGCTCGATCCCCGGGCCGACGTACGCCGACCAGATGTCCTGCATGTCCGGCCAGATACCCCCGTGGTTCCAAGCGAAACCGCTCGAGGTGAACACGCAGGGCTTGTCGCAGTTGGCCGCGCCGCTCGTCACGAACTCGTCCTCACCGGCGAACGCCGTGAGCGTCGGCGTTCGGGTGGCGTCGGAGCTGACGAAGTGCAGGATCTTCTCCTCGACCGGGTCGGCCAGCTGGTAGGCCAGCTTGTCGGTCTGGCCGGTCAGCGGGTTCGCGAAGGAGATGCCGCTCATGTCGCGCTCGAGCTGCCGCGCTGCCGTCGAGGTCCGCGCCGGGTTGCCGGTGAGCCACAGGGCGGGCGCCGGGTCGCTGTGAATCGCGAACGGCGTCGTGTCGTTCTTCTGCGTGGCGAGCAACCCGGGCAGGTTGACGTTCACCTCGGACCGCGTGGTGTACGAGCAGTAGTTGCCGTTCAGCCCGGTGCAGCCGGCCGGCGTCGGCGCGCTGCCCGAGAAGTGGTCGCCCTCGTCGGTCGTCACCGCGAACAGGGTGTTCGCCGGGGTGATGCCGTCGCCCGCGAGACGGGTCAGGAACTGGCCGAACGCGGTGTCGTAGTCGTGCAGCTGCTGCTCGTAGGTCTGCTGGCCCGGGCCGAGGTCGCCGGTCGCCGCCGCGGTGTGGTCACCGTGCACGTCGGACACGTAGACGTTGGCGACCTGCACGCCGTGCTCGAGCAGGTTGGCCGCGTAGCCGAGCGACACGTTCGGGGTGAGCGAGTCGAAGCCGGGGAACCCGGGGTTGCCGGCCGGGTCGGTGATCGCCTTGCCGTTCAGGTCGGTGATCGGCCCGGACGGGCTGGTCGCCGGCTGGATCGACGCGTTGCCGAACAGCGCCTTGTAGCCGGCGTAGCCGCCCGGCTCGTCGGGCAGCTTGTCGTCCTGGCCGTTTCGGCACAGCGCCGACGACTGTCCACAGTGGACGGCGAAGCCTTCGAAGTCGGCTGTCGCCTTGGCCGGGTTCTGGGTGACCTCGGTCTGCTGCGGCGAGCCGACGCCGAACACGGTCGGGATGTCGATGCCGATGTTCTCCAGCACCGTGTTGGCCATCCCGACCTCGCCGACGTCGCAGCCGGCTCGGGTGTAGGGCACCCACGGCGCCGGGGCGTTGACGTTGCTGTCGTTCGGCACGTCCGCGCGGTCGGGCGTGTAGCGCAGGTTGTAGCCGGTGTTCGTCGACGTGCCGGCCGGGTCGAACAGCGGGGCGTTCCAGTAGGCGAACGAGACGTCGGTGTGTGTCTTGCCGTCCGGGCTGTAGTAGCTGCCGCTGTTGGACTGGGTGATCGCCGTGCGGTCCGGGTAGAGGCCGGTCTGGTTCGAGATGAAGTTCGTGGCCGTGTGCACGAGGACGTCGTGCGTGTTGGCCAGCACCGTGCCGTTGCCCTGGAGGAAGTTGAGCAGGTGTGGCATCTGCTCGAGATCGCTCGGCACGTTCGGGTTGTCGCGAGTCAGGTGCACGTTGTCGAACTGGATCTCGATGACGTGCTTGATGCCGTTGTCCAGCTGGCAGCTCTGACCCAGCTGCTGGTTGGGCGTGGCGCTCGCCGTTCCGCCGACCGCCGCCACCAGTCCGATGCCGGTTGCCGCGATCGCCAGGATGCTCGCCCGCTTCGTCTTCATGCCGATACCCCGATCCGTCTCGACCCGTCGCGACGCACGACCGGGCGAATCGTTCCGCTCCTCGGTTACGGGTAGCTAGACGGAATTCGGCCAGCTTGTGAACAGCTACCTCGTCAGTAGTTGACGCTGAGCTGGGAAACAGCTGTGCGAATCTCGTGGGGCAACTGGGTGGGCTGCCGGGTGGCCCGGTCGACGTACACGTGGACGAAGCGACCGACCGCTGCCGGCTCGTCCGCGTCGCCGAAGAGGGCCAACCGGTAGACGATGCTGGTCCGACCGACATGCTCGACGGCGAGCCCGGCCGTGACGACGACCGGAAAGCGCAGCTCGGCGAAGTAGCGGCACGACGTCTCGACGACCAGGCCCACGGCCGGCAGCTCGCGAATGTCGACCCCCGACGCCTCGATCAGCCAGCCGTTCACGGCCGTGTCGAACATCGCGTAGTGCACGACGTTGTTCACGTGCTGGTAGGTGTCGTCGTCGGCCCATCGAGTCGGGATCTGGCGCAGTACCGGGAAGTCGGCGCGGCGCAGCGTGCGCGGATCGTCGGTCACGGGCTGGACTCTGCCAGCCCGATCCGCTCGGCGCAGGACGCGTGCCCGAGCCAGGTGTGCCGGTTGCCGGCCCAGCAGTAGCCGAGCTTCGGCGCTCGGGCGCTGATCCACAGCCCGGGCACGCGGCGCCCGAGCTGGGTACCCGGCAGCTGGTAGCAGTTGTTCTTCTCCAGCGACTCGGGGAACTGGGTCAGGAACGCGATGCCTTCCTCGACGGTCAGCGGCTGGCGTCGCTCGGTGGCGAACCGGGCCCGGGCCTCCTCCGGCGTCGCGCCGAGCGCGTCGCGGCCGCGGTCGACGTCGAGGAGGAGCCAGGCGTGCGGCGGCAAGTCGATGTCCGGATGGGTCGGGAACTCGTCGACGTCCTGGGTATCGCGCGACACGAACCCGGACCGTCCATTGTGGACGGTCAGCGGCATCGCCTGGCTGGGCCGGACGAGGTCGCGGCCGATCGCGATCACGAACGGCACCCGCTCGCGGGTGGGTCGCGTTGCGGGCGCCCTGGTGATCGCGGCGGTGCGGAGCGGTTCGAGCAGTTCGCCGAAGGCATTCGTGCTCAGGCCGGTCAGCCGCGGGTAGCCGAGCTCGATCAAGAGGCCGACCTGCCGATCGAATTCGGCGGTGGCGTCGAAGTGTTCGGGCATGCGTCTCCT
>Ga0081455_10007799_pt1 | contig 11212 bp, 9 predicted proteins | sample TabmetS3T2R1_FD_70207 | JGI IMG/M metagenome (GOLD analysis project Ga0081455, IMG submission 70207) | Tabebuia heterophylla rhizosphere microbial communities from the University of Puerto Rico - S3T2R1 | ecosystem: Host-associated > Plants > Roots > Rhizosphere ... | reverse complement strand
TTCATCCCGGTGACCCACAGCGTTCCCCACTCCCACGCCATCGCCGTGCACAGCAGCCAGGGGGTGATCCTGCACTCGGGCGACTTCAAGCTCGACCTCACCCCGGTCGACGACCGGCGCACCGACCTCGCCCGCATCGGCGAGCTCGCCCGCACGGTCCAGCCGGCCGCGGTAGGCCGCGACGAGGGCGACGAGAAACACGTTCTGCGGCGACTCCGCCTCGTCGCGCGCGTACTGCACGCTGAGGTCGCGCGCCTGCTCGGCGAGCTCGTCCGCGAGCACGAGGTGTCCGCTGTGCAGCTCGAGGAGCGCGCGGTACCAGCTCACCGCGGCGCTCGCGTACTCGGCGCGGTCGCTCCACTCACGCTGGGCCTGCGCGAGCACGGCGCGCGCACGGGCGTTGTCGTGCGACCACACGAGCACGTGCGACAGCCCGAAGTCGGCGTCGAGGCGGGCACGACGATCCGTGCAGGTTCGCGCGAGGTCGTACGCCTGCTCCGCGATCTGCAACGCGTCGGCGGCGCCGCGGTTGAAGCGCACGATGGCGAGCATCGCGAGGGAGGCTGCGGTGAGGTCGTCGTCGTCGATCTGTTCCGCGAGCTCGACCGCGGCGCGCGCATGCTCCTCCGCCGCCGCGTACCCCTCGGTGAATCGCAGGGCCGCGCAGAGCCTCCGGTGAATCGACGCCGCGAGGGCGGGCGAGTCGCCGGCCTCGCGCAACGCCTGGCGGAGCAGCGGGACGGACCGCTGCAGCTCCTCGTGCTCGACGGCCGCCATGAGGACGAGCGCCTCGGCGCGCTGCGCGCCGCGCGGCATGCGCGCAAGGAGCTCCTCAGAAAGCGTCCGGCCCCGCTCGATGTCGCCCGCGTCGAGGTGCGCGCGCGCGGCCTCGCACAGACGCCGGTCGGCCTCCGCGTGCGCGTCGGCAGGCGAGAGGCGAAGCGCGTGCTCGGCGAGGTCGGCGGCGAGGAGCGGCGCACCGCGTGCGCTCGCCGTCGCGACCGCGCGCTCGACGGCGGCAGCCACCTCAGCGTTCGGCGTCTCCGTGGAGACCGCGAGATGGCGCACACGGTGAACGGGGTCGTCGACGAGTTCGGCGAGGACGGCGTGGGTACGCACGCGCTCGGCCGCGCTGAGGCTTTGGTACAGCACCGACGCGAGCAGCGGGTGCGTGAAGCGAACCGCGCGGTCGGCGACCTCGATGACGTTGCCCTCGATGGCAGGCTCGAGTGCGTCGCGGTCGTAACCGACCGAGTCGAACTGCGCCGGCGTGAGGAAGCGCAGCGGCGCGAAGAACTTGACCGCCTGCGCCTGGAACTCGGGGTCGGCCGCGGCGCTAGCGACCGCTTTCACCAGCCGCTCGCGGATTTCCGGCGGCAGGCCTTTGGGCGCCGCCAGGCCGCGCAGCGACGAGAGCTCGATGTCGTAGCCCTGCTCGCGCGCGGTGGGCAGCTCGGGCGCGAGGTTGGCGCGCGCCGGGGCGAACTGCGCGACGTTGCGCATCGCCGCGCCGCCCTTGATCGCCTGCAGCGACTCGCCGATGTTGATCGCGCCGACCGTGACCGCGCTTTGGCGATATTCGATGCCGTGCATGAAAGTCGTACATGGCCGCCAACCTTGAACCGAGCCCGCCCGGCGGCACAGCGATATCCACGAAATGTGGGAAATCCTGCTCAACCTCTTTGGCGGTCTGTCGCGTTCTTTTGACCATTCGTAGTTTCTAACGTGGAACTCGTCGCCAATCCTTGACGTGCATCAAACTCCTGCAGATGGGAAAACCCAACGGTGTGCAGGTTTCCGACCGCCCCACCTGGCCGCTCTTTTCCCACTAACAGCCGAAACCGGATATTTGCCATGCACCAGCATATGTCGGCTTCGGGTCATAAGCAGACATGTGCAGTGAACAAAGGCATGTCCGCGTTTGATCCAGCTCAATGCGCACAGATCAGGTGTGTGTCTGTGTATCTCCCCTTGACGGTGGGGTCCGCGGGGAGGGTGTGATGATCGAAATCATCGAGATCCTGCGCCAGGAACATCGAAATCTCGAGAAATTGCTCCGTGTGATGGAGCAGGAGCTAAGAGTCTTTGATCGAGGCGAACGTCCGGACTACGAGGTCTTTGGAGCAATTATTGAATTCTTTAAAAAATATCCTGACTCCTGTCATCATCCAAAGGAGGACATCATTTACGAGAAGTTTAAGGCGCGCGACCCCGATCAAGCAGCGTCAATTTCTGACCTTCAAGCTGAGCATCGAGAAGGTGCAGTGCGATTGCGTCGTGTCGCTCAGGCTATCGAAACCGTTCTAAATGATGAAGAAGTTCTGCGTGAGGACGTCGACCGGATTGTCCGCGACTTCATCGACAATGAAAGAAAACATATCGCTTTAGAAGAAGAGGTGGTTTTCCCGGCGATAGTCGACACATTACAGCCTGGAGATTGGGCCGATGTCGCGTTGACACTGGCCGATCGGTACGGTCCGCCGTCAACAGCAGATTTTGAGGAGCAGTTCAGTACACTTCGCCGAAACATACTCGAACTCGAAGAGGCCGCGGTTGCGCGGCGGTCATAATGTTTGGGTTGACGTGCGGTAGGACCAATTGTTTTTAGCCCTCAAATCACACAGCGCATGAAATACATCTAGTTGCAGTCGGCAGTGCCTTTAAGCGTTTGGAGTCAATATCTCCTCCGCATTGAGAGCAGACACCGTAGGTACCTTTGGCTATCCGCTTTAGCGCTTCGCCAATCTGGCGGATTTCCTGAATTTCGGAAATCTCTATGCCTTCGAGCGCATCCTGATTTTCAAGGTCAGTTGCCCGGTCTTCGGAATCAGCAGATAGCGGTTTGCGAAGTTCGTTGTCGATCGCCGCAACGCGACTCCTCAGTTCAGAAAGGCGGATCTTGAGTGCTTTCGCGATATCCTCGTGCTGCTTATTCATACTGGTGGCATCCGCTGACAATCAAAGGGTTATTAACGACAGACTGCCCTAAGTGTAGCCGATCGCTACCGAATGGCGATGTCCGCTTTGGGCCAAAAGGGGACATGCAAGGACCTGAGCAATTGTTTTTAGTTGTCCTTGGCTCCTTGCCGGATCCACGTGCGGATAGTGCTGCGGTCGCAAGTCGACAACTGCTTCTTGCCGTGCGGCATGCGTATGGCGGGCGACACGCGCCAATCAAGCAGCAGCATCAGATTACTGGTCTCCGGCTCGCGAGGGATCACCATCGGGCCGAATTTTGTGCCTTTCATAACCCCGGCATAGCTCGTCAGATCCAAGCCGCTCTTTTCATAACCGGCGCCACCCGCCTCATGGCATGAGCCGCAGCGCCATTTGAGAAGCGGGAGAATGTCTTCCTTGAAACTGACGATCTCTTCGGCCGCGCATGCATTTGGTGCATTCAAGACCCCGACGCTGGTCGCCACCCCCATGCTGAGCGCGACAACGCTGACGGATAGCAGCCTTTTCATCTGACGCTCCTGTTTTCTTCGGACCTTTGGTTGCCAGGCGTGTCGCTGTCCGGCTGCGGCGGATCGGCGCTCCGTCACCAAGTCAATTAGAAACAATGAAAGGGTTCTAGAGGTTGATCTGCATCAAATAGCTGGCCGGTTTCAGCTGTAGAATGAGCACACATGCCGCCAAACATCTCGAGCTTTTTCGTAGAGTCGGGAGAAACTTCATGATTTCAGGAATGCGTGGAATCTCGGCCCCGGCCGGCAAAATGGGCCTTTGTCTGATTGGATTCACTTGCGTGGTTTTGTTGGGTTGGGCTGCTGCCATTTCGGGCGCTGCGCCGGCGAGTGCAAAGCCGGAATTCGCCGCCCAGACTAAATTGGCGTGCGGACAATGTCACACCAACGCTACCGGCGGCGGCAAGCTCAAGCCGTTGGGCGAAAAATTCAAGGCCAATGGCAACAAGCTGAAGTAAGATTTCGCTTTGGGTCAGAAGCAGACATTTGCGTCGCAACACATGTCCGCTCTACGCCAATAACGACCGCAAAAGCGGACATAGCCAAGAAATTCAGGTCGTATTGCGTCCCAGTTGCCCTTGCGGAGAGAATGTCTGCTTTACGCCCGAAAGCAGATATGCGCCGCGCACAAGCTTACGTCTACTTTGGGCCAAAAGCGTACATGCCGCTAGATCGGTGCCGTCGTCGGTCGCCTCTCTTCCGTCTCAGCGAAAATTCTCGCTTTCCACGGACAGGGCCGCGCCGCCGATCGGCAAAGAAGCATCCGCCACCCAACAATGGACACGCGCATTAACCTCGCGTTGGCGCAAAACTAGGTTTTGTTTGTGGCGGCGATTAGTTCCAGACCAACAAGGTAACTGCCTGGGTCGTGTGGATCGCTGACGATCGTAAAGCCAAGTTCTCGGCACATCGTCACCATTGTCGTATTTTCTTTCAACACTTGGCCTTCCATGCGGCGCAGTCCTTCGCGACGGGAATACTCGATAAGGGTTTGCATGAGCAGCCATCCGAGGCCCTGGCCTTTTACATCCGAGCGGACGAGAACCGCGTACTCAGCCCGGTCGTAATCGGCATTGGCGTGCAGCCTTGCCACACCGAGTAAATCGCCGCTTGCCTGGTCGATTACCACGAAAGCCATGGCCCGGGCGTAGTCGAGCTGGGTCAGGCGGGCAATGAAAGCGTGGCTGAATTCCTTGATCTGGGTAAAGAATCGAAGACGCAGGTCATGCGCCGTGACCCGGGCAAAGAACGCAGCGTACAATCGCTCATCTTCGGGGCGAACGGGACGGACGAACACCGCCGTGCCATTCGGCAGATAGCAAGACCTTTCCCATTCCTTTGGATAAGGCCGAATAGCGAAGCGAGGATGGCCGGGAAATCGGCGGGCCTGCGCGAGGGGCGCGACTGCGATACGTGCATCGACCGCAATAACCCCGGAATGGTCGCTCAATAGCGGGTTGAGATCGATTTCCCTGATCTCAGGCACGTCAGCGACTAACTGAGCAAGCTTAACCAGTACGAGCGCCACTGCAGCCTCATCCGCTGCCGGCACGTCTCGATAGGCTTTGAGCACGCGCGACATGCGTGTTCGCGATATCAGATCTTGCGCGAGCTTGAGATCGAGCGGCGGAAGCGCCAGCGCCTTGTCGTTTATCACCTCGACAGCCTTCCCTCCCCGGCCGAACACGATCACCGGTCCAAAGGTGGGATCGTCGGCTACGCCCGCGATCAGCTCTCGCGCCAACGGACGGATGATCATCGGATGCACTGTGACGCCGGAGAGCCGCACTCCCGGTCTGGCTGCGCGCACATGATCGAGCATTTCAGCGGCCGCCTGCTGCACAGCCGAGGCGCTCGCCAGATTGAGCCGCACGCCGCCAACGTCCGATTTATGGATTATGTCAGGTGAGCGGATCTTCAAGGCAACGAGTTGATCAGCGTCGAGAAACGGTGTCGCCGCGCGAACTGCCTCCTCAGGGTTGGACGCTGGAACGACCGGTGCGAGCGGAATGGAATACGCACCAAGCAGCTGTTCCGACTCGACCGGATCGAGCCAGGATCTGCCCGCTGCCAGGACGCCGGCGACAACGCGGCGCGCCATTGCGGTGTCCGGCACAAAATCCACCGGCAGACTTGGCGGCGTTTGCATCAGCATGTCGAGCGCCTCGCGGTGCCGCACCAGGTGAACGTAGCCCGCAACTGCGCTGCTTTCGGACGGGTAGTGCGGAATTCCCGCAGCTTCGAATTTTTGCGACGCTTCGCCACGGTCCCCGACCCAAACCGCAAAAACGGGCTTGGGAACTGAATTGTGCTTGTGAGCGCGAACCGTTTCGGCGACGGCCGCCGCTGCCTCGGATGGCGAAGCGAGTGCTGTCGCCACATTCAAGACCATGACGGCATCGTTTTCATCGTCGGCTAGAAGCGCCTCAAGAGCTGCGGCATAGCGCGCCGCGTCGGCATCTCCGGCGATATCAACCGGATTGGCTCTGGACCATATGGGCGGCAGCGCCGCGTCGAGCTTGGCCATGGCCGCCGACCCTATTGCCGCGAGCACATCACCTTTCTCTCCAAAATCCATGAGACAGTCGACGGCGAGCACGCCGATGCCGCCGCCATTCGTCATAATGGCAAGCCTTTTGCCGGAAAGACATTTCACGTGGCCCAAGGTTTCGGTGGCCGCAAACAGCTCGTCCAGATCCGAAACGCGCAACAAGCCCGCTCGCCGGAACGCGGCGTCGTAGACGCTGTCAGCGCCTGCCAGCGACCCGGTATGGGTTTTGGCGGCAGCCGCAGCCCGTGCGTGACGGCCTGCTTTGACGACAATGACAGGTTTGGTGCGAGCCGCGGCGCGCGCCGCGGACATGAACTTGCGCGCGTCCTTGATTGACTCGATGTAAAGCAAAATGGCCCGCGTGCCGCGATCGAGCGCGAAATAGTCAAGCAGGTCGCCGAAATCGACGTCCAGCTGGTCTCCGATCGAGGCGATGGCCGAAAATCCCACCGACCGCGATGCGGCCCATTCAATGAGACCCGCAACAATCGCCCCGGACTGCGAGATCAAGGCAATGTCTCCCGCACCGGGCGAACTCGCTGCAAAACTGGCGTTGAGCTTATGTCCCGGCGCAATCACGCCAAGACAATTGGGCCCAATGATCCTCATGCCGTTCACGCGCGCCGCGCGCTCAGTGGCCTCGGAGAGTGAACCAGCCCCATGGCCCAGACCGGCTGTGAGGACGATCGCCGCAGCGCAGCCTTTGTATCCCAATCGGGCAATCAGCTCGGGCACGATGGCAGGCGGCGTGGCGACAATCGCGAGATCGGGCGGGCTGGCGAGGCGATCCACGGTTTTGACCGCGGTAATGCCTTCGACCGTCCTGTGATGTGGGTTCACCAGGCCAATTGCACCGCCAAACCCCGCCTGGCGCAGGTTTCTGAGAACCGCGCCTCCTACGGAATGTTTGCGTGGGCTGCCGCCGATGACAGCGACCGAACGCGGGCTGAAAAAGCGATCGAGACGATATGTGCTCATTCGGTGGGCCCGCGCAGAGTTAGTGCAACTGTCGTTTGTTGGTCATGCCCACCGCCAACGCAGGTCGGGACGTATACAGTGAAATGCAAAACGAGGTTTGATTTGGGTCAACATGGCGAAGACCATTTCATCTTATCTTCAAGGTTGATTGGAGAACCCCGCCATGAAAGCCAGGGATGTAATGACCACCACCGTGATTTCGGTGCAACCGAACGCCACGATCCTTCAGGCGGCGCGGCAGATGCTTCAGCATCACATCAGCGGTCTTCCTGTGATCGACCGTGGAGAGCTCATCGGCATTCTGTCCGAGGGCGATTTCCTCCGCCGGCGGGAGACCGGTACCGAGCGTAAACGTTCCCGCTGGCTCGAATTTCTCATGGGCCCCGGCTGGCTTGCCGCCGAGTATGCCTACTCCCACGGCAGCAAAGTTGCCGAAGTCATGACCACGAATGTTCATACCGTCAACGAAGAGACAAACCTTGAAGACATCGTGGAACTGATGGAGCGCCGCCGCATCAAACGTGTGCCCGTCATGCGCGGGAAAAAGGTCGTGGGAATGGTAACGCGTTGCAACCTTATGCACGCGGTGGTCAGCCTTGCCCGCACTGAACCAAAATCCGCAAGGGACGATGCAAGCATCCGCGAAATCTTGCTGGCAGAAATGCAAAAAGAAAGCTGGGCGCCGGCGGCGATGGTCAATGTCGTTGTTCGCGACGGGGTCGTCGAGCTCTGGGGTGTGATCATCGACGAACGCCAGCGAGAGGCATTGAAAGTTGCCGCCGAAAACATCCCCGGTGTCAAGGCGGTGAAAGACCACCTGGTTTGGGTTGAACCGACCTCGGGCATGACACTCGAACCGGGACGAGAAAGGATGAGAAATTAAGTTTTTGACTTTTGAATTAAAAAACGGCCCGGTTTCATGGACCGAGCAGCTTATTTGCGTTGATCTGCCTCAAAGCATTGCCAGGCGCTCCGGCTAAAATTTGTAAGTCCTAGGCGCAACTTGTGTGCCTCAATACGGATGGCGAGCGATGAGCGATCCAACACTTTCCCGTGGTGGGATTCCCGCGAGCTTGGTTGCAAGCGGTCCCTGGACCGCCGCGCAATCGGTCTCGCTTGAACGCCTCGCGGCAGCTCTCCCGGCGATCGATGCACAGAAGAAAAATGTGGTCATCGACATTTCCGGCGTCGAGCATCTCGACACGCTCGGCGCCTGGTTGTTGGAGCGGGTCATCCGGCGCTACCAGCTCCAGGATCTGAAGCCGACGCTCGTCGGTGTGCCGGAGCGGTTTCGCGGTCTCCTCGAAAAAATCCACGACGTTAATCGGCGTCCACCCATTGCACAACCAGAGCGAAACAAGTTGACGGCCGGGCTTGAACGCATCGGTCGCGCTACCGCCGCTCTGTATACGGATTTCGGATACTTCCTCGCGATGCTCGGCGCCATTGGCGCATCTTTGGGCGGCTCGGTGTTACGGCCTCGCTCGCTGCGCGCGACGTCCACCGTATATCACCTGTATCGCGTTGGCTGGCAGGCCGTTCCGATTGTCGTGCTGATCACGTTTCTGATCGGAGGCATCATTGCCCAGCAGGGAATTTTCCACTTCCGGAAATTCGGGGCGGATGCCTACGTCGTCGACATGGTCGGCATCCTCGTCTTGCGCGAAATCGGCGTGCTGATCGTATCGATCATGGTCGCCGGCCGGTCCGGCAGCGCCTACACGGCCGAGCTCGGCTCCATGAAAATGCGGGAAGAAATCGATGCGCTGCGCACGATGGGCCGCGATCCCGTCAGCATATTGGTGCTCCCGAGAGTGATCGCCCTGATATGCGCCCTGCCGATCCTGACCTTTCTAGGGTCGATGGCGGCGCTCTATGGGGGCGGACTGGTCGCGTGGATCTACGGCGGCATGAGCCCCGACATCTTTATAGCCCGCCTTCGTGAAGCGGTATCGGTGACTCACTTTGAAGTTGGAATCATCAAGGCACCATTCATGGCGCTCGTCATCGGCGCGGTCGCATGCAGCGAGGGGTTTCGCGTCAAAGGCAGCGCCGAATCGCTGGGATTGCAAACAACGACATCGGTCGTGAAGTCGATTTTTCTGGTCATCGTTCTTGACGGCCTGTTCGCGGTCTTTTTCGCATCAATCGGGATGTGAATGCATGCAAGAACCATCTCAAACCCTGGCAATTTCGGTGCGCGACCTGAGTGTTGGATTCGGGAAAAAAAAGGTGCTCGACGGGCTTTCGCTCGATGTCCGTCGGGGCGAGATCCTCGGCCTGGTCGGGGCATCGGGCGGCGGTAAATCGGTCCTGCTGCGAACCATCATTGGTTTGATTCCACCACGCGAGGGCCGCATCGCAATCATGGGCGCGGAGACCGACTACGGAGACAGCCTCGCCATGCAGGACATCGGCCGGCATTGGGGCATCCTGTTCCAGCAAGGCGCGCTGTTTTCCTCGCTCACCGTCCAGCAGAATGTGCAATTTCCGATGCGCGAGAACCTGGAAATTTCGCAGACTTTGCTTGATGAACTCGCGACGGCGAAGCTTGAAATGGTCGGGCTCTCCCCCGATGACGGGAACAAGTTTCCTTCGGAGCTGTCCGGCGGAATGACAAAACGCGCCGCACTGGCGCGCGCTCTTGCGCTCGATCCCGAGATTGTGTTTCTCGATGAACCGACCTCCGGCCTTGACCCGATCTCGGCCAGTGATTTCGACGCACTGATTTCGACCCTGCAACAGACGCTCGGCCTCACTGTCTTCATGGTGACGCACGATTTGGACAGCCTGAACACTGTCTGTGATCGCGTCGCCGCCCTCTCCGACGGGAAAATCGTCGAGGTAGGGCCGATCGAGCAACTCGTCAGCTCGCAACACCCCTGGGTCAGATCCTATTTCCACAACGCCCGCGCACGGACCCGCGCGCCAGCAAGCCACTGAGGCACCCATGGAAATCCGGGCACCCTATGTTTTGATCGGCGGGTTCGTGCTTGCTGTGATTGCTGCAGGCTTTGGCTTTGTCTACTGGCTGCATAATGCCGGAAGCTTGACCGAGCGAACGACTTACCGGATTCACTTCGAAAACACGGTATCGGGCTTGCTGACCGGCGCGGCTGTTCTGTTCAACGGAATTCGCGTTGGCGAAGTCACCGCTCTTGGACTCGATCCCAGTAATCCCAACCGCGTGACGGCGACAATCGCCGTTGCGGCAAACACGCCGGTGCGCGCGGACACCAAAGTTGGACTGGATTTTCAGGGCCTGACCGGCGTCCCCGTGATCGCGTTGCAAGGCGGCAGCAAACCGCTGAGCGCCACCGCGGGCCAGCCGGCCACGCTGACCGCCGATCCGCTCGCCGGGCAAAGCATGACCACCGCAGCGCGCGACGCGTTGCGGCGGCTTGACCTCATTCTGGCCGACAATGCGGAGCCGCTTCGCACCACCATTGCAAACCTCAATACCTTTTCAGCGGCTCTGGCGCGCAACTCCGACAAGCTCGACAGCATCGTCAGTGGCCTGGACCGCCTTACCGGTGGCAGCGCCGCCAACGCACCCCGCGCGGTCTACGATTTGGCCGTGCCCAAGAGCTTCCCTTCTTTGGACAAGCCGCGGGGCCCCCTGATCATCGCCGATCCTGCATCGCTTCTCATGTTCGAGACCCGCAAAATTCTGGTGCGGCCAGACGCGAACGAAGACCCAACCTTTGCAGGGGCCGAATGGAGCGACAGCACGCCCAAGCTCGTGCAGGAAAAAATAATCCAGAGTTTCGAAAATGCCGGACTTGCGGTTGCCCGACCCTCGGAAAACGTGACGGCTGACAATCAACTCTTTCTCGACCTGAGAAAGTTCCAGCTGTCGACGTCTGCCGCGCCCTCCGCCGAGGTCGAATTTGGCGCGAAGGTTGTTTCAACCAATGGCCGTCTGCTTGGCACGCGTATTTTTGAATGCAATTCGGCCCCAAAATCCGTGAATGCCGCTGGAGCGGTTGACGCACTAAACGAGGCGTTCGGCAAATGCGCCACGCAGCTCGTGCAATGGACGGCAAACCTTATACGATGACAGGAGACTCACGTGGCCAAAGTGCGATTTAATGCACCGTTGCAATGGGAAAATTGGTGCGGCTGGCTGCTCGCGATCTGGCTGTGCATTTCGCCGGGTCCCTTGAAATTCGGCGACGACCTGACGGCAACATATATCGCCGTCCTGACGGGAATT
>Ga0081455_10007798_pt1 | contig 11213 bp, 12 predicted proteins | sample TabmetS3T2R1_FD_70207 | JGI IMG/M metagenome (GOLD analysis project Ga0081455, IMG submission 70207) | Tabebuia heterophylla rhizosphere microbial communities from the University of Puerto Rico - S3T2R1 | ecosystem: Host-associated > Plants > Roots > Rhizosphere ... | reverse complement strand
CGCCACGAAGGCGTCGTGTGCACTTCATCGAACGCAGTCCCGCTCTTCGATTGGGCTCTGGGGCGGCGCGAGAAATTGTTCTTTTTCCCCGACGAACACCTGGGGCGCAACACGGGCGTCAAATTCGGCGTCCCGCTCGATCAGATGGCGGTGTGGGACCCGCGTTTGGAACTGGGCGGCAATACCGAAGACCGGCTGAAGAGCGCGAGGATCATTTTATGGAAGGGCTTTTGCTCGGTTCATGGGCGATTCCAGGCGCGCCACGTCGATGACCGCCGCGCCGAATACCCAGGCGTCAAAATCCTGGTCCACCCCGAATGCCGCTATGAAGTGGTCGCCAAATCGGACCTCAACGGTTCGACCGAATTTATCATCAAGACCATCGCCGAAGCCCCCCCCGGCAGCCAGTGGGCGGTCGGCACGGAACTCAATCTGGTCAACCGCCTGGCGAAACGCCACACGGACAAACTCGTGACGCTGCTCGCCCCTGATTTGTGCATGTGCGCGACGATGTTCCGGATCTCTCCGGAAAACCTGTTGTGGGCGCTGGAGAATCTGGCCGAAGGAGTCGTCGTCAACCGGATCAAGGTCGATGAAGAGACCATACGGTGGGCGAAAGTCGCGCTCGACCGCATGCTGGCTATTCAATAATCTCAACGCAAAGGGACAAAGGATCGAAGGGGCAAAGAATCAGAGGGAAAGAAATAACTTTTCCCCTCAATCCTTTGCCCCTTCGATCCTTTGTCCCTTTGCGTTGAGACGCCGGAGGAATTCAACGAAAAGAATTGCGAAGACCAGGTCGACCAGCGCCGGAATGAAGGCTGCGAATGAAATCCGTCCTCCGAAAAAAGCCGCGGCGTAGACCGTGAAGAAGATCGTCTTTGAAATCGCGCCCAGCCAGGCGAAGTCCCGGAAGCGCTTTCGATCAATGGCGACGAGGCCGTAACCGATTCCCCAGGCCGTCACGCTTGACGCTAATGATCGCGCGAGCAATCGCGCGTCCGGGTCATTGACGCTCAATTTCTCGAGCAGAAAGTCAGGGTTGAAGACGATCGTCGCGGCCGCGCCCAGATTCCAAACGGCGGCCACGGAGAACAAGATTCTGTCGTAGACCTCTCCGGTCAAACCCCTCTTCAACATGCGACGAAAATATCTTCACCCGAGATTTTGACTTCGTATGTTCGAACACGCAGCGAAGGGACCGTCGCGCATTCGCCGGTCTTCAGATTGAAATCGAAACAATGCAATGGGCAAAAGACTTTGCCTCCGTCCAGAAAACCTTCGGCAAGCGATGCGCCGCGGTGTGGGCATAGATCGCTGATCGCGTAATACTCGCCGTTGAAATTGAACAAGGCGACCTCCTCACCGCCGACCTCGACCAGACGACCGGCCCCCGGAGGGATCTCGCCGATTGAAGCCGCCCGATAATACCGTTTTTCAAGATTGTTCATCGCGTCGGAATTCATCGGCGCCATCTCCATCATTTCTATCCATTCTCTCCATTTCTATCCATTTCTATCCATTTCTATCTGGGGGCGATTATGCGGAATCGACCGCGGCGATTCAATCACGCCGACTTTCACTTAACCGCCCATTTTATTTGCAATTCACGAGGACATATCCAACAATAGGCTCCCCTGTTCCAGTCGCGGGCCGGCGCCGGTCAATCAGCTATTACATACAGATCTTCGATCATCCGTTGACTGTGACTGCGCGCGCGAAATGACCATTTAACTCTATAGGAGGAAAATTATGAAGAAGACTATCGGTTTGACGTTCACACTTTTGCTTACGGTCGCTTTCGCTCTGACTCAAACCTCCCTGGCGTCTCAGGAAGAGATGAAGAAGAAGGCCGACAAACCAGCGAAAGCCGCCGCGGCCCCGAAGGCCCCGAAAACAGACGCGGATGTTCAGAAGTGCATTTCTGACAAATTCGCCGCCTCCAAGACCATCACGAATGGCGCGGCGGCGGTCGCTAATGGCGAGGCGACTCTGACCGGCGAAGCCAAAAACGGCGGCGCCAAGAGCGGAGCGGCCAGAACGGCCACAGCCTGCGGAGCCAAAAAGGTGGTCAACAACCTGACTACTCCTACGCCCCCACCAGCCGCAGCTAAAACCGGTGAGAAGAAGAAAGCCGAGCCGGCTAAGAAATTGCAACCATAGATCGCAGGCTTGAATAGTTTTATCGAGCCTGTAAAACTGGGGCCGTCCTGCCCGATGATCGGGCCGGCGGCCCCTTCTTACGACTTTGAGCCGTTTGAATAGTCAAACTTTCAAAATCATTCTTCTGCTTTTAATCGCCACTCTCGTGAGCGCGGCGCTGCATTGGCTGGTGGGGTTGGCGCAGCGCCGCATTGCGCGCAAGTTCGTCTCAGCGCCTCAACCCGACGACGGCTCACCGCCTTCTCTGAAGCGATTACTGCTCGATTGGTCCGGCAACGGGCTGCGCACGCTGGTCTGGGTCTTCTATTCCGCATTCCTGATCAACGTGTTGCCGCAAACCAGCGCGCGGTTCGAAGGCGTGAGCAAAATTTTGCAAACCGTGCGCGACAGCTTTTCGAATATAAGCCTCGTCAACCTGATTATCGTAATTGTGGGGACGGTCTTCTTGATGCGGTTCGCGTCGGCGTTGATCAAATCTGTATTCCAGCTGTTTGAACGCGGCGCGGTTAACAGACATGAGGCGGCTTCGCGCCGCCGGTTGCAAACCCTCTCGGCGACGTTTCGCGGCGTGGCGCAAACCGTCATTCTGTTCATCGGCCTGATGACCTTCTTAGGGCAGCTTGGCATCAACATCACCCCGATACTGGCCAGCGCGGGAGTGTTGGGCATCGCCATCGGCCTGGGCGCTCAGAGCCTGATCAAGGATTTCTTCGCGGGCCTTCTGATCCTGCTCGAAGAGCAATTCAACGTGGGCGACACGGTGAAGATCGGCGAGACCACCGGGAATGTGGAGCAACTGACGCTGCGCGTGACACGCGTGCGGGCTCTCGACGGGTCGTTGACGATCATCCCCAACGGCAGCGTCGGCGCCGTGGTCAATTATTCAAAAGGCTGGTCGCGCGTCGTCCTCGACATCGAGATCGATTACAAGGAGGACGTCGACCGCGCGATGCGGGTGGCGCTCGAAACCGCAAAGCGGGTGAAAGAAGAGAGGCCCGCCGACATCATCGAAGAGCCGACTATGCTCGGAGTGGATAAGCTCGGCGCCTCGAGCGTCACGCTCCGCTTATTGGCGAAGACTGCGACCAACAAACACCCCGAGGTCGGGCGCGAACTCCGCCGCCGCATCAAGCTCGCGTTCGATCAAGAGGAAATAAAGACGCCGTCGCCGATCCAACAAATGGTCTTGCCACCACCGGTCGAAGAGAAGAAGGCGAAAGGGTGAAGGGGTGACTGTCATCTTATAACCCTTTCACCCCTTCACCCTTTCACCCTTTCACCCCCTTCACCCTTCAGCAATTCCCTGACCAGCTTTAAATCCTCCCAGGCTTCGCGCTTCTTTTCGGCGACACGTAGTAAATAGGCCGGATTGAAGGTCGGCATTACCGGCGCCTCGCGGTCATTCAACCGCAGCTTGAAGACTTGGCCGCGCAACTCCGAAATGGTCTTCTTCGATCTGAGAAGCGTCTGCGCGGCGAGCGCGCCCAACGCCATGATGACGCGCGGGTTGACCGCCAGAATCTGTCGCAGCAGTAAAGGGCGGCAATCTTCGATCTCTTCGACCGAAAACTTCCGCTCGCCGGGAGGAATGCATTTGATCACGTTGCAGAGATAACATTCCGCGCGAGCCAGGTTGATCGCCGCCAGCATTTTGTTCAATAACATTCCAGCCGGCCCCTGAAAGGGTAACCCCGAATGGATGTCGTCAACTCCCGGACCTTCGCCGATGATCATCAACTCGGCCTGCGACGGCCCCTCGCCGAAGACGACCGGCATCCCGGTTTTGCACGCGCCACAAATGGGACTGGCCTTCACGTCGGCCAGGATTTTCGCGAGCGAGTCGTCGGGCGGAACCTCGATCGATTCGACCCGCGTGACGGCCCCGTCGTTCGACAGATCGCCGAACAACAGCCCCGGTTGAGCGCCTGATTGTGGCTCCTTGCGTTCGGCCACGCTCCACCTCCGCGTTAAAATTGCGACCACACGATGCGCGCAGCATAACAAAGCAAACGACGCTCCGCGAGCCTGTTAATATTGTCCTACAAGGCCTTTAACCACTTATTTGCGAGCGCATTTTCATCGGGAGGTCAGCTTGACATATCATATCGCGCTGAGTAAGATGCGCCTTCGTTTAAGGGCGTGTAGCTCAGCTGGGAGAGCGCCGCGTTCGCAATGCGGAGGTCAGGGGTTCGATCCCCCTCACGTCCACCAAAACTTTTTAAAGTTTTTCCTCAGTAGCTCAATGGCAGAGCATCCGGCTGTTAACCGGAGGGTTGTAGGTTCGAGTCCTACCTGAGGAGCCAACATCTTTGTATAAATAAAAAAAGCCGCTCCCGCGGCTTTTTTATTTGTTTCAGAACTACATTCACCTTCTTTGCGCGATAACGTCTCCCCACAGCGAGATGCTTGGGTAGAGATGAATCGCGCCTCCCGTATTTCCTATCGACCTCCGTCGAAAATATCAAGGGATAGAACTTGCTACTTGCGTTAAAATTCGGCTCGTGAAATCCACCTTGCAAATCGCAATCGGAATTTCAATGTCGGTCTTGTGGGTTTGAAACCCACGCCGACTATAACGGCGCTCTGAACGTCAGAGCGAGGGCTCCAGTCAACGCGCCTAGGTCTCGGAAAAGCGGCTCGCAAGAACCGCCTAGTCAAGGGACAAGCTCCATCTACAACGCGCTAGCGTTTAAGTGAGGTGGTTGGCTCATGAGCCATTTTCCCCTTTCTGTTAAAGAGATGTCAAAGATCGATCGGCGACTGATCATCGACGCTTCCGAAGTCGGCGAGTTCGTATACTGCGCGAAGTCCTGGTATCTCAAGCGCGGCGGCGAAATCCCTCGAGGTTCGCGACTGGAGGAAGGCGCGGTTTTTCACAAAGGGCATGAAGCGACGGTCTCGCGGGCCGCTCGCCTGCGCAAGGCGGGAGTGTGGCTTTCGATCATTGGATTTTTCCTGCTCGTCGTATTGGCTTTGATCTGGTTCGCTAAGTAATGTCGAAATGGACCAATCAATAATCTTCACAGGTCTGTTCGTCGCGCTGCTCCTGCTGGCTATCGGGGCGATTCTGCTCGCCGCTTCGAGTCGCTTCCAGCGGAAAACCGGCATGCCGCGAGGACAGGTCGCTTATGCGGACGCGTCAGGTCAGGCGCAGGAGCCGTTCATTTCGAAACGGCTGTTGATGGCCGGAAAACCTGACTACCTGATGAAGGACCGAAACGGCGATCTGATCCCGGTCGAGGTGAAATCGTCGAACGCCCCGCGCGCGGGGCGGCCTTACGAATCGCACTTGATGCAACTTGCCGCATATTTCTTCCTGCTCGAAGACGTCTTGCAGCGCCCCGTGCCGTACGGCCTGATTCGTTACCGCAATCGAACCCTGCGGGTCGCCAACACGGACGAACTGCGCGCGCGGCTGATGGACGTCATCGCCCAGATGCGAAGGTTGATGGCGCGCGAGGTCGCGCGCCGCAACCACAACCGGCCGCAACGATGTTCCCGCTGCTCGGTTGCCCATGCCTGTGACGAGCGGCTGGTGTGATGGCTATCCCCCTTCGAACTTTAGGCGCTTATTGGAGATAGCTTCACATTGGCGTCGTCAGACCTCTTGTGACGGTCAAAAAGATCAAACTCTGACTCGCTCAGCCGATTAATTGCTTGCCATACGTCTGGGTATTGACTATACTCACGTTACTTACCGAACGGTAGGTAAGCACCCCTTACAAAATTGAAAAGTCATGCCGGTTGACAATGAAATATTGATCAAACCTGAAATGAAAGCTGCTCCCTGCGGCGATTTTCTTCTAGGACTTCCAGACAGAGCGTCGGGACCTTTCGCATACCGCGCTAAGGATCATTGAACCGCTTCATTCATTGGCATTGATTTACGTGATTGTTTCTGCGTCTGACTTGCTGAGCGGCTGGTTGGGGACGCTCGGGCTTGTAGATCGGTAGCGGTCTGCCCCGCTCGTCCTTCCGGCGCCCGATCCCGTCACAGGCGTTCGGGGGAGACGAGAGGATGCCGACAGTCAAGGAGGACGCGTAGGCGACGGGAGGAACCTTATTCAAGGAGGAAGCACCAATGAGAACAGTGAAAAGCATGACGAATAGATTATCACGGCCCGATTCTGAGGACCGGCAGGCGCCGGGACTTCGGGACGAGTCACAAGCCGTGAAGCCTTACAGGAGGTTCGCCGGGCGGCTGCTCGCGCCGCTCGGATCTATCATTTTGCCGGTCATCGCCGCGCTCGCGGTGTGGGGATTATGGCCTGCGGCGGCCAATAGCCAAGGCGGTCTGGTTCCCGGAGAAACAACGATGAACATAACGATCGGCGGCCGGAACCGTTCATTCCTGCTCCATGTGCCGCCGAGTTACACGGGGCTCGTTCCCGTCCCCCTCGTACTGGACCTCCACGGTTTTACCAGCAACAGCAGCCAGCAGGCGGGGCTGTCTGGCTTCCGGGAAAAGTCGAACCAGGTCGGTTTTATCGTGGCCTGGCCGCAGGGGGTGAGAGATTCGTGGAACGCCTTTGGATGCTGCGGGACGGCTGATTTTCTGAACATCGATGACCCCGCTTTCTTAAGGGCCGTCGTTGCTCGGATCAGTCAACTCGGCAGGATCGACCCTAAGCGAGTTTATATAACAGGCTTATCGAACGGCGGTTTCATGACCCATCGAATGGCTTGCGTGGCTGCGGATATTTTCGCCGCCGCCGCCCCGGTGTCGGCGCCGCTCAACACCACCACGTCCACCTGCAGGCCGTCGCGGCAAATCACCGTTGTCGCCTTCCACGGCTTGAATGACGGGATTGTGCCATATAACGGCGGCGCTTTTCAGTCTGCGCAGACCAGCCTGAACACGTGGGCGTCGATTGACGGCTGTGTGGGTGGACGAACAGTATTCGACCTGCCCGGGCCGGCAATGTGCGAGACTTTCAAGACGTGTAACGGCATGTCCGAGGCGGGGCTTTGTAGTCTCAACTCCGGCCATATCGCCTACACCGGCCAGACGGACCTTAATATCGCCGACTACATTTGGGACAATGTGTTCAGTCCGCACACGCTCCCGTAGTTCGATCAGAACGGCAATGGGATTCCGGATTCTAAGTAACTGGAACTTCATGGTTAAGCCTGACTAGCAATAGCAGTGGCTCCTTCAGCGACCTACGCGACTTCTTCCTCGACTGGGTGGCTGTGCGGATCACATTCGGACAGTAGTGGAGATCTCATGCCCGAGCGATTGGACGTGGCCTTCCGTTCGTATGGAAGGCCACGCCGGTTTTCCTATTTGACTATCCTGCCCGCCCGATCCGTCCCCGAAAATCTGACTGAATCAACATTCCCTTAGGCTTCAGCCAACGCCATCGCCTCGGATGCGACCTGCCGGAGAGCATCACGCAGTTCCTGAGGATGACGGATGACGAACGGGCATCCATCGGAACTCGCTTGGAAGGCGCGCGGTCAGTTTTGAGATTTTCTTCATGACTTACGGTGGTTGTTCTGATAAATGTCCCGACGTAATTCGCAAGGAGAACCGCTAAACATTCAACTTTTGTCTGTGAGGAAACTCAACTTTATGAAGATGACCGATCTGTTCCTGACTGAACTTGAACAAGAAGCCGCCGCGACGCGACGAGTGCTGGAGCGCGTCCCCGATGGACGTTACGACTGGAAGCCGCACGAGAAATCAATGACGCTCGGCTATCTGGCGGAACTGGTCGCGAGGATGCCGTCATGGCCCGTATTTATGATTAAAAAAGACGAGCTGGACCTGGCGACGAATGAGAAACCACAACCGCTCCGCACGAGCCGCGAATTGGTGGAAGCGCTCGACCAGGGCCTCGCCGACGCTCGTGAGGCGCTAGCGAACACCACCGATGAGCATTTGATGACTTCCTGGCGGCTTCTCTTTGGGGGGAAAGTGGTGTCGGAGCAACCGCGGTACCAAGCGTTGCGCTTTGGCGTGTTCAATCACCTGGCGCATCACCGCGGTCAGTTGACGGTTTATCTGCGTCTCAACGACGCGCCAGTGCCGGCGATCTACGGCCCGTCGGCGGACGACGGAAGTTTCGATTAGGCGCCTACTATGGAGATTTCACGGTGGATATAACGCTAAGCCTGCGCGCGCTCAACCGGGCCACGCTGGAGCGGCAGATGCTCCTGCGTCGTTGGAAAATGCCGATGCCCGACGCCATCGAGCGACTGGTCGGGCTGCAGGCGCAGACGACCCATTCGTGGTATCACGGCCTCTGGACGCGGCTGGAAGATTTCCGGCCGGAGCGCCTGGCCGAGATGCTCATTAAGCGTCAGGTAGTACGCATCGCCCTGATGCGTTCAACCATTCACCTGGTTACCGCCCGCGACTGCCTTTGGCTGCGCCCTCTGACGCAGTCCGTCATCGAACGCAGCGCAAAAGGCTCCTTCGGCAGGCATTGGATCGAATTGGACATCGAAGCTCTTGTAGCCGCCGGTCGCGCGCTGGTCGAAGAAAAGCCCCGCACTTTCAGCGAACTCGGCAAGCTGCTCGCCGAGCGCTGGCCCGATCGCCCTCCCGCCGCCCTGGCTCAGGCCATACGCGCCCGGGCGCCACTTGTACAAGTGCCGCCACGCGGCGTTTGGGCGATGAGCGGGCCTGCCGCTCACACCACGGCCGAGGTTTGGCTTGGCCGCCCGCTAGCGACCAATCCCTCGCTGGAGGAGATGATCCTGCGGTACCTGGGAGCATTCGGCCCCGCCACCGTGAAGGACATACAGACGTGGTCGGGATTGACCCGGCTCAGCGAGATTGCTGACCGACTCAGGCCACGACTTGCCACTTTCCACGACGAGCATGGGCGCGAGCTATTCGACCTGCCGGACGCGCCGCGGCCCGACCCCGACATCCCCGCGCCGCCGCGCTTCCTATACGATTACGACAACCTGCTGCTCTCGCACGCCGACCGGTCCCGCTTCATCACCAAGGAATACCACAAACAGGGCTTCACCATGGATGGCCCTATGCCAAGCATCGCGCTAGTCGATGGCTTCACTCAGGCGACCTGGAAAATCATCCGAAGCCGCAATACAGCCACACTCACAATCAAGCCCTTCACACGACTGTCCAAGAAAGATACCGCCGCGTTGACCGAAGAGGGGGCCCGATTGCTCGCCTTCGCCGCAGCGGACGCCGACGCCCACGACATCCAATTCACATCTCGCGGATGATCGGAAATTGTCCGCCTGTGCGGATTTGGTTATGCTGTGTTTCGCTGTCAGAGAAAGGAGCCTTAATGTCGCTATGCGACTCCCTGGAACGGTGAAAAGCGCGGTTCGCAGTCCCGCCTAAAGGCGGGACTGCGAACTTATTTTCTGAGGAGCCTTCATGTCGCGTTGCGACGCCCTGAAACGATGAAGCGAGAAAGTGCAATGAGATTCAGAGTGTGCGGCAAAATGGGACAGGACGAACGGTGGAGTGAGGTCGTTAGTTACCTGAGCTTCAACTCGTTGAGGAGCCTGTCCCGAGTCGCACAGACGTGCCCGAAACTGTCTCACCGGCAAGCGCCGGAAGAACGCTGAGGAGAATGCCTCAATCGTGCCGACTCCCACCGGTTCGTCCGGAAAGGGATGGCAAGATGATCCGCAAAGTGATGGAAGTAATTCACCAAAGTGTCGGGGGCCTGGACGTCCACAAGAAAACGGTGATGGCTTGTCGTCGCCGTTTGATGGGGGATGGACAGGTTGAATCGGAGGTGCGGGAGTTCGGAACGAGCACGTTGCAGATGTGTGCGTTGTCAAAGTGGCTCTCAGAGTGGGGCTGCACGCACGTTGCGATGGAGTCTACCGGAGTCTTATGGATTCCGGTCTGGAATGTGCTGGAGGCCAACTTCAAGTTGTTGCTGACCAATGCGCGGCAATTGAAGAAGGTTTCCGGGCGCAAGCGTGATGTGGGTGACGCGGAGTGGATTGCGCAATTGATGCAATGTGGATTGCTCAAACCGAGCTTTGTGCCGAGCCGCGAGGTGAGACATTGGCGGACGTTGACTCGCCAGCGGATGAAGCTGATTGACCAGCGGACGGGAGTGGTCAATCGGCTTCACAAGGTGTTGCAGCAAGGGAATATCAAATTGTCATCGGTGGCGACAGATGTGATGGGAGTCAGTGGACGGGCGATGATCCTGGCGATGATCGAAGGAGAGAGCGATCCGGAGAGGTTGGCCTGCCTGGCAAAGGGCCGATTGAAGTCGAAGCGCGAAGAATTGGTCGAGAGTCTGGAAGGGCGTCTGAGCCAGGATGACCGGTGGGTGATGAAAGAGTTGTGGGAACAGATGGAATATCTGGAGGAAGAGATCGCCCGATATGACGAGCAAATCAAAGAGAAGATGTCCCCCTACGAAGAGTCACTCAAGCGATTGATGACGATCGATCTGATCGAGCGCCGCAGCGCCGAGAATATTCTGGCCGAGATCGGGCCGGATATGTCGTATTTTCCGAGCGACGATAACTTGGTGAGTTGGGCCGGGCTGTGCCCTGGGAGTGAGGAATCGGCGAAAAAGAATCGGAGCGGGAAAACGCCGAAAGGCGATCAATGGCTGCGCCGAGCATTGGTGGAGCCAGCTTGGGGAGCGGCGCGGAGGAAAGACGGTTATCTGGGGGCGATGTATAGAGGGATTGCAGTGCGACGCGGGGAAAAACGGGCCGTCATCGCAGTAGCACGAACAATTCTGCAAACAGCCTGGCACGTACTGAGCAAAGGAGTCGAATACAAAGAGCGAGGCGGTGATTATTTTGACCGACAGAACAGCGAGCAGACAAAGAACAAACTGATCCGACGGCTGGAGAGACTTGGCTACGAGGTGGAGATCAAGCCAAAGCAAGCGGCAGTCTGAGATCAACTCGCGCGCCGCCAATTGAAAAACAATTGAAACAACCGCCATTTGGCGGTCTTAGGTAAAGTTTGCCCCCGCCGCCTCCGGCGGCGGGGGGCTTCTGAGGAGATAAATTCATGCAAAGATCGAGGCGCAAAATCTATGACGCCATTGTTATCGGCTCCGGCGCTACGGGAGGCTGGGCGG
>Ga0081455_10007797_pt1 | contig 11213 bp, 8 predicted proteins | sample TabmetS3T2R1_FD_70207 | JGI IMG/M metagenome (GOLD analysis project Ga0081455, IMG submission 70207) | Tabebuia heterophylla rhizosphere microbial communities from the University of Puerto Rico - S3T2R1 | ecosystem: Host-associated > Plants > Roots > Rhizosphere ... | reverse complement strand
CGGCCGTATCGCGTGCGCCCGCTCGACGGCGCCGAGGTCGAGGAGCCGCTGCCGGGGTTCACGATGCAGCGGCTCCTGCGCCGGGCCGACGCCTCCGATCACATGTCGCTGTACATCGGATCGGTCGCTCCGGGCGCGGGCGGGCCGAACACGCACGTCCACGCCTTCGACCAGTTCTACTTCGTGCTCGACGGGACGATGAGCGTCGAGGTCGGGCTCGAGCGCTACACGGCCGACCCGTTCACGCTCGTCGTCCTGCCCGCGGGCGTCCCGCACCGGCAGTTCAACGAGGGCGTCGCGACCGAGCGCCACATCACCCTGCTCGCGCCCGAGCCGGCCGACCGCGAGACGCCTTGGGACGTCGGCGTCACCCTCGCCACGACGGGCGAGGTGCACTCCTGAGCGTCAGCTGACGGCGGGGTCGACGACGAGGTTGCCGGCCTCGTCGGCCAGCTCGCTGATCTCGAGGTCGAAGTCCAGGCCCGCGCGCTCCCAGCTCGTGCGCATGTCGTTGACGTGCTTGCGCACCATGATCGCCGCCGCATCGGGATCGCGCGCCTGGATCTCCTCGAGGATGCGGTGGTGGAAGTCGAGCGCGCGGCGGCTGTGCTCGGGGGAGACCACGAAGCGGCGCAGGACCGGCATGAGCAGATCGCTGATCGGGCTGCGCGCGATGACCAGCGCCGGGTTGGCGCTCATCTCGGCGATCGTGAGGTGGAACTCCTGATCGAGGCGGTTCCACTCGGCGAAGTCGTCGGCGCTTGCCTCCTGCTCCTGGAGGTTCAGGGTGAGCTGGGAGATGCCGGCGGAGTCCGCCCGCACCGTGGCGAGCCGCGTGAGCTCGGGCTCGAGCACCAGCAGCGCCTCGTGCAGGTGGTGGAAGGTCACGTTGCGGCGCCGCAGCGCGCGATGCAGCTCGCGGTAGGCGCGCTCGTGGCCGGGCCGGCGGACCACCATGATCTTCGGGCTCGTCCGCTCGATGAGGCCGCTCTCCTCGAGCGTGCGCAGCGCCTCGCGCACGGTCGAGCGGCTCACCTGCGCCTCCTTGGCCAGCGCGGACTCCGACGGGAGCCGGTCGCCCTCGGCGAGCTCGCCCGAGACGATGCGCTGGCGGATCATCGACGCGAGCTCCTCGTACGCGCGCGCGACGCGTACCGGCCTCACGATGAAGGGAGGCTCAGGGCTCACGGGCCAATAGTAACTCAGACAGTCTGATCATGGACGGATTGAGCCACATATCCGTCAGATGGTCAGACCGATGTGCCATCGTGCGCCGCGGCGACGCGCTTTGGCACGACCATCCGCCACGCGTCGACGACGAACTCGCGCATCTCCTGCTGGTCGAGCTTGGCCAGACGCACCTCGACCCAGTGGTAGCGCATGTCGCCGGCGCCGGGCATGAGGAACTTGTCCGGGTCGGAGCCGACCAGGACCTCGCGCCACTCCTTCGGGAACGCGAAGCCCATGATCGCCTCGTCGCGGGAGAAGGCGAGGTAGACGATCCGCCCGACCCGGAACTTCACCCGGTCGCGCACGAGCGCCTCGGTCGTCCGCGGCAGGCTCAGGGCGAGCGCCCGGACGTCGTCGATCGTGACCACGTCACTTACCCAGCGGCAGCGCCGCCGCCACCACGGTGCCGCGGCCGGGCGGGCTGACGATCGAGAGCGTGCCGCCCGAGGCCTCGGCGCGGTCGCGCAGGCCGATGAGGCCCGTGCCGCCGGCAGCGTCGGCGCCGCCGCGGCCGTCGTCGGAGACCTCGCAGCGCAGCACCGCGCCGTCGCGCCGGACCGTCACCCGCGCCTCGCTCGCCTCCGCGTGCTTGGCGACGTTCGTCAGCGCCTCGGACACGATGTAGTACGCCGTCGCCTCGATGTCGTCGGGCACGCGCTCGTCGGTGATCTCGACCGTCACCGGCACGGGCATCCGGGCCGTGAGCGCGTCGAGGGCGTGACGCAGACCGCGGTCGCCGAGGATCGCCGGATGGATCCCGCGGGCGAGCTCGCGCAGCTCCGCGAGGCCCTCGTCGAGTTCGCGCGAGGCGTCCTCGAGCAACTCGGTGGCGAGGCCGGTGTCCGTCTCCAGCCGGGCCCGCGCGAGGCGCACCTTGAGCACCGCCGAGACGAAGCGCTGCTGGGCGCCGTCGTGCAGGTTGCGCTCCAGCCGCCGGCGCTGCTCGTCGCCCGCCCGGACAAGACGGGCGCGCGACGCGATCAGGTCGGCGCGGGCCTGCGCGCCGGCGAGCGCGAGCGAGACCAGCTCGCCGAACGCGCCCAAGCGGGTCTCGGTGTCGGGAGGCAGCGGGTCCTCGCTGGCGATCGCTACGGCGCCCCACAGCGTGCCGGCGACGAGGATCGGCGCGGCCGCCGTCGATCGGTACCCGGTGCGCAGGACCGCCTCGGCGACGCCTCCGGTGCGGCCGCCCCAGTCGTCGACGCGCGCCGCGTCGCCGGTGAGCCGGACCTGGCTGGCGGAGGACGCGTCGTCGGCGGGGAGCTTGTCGCCGACCGGGAAGAGGTCGGCGTTGTCGCGGTTGTGGCGGCCGACGACGAGGGCGGCGCCGTCGCTCTCGTAGCGCAGGACGGCGGAGGCGTTGACGCCGAGGATGCGGGCGCACTCCTCGGAGACCGCGGCGAAGACGCGCTCCGGGCTCACCTCGGACGCGACGAGCATCGCGACGCGCCGCAGCGCCTTCTGCTCGGCGGCCAGGCGGCCGATCTCGGCGAGCTTCGCCTCGGGGTCGCCCTCGAGCGCGCGCTCGTCGTCGTCGCGCTGCGGCTCGCGGTCGGTGAGGTCGATGCCTGTCGTGACGACCGACACCGGGCTCCCATCAGGGCCGGGCATCGGCTTGTTCGACCAGGCGATGAGCCGCTGGCCGCCGTTCTTCGTGAGCCAGTGGCCGACCTGCGGGCTGGACATGCCGGTCTTCCACACGTAGCCGAGGAACTCGCCGAACGCTTCGCGCTCCTCCGGCGGGATCACGCATTCACGCGCGTCGCGGCCGACGACCTCCGCGCGGGCGAAGCCCGTGGCGCGCTCGCACGCCTCGTTGAACAGCAGGATCGTTCCCTCGCGGTCCAGCACGCAGACAAGCGCCTGCGTCGCTTCCGTGAGGATGCGGGCGAAGGATTCGCCGACGGTGAAGTGTGCGGTCTGCGGCGCCTCGTCCATGCCTTCGCCTGTGCTGAGCGTAACGCCGGGCGTGGTGTCGCCGCCTTGTGAAGGCCGCGTTTAGACTCCCGCGGTGGCCCGCACCGCTGCCGCAGCCGTCAGCGCACAGGAGACGGGCGCTGCGGCGCTTCCGGAGCTTTCGCGCCTACGGCGCGTCGGTCGCCGCGTCCTCGTCATCGGCGCGCCCGTCGTCTATGTCAGCGCGCTGACGCTCACGATCGCCGCGTGGGGGCTGCCGCTGGCGCGCGACCAGCTCTTCTTCTGGCTCGGCCTCGGGATGGCCGCGTTCAGCGTCGCCGCGTGGCGCAGCTGGGGGAGGATGGTGCTCGAGTGGCTGCCGTTCTTCGGGCTGCTCGTGGCCTACGACTTCCTGCGCGGCGCGGTCGCGGTGACGCCCGAGCAGGCCCACATCACAGCGCAGCTGGACATCGACAAGTTCCTCGGCGGCGGCGTGGTGCCGACGGTCTGGCTGCAGCAGCACCTGTGGAACCCGGCCCATCCGCACTGGTACGACTACGGCGTCTGGGCCGTGTACATGACCCACTTCTTCGCGGTGTGGATCGTCGCCGCGGTGCTGTGGCGCGTGGCGCGACACCGGTTCCGGCGCTACGCGGTGCTCACGATCCTGCTCACGCTGGGCGCCTTCGTCACCTACTGGGCCTATCCCGCGCAGCCGCCGTGGATCACCGGCCAGGGGCTGCGGATGCAGAGCGTGGACCGTGTCGTGCCGGAGGTATGGGGGCACCTCGGCGTCGGGACCGTCCAGTCGGTGTACGAGAACGGCAGCCTCGTGAACACCGTCGCGGCGATGCCGTCGCTGCACGCCGCGTACCCGTTCATGCTGCTGCTGTTCTTCTGGCCGGCGGGCCTCTTGGTCCGCGTCGTGCTCGCGCTGTACACGCTCGCGATGGGGTTCACGCTCGTGTACGGCGGCGAGCACTTCATCACCGACATCCTCGCCGGATGGCTGATGGCGGGCGCGGTCTATGCGCTTGTGTGGGGCGGGGCGGCGCTGCTCAAGCGTGCGCGGCGCGCCAACCGCCCGGCGCGTACGACGTTCGAACCGCTGACACGTACGGAACCGGGCTGACCGTCGCGCGGATCTCGGTCTGGACGTGGCGCTCGACGGTCGGCTTGGCGGTGCCGCCGTTCTCCTCGCCCCAGACGAGGACGACCTCGGTGCCCTCCTCGGCGTGCGCCTCGTCGATGACCGCGAGCGACAGCGCCTTGCCCTCACCGGCGCTGTAGCCGATCCAGGTCGAGACGCCGATGACCTCGTCGTTGACGGTCACCTTGTCGTACGGATGCATCGAGTAGACGGAGTTCGGCCACTCCATGTACTTGGCGCGGCCCTCGGGCTGCAGCTGCGCGGCGAACGTGCGCGCCACGTCGTCGTCGTCGAGCACCAGCGTGACCTTCGTGCGGTGCTCGCCCTCGGCGATCCGCTCGAGCGCCTCGCGCCCGACGAAGTCGTGGTCGAACTTGACGAGGTGCCCGTAGCCGATGTCCCAGGGCGTGAAGTAGTAGTCCTCGATGTTGTCCGAGGCGAAGCTCCCGCCGACGGAGGCGCGGGCCTCGTAGCCCTCGGTCGGCAGCCACTCGCGGTAGGCCTTGAGGCTGTCACCGGTGTAGACCGCGGGCAGCGGCGAGGGGATCCAGCCCGACTCGAGCGCGTTGGAGCCGTACGCCCGGCCGCCGACCAGCGTGAGCCCGAGCCCCTCGCCGGCGTTGACGAGCGCCTCGTGCACGGCGTCGTGGTCCTCCCACGGGCCGAAGAGCTCCCAGCCCGGCTGCCCGGCCATGCCGTGGCGTAGGGCCATGACGTCCTTGCCCGCGATGTTCTCCATCCGCATGTTGAAGAACTTCAGCTCCTCGGGTTCATGGCCGAGCGCGTTCTCGAGAACCTGCATCGCGTTCGGGCCCTGGATCTGGAAGCGGTAGTGCCGGCGGCGCCCATCGGTGCGCAGCGCGGTGCGCTGGTCGAACGTGACATCGACGTTGTAGTCGCCGGTCTCGGCGTGGAACGTGACCCAGTTGAGCGCGGGCGCGCGGCCGACGAGGTTGATCTTGTCGTCGGCGAGCCCGAAGAGGATCACGTCGCCGATGACGTAGCCGTCGGGCGAGCAGGGGACGAACTGCTTGGCCTTGCCGGGGGCGAAGGTCGAGAAGCTGTTGGTGGCCAGGTGGGAGAGCAGCTTCTGCGCGTCGGGCCCCTCCACCATGAGCTCGGCCATGTGGTAGCTCTGGTTGTAGAGCACGCACGTCTGCTGCCACGCGATCTGCTCGTCGCGCCAGTTGGAGTACTCGGGCGGTACTCCGGGATAGACGTTCGGCCCCGCCTGCGCGTTGCGCAGGAGTTCGACGGTGTTTCCAGCCGCGCTGAGCAGCTGCTCCAGGTTCTGATGACCCACGATCGCCTCCTCTTGTCTCAGGGTTCCGAATCCTAGTCTTCGCCGGTTGCGCCTGACGCGCGCTTGCATGCCTGACGTGGCAGGGAGAGGATCGCGCGATGAGCCGGGCGCGTGCGCGCCTTGTCGTCCTTGCGGCACTGCTGTGCGGCGCGGGCGTGGTTGCGCTGGTGCTCACCAGCGACCTCGACGATGCCGACCCCGTGTGGGCGATCGCCGGCCCGCTCGTGGGCTGGAGCTTCGCGGGCTCGCCGCTGCTCTATTCCGTGTCGGTGCTGGCCGGCGGCCTCTGGGGCGGGGTCTTCCTGCATCTCGTCATGAGCTTCCCGTCAGGGCGCCTGACGACGCGCATCGATCGGGCATTCGTCGCCGCGGGCTATGTGATCTTCACGGTCGGCTCGGTCCCCGGCGATGCTCGTCGCGGGCCCGAATGTCCAGCGCGTGGACGGGCAGGTGATCGTCGACATCGCCGACGACGGCATCGGCGGCGCCGATCCCGCCAAGGGCTCGGGCCTACAGGGTCTCAGCGACCGCGTCGCAGCGCTCGACGGGACGCTCGCCGTCGATAGCCCGGCCGGTGCGGGAACGCGCCTGCACGTCGAGATCCAGGCGTAGCGTTGCCCGCAGGCGCGATCAGGCGACGCCCGCGGCGATGAGCTGCTGCCAGATCTCGTCCTGGCCGACGATCTCGACGCCGAGCTTCTGCGCCTTCGCCGTCTTGCTCGCGCCGACGTCCGCCCCGCAGATCAGCAGGTCGGTGTTCGACGACACCGACGACGCGGTCGTGGCGCCGGCGCGCTCGCACAGCCGCTGGAAGACCGGCCGCGCGACCTTCTCGCCCGAGCGCGGGTCGGCGATCGTGCCGGTCACGACGACGGTCTTCCCGGCCAGCGGCGCGTCGGCGGCAACCTGCGGCGGCAGGTCCTCGTCGCGGACGTCGAGATCGACGCCGAGCTCGCGCAGCCGCGCGATCTCCTCGCGCGCGCCGTCGCGGTTGAGGTGGGCGCGGAGGCTGGCCGCGACCTTCGGCCCGATGTCCTCGACGCGCTGCAGGGCCTCCTCCTCGGCGTCGGCGACCTCCTCGAGGGTGCGGTAGCCGGCGCGGCACAGCCGCGCCGCCGTCGCCTCGGAGGCGAGCGGGATGGCCAGCCCGATGAGCGCGCGCCGCAGGCCGACCGAGCGGCTGCTCGCGATCGACTCGATCATGCGGTCCGCCGAGATGTCGGCGATGCCCTCGAAGCCGAGCAGGGCCTCCCGGCTCAGCGCGTAGAAGTCCGAGGGGCGCTCCAGCAGCGCCGCCTCGTTGAGCCGCTCGATCCACACCGGACCGATCGCCTCGATGTCCGCGGCGGCGCGCGAGCCCCAGTGGATGAGGCGCCGCACGGTCTGCGCCGGGCACGCCACGTTGGTGCAGAACAGCTCGCGGCTGTTGCCCTGTTCGGTCAGCGGCTGCCCGCACGACGGGCACTCGGACGGCGGGACGATCTCGCGCTCGGCGCCCGTGCGCTTCGACGCATCGAGCACGCCCGCCACGAACGGGATGACGTCGCCGGCGCGGCGCACCAGCACGGTGTCGCCGATGCGCACGTCGCGGGCGCGGATGACCTCCTGGTTGGCGAGCGTCGCGCGCGTGACTGTCGTCCCGCCGACGAACACCGGCTCGAGCACCGCGGTCGGCGCGACCTTGCCGATCTTGCCGACGTCCCAGACGACGTCGGCGAGGACGGTCGTCTTCTCCTCGGCGGCGAACTTGTAGGCCAGTGCTCCGCGCGGGCTGTTGGCGCGCGTTCCCGCCGCGGCATAGGCGTCGCGGTCGGCGAGGCGGAGCACGGCGCCGTCGAGGTCGTAGTCGAGGTCGTTGCGGCCCGTCTCGATCGCCGCGATGACCTCCTGCGCGGCCTCGGCGTCGTCGCAGTGGCGCATGTCGGCCGCGTCGAAGCCGAGCGTACGCAGCGCGTCCTCGACGTCGGCTCTGGCGCCGTCGTCGGTGTCGAGGTCGAAGGCGAAGAAGCGCAGGCGGCGCTCGGCGACGACCGCCGGGTCCTTGGCGCGCAACGTCCCGGCCGCCGCGCCGCGCGGGTTGATGAGCGGCCTATCGGGGTGCGCGGCGTTGAAGGCCACGAACGTCGAGCGCAGCATCACGAGCTCGCCGCGGACCTCGACCCGCCCCTGCGTGGCGATCGCGTCGGGGATGCCGTCTCCCAGCGCCCGCACGAGGAAGGTCACGTCCTCGCCGATGGTGCCGTCCCCGCGCGTGATCGTGCGGCGCAGGCGGCCGCGCTCGTAGACGACGGCGAGCGACACGCCGTCGAGCTTTGGCATCACGACGACCGGCTGTCCCGGGAAGCGCCCGAAGAACGCGGCGACCTGCTCGGGCGCGTTGGCCTTCTCCAGCGACAGCATCGGCCGGCTGTGGCGCACCGGCGTGTGCAGCGCGGACGTCGCGCCGACCGACTCCAGGGGGTTGGGGTCGGGCGCGAGATCGGGGTGCGCCGCGACGAGCGCGCGCAGCTCGTCCTCGAGCGCGTCGTAGTCGGCGTCGGCGACGAGCGGATCGCCCTGGTAGTAGGCGTCGCGCAGCTCGACGACCTGTGCCGCGAGCTCCTTGATGCGCCGTGCCGGGTCTGTGCTCATCGGTCGAAGGATGACGGGGAACACCGGAGGGCATGGCGCAGCAGGAGGACCTCCCGCGCGGCGTGGCTCCCGAGCGCATGGCCGCGCGGACGCAGGCGGCCATCTCATTCCTCGCCGGGGTGGGCGTCGCCGTGGTGGTCCTCCTCATCGCGCCGCCGGAGTTCGCCGCGCTGGCCGGCTGGGACACGGCAGCGATCGTCTACATGGTGTGGGTGTGGACGACGATCTGGCCGTGCGATGCCGAGCGCACGGCGCAGCTCGCCAACGACGCGGACCCGACGCGGGCGACAGCGGACCTCATGCTGCTGGGCGCCTCGATAGCGAGCCTCGTGGCCGTGGGCTACGTCCTTGCCGCTGCGGCCGACAGCAGCGGCGCGGGCCAGCTGGTCCGGGTCGCGATCGGCCTCGCATCCGTGGTGCTGTCATGGGCCATGGTCCACACCGTGTTCACGCTGAACTACGCGCGCCTCTATTACAGGGGCCCGGACGGCGGGGTGGACTTCAACCAGCGCGAGCCGCCGCGTTACAGCGACTTCGCCTACCTCGCGTTCACGATCGGCATGACGTTCCAAGTCTCCGACACGACGCTGCAGGACGTGGCCTTCCGCCGCCTCGCGCTGCGCCACGCGCTCCTGGCGTTCCTGTTCGGCACGGGGATCCTCGCGACGAGCATCAACCTCGTGGCCAGCCTCAGTAGCCAGTAGGCCGCGTCGCTGGGCGGGAGGCGAGCAGGTCCGCGAACTGCGCTCGGGTGCTCGCCGCGGCGATCGTGTGCGCCTTCGCCTCGTAGAGCTTCAACGCCCGGCGGGCCGCGTCTGCCGCCGCCTCCGTGTGCCCGGCGGCCGCGAGCACCTCCGCCCGCGCGCGATGCGCCTGCGAGCGAGTGACGATCATGCCGGTCCGGTCCGCGGCGGCAACCGCGGCGTCGGCGTCCTCGAGGCCGGATTCGGGCGCGCCCGTCCTCGCTGCGACGAGGGCGCGCGCGATCTGGCGCCGGATGACCCATTCCGCGTCGCAGGAGATCGGCCGGGCGTCCGTCTCGGCGATCGTCGCGGCCGCGTCGGCGAGCCGGCCCTGTTCGAGGAGCACGTGCGTGAGGTCCATGTCGATCATCGACAGATACCAGCGGTCCTCCGGGTCCACGACGAGCGTCCGGGCGTCGAGCAGGACGCGCTCGGCCGCGCCCGGATCGCCGACGAGGAGGCCGACGAAGGACGCGAGGAACGCCATGTAGACGCTGATCGCGCTGAGCTGCATCTCCGCCAGGCCCGCGAGCGTGTCGGCCATCGCGCCCCCGGGGTCGTCGGAGCGGCCGGTCATCGCCACAAGCGCTGCACGGCATCCCATCGCCGTGAGCTCGACCGCGCGCAGGTCGCTGCCGTCCACGCCGAGCGCGTCGAAGCGGGCGATCGCTTCTGGCACGGGGGTTGGGCCTTGGACCAGGCACCACGTCATGAACAGCAGCGCCGTCGCGATGTCGACGCCGCTGTGTGCACGGCGCGCGTGGTCGAGCATGCGCTTGCTGTGCGAGTAGGTCGCGACGGCGTCGCCGAGCAGCCAGGTGAGATCCGCCAGGAGGTAGTCGACGCGCACCTGCCCGAGCGCGTCGCCGCGTGCGCGCAGGACCCGCGACGAGCGGTCCACGACCGCCATGGCGGCGCGGACGTCGAAGCGATCCGGGTAGCGGTAGAGGCGCACGCGCTCGCGTTCGATCGCGGCGCGCGCCTCGGCGCCGGGGAGCGCGAGCGCGATGCTCGCGGCCACGCCCTGACCGGCGAACTCCTCGGCCCGCGCCGAGTCGCCCGCCTCGATGAGCGCCGCCGCAAGGCCCGGCAGCAGCTCGGCGCCCTCCTCGCGATTGACGCCCAGCACCGCCACGGCGCGCTCCAGGAAGCCGATCTCGCCGGGAAGGTCGCCGCGCGTACGCGCGACGCGCGCGGCCGCGGCGAGCCGTCCACCGGCCGCAGACGCGAGCGCCGTGGGCATGGCGCCGGCGATGACGCGCTCGTAGCGCCAGGCGGCCTCGAGGTGCAGGCCGATGCGGGCGTCCGCCTCCGGCAGCTCGGTACCGAGCCGCGCCAACGACGCGGCGTGGCGCTCGTGCAGCCTCGCCCGCGCGGTCTTCGCGAGCGACGCGTATGCGGCCTCGCGCACCAGGCCGTGGCGGAAGCGCAGCGATCCGCCGTCGCTGCGCACGAGGAGGTCGCGCATGACGAGGCGCTCGCACGCGCGCTCGAGCTCGACGCGCGACATGCTCTCGGCGAGCGCGCTCACCTCCCGGGCCTCGAACGCGTCGCCCACCACGGCGCCGAGCGCGAGCACGGACCGCTCGGCAGCTTCGAGCCGGTCCAGGCGCGAGGCGAGCAGCGCGTGCAGCGCGGGCGGAAGGGCTTCGGCCGGCGCGTCGCGCTCCTCGAGGTAGGCGACGAGCTGCTCGAGGAACAGCGGATTGCCGCCTGCGGCCGCGGCGATCCGCTCCCGCTGGGCCGGCGCCAGATGGCCTTCGCCGATCTCCTCGACGAGCGTCGCCGCCGCCGTGTGCGAGAGCGGGCCGAGCTCGAGCAGCTCGTCGACGCGCTCCGTCCAGCCGTGATGACGCTCGTCGAGCGCGTCGCGGCGCCCGACCCAGATGATGAGGGCGGGCACGCCGCTCAGTCGCGCGGCGACGTCGCCGAGCATGTCGAGCAGCGCGGGCTCGGCGAGGTGCGCATCGTCGATCGCGAGGACGAGCGGCCGGCTCCGCGCGAGCCCCTCGATGACGCGCAGGAACGCCCAGCCGGTGTCTTCGCCGACGCCACCGTCCTGCAGTCCGACGGCAACCGCCACCTGGTGCACCGCCGACGGCGGCACGCCGAGCGCTGCGCCGAGCTCGTCGATCGAGCGGTCGCCCCTCGCCTCCTCGACGACCGCGCGCAGCGGCGCGTAGGTCATGCCGCGTCCGTACGCCGGGCAGCGCCCGACCAGCACCGCGGCGCGCCGGTCGACGACGGCGTCGAGCTCGGC
>Ga0081455_10007796_pt1 | contig 11215 bp, 6 predicted proteins | sample TabmetS3T2R1_FD_70207 | JGI IMG/M metagenome (GOLD analysis project Ga0081455, IMG submission 70207) | Tabebuia heterophylla rhizosphere microbial communities from the University of Puerto Rico - S3T2R1 | ecosystem: Host-associated > Plants > Roots > Rhizosphere ... | reverse complement strand
CTACTTCCCGGTCCCGCCCATGGACCACTTCCAGGACCTGCGGTCGGAGATGATCCTCGTGCTCGAGAGGCTCGGCGTCGAGATCGAGATCCACCACCACGAGGTCGGCACCGCCGGCCAGGCAGAGATCGACATGCGCTTCGACAGCCTGCTGCGCATGGCCGACAAGCTCATGCTCTACAAGTACGTGGTGAAGAACGTGGCGCGGCAGGCCGGGAAGACCGCCACGTTCATGCCCAAGCCCGTGTTCCAGGACAACGGCTCGGGCATGCACACCCACCAGTCGCTGTGGAAGGGCGGCGAGCCGCTGTTCTACAGCGAGGCCGGGTACGCCGGGCTCAGCGACATGGGCCGCTGGTACATCGGCGGCCTGCTCACGCACGCCCCGGCGATCCTCGCCTTCTCCAACCCCACGACCAACAGCTACAAGCGGCTGGTGCCGGGCTACGAGGCGCCGGTCAACCTGGTCTACAGCCAGCGCAACCGGTCGGCCGCCGTCCGGATCCCGCTGTACAGCCAGAGCCCCAAAGCGAAGCGGCTCGAGTTCCGCTGCCCGGATCCGTCGTGCAATCCCTACCTGGCGTTCTCGGCGATGCTCATGGCGGGCCTCGACGGCATCCAGAACCGCATCGAGCCGCCCGACCCGGTGGACAAGGACCTCTACGACCTGCCGCCCGAGGAGCTGTCGAAGGTGCCACAGGTGCCGGGGTCGCTCGAGGCGGTGCTGTCCGCCCTCGAGGAGGACCAGGCGTTCCTCAAGGCGGGCGGCGTGTTCACCGACGACCTGATCGAGACGTGGGTGACGTACAAGCGCGAGAACGAGGTCGACGCACTGCGGCTGCGCCCGCATCCCTGGGAGTTCGCCCTGTACTACGACTTGTAGAGGGTCATTCCTACTTGAGGTACGATACTTGCGATGGTCGTATCGAAGGTGTCGCTGAGCATCGAGGAGGACGTCCTGGCCGAGGCTCGTGAGCGGGCCGGGCGCCGGGAGCTCTCGTCGTATGTGACCGACGCGCTGCGCCGCCAGCTCCAGCACGATCGCCTCGGCGAGCTGCTGGCCGAGATGGAGGCCGCCTCGGGACCGGTGCCCGACGAGATGCTCGAGGAGGCACGACGGCTGTGGCGCGCACCCGCCGCGCGCCAGCGGCGCCGCAGCGCCTGATCCTCGACAGCGGCGCGGTTATCGCCCTGTCACGCAACGACCAGCGGGCGCGGGCGGTGCTGACCGCTGCACGGGAGGCGGGCGTCGAGGTCACCGTACCGTCGGTTGTGGTGGCCGAAATCGTGCGCGGCTCAGCCGCGGACGCGCCGGTCAACCGGGTCCTCGAGGCGGTCGGTGAGGTGGACGTGGCCGACGAGGCGACCGGCCGGATCGCCGGCGGGCTGCTCGGCGCGGCCAGCTCCGCGGCGACCGTTGATGCCGTGGTGGTCGCCACCGCCGTCCAGGTAGCCGGCGGAGTGATCCTGACCGGCGACCCCACCGACCTCGGCCCGTTGGCCGACGGCCACCCTGAGGTGGTCATTCAGGTCGTGCATCGGCTGACCGGCGCAGCCGCCACGCGAAGACGTCAATAGGCGGCGGCGCGGGCGGCTCCTGCCGTTGAGGCGGCCTCGGGCACGCCGTCGACGTAGGTGACCCGATTGGTGCGGACGGCGGCAACGGTGTCGCCGGGCACGACGAGGCCCACCAGGTTGAGCGGGTCGGTGGCGTTGACGGTGACCCGTTCGCCGCTCGTCGGCAGCTTGCGCACGTGGGCGAGCTGCTCGGCGGCCGAGGGCAACGCGTACTGCTCGCCGGAGAACCCGCTCACGAAGCGCCCGCCCCGGATCAGGCCACGATCCTCCAGCCTCCGCAGCGCCCACTGCAGGTCGCGCCAGGGCATCCGCAGCGAGTCGCGGAGTGCCAGGTCTCGGAACACCACGCCCCACCGGTTGAGGAGTTGCTCGGCGACCGTCTCGGCCAGCTCCTCACGGTCGAGCCGATCCAGGCCGGCCGGCTCCGACGGGCCCTCGCCCGTGTCCACCCCCGGCACCAGCGACCAGCGCCCCGCCGACGCAGCCGTCGCCCGCTCGAACCGGCCCAGCCGCGAGAACCGCTGCGGGCGGGGGCGGTACCCCGCGCCGGCCCCGGGGCGCGGCCGACCCGGCTGCGGCCGACCCGACGGTTGGCGGCCGGCCACCCGGGCGCGGATGGCACCGAAGCCGTCGGACATGATGAGCCCTCGGGCCACCCCGTCCCACAGCCCCCGCTCGATGTCCTCGGGCATGCGGCGCGTGGCGGCCGCCAGGTCGCCGGCGAAGCACGCACCCCGCTCCCGGAGCACCTCGATGATCTCGGCGGTCGCGCCCGCCGTCGGCTCGAGGGGCTGGGCGCCGGAGCGCGCGGCGGACAGCAGCCAGCCGAGGTCGTCGCGCAACACCACGGCGATGGGCGTGGCCTTGGACGGTGCCGTGGCCGGCGCATCCGGATCGTCGCGGCTTCGTGGTGTCAGCCGGAGCCACGCCACCTCGCCGTCGTGGCAGAGGTGATCGAGCCAGGCCGACTCGTAGTGCCGCATGCGCCGCGCCAGCAGCTCGGGCTCCCAGGCGACCGCGGCGCTCTCGAACCCCTGGAGCTGTTCGAGGACTGCGACCAGTCCCGCCTCGCCCGCCACCTGCGTATCCGGGGCGACGTGCTGCCAACGGAGCAGGAACCGCATGAAGTCGCGCGCCGTGGCCGGCTGGACGGACTGCCGCCGAGACCGCCGGGAATACGAGTGCATGCGAGCCAGCAGGCGCCGGGCCACCCACTCCGTGTCGGCCGCATCGGGCGTGTAGCGGCCCTGGAGGGCGAACCCGTCTCGCTCCAGCGCCGCCAGTCCCTGCGCCACCCAGACCGGCCGCAGGGAAGTCGTCTCCGCCAGCCCGTCGACCGTGGTGATGCCGGCGATCTCGAGATGGCCCCGGACGGTCTGGGCAACGGCGACGTCGTCGCCCCGGAGCGCGCCCTCGGCGTCGCCGCGGGCTTCGGCCGTGCACCACAGCTCGAAACCGTCGCCGGTGATCGTGTGCCCGCGGCCCCGGGCCGCGAGCTCGGACCACAACGGCCGCCAGTCGTCTCGCGCCCGGACCGCGACCAGGGACGAGACCAGGTCGTGGAGGTCGTCGGCGGTGGTGGGCGCCGGCACGATCTCGGCGTGCACCTGCTCGATCGCCTCGGGATCGAGCGCCCCGATCGACCCCAGGTCGACCGCCAGTCCGCGCCGCAGGTGGACAGCATTGGTGCGCCGGTTCTGGAACTCCTCGTCGTCGAGGAACGCATAGGGCCGGGCCGTGATGATCTCGTGGGCCAGCACCGATGGCTCGGTGGTGTCGACGCAGTGGATCTGCACCTCGCCCGACTCGACGCGTTCGAGCACGGCCTGCAGCCCCTCGACGTCGAGGGCTTCGTGCAACGTGTCGTCGATCGTCTGGCGCACGAGGACGTGGTCGGGGATCTCGATCGGGCCCGTGGCGTTGTCCTGGCAGGCGGCCGCCCCCGGGAAGACGGCGGCCATGAGGTCGTCGGACTCCATGCGCTGGATGGGCGGCGGGTTGCGCTTGCCGTTGCGGAACCGCAGGACCATCAGCGACCGGTTGAGGTTCCAGCGCCAGCGCGACTGGAACATCGGGGAGTCGAGGATGGCGTGCTCCAGGGTGTCGCGCAGCGTGCGGCTCGGCACGTAGCGGGGCACCTCGTCGAGGGGGAAGCTGTGGTGGGGCCCGAGCGACAGCACGATGGCGTCGTCGGTGGCGGCGGCCTGGAGCTCGAAGTTGAAGGTGCGGCAGAACTTCTTGCGCAGCGCCAGCCCCAGCGCCCGGTTGATGCGCCCGCCGTAGGGCGAGTGGACCACCAGCTGCATGCCCCCGGTGTCGTCGAAGAAGCGCTCGAACACCAGGCACTCCTGGCTCGGCATGGCGCCGAGCACGGCACGGCCCACGGCCAGGTAGTCGACGATCATCGTCGCGGCGTCGGGACCGACCCCCGCGACGTCGGCCAGCCACTGCCGGGCCCCGTCGGGATCGCCGGTGGTGAGGTACCCGTCGACGCGGCGGCGCAGCTCGGAGACCTCGTGCGACAGCTCGACGGTGCGGGCGGGAGCCTCACCGAGCCAGAACGGGATGGTGGGCGGCGTGTCGCCGGCGTCGCGCACCCGGACGACCCCGGGCTCGACCCGGCGGATCTGCCAGGAGTGGGTGCCGAGCAGGAAGATGTCGCCGGCCATCGACTCGACCGCCCAGTCCTCGTTGACCGTGCCGATGAACGTGTCGTCGGGCTCGGCCACCACCCGGTAGTCGCCGGTCTCGGGGATGGCACCGCCCGACGTGGCGGCGGCCAGCCGAGCGTTGCGCCGGCCACGGAGCTCGCCGTTGACCGTGTCGTGGTAGAGGTAGGTGCCGCGCCGCCCGCGGCCGGTCTCGATGCCCCCGGCCACCAGGTCGACCACCTCGTCGAACTGCGGACGTGTCAGCTCGGTGTACGGGGCCGCCCGGCGCACCAGTTCGTACAGGTCGTCGGAACGCCACTCCTGCGCCGCCACCTCGGCCACGATCTGCTGAGCCGCGATGTCGAGTGGCAGGCGCGCCGGGCGGATGGCATCAAGGCGGCCGGCGCGCACCGCCGCCATCAGGGCACTGCACTCGACCAGCTCGTCGCGGGTCAGCGGGAACAGCCGGCCCTTGGGGGTGCCGCCCCGGCTGTGGTTGGAACGGCCGACCCGCTGCAAGAACGTGGCGATGCTGCGCGGCGAGCCGATCTGGCAGACCAGCTCGACCGGCCCGATGTCGATGCCGAGCTCGAGCGATGCGGTGGCCACCAGGACCTTGAGGTCGCCGGCCCGGAGCCGGCTCTCCACGCGGTAGCGCCGCTCCTTGGAGAGGCTGCCGTGGTGGGCCGCCACCACGTCGTCGCCCATGCGCTCGCCGAGCTGGTGCGCAAGCCGCTCGGCGAGCCGGCGGGTGTTGACGAACACCAACGTGGTGCGATGGTCGACGACCAGCGTCGCGATCCGATCGAGGACGTCGCCCATCTGCTCGGCCGAGGCCACCGCCTCGAGCTCGCCCTCGGGCAGCTCCAGTGCCAGGTCGAGGTCGCGGAGGTGCCCGATGTCGACCACCGCGGGCAGCGCCCGGTCGCCCACCAGCAGGCGACCGACCGTCTCGATCGGACGCTGGGTCGCCGACAACCCGATGCGCATCGGCCGCCGGTCGCAGAGCGCCTCGAGGCGCTCGAGCGTGAGCGCAAGGTGGGCGCCCCGCTTGTCGCGGGCGACGGCGTGGATCTCGTCGACGATCACCGTCTCGACCGTGCGAAGCGCCTCGCGACCCCGAGCGCTCGTGACCAGGAGGTAGAGGGACTCCGGCGTGGTGACGACGAAGCTGGGTGGCCGGCGCACCATGAGGCTGCGCTGCGAGCTGGTGGTGTCGCCCGTGCGTACGGCCACCCGGATGTCGGGCGCGTCGAGGCCCAGCTCGGCGGCGACGGCCGCGATCTCGTCGAGCGGGCGATCGAGGTTCTCGGCGATGTCGACCGCCAGTGCCTTGAGCGGCGACACGTAGACGACCTTGGCGATGTCGCTGACCGACTCCCCGGCCTCGTGGGCCCGGTACAGCGCGTTGATGGCCACCAGGAAGCCGGCGAGCGTCTTGCCCGAGCCCGTGGGGGCGGCGATCAGGGTGTCGACCCCGGACGCGATGAGTGGCCAACCCTCCGCTTGGGGCTCGGAGGGACCCTCGGGGAAGCGGCGCCCGAACCACGTGCGGACGGCGGGATGGAAGTCGGCGAGCCCGCGCGGGGCCGCCCCCGCCTCGGGGGGGTCGGACGGCTCGGCCGCCGTCACCGTGCCGGTCATCTCCAGTACCACGCCTCCGATTCTGGCGCGGGCCTACGACAGTTAACGACGGCGCTTGTAGATCCCCTGGTCAGGGGCGTCAGGCCAGGGTGCGATCCTCGACCACGTCGAGGTTGTAGAAGCTCGGCGGGCCGTCGCTGAGCGCCATCATCCTCTGGGCGAACTCCTGGGTGACGGGCAGGTTGGAGTTCTCCATCGCCGACTCGTACGAGTCGAAGAACACGACCTGGAGGTAGCGCCCCGAGTCTTCACGGTCGGAACCGGTGATCACGCGGCGTGCCGTCGTGTCAGGGCCGGCGGCGGTTGCCCATTCGTCCTCGAGCTTCTGCATCTCGTCGAACTTCGACGTGCGGAAGTCGATGATCTGTACGAAGGCCATGTCCTTGCCTCCTTCGTGGGGGATGGCAGGAGGCTACGCCCGCGCTGGCACCAGAGGTTGGCGGGCGGCCGACCGACTGGTCGCACCGGCCGACTGATCACGCCTAGCGCAGCGCCGCCCGCAGCGCCTCGGCGGCCTCGTCGATGGCCGCCTTGCCTTCTGGGACCAGGTCGCCCATCGAGAAGAACCCGTGGATCACGGAGTCGTAGCGGCTGACCTTGGCGTCGACGCCCGCAGCCGCGAGCTTGGCGGCGTACGCCTCCCCCTCGTCGCGCAGGGGGTCGTACTCGGCGGTGATCACCAGCGCCGGCGCCACGCGCCGCACGGCTTCGTCGGTGGCGAGCAGTGGCGACATGCGAGGATCGGTCCAGTCCTCCCCGGCGCAGTAGTGGCTACGAAACCACGCCATGTCCGCCTTGGTGAGGAAGTAGCCCTCGGCGTTCTCGTCGATCGACGAATGGGAGAAGTGCATGTCGGTCGCCGGGTACACGAGCAACTGGAACCGCAACTCGGGCCCGTCGTCGCAGAGCAGCTGGGCCACCACGGCCGCCAGGTTTCCCCCCGCCGAATCCCCGCCGACAGCCATGCGGGTGGGATCGATCTCCAGCTCGGCCGCCGTCGACGGCTTGGCCACCCAGCGCACGGCCGCCATGCAGTCGTCGATCGCCGCCGGGAACGGATGCTCAGGCGCCAGCCGATAGTCGACAGACACGATCGTCACGCCGCTGGCGGCCGCAAGGGCGCGGACGGTGCCGTCATGGGTGTCGAGGTCGCCGATGACCCAGCCGCCGCCGTGGAAGTACACGAGCACCGGCCGCGGCCCTGGTTCGGCCGTGGGCACATACACCCGCACCGGCACATCACAGGCGAGCCCACGGCACGACCACTCGGTCACCGACGCCATCTCGGCGCGGCTGCCCAGCGCGCTGAACTGGCCGTAGGCCTCCCGCACCTCCTGGGGCGTCTGCTCCTCGATCGGGGGGCTGCCCAGTGCAGCCAGCGCATCGAGGACCGTCCTCACCTCCGGCGTGACAGCCATCTCCCTCACTCCCCCTCTGTCGCTCGACGGGCAACGACCGCCAAGATCTTCTCACGCCCTGCCGTAGAACAGGCGCTCGACCACCCGGCGGGCCCGGCGCGTCACCCGCCGATACTCGTCGCGCAGCCGAGCGGCGTTGGTGTCGAGCGATCGCGCCAGGTGCAACAGGTCGTCCGGCCGCTGGGGCAGCGCGTCGACCGCCGACGGCGCGGAGCCGACGAGCCACCAGCGATCGCGGGTCCGCTCACAGAACCGATAGGCCGCCCGGAGGACCTCGGCATCCTCGCCGCTCACCACACCGGCCGAGGCCAACTGGTCGAGCGCGCCCATGGTCGACGGGGCCCGGGTCCCGGTCCGCATCTGCAGCAGCTGGACCGTGAACTCGACGTCCGACAGCGATCCCCTCCCCAGCTTCAGGTGGAACTCCGGGTCCTCTCCGGGGGGAATGCGTTCCCGCTCGATCCGTGCCTTCATGCGCCGCACCTCGCGCTCGTCCTCGGCCGTGAACGGGTGCCCCCAGACGGCCTCGTCCAGCAGCTCGAGGAAGCGCGCGCCGAGGTCCGGGTCGCCGGCAACCGGCCGGGCCCGGGCCATGGCCTGTCGCTCCCACGTGAGCGCCCAGCGGTCGTAGTAGGCGGCGTAGCCGTCGGTTGTGCGGGACAGCGCACCCTGGCGACCCTCGGGTCGGAGGTCGGAGTCGACGACGTAGATCCGCCGCGCGGGCGTGGGGCCGGCGAGGAACCGACGCAGGCCGGCGGCCACCCGCAGCCCCTCCTCGTGGTCGGCCGGTGTCGAGCCCTCGTGGACGAAGAGGACGTCGAGGTCGCTGGCGTAGGACAGCTCGCCGCCGGCGAACCGGCCAAGGGCCACCACGGCGAACGGCACCTTGGGTTCCAGCGACGCCAGGCCGGCGGCCACGGAGGCCTCCGCCAGCGCCCCCAGGTCGGCCCCGACCGTCACCACGTCGGCGGCTCCGAAGACGTCCCGAGCCGCCACGCCGAGCAGGTGACGCTCCCGCCAGCGTCGCAGGGCCTGTTGACGGTCGTCGACGTCGGTGCGCCAGTCCAGCGCCCGCTCGGCGGAGTCCACGAGGGCCCCCTGATCGAGCGTCTGCAAGCGGTCGACGTCGGCCAGCCGCACGATCAGGTCGGGGTTGGCGGCCAGGATGTCGCCCAGCAGGCCGCTCGTCCCCAGGACCTGGCACAGCCGGCGTGCGACCTCGGGGCTGTCGCGAAAGGCGTTGGCCAGCTCCATCGTGCGCTGCTCGCCCGAGGCGAGCTTGCGCAGCCCGAGGAGTCCCAGGTCGGGGTCGGGCGACGTCGACAGCCAGTCGAGCACCAGCGGCAGCAGCTGCTGCATCATGCGCGACGAGCGGGTCAGGCCTCGGGTCAGCTCCCGCACCGCGGCGCGGGTGCGGTCGGCGTCGGCGAAGCCGAAGCTCGCCAGGGCGGTGGCGGCCGCGTCCGGCGACATTCGTCCGGCACCGGCGAGGGCGTCGAGCAGCGGCCGGAAGTAGAGCCGTTCGTGGATCCGTCGCACGATGTTGCGCTGGCGGGCAAGGTCACGGTCGAACGCATCCGTGGCGTCCGATTTCGGCGTGCCCCGGTAGCCGAGGACGCGCGCGACGCGGCGCCGGTGGTCGCGATCCGTGGGCAGGGTGTGGGTCTGCTGGTCGTCCTCGATCTGCAGGGCGTGCTCGACTTGGCGCAGGAAGCGGTAGGCGTCGACCAGGCCGTCGGCGTCGTCCCGGGCGACGTATCCGCCCGCCCGCAGCTCCGCGAGCGCAGTCAGCGTGGTGGGCGAGCGCAGGTCGGGGTCGGTGCGGCCGTGCACGAGCTGCAGCACCTGCACGGCGAACTCGATGTCGCGGATGCCACCCGGGGCTCGCTTGACCTCTCGCTCGGCCAGGCCGCGGCGGAGCACCTCGGCCTCGGCCCGCTCCTTGAGCACCCGGAGGGAGCGCAGGTCGTCGGCGTCAAACCGGCGACCCCAGAGGGCGTCGGACGCGGCCGACGCCCAGCGACGCCCGATCTCGGGGTCCCCCGCGACCGGCACCGCCTTCAGCAATGCCTGGAACTCCCAGGGCTGGGCCCACCGGTCCCAGTACGTGGCGTAGCTCTCGATGGAGCGGGTCAGCGCCCCATCGCGTCCCTCGGGACGGAGGTTGGCGTCCACCCGGAAGCAGCGCCGGGCTACGTCGAGCACACCGCGGGCGTGGTGGGCATCGCCCTCGACGAACAGCACGTCGACGTCGCTCGCGTAGTTGAGCTCACACCCGCCGAGCTTGCCCATGCCGATCACGGCGATGTCACCGCCGTCGACCCCGGCGATGCGCACGGCGGCCCCGAGCACGGCAGTGGCCAACTCGGCAAGCGCAGCGGTCGTGGTCTCCAGGTCGTCGACGCCCAGCAGGTCCCGGGCCATTATCCGGAGCTGCTCGAGGCGCTTCCAGCGCGCCAGCCCCTCGACGTCGACGTCGCTGCCGTCGGGAACGGGGGTGGCGAGGTCGGCCAGGACGGCCATGGCGGCAGGATCCGCGTGGATCAGCCGGGCGGCGCTGCGGCTGGCCGCCACCGTGGTCACGAACGCGCGAGCGAGCCCCGGATCCGACTCCAGGCGCTCGCCCACGGAACCGTCCAGGCGAACGAGCGCAGCACGAACAGCCAGCGGGTCGGCACTCCGTTCGGTCAGCTCGGCTAGCTCGGCCGCGTCGACGCGATCCACACCCCCGAGTCTGCACCCGGCCCCGTACCCTTGACGTCGTGACACGGCTGCGCGTGGCGCTGTGCCAGATCAACACCACAGTCGGCGATCTCGACGGCAACGTCGAGCGGATCCTCGCCGCCCTCGCCGACGCCGAGGCGCAGGGTTGCGACCTGGCGGTCCTACCCGAGCTGGCCATCACTGGCTATCCGCCCGAGGACCTGCTGCTCAAGCCCGGCTTCGTCGCCGACAACCGGGAGGCGCTCGACCGGGTGGCGGCGGCCAGCGGCAGCTGCGCGGCGGTTCTCGGCTTCGTGGAGGCCGACCGTGACCTCTACAACGCGGCCGCCGTGTGCGCGTACGGCGAAATGCGTGCCGTGTATCGAAAGCGGCTGCTGCCCAACTACGCGGTGTTCGACGAGCAGCGCTACTTCGCCCCTGGTCGGGGCCGGTCGCCGCTGGTGGAGGTCGGAGGCGTCCGGGTGGGCGTGTCGATTTGCGAGGACGCTTTCAGCCCCATCGGTCCCATCGCCACCCTGGCCGCCGGCGGGGCCGAGCTCGTCGTGAACATCAACGCCTCGCCGTACTACGCGAACCGGCTGCCCGAGCGCGAGCGGATGCTGGCCACACGGGCGTGCGACGCGTCTTGCACGCTGGTCTACGTGAACCAGGTGGGCGGCCAGGACGAGCTGATCTTCGACGGGGCATCGATGGTGTTCGACGCCGACGGCGAGCTCGTGACCCGGGCGGCCCAGTTCCAGGAGGAGACGGTGGTGTGCGACCTCGATGTCGTGCCCGTGTTCCGCAAGCGCCTCCTCGACCCCCGGGGGCGGGCCAACGACGAGCTGCTGCCGGTGGTAGAGATCTCCTCGTCACCTCGGGTCACGGATCGTGGCGACACACGCCACCCGCCCGTGGCGGAGGCCCTGCCGCCGGTGCGCGAGGTCTACGAGGCCCTCGTGCTCGGCGCCCGTGACTACGTCCTCAAGAATGGCTTCACCGACGTTGCGATCGCACTGTCGGGCGGCATCGACTCGTCCCTGGTGGCGCTGGTGGCTACCGACGCGCTCGGCCCCGAGCACGTCCACGGCGTGCTGATGCCGTCGCGCTACTCGTCCGACCACTCGCTGACCGACGCCGAGAAGCTGTGCGCGGAGCTGGGGATCGAGTCACGGGTCATACCGATCGAACCCGCCCACACCGCGTTCCTGGACATGCTGG
>Ga0081455_10007795_pt1 | contig 11215 bp, 10 predicted proteins | sample TabmetS3T2R1_FD_70207 | JGI IMG/M metagenome (GOLD analysis project Ga0081455, IMG submission 70207) | Tabebuia heterophylla rhizosphere microbial communities from the University of Puerto Rico - S3T2R1 | ecosystem: Host-associated > Plants > Roots > Rhizosphere ... | reverse complement strand
AATCTCGCGCATCGACACGGCGCTAACTCTGTTCGCGCAGGGCGTCCAGCACAGCGCGGACCTGGGCGCGGGTGGCGTCGAATGCGCCGCCCGTATCAATAACGAAATCCGCCCGCGCCCGCTTTTCCGCATCCGGCATCTGGCGCGACAGTAGGTAGGCGAACTTCTCTTCGGTCATGCCGGGGCGGCTCATGACGCGCGTCTTCTGCACGTCGGCCGGCGCCGACACGACGACGATCTTGTCGACGCGCTCGGCGCCGCCGGACTCGAACAACAGGGGAATGTCGAGGACCACGGCGACAATGCCAGCTCCTCTCTGTTCCTCCAAAAATTCCGTCTGCGCTTGCCGCACCAGCGGATGGACGATGCTTTCGAGCTTCTTGATCGCCTCGGCATTGTCGACAACACGCGCGCTCAGCGCTTGGCGATCAATAGCGCCGTCCTTTCCGACACCGGGAAATGCCGCTTCCACGGGCCCAACGGCAGCGCCGCCTCTGGCGTAAAGGTCATGCACCACGTCGTCAGAATTGAACGCGGGTGCGCCCTCCTCCGCAAACATCTGCGCGACCGTCGACTTGCCCATGCCGATCGATCCGGTGAGGCCAATGACGATCATGGCGTTTCACCAAGAGCAGCGAGCAATCTTGCGCGTGCTTTCGCGGCATCTGGCTTGATGCCGAACCAGAGTTCGAACGAACGGACGCCCTGATAAATCAACATGCCGAGGCCATCGACCGTCGTCAGTCCGCGTTCGCGCGCAGCGCGAAGCAGGCCGGTTTCCAACGGCTGGTACACGATGTCGGCGACGATCGCGCCAGCGCGAATATTGGCGACCGGCCATTCGACGGCGTCATCGCCGCTCATGCTGAGCGTGGTCGCCTGGACAATGAGATCTGCCGCGCCAAATCCACGCTCAAGATCGTCCCACCGCAAGCTTCTGCCATTCGGCACCGACGCCGACGCAACTTCGGCGCGTGCGACGGTGCGGTTGGCGAAATGAATCGTGTCGACGAAGGGCGACAACGCCGCGCCGATCGCAAGCGCAGCGCCGCCCGCGCCCAAAACAAGAGCCCGGCTTGTTCGGGTGCGCCACGCAGGTGCGCTTTCGTCCAGCGAGTCCAGAAAGCCGTCGCCATCGGTGTTAAAGGCGGAAACCGATCCATCCAATTCCCAACGCCAGACGTTTGCGACATCGGCCTGCGAGCGGTCTGCTGCGCGCGCGGCTGCAGCTTTGTGCGGCACAGTGATGTTGAGCCCGTGCAGATGCAGGGCCTTCAGCGCCTTCAGCGCAGGCTCGGCGTCCGCGGTTTTGAGCGGCAGAGCCACATACACCGCATCCAGCCCGTGGTCCGCGATCCAGCCATTGTGCATCACCGGCGACAGTGAATGCGCGACCGGATCGCCAATCACGGCGAGCACCTGCGTTGCGGCCGAAATGGTCACGCTGGCGCCTCCCCCTGCTCGCGGAGGAAAGCGAGCAATGGCAATAGGGGGAGGCCTAACACTGCAAAGTAATCACCCTCTACGCGATCGAAGAGCTGCGCGCCGAGCCCTTCAAGTTGATAGGCGCCCACCGAACGCAGCACATCATCGCCGGCGCGAGCCATGTAGTCATCGAGAAACGCGTCCGAAAAACGCCGCATGGTGAGGCGCGGAACATCGGTGATGCGCCAAACGATTGCGCCATCCTTCGCCACGGCCGCGGCGGTAATCAGTTCATGAGGACAGCCGCGAAGCTGCATCAAGTGCTGGCGCGCCTCGGCGACGCTGCGCGGCGCCTCGTACTCGAAGGCGGCTGGCTTCACGCGACCGCCTCCCGGGCGGCGCCGACGATCCACTCGGGCCGGATCGGCAACGCCGTCACCTCGGTGCCGAGCGCGTCGGAGACGGCGCCGGCGATCGCCGCTCCGGCGGCGGTCGTGCCGCCCTCGCCGGCACCCTTGGCGCCGAGCGGGGTGCGCTGGGTCGGCGCCTCCTCGGTGACCCGCACCGCGACCGCCGGCGCCTCGCTCGCCGTCGGCAGCAGGTAGTCCATGAACGAACCGGAGACGAGCTGGCCGCCCTCGTCGTAGACGAACTCCTCGAGCAGAGCGCCGCCGACGCCCTGGGCGAGCCCGCCGCGTATCTGCCCCTCGATCAGCTTCGGGTTGACCGCGCGGCCGACGTCGTAGCAGACGGCGTAGCGCTCGATCCGCACCGCACCGGTCTCGGCGTCGATCTCGACCGCGGCGCAGTGGAGGCCGTAGGGGAAGCTCATCTGGTCGGTGCGGAACGTCGACTCCTCGCTCAGCTCGCCGCCGGCGAGCTCCGCCAGGCGCGGGTAGGAGAGCGGTTCGGCGTCGCCACCGGCAAGGGCGACGCCCTCGGGCGTCAGCACCAGCTGCTCGCGGTCGGCGCCGAGCTCGGGCGCCGCCAGCTCGAACAGGTGGTGGCGCAGGGCCCGCGCCGCTTCGGCCACTGCGGCGCCACCGAGCGAGGTGGCGCGGCTGCCGAAGGCGCCCATCCCGTCGGGGACCTCGTCGGTGTCGCCGTGGCGGACGCTGACCGACTCGTACGGCAGACCGAGCTCCTCGGCGGCGACCTGGGCGAGCACCGTCTCGACCCCCTGGCCGAGCGAGGCCGAACCGCTGTAGACAACCGGTCGCGCATCGTCGGGGATCGCGACCCGCGCGTACTCCCATTCGGCGATGCCGCTCTTCTCGACGAAGAAGGCGACGCCGATGCCGCGCCGCAGCCGCGGCTCCGTCGCCGCCTCGCGCCAGCCGCGCATCGCCTCGGCGCCGAACAGCTCGAGGCCCTGCTCGAGCAGCAGCGGATAGTCGCCGCTGTCGTAGACCACCGGGTGGCCATCGGTCTGCGAGCCGTTGTCGTAGGGCATCCGCTCCGGCCCGACCAGGTTGCGGCGCCGCAGCTCGACCGGGTCGAGGCCGATCCGCCGCGCCGCCATGTCGACGAGCCGCTCGCGCGCCAGCGTCGTCTCGTAGCGGCCGGGGGCGCGGTAGGTGCCGCCAGGGGTCTTGTTGGTGACCACCTGGCGCACCGTGCAGTGGAACGAGGGCCAGGCGTAGGGGCCGGGCAAGAGGCCGCCCGACATCCCCGGCACGACGCCGCCGTGGGTGCGGACGTAGGCGCCGGTGTTGATCGTCAGCTCGGCGTCGAGGCCGAGGAAGCGGCCGTCGGCGTCGAGCGCGATCGCCACCCGGTCGAGCTGGTCGCGCGAGTGGTTGGTGGCGCGCAGGTGCTCCTCGCGGTCCTCGGTCCAGGCGACGGCGCGGCCGAGCCGCAGCGCGCAGAAGGGGATCAGGAAGTCCTCCGGGTAGAACTCACCGCGAGCGCCGAAGCCGCCGCCGACGCTCGGCTCGACGAAGCGGATCCGCTCCTCCGGCCAGCCGAGCATCGCGGCGAGGATGCGGCGGTTGACGTGGACGATCTTGGCGGCGCCATGGACGACCAGCCCGTCGCCGTCGCCGGGGGTGGCGAGCAGGCCGCGGGGCTCCATCGGCACCGCGGCGTGGCGCCCGCAGCGGATCGTCGCCTCGACCACCACCTCGGCGGCGGCGAAGGCGGCCTCGACCTCGCCGCGTCCGAGCTCGTAGGAAGCGACGAGGTTGGTGCCGGCTTCCGGATGCAGCAGCGGCGCCCCGTCCGCCAGCGCGTGCTCGGCGTCGAGCACCGCCGGCAGTGACTCGTAGGAGACCTCGACCAGCTCGGCGGCGTCCTCGGCCAGGTAGCGCGACTCGGCGACGACGACCGCCACCGGCTCGCCCGAGTAGCGCACGGTGTCGCTCGCCAGCGGCCGCTGCAGGAAGCGCTCCATCCCCGGCCGTTTGAACATCCGCATCGGAATCGGCGGGCCGCCGCCGGGCAGGTCGGCAGCGGTGACCACGTCGGCGACCCCGTCGAGCGCCCGGGCCGCGGTGGTGTCGATCGCGGTGATCCGGCCGTGGCCGAGCGGCGAGCGCAGGATCGCCGCGTGCAGGGCGTCGGCCCCGTGCAGGTCGTCGACGAACTGGGCCTCGCCGCGCAACAGCGGCGGGTCCTCCTTGCGCGGCAGCGAGCGGCCGACGACCGAGGCGCGCTCCTCGCTGACAGCAGTGCTGGCCGACGGCACGAACCGCTCCTTACTTCCTGTACCGGACCGTGACGCTGAGCCCGCGCGAGCGTCGCCGCAGCAGCATCCCAAGCAGCGCCGCCAGCACCGCCAGGCCGATCCCGCCGGCGGCGAGACGCGCGGCGCGAGCGCCGAAGAGGGCGGCGCCGAGGTCGAGCGCCGGTTCCTCGTCGGCCTGCTGCGGTTCGGCGGCGGCGGCGCCGGCCTCCCGCGGCGCCGGCACCGTGGCCGAGGCGGGTCTGCCGTTTGCCGCCGCATCCGGGCCCTCGAGCACGAGCTTTTCCAGCCGGCCGGAGAACTGGCCGAGCATCTTCGCGGCGACGTCCTCCATCATCCCGCGGCCGAACTGGGCGGCGCGGCCGGTTATGTCGAGGTCGGTTTCGACCTGGACCCGGGTGCCGTCGCCGCTCGACTCGAGGCTGTTGCGGATCCGCGCCGCCGCGGTGCCGGTGCCGCGGGTCTCTTTCGCCCGCGCCTCGAAGAGGGCCACGTGGGAGTCGGCGTCGACCTCGGCGAGCCGCACGGTGCCGCCGTAGGACATGCTCACCGGGCCGGCCTTGATCCGCATCTTGCCGCGGTAGGTGCCGTCCTCGCCGACCGGCTCGATCGAGGCGCCGGGGAGGCAGGAGGCGACCCGCTCGACGTCGAGCAGGGTGCTCCAGGTCTCCTCGATCGGCGCCGCGACGGTGAACTCGTTGACCAGCTTCATCGGCTCGCCTCCTGCTCTTCCTCGGTCAGCGACCGCAGGACCTCGGGCCGGCGCCACTCGAGGACGCCGGGGATGGTCCGGTAGGGGGCGGGGACGATCAGCTCCTCCTCGGTCTCGCGCAGCCAGCGGACACGGTCGAGGTCGAGGTCCGAGCAGAGGATCCCGGGTGACTCGCTGGCGGCCAGGACGCGCTCGGGCGAGGCGATCTGCGCGATCCCGGCGGTCAGCCCGGAGGCGGTCGGCGGTGCGGCGATCGGCGCCGGCCGATAGCGGTCGGCGAACTCGGGCGGGAACAGGTTGACCGTCACCCCGGTGTACATCAGGTTCTCGATCGCCCGCGCTCGGACCAGGGTCCGCCAGTTGTCGGTGTAGCCGAGCTCGTCGATCAGGATCCCGGTCGGGAAGAGGCAGAGCTCGGCGCCCTTCAGCGCCTGCACCCGCGCCACCTCGGGGACGAAGGCCTCGCTGCAGGTGACGACCCCGACCTTGCCCCAGCCCATGTCGATCACCGGGAACTCGTCGGCCTCCTCGTAGGGGAAGTCCCAGAGGTCACCGCCTTCGTAGATGTAGGGGCCGACCGGGTGGGTGCGCCGGTAGGCACCGGCGACGCTGCCGTCGGCGGCGATCAGCACGGTGGCGATGTTGAAGCGGCCCGAGCCGGGCTCGGTCTCGATCGAGGTGCCGGCGGCGAGCGCGACGCCGTGCTCGGCGGCGGCGGCGCAGAGCGGCTCCATCACCTCGAAGCGGCCGTCGCGGCGGTAGGGACCCGGGTAGTTCTCCGGGAAGGCCAGCAGGTCGACGCCGAGCGCCGCCCCCTGGGCGATGTAGCGGCGCGCCTCGTCGAGGTTGCGGGGCTCCTCGTCGCCGTAGTAGGTGCGTGGTTGGACCAAGCCGAGGCGGATGGTCGAGCTGCTCATGAGCGTCCCTCTCTCTCATAGGGGGTTCCGAGGGCCTGCGGCATGCCCCAGTTGCGGGAGCGCTGCCGCGTCCAGACGATCGCCAGGACGACCAGGGTGAAGACGTAGGGCATCATCGAGAGGTACTGGCTGGGGATCGAGACGTTCTTCGCCTGCAGCTGGAAGTTCAGCGCTTCGATGAAGCCGAAGAGCAGCGCCCCGGGCAGGACCAGCAGCGGCCGCCAGGAGGCGAAGATGACCAGCGCGATCGCGATCCAGCCGCGACCGGCGGTCAGTTCGTTCGACCAGGAGCGGGTGTAGACGACCGAGAGGTAGGCGCCGCCGAGCCCGGCCAGCAGGCCGCCGAGCCAGACGGCGACGTAGCGCACCGCGAAGACCGGGATCCCTGCCGCGTCGGCGGCCGCCGGGGCCTCCCCCACCCCGCGCAGCGAGAGCCCCTGGCGGGTGCGGTTGATGATCAGGCCGGCGACGAGGACGGTGACGATCGCGACGTAGACGAGGATGTCCTGCTGGAAGAGGATTTCGCCCAGCCAGGGGATCTTCGAGAGCAGCGGGACGTCGATCGCCGAGAGGTGGTGCTTGAACGGTTCGTTGCCGTAGTCGGCGCCGATGTAGGAAGAGAGGCCGGTGCCGAGCACGGTCAGGGTCAGCCCCATCACGATCTGGTTGACCCGCAGGCCGATCGTCATCGCCGCGTGGACGAGGGCGAGGGCGCTGCCGGCGAGGGCGCCGGCGCACATCGCCAGGAAGATGCTGCCGGTGTGGATGCCGACGGCGAAGCCGACCACGGCGCCGACCAGCATCATCCCCTCGACGCCGAGGTTGATCACCCCGGCCCGCTCGGCGATCAGCTCACCGAGCGCGGCGAAGGCGAGCGGCGTGCCGAGCACGACGCCGGTGCTGAGCGCATCGACCCAGAAGTTCATCGTGCACCCCCGGCGACGGCGGGCTCGCTCGGCGGCGGCTGGGCGCTGCCGCGCAGCGGGCGGACCAGCCGGTAGGAGCCGAGGACCTGGCCGGCAAGGACGAAGATGATGATCGCAGCCTGGACGATCTGGGCGATCGAGCTGGGGATGCCGGTCGACTGCAGCGCCGTGCCGCCGGTCAGTAGCGCCGCGTAGAGCAGGGCGACGACCACGGTGAGCGGGATTCGGGTGCGGGCGAGGAAGGCGACGAGGATCCCGATGTAGCCGTAGTTGGCGGTGAGGCCATCCTGCAGGCGGCCGCTGGCGGTGCCGAGCTGGATCACGCCGGCGATCCCCGCCAGGGCGCCCGAGATCAGCAGGACGAAGAGGATGCGGCGCGCGATCCCGATCTTCAGGTACTGCGCTGCCCGCACGTTGCCGCCCGCGATCTGCAGCGAGAAGCCGGCCCTGGTGCGGTCGAGCAGCCACCAGATCACGGCGGCGGCAGCGAGTGCGATGAAGACGCCGATCGTGACTTTGGTGTCGCCGATGAACGGCAGCTCCGACTGTGCCGGCAACGGTTTCGAGTAGGCGAAGCCGACCACGCTCGGGTCCTTCCAGGGGCCGTTGATCAGGGCGCTCAGGAAGAGCAGCGCGATGTAGTTGAGGAACAGCGTGGTGATGATCTCGTTGAGGCCGATCAGCGCCCGCGGAATCGCCGCGACCAGGGCCCAGATTCCGGCCGCGATCGCACCGCCGAGGAACATCAGGACGAGCAACGGCAGTGCCGAGAGGCCGCTGAGGTGGAAGGCGACGAAGGTGGCGCCGATCGCGCCCATCGCCATCTGCCCCTCGGCGCCGATGTTCCAGATGTTCATCCGCAGGGCGACGCCGACGGCGAGGCCGGTGAGCAGCAGCGGCGTCGCCCGGATCAGGGTCTGTTCGAGGCCTGGGCCGGTGCCGAAGGAGGATTCCCACATCGCTTCGTAGGCCTCGGTGACGCTGTGACCGCCGATCGCCAGCACGACGGCGCCGAACAGGAGGCCGGCGACGATCGCCAGCACCGGCACCAGGATCCGCGAGGCCAGCGGCTGGTCGATGCGCCGTTCGAGTCGCCAGCCCCTCACGCTGTCGCCCCCGCGGTGCCGACGCCGGTCATCTGGCGCCCGAGCTCGGCCCGGCTGGCGGCGCCGCGGTCCATCTCGCCGACGATCCGGCCGCCGAGCATGACGACGATCCGGTCGCTGAGCTCGATCAGCTCATCGAGGTCCTCGCTCACCATCAGCACGCCGGCGCCGTTGTCGCGGGCGGCGACGATCTGCGAGCGGACGCTGGCGGCAGAGACGACGTCGAGGCCGCGGGTCGGCTGCGCCGCGACCAGCAGCTCGGGCGACTCGGAGATCTCGCGGGCGATGATCACCCGCTGCAGGCCGCCGCCGGAGAGCGCCGCGACCGGCAACTGCGGCCGATTGGTCGGTACCGCGAAACGCTCGATCAGCTGGTCGGCCCAGGCCCGCAGGCGGCCGCGCCGCAACCACACCGGAGTGCTCATCGGGGCGCGGTCGTAGCGGCGGAAGGCGAGGTTCTCGGCGATCGACATCGAGCCGACCAGGCCCGTCGCGAGGCGGTCCTCGGGGATGAAGGCGATCTGCTCGGCGCTGTCGGAGCGCTTGCCCGAGTCGAGCCGCCTGATACCTGCCACCGTCTCGGCCAGCTCGACCTGACCGTTGCCACTGACCCCGGCGACGCCGACGATTTCGCCGCGGCGGATCGTCAGGTCGACGCCGTGGAGCGCCCGCCGCCCCTCGCCGCACTTGGCGCCTTGCAGCGTCACCACCGGCTCGCCGGGCGACCCCGGCGTCACCTGCAATGGCGGCGCCGAGTCGTCGCCGACCATCAGCGCCGCCAGCTCGTGCGGCTCGGCGCCGGCGACCGGGCGGTGGGCGACCACCCGCCCGTGACGGAGGACGGTGACGACGTCAGCGGTCTCGGTCACCTCGCGCAGCCGGTGCGAGACGAAGACCACCGCCTTGCCCTCGTCGGCGAGACGGCGCAGGGCGCGGAACAGCTGCTCGCTCTGGGCCGGCGCCAGGACCGCGGTCGGCTCGTCGAGGATCAGCACCCGCGAGCCGCGGTAGAGGAGCTTGACGATCTCCAGCTGCTGGCGCTCGCCGACGCTGAGCGAGGAGACGATCGCGCCCGGGTCGAGGTCGAAGCCGAGCCCGTCGGCGATCTCGCGGATCCGCTCCGCCGCCTCGCGGCCGACCCGCTGACTCGAGCCGAGGACGACGTTCTCGATCACCGTGAAGCGGGTGATCTGGCGCAGGTCCTGGTGGACGACGCCGATCCCTGCCTTCAGTGCCTCCCGCGGTGAGGAGAAACGGTGGGCAACGCCGTCGATCAGCACCTCGCCGGAGTCGGCGCGGTACTGGCCGCAGAGGACCGAGATCAGCGTCGTCTTGCCGGCGCCGTTCTCGCCCAGCAGGGCGTGGATCTCACCCCCTCGGAGGTCGAAATCGACGCCCTCGTTGGCGAACTTGCCGTCGAAGGACTTGGTGATCCCGACGGCCGAGAGGGCGAGCGCTGAACCCAGCTCGCCCCCTCGGCCGACGGTCGTGCCCGCGAGCTCCGTGTTGGAGTCCGCGACCACTATTCCTGCAGCTTGCCTTCCACACCATCCACCAGGAAGGTGCTGTTTTCATACACTTCCGCCGGCGTCTTCCACTGTTTGCCTTTCGGCAGTTTCTCTTCGCCTTCGTTCGAACTGATCGGCCCCGTGAAGACCACGAGTTTGCCGGATTTGATTTCGCTTTCGGCCGTTTCGACTTCTTTCACCACGTTGGCCGGGACTTCGGAGTTGATCGGTCCGAGTTCGACCAGGCCCGAAGCCAGGTCGCCGTTCACCTCGTCGCCGGTGAAGGTGCCTTTTTCCGCCTGTTCGTACTTTTCCTGGGCATAGGAGTCCCAGTTGTAGACGGACCCGGTCAGGTAGGTGTTCGGGTTCTGGCTGCTGGTGTCGGCCTCCGAGCCGATCGCCCAGACGCCAGCTGCTTCGGCGCCGAGGATCGGACCGGTCGAGTCCTCGTGCTTGGCGATCACGTCGGCGCCGTTCTTGGCGAGCGTCTCGGCCGCCTGGGTCGACTGCGGCGGGTTGTACCAGTTGCTGGTGAACACCACCTTGGTCTTGATCTCCGGTTTGACCGCCTGGGCGCCGAGCTCGAAGCCGTTGAGGCCGGCGACGACCGAGGGGATCGAGAAGGCGCTGACGAAGCCGAGGGTGTCGGTTTTCGACATGTTGGCGGCGAGCATCCCGGTCAGGTAGCGGACTTCCCAGAGGTTGGCGTAAACCGTCGAGACGTTGGCGGGCCGTTCGGTTTCCTGTGACCAGGGGCCGATCGTGACGAAGTCGACGTCCGGGTTTTCTTCCGCCACCTGGGCGACGAAGGGCTGGTACCCGAAGGCGGTGGCGAAGATCAGCTCGTTGCCTTTGCGGATCAGATCCTGGAGGACACCGATCACTTCCGGGTTCTCTTCGATCGGTTCGACGACGGTCGTTTCCGCCCCGTCTTCTTCTTCCAGCATCGTTTTGGTCTCGTCCCACGACTCCGACCAGGCCGAGCCCGGCAGCGGCGAGACGTAGATGAAGCCGACCTTCATCCCCCCGCCTGCGGCGGATGCTTCTTCTTCGGAGGCGGCGGTTCCGGTGCCGCCGGTTTCCGAGCCGCCGCTTTCGGAGGCGGTTTCGGAGCCCCCGCCGGTGGTGTCGTCACTGCCGCCACAGGCGGCCAGCGTCAACCCCATCACCAGCGCGACCAGCGCCACGCACAACCCCAGCAACCCACGCTTCATCTCATTGACCTCCTCGATTCAACGGGCGGACCATCTGTCCCGCGGGACCCTTCGCATTAGTAATACATTGGACTTAGCACGTCAAGAGAGGCGTGCTGGAACCCGCCTGGCAAGCCAAATCAGGTTTCGGACTCAGGCCGGGAGGGACGCTGACGAAGGGGTCACGAGCAGCTCCGGCTGCAGCGGCAGGCTGTTGAACTCGCGACCCAGCGCTGCCGAGACGGCGTTGGCGAGGGCGCCGGGCGGCGCCAGCGTGCCGCCCTCGCCGACCCCCTTCGTCCCCCCCGGCGTGCCGGGGGCGGGATGCTCGAGATGGCCGACCTCGAAGGCCGGGATCTCGGCCGCGGTCGGCAGCAGATAGTCCATGAAGGAGCCGGTCAGCGGCTGCCCGTCATCGCCGTAGACGAAGCGCTCCAGCGCCGCACCGCCGATCCCCTGCGCGGTGGCGCCGTGGATCTGGCCCTCGACGATCAGCGGGTTGATCACCCTGCCGCAGTCCTCGACGATCACGTAGCGGAGGATCTCGAGCCCACCGGTGTCGGGGTCGACCTCGACCAGGCAGGCGTGAGTCGCATAGGGATAGGCGACGTTGGGCGGGTCGAAGTCGCCGGCGACGCTGTAGGTGTCCGGCGGGCGGTCGGCAATCAGCTCGACAACCGCGATCGCGGGGCCGCCGCCGGCAACCCGGACCTCGCCGCCGCGCAGCTCGAGCCGCTCGGGCTCG
>Ga0081455_10007794_pt1 | contig 11217 bp, 18 predicted proteins | sample TabmetS3T2R1_FD_70207 | JGI IMG/M metagenome (GOLD analysis project Ga0081455, IMG submission 70207) | Tabebuia heterophylla rhizosphere microbial communities from the University of Puerto Rico - S3T2R1 | ecosystem: Host-associated > Plants > Roots > Rhizosphere ... | reverse complement strand
GCGACACCCGCTGCGAGCTTGAGCGCCAACAGCGCGCATGCAGCCGCAACGGAGACCAGCGCGGTACGGCGCTGTGGAGTCACTGATACAGGCTAGAGCTACCTGCCGTCGAGATACCGGACGCCCCGCCACGCTGCCGGCAGTAACGCGGCCGCGCAGTAGAGCTTGAAGAGATCCCCCGGAACGAACGGGTAGAGCCCGTACTCGAGCGTCTTCTCGAGATTCGTGTTCAGCACCACCGCCAGCCACGGGAGCCCGATGAGGTAGATGACGACGTTCCCGGTCAGCATGGCGCCGACGGCCGACGAGAAGCGGCGATCCCACCCGTGCTCGGCCAGCGCACCCGTGACCGCGGCTGCCGCGACGAAGCCGACGATGTAGCCGCCGCTCGCGCTCGTGATCACGTCCCAGCCGCTCTCCTGGTGCGCATAGACGGGGGCACCGATGATGCCGATCAGGAAGTAGAGACTCAGGCTCGCGACGCCCCGGATCGCGCCCAACGACGCACCGACGAGACAGACCGCAAACGTCTGCCCCGTGATCGGGACCGGCGTGAACGGCAGTTTCACCGAGATCTGCGCGCAGAGAGCGACGAGCGCGGTCCCCGAGACCACGAGCAGCGCATCGGTGAGGAGAGAGGGCCGCGGGAAGACCGCGAGCCGGAGAGTGGCTGCCTCGGATCTCACAGGTTTCCGCGCAGCGCCTGCTCGCGTTCGATCGCCTCGAACAAGGCCTTGAAGTTGCCCTCGCCGAACGTCCGCGCCCCGTGGCGCTGGATCACCTCGAAGAAGAGGGTCGGTCGGTCCTGGGTCGGCTTCGTGAAGATCTGCAGAAGGTAACCGTCTTCGTCGCGGTCGACGAGGATCCGCAGCCGCCGCAGGTCTGCCCACGACTCCTCGATATCCCCAACCCGGTCGAAGGCATCCTCGTAGTACGCCTCAGGCGTCGTCAGGAAGAGAACGCCGCGCTCCTGCATCCCCTGCACTGTCCGCACGATGTCGTCGGTCTGCACCGCGACGTGCTGGACGCCAGGGCCGCCGTTGTACTCGAGGTACTCCGCGATCTGGCTCTTCCGGCGGCCTTCGGCGGGCTCGTTGATCGGGAACTTGATCTTGCCGTCGCCGTCCGCCATTACCTTCGACATCAGTGCCGAGTACTCGGTGTGAATCTGCTCGTCGTCGTAGTGGATGATGTTTTCGAACCCGAGCACGCGTTCGTAGAAGCCGACCCACTCGTCCATCTTCCCGAGCTCGACGTTGCCGACGCAGTGGTCGAGGAGCGTGAGCCCGACGGGATCCTCCGCGCTCGACTCGACCGCGGCGTAGCCGGGAAGATGCGGGCCGGTGTAGTCGGCGCTAGCCACGAACGAGTGGACGACGTCGCCGTACGTCGCGATCGAGGCGATCTGCGCCCGGCCGAAGTCGTCCTCCAACCACTCTGGCTCGCCCACGCCGTTGGCGCCGCGCTCGACCGCCACTCGGTACGCCTCTTCCGCGTTCGGAACCCGCAGCGCGATGTCCCGCACGCCGTCGCCGTGGCGGCATGCAAAGCGGGCGATATCGTGGTCGTCTGACAGCGCGCTCGTCAGCACTAGGCGGATGTCGCCCTGTCGGAGGACGTACGATGCCCGGTCGCGCACGCCGGTTTCCGGGCCGGCGTAGGCGTGCCGCGTGAAGCCGAATGCGCGCTCGAAGTAGTACGCGGCCTGTCTGGCGTTCCCCACCCAGAGCTCGACGTGGTTCCACCCCTCGAGCGGCATCGCATCAGGCGTGGACATCGCTTGGATCTTAATCGGGCTGCGCAGTACGATCGGGGCATGACAGGCCCGGACGCGGAGGTGTCGCGGGCTGTCGCCGCCCTCGGCGGCGACATCGACCCCGTGCTTGGAGAAGTTCGCGTTGCAGCCGGGGTCGCCGATCGCGACGGCATCGTTCGCTGGCAGAACGCGCGCGCGATCGAGCTGTTCGGCGACTACGTCGGACGGCCGCTTGCGACGATGGTCGCGCCGGAGAGCACGCACAACTGGCGCCGCCAGTTCTCGAAGAAGGTACTGGGCACCACCAGGACGACCGATTACCAGATGAACGTGCTTGCCCCCGACGGGAGCCACCAGCCCATTGAGGTGAGCTCGGTCGCGATCGAGGGCACCGACCACCGGGTCGTCGGTGTGTTCGGGGTGCTCCAGCCCGTTGAGATGCCGTTCACGCCTCCGCCGCGCACGGGCCACGGCCTGACCCCGCGGCAGCTGGAGGTGCTCAACCACCTCGCCCAGGGCCACTCGACGAACCAGATCGCGGCGGCCCTCGCCATCCAGCCGGAGACCGTGCGGAACCACGTCCGCGGCCTGCTCCGGGCGCTCGGCGTGCACTCCCGGCTGCAGGCGGTGTCCGAGGGGCGCCGGCAAGGGCTGCTTGCGAATTGACCCGGCTGGGTTATGCCGGGCCGTTCCGGCCCAGGCAGGCTGGCCGGCAATGCCGGAGGAGGATCCGACCGAGCGACGACGGCTCCGGCTCGATGTGACGGCTTGGTCGCTCGAGCAGACGAACAGGCTGATGGAGGGAACGACGGTCGAGCTCGGACGGGACGGCGCCCTGCTGCAGCTACCGGGAGTCGGTCCGACCGACGTCCACCTCGACGTCCGCCTCGCGCTTCCCGACCGGGGCCTGTTCACGCCCGCCACCGTCGTCCGCCGCGACGCGCCCGACCTGGTCGAGGTCTCCTTCGACTGGCTCGACGCGTACGAGCGCGGGCGGCTTCGCGCCTTCGTCCGGAACGCGAGGTAGGGGCACGCCCGCTGGGGCCGGCTCGCTCCGCGCCTGCCGCCAGCGCCGCTCGAGGACGATCCCGGCCAGGATCGTCGCTCCGCCGACGACCTGGAGCCAGTGCAGCCGCTCCGAGAGGATCAGGAAGGCGAAGACGGCTGCGACGAACGGCTGGACGTTCGCAAACAGGGTCGCGCGTGACGGACCGACCCGGTGGATGGCCGTGAACCAGAGCAGGTTGGTCAGGAAGAGCGGGCCGACGATCGCGAACGCGAGCCCGACCCAGACCAGCCAGCCGAGCGACGCGTAGTCCTGCGAGGCGATCTGCGGCGAGCTGGCCGCCACGAACGGAATCCACATGACGAGGAGGACGACCGCGCTGATCCGGTAGGGCGAGTAGTGGCGCATCAGCGGTGCGATCGTCACCGAGTACGCGGCCCACGACATCGCAAGCACGATCGCGAGGAGATCACCGCCGAGGTCGGAGGAGAGGTCGCCGCCGGACCCGAGTGCGACCAGGGCGACTCCGGCGCAGCCGATGCCGGTCGCGATCCAGAACTGGCCGCCGAGTCGCTCCAGCCCGACGACCGACGCCATGATCGCGGCGAAGATCGGCGTCATCCCGAGGATCAGCGCAACCGTCGTCGCCGAGCCGAGCTTGAGCGCGTACACGAACGAGAACTGGTTGACGAGCAGGAAGATCGACGCAGCCGCGATCAGCATCAGGCTGCGACGGCCGCCGACGCGCAGCGAGCGCTCGAGCGCGAACGTCGCTGCCACCGCCAGGAGCGCCGCCGCGCCGTACCGGATCGCGCCGTACGCGAGCGGCTGAAAGCCGTGCGTGAGCACGTACTTGGTGACCGTGATGTTGAAGGCCCAGATGACGATGGTCGCGCCCAACATCAGGTCGACCGAGCCCGGACGCCGCATGTCCGGAACCTAGCGGCAGATGTAGGCTTCGCCGCATGGCGACCATCGAGGAGATCGACGCGCTCGTCGCGCCAGCGACGCCCCATTTCGCGTATCAGATCCGTGCTCGGGTGCAGGAGCTAGTGCTCGATCTGTCCGAGGACAACCCGGTTCGCCGGTATGCGGAGGAGAAGATGGACCTGCTCGATCGCCTCGGCCACGCCTCGTCCAAGGCCGACGACCAGCGCCGGGAGTCGCCGGGGCGCCCCGGCTGGAAGGAGATTCCCAGCTCGGCCCCGGCGGACCACCCGCTCCCCAGGCAGAGGTGAGCCCCTCAGCCGTCCTGGTGACGGGCGGCTCCCGTGGGATCGGCCGGGAGATCGCCCGCCGTTTCGCGCAGGACGGCGCCGAGCGGATCGCGATCGGCTACCTGCGAAACGACGCTGCGGCAGAGCAGACAGCCGAGGAGTTGCGCGCCCTCGGTGCCGAGCCCGTGCTCGTCCGCGGGAACGTCGCCTCGAGCCGCGTTGCAGAGGAGGTCGCCGCCCTCGGGCCGCTCGACGCGCTCGTGCACTGCGCAGCGACCGGTGTGATCCGTTCCGCGCTCGAGACCACGGACAAGCACTTCGACTGGACGCTTGCAGCCAACGCGCGGGCGTTCCTCTCGCTCGCCCGGGCGGCAGCGCCCCAGATGCCGACCGGCTCTTCGATCGTCGGCGTCTCCAGCCTCGGGTCGAGCCGAGTGCTCGAGAACTACGTCCTCGTGGGTACGTCGAAGGCGGCGCTGGAGACGCTTGTCCGCTACCTCGCCGTGGAGCTGGCGCCGCGCGGGATTCGCGTCAACGCCGTCTCCGGCGGCGTGATCGAGACCGATGCGCTCGATCACTTTCCGAACCGGGAGCAGATGCTCTCCTGGAGCCTGCAGCGAACGCCGGCCGGACGTCTCGTCGAACCCGCCGATGTCGCCGATACAGTCGCCTTCCTCTGCTCGCCCGCGGCGGAGATGATCCGGGGGCAGACGCTCGTCGTCGACGGTGGCTTTTCACTCGTCGTGTAGGGCGGGTAGCGATGTGGCCGACCGACCAGAACCGTGAGGCCTGGGAGGCGCGCTTCGGCCGGGCCGCCCTACCGACGCCCGGCCTGCCGGACGCTGTGCGCGAGCGGCTGCCAGACGTGAGCGGCAAGCACGTCCTGCATCTCCCCTGCGGCACGGGCGAGGCGACGGCGGACCTGCTCGCGCTCGGTGCGCTGGTCAGCGGGATCGACCCCTCCGACGAGGCTTTGGCGGCCGCCAGGGAGCGCGTGCCGAACGCAGCGTTCTTCCAGGCAGAGGTGCACGAAATCCCGCTCCAGCTCAGGCGGCGCCGGTTCTCGGTCGTCTACGCGGCGGACGGCGCCCTCGCCCTCGCGCCCGACCTCGGGCTGCTCTCCGCCGCACTCGCAGCCGCTCTGCGCAAGAACGGCCACCTCGTGCTCCACGACCGGCATCCGGTCGCCGACTGCATCGACCCGGTCGGTCTGCGCTGGCGCGAGAGCTACTTCGAGGAGGGCCGGCGGCGCCTGGGTCAGATCGTCACCGCGGTCATCGGCTCCCAGCTCGACCTGGTCGAGCTCGAGGAGCTACCGCCGCCTCCCAAGGAGACGGGCGGGCGGCACGACCCGCGCATTCCCGCATCGTTCCTGCTGCACGCGACTAAGACCGCGGCGGGCTAGCCCGTACGGCGCAAGGGCAGCATCGTCTGCGCCGGTTCCTGCTCGAGGAAGTCGAGCACGATCCGGTTCATCAGCTCGGGCTTCTCCATCAGGACGGTGTGCGAGGTGCCGGGCACGACAGCGAGTTCGCCGTTGGGGATAGCTCGGTAGAGCGAGGCGGTGTGTTCGAGCGAGACCATGTCGTCGTCGCCGATGAGTACCAGCGTGGGCGCCGAGATCCGGGCAAGGTCGGCCTCGGCGACATGAGGCTCGCGTGCAGCCATCTCCATGAACTTGCCGAAGACGACGGGCCAGTGTTCGGGCCCATCCGGTGAATGCATCTCGTAGAGCCCGCGGAGCCGGGCCATCCCGGGGCCGTCCGGGGTCATCTGCGCGAACATCGCCTCGGCCTCTGGGACGACGCCCGCGGTGTCGTAGTTGGTTCCGATCACGACGAGCTTGCGAACGAGGTCGGGACGCTCGATCGCGACCAGGAGCCCGATGATTCCGCCGTCGCTCCACCCGACGAGGTGCGCTGGTCCACCGACGACCTGGTCGAGGAAGCCGATCGTGTCCGTCGCCATGACACCGTAGGTCAGCGGCCCCTCCACGTCCGCCGTGTGGCCGTGGCCCCGCCGCTCGGGTGCGAGCACCCGAAACCGCTCGGAGAACGACCGAGTCTGACCACCCCAGGTCTCGTTGGTGCACATCCCGCCGTGGAGCAGAACGAGCGGGTCGCCCTGCCCGGACTCGTCGTACCAGGTGTCGAGGCCCCCGATCTCGGCGTATTCGCCCACGCGTGCTAGCGCTCGCGCATGAACCCCTGGCGGGCCGCACTGACGAGCGCGACCGCCTCGGGGAACAGGATCCGCATCGCGTCCCGGAGGGCGAGCGCCTGCTCGTCGGCGCCGCCCGTCGCCTCGACCCGCGAGAGCGCCGCCGCCGTGAGCTCCACCGCGGTGTTCAGGGTGAGCGTCGCGAACTGCTCGCGCTGCGCCTCGGCGACCGACTCGGCCTGCTGCTCGGCGAACTCGCGCAGCCCGCGCATCAGATCCTCGGGATCGCCTCCAAAGGGGAAGTTGAAGCCGCCTTCCATGACGTCAGATTACGTGAGGTCGGCCTTGTAGCCGGCCTCCACGTCGAGCTCGAGCTCGTCGACGACCGCAGAGGCGTGCTTCATCGTCTCGACGAACGGCGAGTTGGCGCTTGCGCCGAGGGCGGACTCCAGCCGTCGGACGGCGAGACCGACGGTGTCGAGGTACTCCGGCGAGGCCAGCCGGGGCGGCGGCTCGATCGTCCGCTCGAGCGCGAGCGCGGCCGCCTCCGCCTCCTCGATCCCCTCCGGCCGCTCGGTGATCCGCAACGCAACCAGCTGCTGCCGTAGCTCCTCGAGCTTGCCGCCGCCGGCCGATTCCTCGGCGAGCTCGCACAGCGCCGCGATCGAGACTGCCGCGCGGACACGGGAACGGTCCGTCACCAGCGTTCCCGCGTCGTCGACCGCCGCCCACGTCCGCAACGGCCCGGAGTAGGCGCACAGGTACACACGCCTGCCGGGCTCGGGCTCCGTCGGAATCACGCTCTCCAGCGCCTCGTCCGGGCCGGCCAGCCCGGCGGCGGCCGCGGCGATCCGCTCGAGTTCGGCCCTCAGCTCCACCGCGACAGATACTCGCCTACGATTGGAGGCCGATGCGCCGCAACCGCCAGACCGAGGACGAGGCCCTCCTCGAGGCAAAGGCGCGGCTCGACGCGCTGGTCAAAGCCGAGACCGAGCAGAGTGTGGCAGAGCTCCAACGGACCATCGCCGTCGCCCGTGCGGAGACCAGCGCGCTCCTCACCGAGGAGCACCGGCGGCTCGCGGAGGAGCGGCGCGACGAGCTCGTCCGGGCGGAACATCGCGTCCTCACCGAGCTTTCGGGCCGCCTGATCGCGGCGCAGAAAGAGATCGAGGGGAAGCTCACCGCCTGGTCGCAGGACGTGGAGCGTGCGCGCGAAGGCCTGGCGACACAGGTCGCTCGGCTGGAGCAGCGGCAGCGGCAGCTGATGACCGACGCGGAGTCGCGCTTCGCGGCGGAGACGGAGCGGCTCGTCTCCGACACGGAGGATCACCGCACCGCCGTCACCAGGATGCGCGAGGACATCTCCCGCCAGATCAAGGACGCGATCGACGAAGCGAACAACGAGCTCGAGACCCACGCGGCCGAACGCAGGCGTGCGCTGCACGAGATCGCGGACCGCCTCCGCGCCCGCGAACGGGCACTGACGGAGCAGATCGACCGCGAGCTTTCGGAGTCGCAGGGCACGCTGGCCGAAACGTTCAACGACGTCGAGCGCCGCCTGGTCGAGCAGGTGGAGCGGTCTGTCGGCCGTGAGACCACTCGGCTCGCCGAGGAGGCGGCGGTCGACTTCAACTCGACGATCCGCACAGCGAGGGAGGAAGCAGGACGGCAGCTCGCCCGCGAGCTGGACCGCTCGATCGACAGTTTCGTCAAGCAGGCCGACCGGCTCCTGGCAGAGCGGCTCGCCGAGTTCAACGACACGGCTGCGGGCCGACTCGAGAGGCGCTACGAAGGAACGGTCACGGCCCTCGAGCGGCGCGTCGCCGTACTGGAGGCGGCCCTCCGCGAACAGTCACGGTCGTTAACAAACGATGAGCAGGTCCAACTTCGTCCGAGAGGGAACGTCTAGGAGAGAGCGAACCAAGCCGACGTGAGCGAGATCACCGAAGAAATGGCCCAGATCATCGAGACCGACCACAACGAGCGCGCCAAGGTGCAGAGCTGGCGGCTCCACGTGCTGATCGAGGCCGGCTACCCGCTGCCGCTGGCGGAGAAGCTCGCGGACAGCGACGCCGATCTGCATGCCGCGGTCGAGCTCGTCGCGACGGGCTGCGCGCACGAGACGGCTGCGCGAATCCTTCTCTAAGCGTCTGCTCGCCGCCTTCGAGACGGGCGCCAGCGTCGGCGAGATGCAGCGGCTGCACGCCTCCTCATCGTCTGAAAGAGACGATTGTGAAAGGACAAATCGGAGAATACACTGCCGGAATGGCACGGTTCACGATCGCCGGGCAGACGTTCGAGCTCGATCCACAGCGCGTCGAGACAGAGGTCGCAGGGGAGCTGCCGGATCCCGTCAAGGAGCACTACGTCGTCGTCAATGGACGCCGGTTCCCGCCCAAGCAGGTGATCGAGCGAGTCACGGGGCTCGATCGAGCGGACTTCACGACCCATCAGGCGCGGCGGGTGCTGAAGCGGCTCGGCTTCACCGCTGCGCGCGCGGGCGAGGCCGAGCCCGCCGAAACGGCAAACGGCGACGGCCCCTACGGCGGCCGGCAGGCGGCCGCCCTCGCTCCGCATGCCGGGAAGTGGGTCGCGCTCGACTCGCCCGACCACGTTCTCGTCGCCGCCTCTACCCCACAGGAGGTCCTGTCCTGGCTCGCCCGGCACGAGCGAACCGCAGGCTACGGCATGTTCCGCGTCCCGACGACCCCCGACGAGACCGAAGGGATCGCGCCCCGATGAGATACGACTTCATCGAGCTTCCCGGCGCCGAATCGACGCTCGTCCGACCCGTCCTCCCCGTGCAGATCGAGGACCTCGAGGAGGCACCGCAGCTGTGTCTCGTAGATACAGGCTCGACTGCCAATCACTTCGGAGCCTGGGTCGCCGACGCGATCGGGCTCGATCTGACCGGCGTACCGGAGTCGACCATCCGAGTCGGCGGTCTCGTCACGAGTGGGCGCAGCGCACGAGCCGACCTCACGATCTCGGGCAGGCGGTACGACGCGCCGATCACATTCTGCGAGCCGTGGCCGCTCTCGTTCAACCTGCTCGGTCAAGAGGGGTTCCTTCGCTTCTTCCGCGTGACGATCTGCGCAGCCGAGTTCTGGCTCGACGTGGAGCCCGAGGCGGCGTGAAAGTCGAGCCGATCGTCTACGGCGACCGGAAGGTCTACACCGTCGGGGCATTCAACGGTGGCATCGCCCAGTGGCTCCGGCGGCTGCCGACCGTCTGGATCGAGGGCGAGGTGACGGAGCTCCGCCGTCAGGCCGGCTGGCAGACGGTGTTCTTCACGCTCAAGGATCCCGAGAATGGCGCCTGCCTCTCGGCGGCGATGCCGCGCGGGCAGTTCGACGCGCTCCGCCTCGACCTGGCGAACGGCGAGCGCGTGCACGTGTATGGACGCCCGGAGCTCTGGACGCAGAAGGGCGAGCTGCGGCTGCGGGCGATGTCGATCGAACGCTTCGGGATCGGCGAGCACCTCGCTGCGCTCGAGCGGTTGAAGGCCAAGCTCGCGGCCGAAGGCCTCTTCGCCGAGAGCCGGAAACGGCCGCTGCCGAGGCTCCCGCGCCGCATCGGTCTCGTCACCGGCAACGATGCCGCGGCGAAGCGCGACGTGCTGACCGCGATCCAATCGCGCTTTCCGCCTGCTCGCGTGGTCGTCGCCGAGACGCTCGTCCAGGGGCAACGCGCCGCAGCAGGGATGGTCGAGGCACTGGCCGCGATCTGCGGGGAGCCGGAGGTGGATGTGGTTGTCCTCGCTCGTGGTGGCGGAGGATTCGATGATCTCCTTCCGTTCAGCGACGAGCGCCTCGTGCGCGCGGTCGCCGGCTGCCCGGTTCCGGTCGTGACCGCGGTCGGGCACGAGCAGGACACGCCACTCTGCGACCTGGCAGCCGATCGCCGCGCGTCGACTCCGACCGCCGCCGGACGGCTCGTCGTCCCCGACCTCGAGGAGATGGTCGCGGGGCTCGGGCGCGCCCGGGTCGCTCTCGCCCGCGGAGCACGCCGCACTCTCGACCGCCACTCGCAGCAGCTCAGCCGCACCCATGACCGGTTGCACCGCGCTCCCGCCCTGCTCGTGGAACGGCGCCGAGCCGCTTTGGCCCAGAAGGCAGGGCGCCTGCGCGCGCTCTCTCCGCGGGCCACCCTGGACCGCGGGTACGCCATCGTCCGCCGCGAGGGCGAGCTGCTCCGGTCGGCGACCGCTGTCGGGACGGGAGACCCGATCGCGGTTGAGCTCGCGGACGGCGCGTTTGGAGCGAGGGTCGAGTGACGTACGAGGAAGCGGAGAAGGAGTTGACGCAGATCGTCGAGCAGCTCGAGCGGGGCGATGCCGGTCTCGAGGAGGCACTGAAGCTCTGGGAGCGGGGCGAGGAGTTGTACCGCTTCTGCGCAGCCCAGCTCGAGGCGGCCGAGGGAAGAATCGAGGAGTTGTCCAAGCGGGTCGACTCGGCGCGTCCCGCGGGATAAGCTCACCCCTCGTGCCTGCCCCTCCCGAGCTTCTGCGCAAGGTCGATATCTTCGCGAGCCTGTCCGACCGCGACCTCGAGCGGTTGGCCCACTCCTTCAAGCAGAGCGACTTTCACGAGGGCGACGTGATCGCGACCGAGGGGCAGCGGGGCGTCGGCTTCTTCGTGATCGCAGAGGGCACCGTCGACTACAGTCACCACGGCGAGCGCATCGGCTCCGGCGGTCCCGGAAACTACTTCGGAGAGGTTGCCCTGATCGACGATGGGCCCCGCTCTGCGACCGTCACCGCGGTGACCGACGTCACGGCCTACGGCCTCACCTCCTGGGAGTTCCGCCCACTGGTCGAAGAGAGCGCCGGCATCGCCTGGGAGCTCCTCCAGATGATGGCGAAGCGGCTACGCGCCTCCGAGACCAGCTAGCCGCCGGCCCAGCCTCTCTCCGAGCTCCGCCAGATCGGTCCGCGCCCGGGACGGGTCGCCGCTCAGCGCCACGAGCTCGACCTCTGCAGCGCCATCTGCAGGGTCTGTCCCTAGGACACGTCCGCCGAAGACGACGCAGGGCACCCCCGCGGCGATGCACCTGCGGGCGACGGCCGAGGGTGCCTT
>Ga0081455_10007792_pt1 | contig 11218 bp, 11 predicted proteins | sample TabmetS3T2R1_FD_70207 | JGI IMG/M metagenome (GOLD analysis project Ga0081455, IMG submission 70207) | Tabebuia heterophylla rhizosphere microbial communities from the University of Puerto Rico - S3T2R1 | ecosystem: Host-associated > Plants > Roots > Rhizosphere ... | reverse complement strand
GACCGCGGCCGGGGCACCGGTGTCGACCGCCGCCGCCGGCGCCGGCGGGGAGGTCGACACGCCGCGGGCGGCGTGGTTGGGGGGGGCGCTCGGGGTCGCGTTCTCCGTGTGCTTTGCCACCGGGCTGTGGTCGCACGTGCTCCAGCACCCGCCGTCGTGGTTCACGCCGCCGCCGCGGCCGGCCGGGCTGTACCGGGTGACCCAGGGGGTGCACGTCGCCACCGGGACGGCGGCGATCCCGCTGCTGCTGGCCAAGCTCTGGGTCGTCCACCCCCGCCTCACCGTGTGGCCACCGGTGCGCTCCGCCCTGCACGCGGTCGAGCGGCTGGCGCTGCTGGCGGCGGCTGCGGCATTGCGCGCCAGCGCTCCCGCCGCTGTTGCCGAGCTGTTCGCGCGGACGCGGCTCAACGGACCGCGCGGCGTGATGCTGGGCACGAGTGACATCAACGCTGCAGAGATCGATCCGCTGCTGGCCCGCGCGTTGCCCGCGTGACGGTCCAAATAGGGCGTGTACTCAGTAATTGATCGAACGTCTGCTTTCGGGAGCAGACAGGAAAACATTTACTCGTTTGAGCCTTACAGGTTTTGACCCAAGGGCGTCATCGCCGGCGTTCCATGTTGCAGCAGCGAAAGCCCACCCGAATGGACTACTTGATTCCTACGCTCGCAAACATAGCCTTCGCTTCCGAAGTTCCGAGAAAGCGGACAAAGGTCAGGCCGCTTTCAGAGTCTGGATGCGGTGCCGCGGCATAGCTCGTGTAGTTTTGGATTTCGTCAGGCAGCGGACCGACGAGTTGCAGACCTCTACCACGATAGTTCAGAATTTGGACCACAGGCATGAACCCGATCTCCTTGCCTTTGCCGTGGATCAAAGGCTCGATCATGTCCGTGCCCGTGTAGCGCTTCGTTTTCGCCTGAATGAGTCCAGCCAGACCCAGTCGCCGCAGCAATCCCTCGACGTACAGCCCGCTTGACGCCCTATTGTAGACAACTGAATCCGCGTCGAGCACCGCGCGCTTGAGCGCGTCGGTCGTCGAGACATCAGGCCTCGGCGCGCTGTCGCGGATCACAATCCCGACGCCGACCTGGCCAAGCGACACCTGCGCGGTGCCGTCAATCTTGCCGGTTTTTGCAAGCTCGTCGAGCGTTGCAGGTGGCGCGATCACGACATCAGGCGTTTCGCCGGCGCCAACAAGTCGGCGGATTTCCGGCGTTGTGGCAAACGTGATCTTGATGTTGTTGCCGGTGCGCTTGCGGAAGACGTCAGCAGCCGCGATCAACGCTGGCTCCACTGCGGCGCCGCTAAGCACGTTGATCTCTACGGCGAGCGCAGTGATCTTTTTCATCCAGATGCTGTCCGAGTAGACTCTCCAATGGAGACCGCGACCACGTTAGCATGCCATCACACCATGTCGCTGCAGTCCGTCGCATGTCCGCCGTCCGGCGCGCCGATGCCGTACCAACCGCTCCCGAGTAGCCCGGTACGAACTCGCCCACGGTTGGGATGTCCGCAGCTTGACCGTGTTAGAGCGCGGCTATAGCGTCCTGTTAGCAGACACTGCAGGGAAAGGTCTGTCCATGGCGTCCTTCACCATCACGCCCTTGACGGATCACACCGCCGCCGAGGTCGTTGGCTTCGACTTCGCCCAGCCGGTCGACGCGGACATCCGCTCCACTCTCATCCGCGCCTTCGCCGATCATCATGTGCTGGTGATGCGCGACCAGCACTTCACCCCGGAGCAGTTCGTGGCGGCAGCCCGAATATTCGGCGAGCTTCTCCCCCAAGACAAAAAGGAGCGCCACGTCCCGGGCCATCCTGAGGTGGAATACATCTCCAACGAAGAGGTCGTGAACGGCAAGCGCATTATTCCGGGTGAGACATTCCACACCGATCACTCAAACCACCCACGGCCGCCCAAGGCCACGACGCTGTTCGCTGTCGAACTGCCCTCCAGGGGAGGCGACACGCAGTACGTCAACATGCATCACGCTTATGAAGACCTGCCTGAGGATACCAAGCAAAGAATCGACGGGCTGAAGGCGGTCCACGTCTATCACAGCAAGTACAGCCCGCGTCCGCTCGGCAAGATCACCGACGAAAGTCGGCGCAACTTGCCGCCGCCCGGAATCCATCCGCTGGTGCGCACGCATCCCGAGAATGGCCGCAAGGCGCTGTACCTCAATCCGGTGCGTATCGAATCCATCCTTGGCATGGAAGATAACGATGCGCTGGCGCTGATCGAGGACCTGATGCGCCACGCCACGCAGAAAAAATACGAATATCGACACAAGTGGCGCCATGGCGACTGGGTGCTCTGGGACAACCGCAGCCTCATGCACCAGGCCAACCCCGACTACGACATGAGCGAACGGCGCTACCTGTACCGCCTCATGCTCCAGGGCGAAGCGCCGGTTTGAGTATCGGCGCGGTGTCGCCGGCGTGGGCGTCTCGGAGTTCACTCCGCCTTCACTCCTGCGAACTTGACCACCTTTGCCCACTTCTCCGCATCGTCGGCGACGAATTTTGCGAAATCGCCAGGCGAACCCGCAATTACTGTACCGCCGAGATCGGCGAGCCGGGCCTTGAGCTTTGGATCGGCGAGGCCCGCATTGACCTCCTGGTTGAGCATGTCGACGATCTCGGCCGGAATATTGCGGGGCGCGCCGAAGCCGTACCATGCACTCGACTCGTAGCCCGGCAGGAAATCGCCGATCGCAGGCAGGTTCGGCAGCACCGGCGAGCGCGTCGCCGTCGTCACGGCGAGCGGGCGCAAAGTGCCCGCCCTGACGAGCTCGATGCACTCGGGCATCGTGTCGAACATCACCTGTATCTGGCCGCCGACGAGATCCCGCAGCGCCAGCGCACCGCCGCGATAAGGCACGTGCAGCATCTCGACGCCGGTCATCAGCTTGAACAGTTCGCCGGAGACATGGATCGAGGTTCCGTTGCCGCCCGATCCCATATTGATCTTGCCCGGATTGGCCTTGGCATAGGCGATGAATTCCGGGACGGTCGTGGCGGGAAACGAGGGATGGACCACCATCACCAGCGGCACGCGCATGATGCCGGCGATCGGTGCGATGTCGCGAAGGAACTCGAAGCCGGGCTTGTTGTAGAGGCTTGCATTGATGGCGTTGTTCACGCCGAGGAGGGCGAGGATATAGCCGTCCGGAGCTGCGTTGGCGACCGCTTCAAGGGCTAAATTGCCGGAGGCTCCAGGTCGGTTCTCGATGATGAACTGTCGGCCGAGCCGTTCCGATAGCCATTGCCCCATCAGGCGCGCCACGATGTCTTGTCCGCCGCCCGCCGCCAAACCGACGATCAGGCGCACGGGCCGGGATGGATAGGCTTGCGCCTGGGTGATGCGTGGACTTGCCGACAACGCGGCAGCACCCGCGGCCAGGCATAAGAAAAGGCGACGCGAAGAGTGCATTGCATTCCCCAAGAAATATGCTCAGGACGTAACGCTACACTGTTTGTCTGTGGGCGCGGAAGGGCACGTGTCTCCTATTGGGTCCGACTCGGAAGCTGCCTGATCATGTGCGCCGATTCATGAGCATACGGCCTAGCCCGCGATGCGTGCGAGCCGATCGAGCGCGCCCTGCAGGATGAAGGCGGCGGCGTGCTGGTCGATCACCTTGGCGCGCTGCTTGCGGCTTGCATCGGCCTCGATCAGATCGCGCTCGACCGCGACGGTTGAGAGCCGCTCGTCCCACAGCCCGATCGGCAGCTCGGTCATGCGCGCGAGGTTGCGCGCAAACGCGCGCGTCGACTGGGCGCGCGGCCCTTCGCTGCCGTCCATGTTGATGGGCAGGCCGAGCACGAAGCCTGCCGCCTTGCGCTCGGCGGCGAGCGCGAGAAGGCGCGTCGCGTCGGCCGTGAAGGTCTTGCGCGCGATGGTCTCGACCCCGGTCGCGAGACGGCGGTCGGGATCGCTCGCCGCAACCCCGATCGTCTTGGTGCCGAGGTCGAGCCCGATCAGCGCGCCGCGCGGAACGAGCAGCGGCGCAATCTCGGCGAGCGGCAGGATCGGGGCGGGCATGGGCTTGGCCTAGCAGAGCCGTGCGACGATGCAAAGCGCGTGGTTGAACTCTGCGATGCGGCGTCTATTGTGAGGCCTGACCAACAAACGGAACGCGCGTCATGCAGATCACCTGGTTCGGCCATTCCGCCTTCCGCCTCGACTTTGCCGGCAACGCGGTGCTGATCGATCCGTTCTTCACCGGTAATCCCGCCTTCGTCTCCGACAAGGCCGCCGCCAGCAAGGGCGTGTCGCAGATCGTGCTCACGCATGGCCATGGCGACCATGTCGGCGACACCCTCGACATCGCCAAACAGAACGGCGCCACCGTGACCACGAACTACGATCTCGGCATGTGGCTCGTCTCCAAGGGCCTCGAGAAGCTCAACCCCATGAATACCGGCGGCACCACCGACCTCGGCGGCTTCACGGTGACGCTGGTGCGAGCCGACCATTCCTCCGGCGATATCGTGAACGGCACGCCGATCTATCTCGGCAATCCGTGCGGGGTGATCATCAAGGCGAAGGGCGAGCCGACCGTCTACCACATGGGCGACACCGACATCTTCTCCGACATGGCGCTGATCGCCGAGATCCACCAGCCGAAGGTTGCCATGGCGCCGATCGGCGACCGCTTTACCATGAGCGCATCGACCGCCGCGCTTGCGGTCAAGCGCTTCTTCAAGCTCGACGCCGTCGTGCCCTGCCACTATGGCTCGTTCCCGATCATCGAAGCCAACGCCGACAAGTTCGTCGCCGAGATGAAGGGCCACGCCACCAAGGTGATCGTGCCCGAGAAGGGCAAGCCATTCACGGTGTAGGATCATGTCAACACAGCCCAAAGCTTTGCTGTTCGATGTCTTCGGCACGCTGGTCGATTGGCGCACTAGCATCGCGCGCGAGTCCGAGCAAGTGCTCAAGCCGCTCGGCGTCGCGGTCGACTGGCTCGCCTTCGCGGACGCCTGGCGCGGCGAATACCAAGGCGCGATGGATCAGGTGCGCGACGGGCACATCCCGTTCTGCAAGCTCGACATTCTGCACCGGCGCAATCTCGATCGCATCCTGCCGCGCTACAACATTTCAGGCATTGCCGAGAACGCGCTGCAGTATCTCAATTTGGCCTGGCATCGGCTCGATGCCTGGCCCGATGTCGCGCCCGGCATGGCGCGGCTGCGGCGCCGCCTTCTGCTGGCGCCGTGCTCGAACGGCAACATCTCGTTGATGGTCGATCTCGCGCGCCGCAACGGCATTCACTGGGATGCGATCCTCGGCTCCGAGATTGCCGGCGACTACAAGCCGAAGCCGCGCGTCTATCTCGCTTCCTGTGCTGCCTTCGATCTTGCGCCCGGCGAATGCATGATGGTTGCGGCCCACAGCAAGGATCTCCAGCATGCGGCGGCCTGCGGCTTGCAGACCGCGCATATCGCGCGGCCAAACGAGCACGGGCCCGGCAAGGGCGAGCCGGCGCCGAAGATCCCGGTTGGCTATACGGCCAGCAGTCTCGAGCACCTTGCGGAGCAGCTTGGCGTGTGAAGGGGCGTCAGTTGGCCCCTTGCATGCCGGCCTCCTTGGCCACCTTCGCCCACTTTGTGATCTCGGCTTTGTAGCGCGCGGAGAATTGCTCCGGTGTCGTGCCGATCGGATCAGAGCCCTCGCGGGCGAGCCGCTCTCCGATCTCGGGCGACTTGAGCATCCGGATGGTCTCGCCGGCGATCTTGTCGAGAATCTGTTTCGGCGTGCCGGCAGGCGCGAACATGCCCTGCCAGGAGCTGATCTCGTAGCCCGGGTAGCCAAGCTCGGCGATGGTCGGGACATCGGGCAGGTAGGAGAGGCGCTTGTCGGTGGTGACGGCGATCGCGCGTATCGCGCCTGCCTTCACGTGCTGCAGCACGGCCGGCACCTGCGCGAAATAGACCTTCACGTGACCGCCGAGGAATGCGTTCATGGCCTCGGCATTGCCCTTGAACGGGAGATGCACCATGTCGACGCCGGCCGCGGACTTGAACATCTCGGTCGCAAGATGCGGCGATGTTCCGGCGCCCGAGGTGGCATAGTCCCATTTGCCCGGATTGGCCTTCAGCAGCGCAACGAACTCCTTCAGGTTCGTCGCTGGCACGGATGGGTGCACAACCAGCATCAGCGGGATCGAGGTGAGCTCGCTCACCGGCGCAATATCCTTGACCGGATCGAAGGTGAGCTTCTGCAGTCCCGCGTTGATCGCAATGGCGATGGTGGTGACGAGCAGCGTGTGGCCATCGGGCGGCGATTTGGCAACGGCGGCGGTGCCGATCATGCTGCCGCCGCCGGCGCGATTGTTCACAACCACGGTGGCGGACCAGCTGTCGGTGAAGCGCTGCGCAATCATGCGGGCGAGAATGTCGCTGGTGCCGCCGGCAACGAATGGAACGACCAGCTCGATCTGCTTGCTCGGATAGGTCTGAGCCGCGACCGGCGTCGTGGCGGTGCTCACCAGAGCGAGTGCAGCAGCAAACGTCGACAGGTCGCGCAGCGTATCGCGCTTGATCTTGCGCATGTATCGTCGCATGTATCGTCCTCCCAAATGCCGCGCCAATCGCGTTGACGCGTGCATGCAAACTCTATAGCAGACCCGAGGTCTTTGCGCCTCCAGGAATACATCATGAAGCTTGTTTCCTACCGGCACGACGGGACGATCCGTATCGGAGCGGTGGTGGATGATCAGGTCGTCCACCTCAATGGCGTTCTGCCTGCCGCTGAAGCGATCCCCGACGATATGGTCGAGTTTCTCAAGCGCGGCGATGGCGCGATGGACGCCGCGCGGCGTGCCGTTGCGCGCTATGAGGCGGAGCGGCCGGCCTCGGCAGCGACGCCGCTCGCCTCATGCGACCTGTTGTCGCCAGTGCCGCGGCCGGGCAAGATTCTGATGGGCGGCCGCAACTATCTGCGCCATCTCGACGAGCTGCGGAAGGAAGGCGGCCCGCGCGGCGAAAAGATCATCACCCCGCCGATGCCGCACATCTTCGCCAAGTACCACAACGCGGTCACCGGTCACGGCAAGCCGATCATCTATCCCAAGATCGTCAAGCAGCTCGACCTCGAAGGCGAGCTCACCGCGGTGATCGGCAAGACGGCGTACTACTTCGAGGAGAAGGACCCGCTCGACTACGTCGCCGGCTACACCATCATGAACGACGTGTCCGCGCGCTGCCTGCAGGCGCAGGGCCTGCTCACCATCTCGAAAGGGTTCGAGACCTTCTGCCCGATCGGCCCATGGATGGTGACGCGCGACGAGATCTCCGATCCGCAGAATCTCACCGTGCGGACCTATCTCAACGACGTCGAGGTCTGCAAAGCGCACACCTCCGAGATGCTGTTCACCATCCGGCAATTCATAGCGTCGCTCTCGCGCGTCTTTCCGCTTGAGCCGGGCGACGTGCTGGCGACCGGCTCGCCGCCCGGGCCCGGAATGTATCACGATCCGCCGATCCTCGCGAAAGTCGGCGACGTAATGCGTATTGAAGTTGAAAAGATCGGCACACTTGCCAATCCGGTTGTCTCTGCGGCGCGCTAGCTATCGTGTACTGCGCATGACATTGGTGTCGTCGCACCAAAAAAATGTGAATTCGATAGCTCGGGTAAAATGCTACATCAAATTCGCGAATAGTTTGCCGCAGTGTCCGTGTCCACTGGACACATCAATCTCGTCACCGGATTTTCCAATCCGCACTACAAACAAATCGCCGCGTCATCCGATCGATGGGCGCGGCATCGTCATGACAACCGTAGTGTCGAGTATCAAATCCTGAGACAGCGGCGGCTGGGAGGCCTTGGAATCATGCGATCAACTGAGAAGAGATACATTGCAACGCGTGCCGTCACCTATGTCTGCCTGATCATTGCGGGAGTGGGCATTTCGGATCGGCTGTTCAGTGACGGTTCGTTTTTTCAATCCGCTGGTGCCCAGCAAGTCAGGCAAGGCCAGCAGGGCCAGCAAGTCAAGCAGGCGCAGCAACCGCAGCGGCCGCGGCAAGCTCCAGCTGTTCGTCCAACGGCGGCCACGCCCGCCGAATCCGCCACTCCTACCGCGTCGTGCGACCAGCAATTCCAGAAGACCGAGCTTGTTCTGCCGGGTCCAAAAGGCCCGATCAAGTTGGACAGTTGCTATCGCGGGCGAGAGCATTTCATCTGCAGTGTGAGCGCAATAATTGCGGAATCGCAAAAACTCAGGTCGGAATACGAGACGATCGTCCAGATGAATTATCCAAGCTTCAAGACCATTGATCCCGTCTGCAAGCTGTCGTCCGAGGGCGTTGCGACCGACATACAGCTGGTCAACGATTTTTTCCCACGATTTAGAGCAGTCAAATCGGCCTTCGAGCGACAGGCCAACTGCGCAGTCAGCATGGGACGTACGATCAAGGAGCTCAATCTCTCAACCATGGCCAATGGTGCCGATATCGCCAGGTCCATGATGGAAGCAATAGATGGAGATATGAGGCGCGTTCCCGACGAACGGCAAAATTCTACGGATCTTTCGGATACGATCGAGGCCGCGCGGAAAGCACTCGACGCGATCGACAAACTTCACGCAGCAATGTGCCCGGCGTCGCAAACCAAAGGCGCGACCTTGCGATAGGCCTAGAGCGGGAACGCGCAGTGCCGTTCGCTGTCGTTGATTGGGCTGGCCGCGAGACATACGCCGTCACATTGCAATGATGCCCGAGTGAGATAGTGGATTTACACAAGGGATCGCTTCTGCTCGAGCATCTTCAATGCGCCGTATGTCCCCGGTTCGCCTGCTTGCAACAATATTGCCGCCATTGGCGATCGGCTGCGCGATCGACTGCAACGCCGCTCTTGCCATCGAGACCTACTACCTTGTCGACATCAAAGCCAAGAACTCCAGAGTTATCGCCAAATGGCAGTCGACTGTGCCAGGCTCCTTCTCCACCAATACTTGGATCACATTGCTAGACGGATTGTCTCCGCCGGTCGACAGTCTGGTGATTTCCTATAAGAAATTCTATCTCGGCTGGGTCTGCTGGCCGCACGACTGCGTGGGAAACCGCATCGTGTTCCTGATTGCGCAGGACGGCTCTGAAGCCTACGGGATGCTGCGGTCCAAGGCGTTGAAGGCCGAGGATGTGTTCTTTGGCGCCCCGAGCGCCGAGAATAGGGAACGCCTTAGAGACCATCTCGATAAATGACGCCCGCGTGCTTGATTCATTTGCACTGTGATCGGCACGACAAGCCGGCATTCAGCAACAGATCTTCGCATCTGCTGCGACCTTGGCAGAGCTCAAATTCCGCTGCGCTATCGGGACGCCGTCAGTTGAGATGGTGGTTGAGAAGCCGCCGCATCCGCTCGCTTGCATTGTCCGCCGCTTCGCCGTTGTATTCCACCCAGTGACCAAGGAGCTTCCTGCCAGGCTTGAGGTGCGGGTAATAGAAACCATGGTGAGTGCCGGGATAGACGACATACTCGATCGGCGGTCCGTCGGTGCCCCAGTCGTCGACTCTGCGAGAGCAGTATTCGGACGGCGTCCAATCGTCGAGGGCACCAATGAGAACGAGCGTGGGTATCTCGGGGCGCATCAGTGGCGTTCTGCACGAAGGATAGAATGCAACCGCCGCCCGAAACCGCAAATTGCTCGGAAGCAACGGCTCGAAGGAGCGCGTCGCTGCCACTGAGAGGGTGATCCCGGCCCCTTGCGAGAAGCCGACCGCTGCCACACGTCGCGTGTCGACGAAGGGCTGTCGAGCCAGGAAGGCTAAGGCACCATAAGCGTCGGTCGTGCGCTTGCTGAAGATGCCCACAAACCGGTCAGGTGTGCAGGCATGATCGATGTCGCGCGTTGTAAAGCTGTCGACGAGTAGGGTGACATAGCCCCAGGCAACAAGGTCGTCGGCCAGCTTTTGTTTCGTGGTCTCGTGCATCCCGCCACAGCCGTGCAGCCCAATGACAGCGGGAAAGGGGCCAGTGCCGTCGGGCTTGGCAAGGAAGCCCTGTATGCGGTCGCCCGGCGTGAGCGGCTTGGAGGCGCCCTCAAACGCGATGCGCTCCAGGGATGCAGCCAAGGCATCAGCGACCAGAAAACTTGCGATACACCAAAACACGAGCGCTACGGTGGCTGGCCAAGTGACTCGCCAGGTGACAGCTGTGCGCAACGGAGCCTCCCCTGAATGGTCGCCGACAAGCATAAGCGCAATGGCCCGGAGCGTCCATATCCGCTCTTGTGAAGGCCTTCGGAGGCTAAGCGGACGTGCCACAGACATCGCGAAAGCGACGTTCATGACCCATTTGAGACATCAGGTGGTCGATTCCGATATCGAGATTATGGAACACAAACAGTCGAGGTTTGGTTAACCGGCGCTTATGTTGAGTTCCCTCATAAGCCTTCCATATTTCTCGACATCATCCCGGAACAGCCGCGAGACATCCTCCACGCTTCCGCCAACCGGCTCCTGCGCCTGCTGTTCCAAATTTTCGCGGATCACCGGCACGGCGAGCGCTTTGTTGATCTCGGCATTGAGACGAGCAATGATCGCGGTCGGCGTCCTGGTTGGCGCGAATGCGCCGACCCATTGGTCGAGCACCAGTCCCTTGAAGCCAGCTTCCTGAAACGTCGGCACGTCTCTCAGTCCCGGCGAGCGCTCTGCCGAGGACTGCGCCAGCAGTCGCAAGGTGCCAGCCTTATAATGTGGAATGAGCGGTGTGGAACCAAGCACGGCGATCTTCACATGGCCCGCTATGAGGTCGTTGATCACCTGCCCGCCGCCCCGATACGGCACCAGCGCCAATTTGATGCCTGCAAGCTTTTGGAACCACTCGCCGACGAAGTGCTGGGTAATGCCGACACCTGCCGTAGCATAGTTCATTCCCGGCTGAGCTCTGGCGCGCGCTAGGAATTCGGCGAGCGAGCCTATTCCAAGGGAATAATGAACGGCGAGCACGACAGGTTGGCGCGTGAGCTGTATGATCGGCACCAGGTCCATGAGGGGATCGAAGTTCAGCTTGAATGCGTGCTGCGCACTTGCCACTCGATCGCTCGTGACCAAGATGGTGTAGCCATCCGGCGCGCTCTTCACGACCGCTTCCATGCCCGCAGTGCCCCCGGCACCTGACCTGTTGTCCACAATGAACTGCTGGCCCAAGGCGCGGGAGAGGTGCTCGCCCACAAGGCGCGCCACGACATCTGTCGAACCGCCTGCGACGA
>Ga0081455_10007791_pt1 | contig 11218 bp, 6 predicted proteins | sample TabmetS3T2R1_FD_70207 | JGI IMG/M metagenome (GOLD analysis project Ga0081455, IMG submission 70207) | Tabebuia heterophylla rhizosphere microbial communities from the University of Puerto Rico - S3T2R1 | ecosystem: Host-associated > Plants > Roots > Rhizosphere ... | reverse complement strand
GATCTACCCGATGTTTGGATTGTGCCCCAACCTGTCTTGCTGCCTTTTGCTGCACTCCTCTTGCCCCACCGCCGGTCAACCATAGGGTGCTCGGCAGGCTGAGTCTTGAGAGGCCACAAGAGGGCCACCCCACACCCGCACGCCATCAAGGCCAGCGCGGCGGGGAGGCAGAGAAGCAGCGTATACAGAGGCTTCATACCATTGACCTCCTCCAGGCTTTGAGATGCTGTCGTCTATGGGCATTGCTGATGCCCAATGTGAGCATCGGGGGCCACAGAGTCACTGACGTACGAGCTGCACAATGACTGAGTTCAGCCATATGCGATAGCCCTCGGTGCCGCTGTGCTCTCCATGAGGACGGCGCCCATCCTGTGCTCCCTCTTTTGTGATCTGTTGATCCAGTGGCTCAAGCAGTCGGCTAGTCATGCCGGTCGTCCGTCTTTTCCGCTTTCTTCATCGACTGAGGCTTCTGGCGCATCTTCTTCACCGATGCTCTCCTGGCCAGGCACGCTCTATGCCTGACTGGTTATTCCGACGAGGGCGGTAGCCGTCCATCGCCCTTCTACTACACCCGAGTCCAGCGAGATAATGTCTCTTCCCCACCTAGTCCGGGCTCAGCCCGTCCTGGATCATGGTTATCAAGTCATAGAGGGTGGGGTGAGGCACGACGGCGTCGCTGCCCTCTGCCTGCCCGTTGCTCCTGTTGCCGCCTCGGCACGTGCCATCACGGAAGCCATGGCGTGTCCCCTCTCGTGCATGATGATGTCCAGTCCAGGGAACAGGGCCTGCGCGATGTGAGCTGGCTGTCCCCGGTGTCACCCTGAAGATTCCCTCACACGCCACCCGGGACACTGCAGCCACCTGGCATCCCGGCGGGTGGGCTGCTTGTGCTTGCAAAACCAATTTGTTAGGATGGGGCACATTTTTTTGTCGGGCTGAGCGTGTCCACTTAGGGAGCTTCGGGGAATATCCTAGTAGAGAACGTGTATGGAGATTGCGTGGCAGCGACTACCGGATCCGGAGTACCGTTGGGAGGTCGTCAGTGGCCTCATGCAGGAATATGCCGAGGCCATCCTGCAGTACTGTACGACCCGACTAGGGGAGGGCATGGGCGAAGAGGTCATGCAGGAGGTCTTCGTGGCGGCCTGGCAGCAGTTACCGCGGTACCGGCCCGAGGCACCGCTGGAGACGTGGTTATTTGCCATTGCCAGGAACAAATGTCAGCAAGCGTATCGGAATCGCGCCCGGCGTCAGGCCATTGCTCGGCTGTGCGTCGAGGAGATCCGGACGCGCAGCCATAGCCAGAGTCCCCCCTCTCCCGACGCGGTGATAACCCAGGCATCGCAGGCGGCCCGCCTGGCTACCTGCTTGAGCCAACTGCGCGAGATCGATCGTATTATATTGACGCTGTGGTACTGGAGGGAGCTGCCCATCAGCGACATTGCGGACATCATGGGCAAGTCCGTGGCTGCGGTCCGGAAACAGCTCCTTCGAGCCCAGCAGCGATTGAAGGATTTGATAGATGCGCCCTCGTAAATTATCCCGCACTCTGCCCGAGCCGCCGAAAGACCCTGCGATCCAGGGTTGGTTCCAGGCCCATGGGCCGCCCCCAGTGGGGCACGTCTCCCCCGCGCTGCGCGCTCAGGTGCGCGCGCGCATCGCCCAGCAGCAGGCACAGTGGAGCCTTGGGGCGTGGCTACCCCGCCTGGTGCTGGCGGGAGTCCTCGGGCTGTCGCTAGCCCTCAATCTCTGGTGGGGGCGCCAGGCGTTAGGGCCACAGGCCCCAAGGGCGCGGTCCGGAGGCGCTCCGGGGCAGGAGACCTCCGAGGCGGCGCAGCGTTTGCTGACCTATCGGTTTCAGCGCGGCATCGAGCATACTCAAGGGTTAGGGACGTTCGTGGAGGCCCACGCTGCCTGGCGGGAACCGCCTGCCATTGAGACGTTTACGCCGTACGCCGCCCGTACGATGTTTGTGCGGATGGGTATTCTCTATGCGGAAGCCTGCGCCACCCTCGCTAGCGGTGACGTGGAGGGCACCCTTCAGCGGCTGGACCTGCTGGCGCGGACCTTGGCCAGTGTACAGGCCCCCCCCGCCCTCCCACGCTATCTCCACCAGCTGCGCACCGCGCTCCAGAACCAGCAGGCGCCCGAGCAAGACATCGCCCTCGCCCTCTTTGAACCCTTGTACGACGACGCGTACGCCGGGGTTGACACCAGGGAGCAACGCCTCCTGTTTCGCGCCGGTGCCTGGCTGGAAAATATGTCTCTGGCGGCGGCAGCTGGGGACCCGACAGCCCTGCGGCGTGGTGGCGTGGCAGGGGAGGAGGTCCGGAGCGTCTTTGCCGCTCTGGGCGTACCGCAACAGACCCTTGCAGCCCTCGAGCGTCTCCAACACCTCGTGATGCAGCCGACGCTCACCGCAGGCGATATGCGCGTCATCCGGACGCTGGCGCAGGAGATCCAGGAGCAGGTAAGCAACTAAGGGAGACGAGGGAGACGACGATGCGGCGGCGGCAGTTCTGCAGAGTGTTTGGGTGCACCATGGCGTGGAGTGTGTTGCCAGGCTCGATCACCACAGCGGCAGCCGATTCCATAGAGGACATCGGGTACTGGCGGCGGTTCTCCCAGGAACTTACCCCTGCGCGCGATCCGCGCGCGGCGAAGGCGCATGCGATCTTTGACCGGCTCGTGGAGGTGGCGGACAAACGTCGGGATGTGAAGCTCCAACTGTGGATCGCCGCAAGCGATCCGTGGCAGATTGGGCTCCCTATCGCCATCCGCGATGGATGGATTGTGCTCTCGAAGGGCGTTCTGGAGATGTGTTACCGGGAGCCGACTTGGGGAGAGGATCGGCTGGCGTTTGTGTTGGCCCATGAAATGGCCCATCAACTGCATGATGACTTGTGGCACGTGCGCTTCGCGCAAGCCTTTGAAGCGCAGCGCCTGCAGGATCCCGCACTCCCACAGATCTTGGAGCAACTCCCGCACACCCAGAGAGAGGCCGAACGTGTGCGGGAAAGGGAGTTGCGGGCAGACGAGAGCGGTATGCGGTATGCGGCCCTGGCGGGATTCAACCCACATGCGATTATCACGCAGAGCTCCTCTGAGCATTTTTTTGCGGAATGGGTCCGGGTGCTCGAACCGCGCTTTCCAGGCATCGGCTCTGTGCCCCCAACACCACAGGAACGGGCCGAGCATCTGCGGGCCCATTTGCAACGCGTGGCAAACGCCACGAGCATGTTTATCATCGGGCTGTGGTCCTATTACGCTGGCAATTACCCCCAGGCAATCCGTGCGTTTGAGGCGTTCCGGTCTGTCTTTGCGAGCCGTGAGGTCCTCCACAACCTCGCGGCGAGCTATCATCAACTGGCCCTGCAGGCCTACGAGAAGTGGCAACCGAAGCCCCAGACCTTCCCCTTTCAGCTCTCGCTCCTCATTGAGCCCCTCACGCGGGCCAGTCGGAACTATCTTGAGCGGACACGCGGGCCGGGAGCAGAGCCTGAGGCGGTCTTTCGTCAATGTCTGGACAAGGCGATTCAGGGGTACGAAGAGGCCCTTGCTCAGGAGAGCTACTTTACCCCTGCACTTCTCAATCTAGGCGCCGCGCTCATTCTGCGTGGCTTCCATACCCGCAAGGTTGGACCCATCCATCGCGATTTTTCTCAAGCTACGGCCCGACTCTCGTCGGCACCGGAGCAGATGCCGCCATCCCCAGCCTCCCTCAACAATCTGGGAGTCGCCTTATTTTACGAAGAGCGTCCAGAGCGTGCCAAAGAGGCACTGACGCTTGCCTCTACGCTCGCCCCAGACTATGCCGCCCCCGTGTTCAACTTAGCCGTGATTGCGCGTGCTGAACAACGGGCAGCCGAAGCGCAACGGTATATGCAGAGGTACGAGCAGATCACTGCATGGCTCACGCCACAGCCGCCTCGAGCGCCTCAGAGCCAGGAAACGCTGTCCCTGGGTTCCTACGCTGTCCACCTTGGCCTGGTGGAGCGCGCCATACCCCCAAGCATAGACAGACCTACGCGCAGCCCGGTGGTAGTGGACGAGACGACCTTTACCATGGTCACATACCCGTCTGGGGTGATGACACTCGTCTTGGATGGAGAACTCATCATGCTGATGGCCCGGGAAGGGTATCAGGGGCAAAGTGTCCAGGGTGTTGGGATTGGAAGTCGAGAGGCAGATATCATTACCCGCTATGGCCCGCCCTCCAGGCGCCATGAGACGACGCATGGACAGAACTGGACCTACGATACCCAGCATATCGCGTTTCAATTCCGGAACCGCAAGGTGGTCACCTGGCTGATTTTCTGAAAGGCGTCCCTAGCAGAGGCATCTTCCTGTGGTACTGTTGCAACAACTCTGGGGGATCTATGGCAACCGTCATGCTCCAAGCAATTCTTGCAATGGAACCAGCATATTATTGCATCTCCATCCTGTTGTCCCTCTGTCTCGTCTGCCTGACCGTGGGCGCCCAGGCGCAGGAACGCTCGCGTCCTGACCCACCCGGGCATTTCGGTCTGCCTTCCCTCCCTACTCTTGAGGATCAACCATCGAAACCACCCGAGAGTCCGATTCTGCCCCCGCTGCCCCCGCCAGCCCCCGAGGAGCGCCAGCGGCTGCCGCAGCAGGTCCACGTCTTTGTACGCCAGATCAAGGTAGAGGGGAATACGGTCTTTCCCAGCGAAAAGTTGGAGGAGATCACCCAGCGGTACGTCAATAGAGAACTCACCACTGAGGACTTGGAGGCGTTACGATTGGAACTGACGCGTCTCTACGTCGATGCCGGCTACATCAACTCGGGTGCTGTTATCCCAGACCAGACGGTGCGTGAGGGGATCATTACCTACCAGATCATTGAGGGACAACTCACAGACATTGAAGTCTCTGGTACAAAGTGGTTTCGGGAGAGCTATATTCGCAAGCGTCTCGCCCTGGGTGCTGGCCCGCCGCTGAATATGCTGGCGTTACAAGAGCGCTTGCAATTCCTACAGCAAGATGAACGGATTGCCCGGCTCGACGCCGAACTCAAGCCAGGAACACAACGTGGGGAGGGGACGTTGTCCGTGCATGTGGAGGAGGCCAATCCGTTCAAAGTCGAGTTTGCCTTTAACAACTACCAGTCGCCGACAATAGGCGCTGAGCGTGAGCTCATTACCCTGACTCACCAGAACCTCACGGGCCATGGTGATCCTTTGAGCGTGACGTATGGACACTCATCAGGAAGCCCTGCGCAGATCGATGCAAGCTATTTCGTCCCTCTCACCGTCTATGATACGACCCTGGGCGTGCGCTACCGTCGTAATACCTTCACCGTGATCCAGGAGCAGTTTCAGGATCTCGATATTGATACGCGCTCGGAAGCCGTGAGTGTCACCCTACGGCAGCCCCTCTTCCGGACGTTGCGCCGCGAGTTCGCCATGGCCTTGAGCCTGGAGCGCGAGGAAGATGCCACCTCGCTCCTCGGCGAACCTTTTTCGTTCTCGCTGGGTGCCCAGAACGGTCGTTCCGTGGTGACGGTCTTGCGGCTGGCCTTCGAGTGGATCGATCGGACCCCGACCCAGGTGCTCGCAGCACGCGCGCGGTTCTCTTTTGGCATCGATGCGTTCAATGCGACCATTAATCCGGATGACATTCCAGACAGTCGCTTTGTCGCCTGGTTGGGCCAGGTGCAGTGGGCGCGTCAACTCACCCCCTGGGGGCTGCAGGTGATCGCACGCTCGGACGTGCAACTGGCGTCCCAACCCCTCTTGCCGTTGGAACAGATTGCGGTAGGGGGGCGCTACACGGTGCGGGGCTACCTGGAGAATCAGGTGGTCCGTGACAACGCCGTGCTCGCCTCCGTCGAAACCCGCATCCCCCTGGTGCGCAATAAGCCCTGGGCGGATGTCGTGCAGCTCGCCCCGTTCTTTGACTATGGCAATGCCTGGAATACGAAGTTGCCCACACTCGCGCCGCGGAATTTACTCAGTGTGGGCTTAGGGCTGCGCTGGGCTTTGACGTTGACTTCTCCGGTGCGCCTGCAGCCCACATTCGAGATCTATTGGGGTATCCCCTTGAACCACGTCGCGACCGAAGGAGGGGGGTTGCAGGATGTGGGTGTCTCTCTCCAGTTTGCCATCGCAGCGTTTTAGCGTGCCCTTGCGCTCACCCCCCTCTGCTGCCCTAGAGAAAGAGGGAAGCCCGCAAGAGAGAATGGCTCATGGGGGGGCTAGTGTGATGTGGTTCCACCGGGGTCATGCCCTTTCGCGAGTTGAAAAGTCAGGTGCATTGCCCGTGGCACCGGGGGGGTCAGCGGGAGGCGCAGTCACCCGGCAGGAGGCGGAGAGCGTCCACTGACATCGCCCACCCCTGGAGCGAGAGCGGCGCGCTGGGGTCGCGCTGGCTCTCCCCCAGGGGCCAGACGAGGGCAGCGCTCGGCAGCCCTCTATTGTAGGTAAGTGTGGCCGTGTCCAGCGGCGCCAGGGGGAGCCGGCTGGGCAAGACTCCATCTGGGCTGGCGGGCACCCCGTCGCGGCCGCGTTCGACCAACGTGCTGACCGTCCCCTCATGCAGGCGCGCCGCGCACGGGCTCCGCAGCAGGGCCGCGGCAGACGCAAAGGTCGGCGGTGACGGCGCCACGAGCCCAATGGGCGTGGTGACCGCCTGGATGTCGATGATCCCATTGACATTTCGTGCCGAGGAGGCACTCACCGAGCTGGTCGCATCCGCCACAAAGCCCTGGGCCACAATCCGAATATTTCCTCCCGGGCCCCCGAACGCATTCGCCACAATCTGACTCCGCTCCAAAATGACAAAGTCGGAGTCGAGGCGAATATTGCCCCCACGTCCCTCCTCGCCGCGGACGGCGGTGGTGATCTGACTGTCACGGAGCCGCAGCGTGCCCTGGGCCTGCATCTGGATATCGCCACCATCAGCCACAGAGGCTTCCGTGGCCACGACACTTATTGTCGCCTGCCCCATAGCGGCCAGACTCCCCACGTTCAGGGTGATGTTGCCAGCCTTCCCGGCCCCCTGGGTCTCAGCTTGGATGAGGCCTCCTGTCATGGTCACCGTCGGGGCCGTTACTGTGATATCTCCACCCAACCCCTGTCCTGCAGTACTGGCGACGAGGCCACTGCTCGGCCCTGTGATGGTGACCCCCTCGGTAGCATCCAGGGTCACAGTACCCCCCGGGCCCGTGCCCACGAGCAGTCCTGGGCGTCCACGTCTCTCGAAGCCACTACGGCTACTGATCTGCGCCCCACTAGCGAGCGCCACACTCCCCGCGCTCACTACTACGTTCCCCGCGGCGCCGTCTCCTCCCGTGTCTGTCCCTATCCGTCCTCCCTCTGCCATAGTCAACCGCGGCGTGGCAATCGTCACCTGTCCAGCAGTCCCAGAGCCCAGGGTCTGACTCACGACCCCGCTTCGGTCGATCCCATCCGGAGTTCGCCCTACCAGCGAGAGCTCCTCCGTGGCGTTGATCGTGATGTTTCCTGCACGGCCTGTTCCGACGGTGACGCTCCCCGTCGTCCGTGACATGTTTCCACTACTCGTGATAATCTGCGCGCCGCCTGTGAGCGTGACACGTTCGCCCTGGACGTCTACATTGCCCCCGTTGCCATCTGCTGTGGTCCGCGCCTGGATACGGCCTGCTCTCTCCAGGTGCACGGTGGGAGCGGAGATGCTAATGTGGCCAGCATCCCCTCGGCTGAGGGCGCTACTGTCAAGCCTACCCTCCTCTATGAGGACCGCCTTGCTCGCCCCCACTGTGAGGTCCCCCGCCCGCCCCTCACCCTCTGAGACACTGGAGATCAGCGTGCCCGCTCCAGTGAGCGTGAGTGTACCCGTCCGTATCTCGATCTTGCCGCCTTTACCAGGGCCAGAGGTCTCCGCTGCAATGTTGCTATCCATCTTCAGAGACACAGAGGGGGCAGCTACGAACACATTACCGGCATCGCCACGACTGCGAGAGGTGGCACTAGTGAAAATCCTGCCTCCCTCAATGCTGATCGCCTCGGTTGCCATCACGGTCACGTCCCCTCCTGGTGCCTGCCCACTCCCACTGGATTGACTGTTGATCTGCCCTCCTCTGAGCGTGACTGTGCCCCCCGACACCTCGATTTTGCCGCCGCGGCCAGAATTTTCCCTTAGCCCTGACGCCTGGATTATGCCATTTTCCAGGTGTACGGTAGGAGCAGAGACGACTATATTACCCGCATCTCCCACCCCCAAGGAACTACTGTCAATCCTAGAGGTGAGATTCTCCTCCGTCAAGCTCGGGCTCACTATCTCGAGCACCTCACTCGCCATCACCTTGATGTTTCCCGCTCGTCCCTCCCCCTCCGTTATACCTCTGATCTGCGTCTGCCTATTCCCCGTGAGCCTGAGCGTCCCCGTCCGTATCTCGATCTCGCCGCCGTCCCCACGACCCGTCGTCCCCGCCGTAATGCGGGCACCATCAGCCAGGTAGACATCGCTCGCGACCACGGTCATGCGCCCTCCTAGCCCTGCGCCAGATGTGCTGACGTCAATGCGGGCTCCCCTAGTGAGCGTGAGTGTACCCGCCTGCAGCTCAATCTCGCCGCCGTCCCCACGACTCGTTGTCATCGCCCGGATGTGGCCATTCTCCAAGAGCACGCCACGCGCCGCCACGGTCACGCGCCCTGCTCGCCCATCCCCCTGTGTACTGACGTCGACGAGCGCCCCCCGCGAGAGGTCCAGCCGGCCCAGGCGGGTTACGGACCCCACCTCCAGGCCCAGTGGCTGCCCCGTCAGTGGCGAGGCCACTTCGCCCTCTGACGCCACGCTCACCAGGTGAATGCGCCCCTCGGACGCGCTCAGCGTCGGCGGGTCCGCGCGCACGTTCACATCCGTCTCCGCGGCATTGCCCGCGATCGTGATATTACCCCCTACCATCGATAGGGTCTTCCTCGACGGCACCTTCAGGGCACTGCCATTGACCGTAATCGGCGCAGGCATCGGCCCTAAAAACCCAAAGGCCACCGGAGGAGCCGCACTGAAGGTACTCTGTTCTGATAGTCGCGCAAAAAAGCGCGCCCCATCCTCCAAGCGCAGATAATCCGCCGTACTGACATGGAACGACCCAGTGACGTCCAGGCGTGCGTTGGGGCCAAACAGCACGCCGCTGGGATTGAGCAGATACAGATGCGCTCCCTCTGCCCGCAGCTGCCCGTCCGTCCGCAGTGTCCCGTCAATGTCTGATCGTTGCCCCCCGGTGACCCGACTCAAGATATGCTTGATCCCAGCCTGCTGACTGGTGAAGCTCGCCGTCTCCCCTTTCCCCACGCTGAAGCGCTCAAAGCTGTGAAACAGATTGGGCCCATTGCCTGGCCGCGTGCCGCCCGTAATCTTGTAGACATTGCCATTCGGCGTCACGGTCGTGCCGAGAGTACCATCGGAGGTCACGGTCGTGCGCACCTGGGCCTGGCTCACTGCCAGCCACAGCACCAGGAGGAGACTGCCACTGCTCAGCCAGGCGACAAGGCGGTGTGACTGCTGGGGTATGTATAGCGGCCGGGTCATAACAACAGTCCTTTGCCCATGGCGAGGCGCTCTTCAAGCCTGCGAAGATGCCCCACGGTGGCATCACAACCAATTATTGATCAACAGAAACGGCGCCCAGAAAAAGGGATCGGCATACGTGGGGTCCTTGAGTAAGGTGAGCTGGGCCTGTTGGAGGGCCCGAGTTCTGGATACCCCAGGGGTCTGGAGCGACCGGTAAAACGCTTCCATCAAGACAGCTGCGGCCTCATCATGCACCAGCCACAACGTGGCCACGGCGCTCCGCGCACCAGCCTGGAGCGCAACGCCGGCTAACCCCAAGGCAGCACGGTCGTCCCCGCTCGCGGTCTCACACGCACTGAGCGTCAGCAACTCAAGGGGCTGGTCGCGAAACCGGAGGCGGCCCACGATCTGCGTTAAGCGCTCCATGGTCAGCTTGCCCTGAGCTGTTAGGAGAAACGATTCGGCTGCCTCGGTGGCAAACTGCCCGTGCGCCGCGATATGCACGATGCCAAAGGCGCCCTGACGCAATGTCGTATCAAGACGCTCAGGGCTGAAGTCCTGCTCGAGCAAGACGGTGCCGCCATAGAGCCGCTGCACGCTCTGGAGTTCCTCTGCCACCCGAGGTAAGGGAGGAAAGCCTGCCACCGCGCCGCTCACACCGGCTGCGAGCACCTGGACCTTGCCCGGTGGTAGCGGTCGCGGTTCGGTGAGCGTCAGGCTCGGCGTGATAGCCAGGGCGTATTTCTCGACGAGGAACTGCTGACCATCATGGAGCGCAGCGAGGGGTAATAGGCGGAGTGCCCCGTCAGGCACAAAGACGAGCGTCTGGATATGCCCCGCAGCCATAGCTGCTTCGAGCGGGCGGATCAACCACGTGTACAGGGTCTGCGCGTGTTGCATATACCGGAGGGGGTCCCGATCTTGCAGGGCATTGCGGAAGATCCGCACACGCTGCTCCAGGTCTGGGCCGGTGACCGGCACCTCCACCCGCTTGATTCCCGTGGGTAGACTCACCAGCACCTCTGTCCGATCCGGCAGCAGGATCGGATACACAATTACCGCATCTGGAGACACGCGCTCCAGGGCTGTGCTGCGTGGCTGGACAGCCGCCACGCATTCGTCCCCAAAATAATCTCGGAGTTCTGCCGTCTTAAACTGCTCGATCGTGCTCCGTGCCTGGTACAGATATCTTTCATACTGGGGCTTCACAGCCTCCTCATGGCGCGCTTCGAGCGCCATGGCACTGCGTAAGAAGAGATCCGCCAGCTCGAAATAGAGCGGGCCCCAGGATGTCCGGAAGCCCGTGGGCGTGCGCTCAGCCCCACGGAGCAGCGCCGGGCGCATCGACTGAACGGTGGCCAGTGCATGCTCATAAGCCTCCAGGGCAGCAGGGGAGTCGCCAAGGGCACGGAGCACGCGACCGGTTTGCCACTGCCACAGCGCCAGCGATTCGGGCGCCTGCACCTGCTGGGCCGCCAGGACCGCCCGCCGCGTCAGCTCCAAGGCCTCTGGGTAGCGACGCTCCTCTTCGTAGAGGCGTCCCAGATACCCCCAGGCGTAGGACAGCGCTCGGGGATCCTGGAGCGTCTGCGCCAGGGAAGCGGCCTCCTGGAAGACTGCGGCGGCACGGAGCGCCAAGGTCGGATCGGTGGCAGTCAGCCGATGATGGACACGGCCGATAAAGAGCAGGTCGTAAGCTGTA
>Ga0081455_10007790_pt1 | contig 11218 bp, 7 predicted proteins | sample TabmetS3T2R1_FD_70207 | JGI IMG/M metagenome (GOLD analysis project Ga0081455, IMG submission 70207) | Tabebuia heterophylla rhizosphere microbial communities from the University of Puerto Rico - S3T2R1 | ecosystem: Host-associated > Plants > Roots > Rhizosphere ... | reverse complement strand
CGTCTCGCCGGCCGCGCCGACGACGCGTCCAGGGCGACCGCAAAACAGCTGGCCGACATCCGCGCCGACTACGGATCGACGGCTGTGGAGAAGGGGCGCGCCGCGGGAGAGGCAGTGCGGCAGGCCGCGGCGGAGTACGGGCCGATCGCGGCCGACAAGGCGCGCGCAGCGGGTGAGGCGGTACGGGATGCCGCGGCGGAGTACGGCCCGATCGCGGCCGACAAGGCGCGCGCAGCGGGTGAGGCGGTACGGAATGCCGCGGCGGAGTACAGGCCGATTGCCGCCGAGAAGGCGAAGGCCGCAGGCCACACCGTGCAGGGGTACGCAATGCGCACCCGCGAGCGGGTGGCGTCCTAACCGCCCTATCGGATCGGCAGCTCGCGCGGGATGCCCAGGTGCGTGCGCGGACGCCGAGTGAACGTTGACCGCCGCTCAGGTGTGGAGAGGCCTACTGCGGTCGAATAGCGAGACGCGTGCACCCGGACCCGTCCGCGAGCATGCGGCCAGCACAGAAGTCGCGATCTCGGCCGGAGTGGAAGCGTCCACTTCGATAGCTGCAGGAACGGCCCGCGACAGGTCGGCGCCGCCGCGATCGGCCAGCCATCCGCGTCTGGCCCTGCTGCACGAGCCACTCGGCAGCCTGGCTGAAGGTTCCTTGGATACGAGCGCTCGGTCCGAGGCCGGCAGTACGAGTCGATGCGAGACGTGCCGCGATGTAGTCCTTTGAGCCGCCGTAAATGTGCCATGGTCGTGAAGAACGCGCAGCAGATGCGGCTACTACTAGCGCCTGTTGCGTGGCGGGACGCGGTGAAGGCCAACAGCCACGAGGCCGCGCGGTCCGTGGGCGTATGGTCGATGCCGGCATACACGACGGCGCGGAACCGGCCAGACGGCAGGTTCTCGATGTGCCCGCGGGGGCGCCGACGCCGAGGAGGCATGGAGTGAGGCTAGACGCGATTCATTCCACTACTCATTCCACGATCTCTCGCGGAACGAGGCTTCGGCATCTGCAGCGCCTACATTTGCTGGGCGCCCCCGGCAGGATTCGAACCTGCGCTCCCGCCTCCGGAGGGCGGTGCTCTATCCCCTGAGCTACGGGGGCCCGTAAGCCGTGTCAGCCTAGCAGCCGGCGATCGGCCGCTCGGATGCCTCGGCTCGGGCGCGGCTCAGTCCGGTGGGGGCAGCGGCGAGGCGCCGAGCTGGCGCAGCATCTGCTCCATCTGGACGATCTCGTTGCTCTGCGCCTGCGCCATCTTCTGGGCGAGGTTGCGCACGTAGTCGGACTGCGCGTGCTCGGCCGCGTACTGGGCCATGGGCAGGCCGCCCTGGTGGTGGTGGATCATCAGCTGCAGGAAGAAGACGTCCAACGCCTTGCCCTTGAGGTTCTCCAGCTGGTTCATCTGCGCGGGGCTGGCCATGCCGGGCATCTGGCCGTCGGCCTGCAGGTGATCGCTGCCGCCCATCCACGACATGACCGGCAGCGTGGAGCTGCGCGACAACCCCCAGGCGTCCAGCCACCCCTGCATCTCACCGACCTGGAAGTACTGCTCGGTCTCGATGTCGCGAGCGAGGATCTGGATGGCCGGGTCGCTGGTGGCGTCTCGCGTGTAGTTGGCCATGTTGATGGCCTGGGTGTGGTGCGTCGACATGTCTCGGGCGAAGCCGGCGTCGACCGACGACTCGCTCGGCGTTGAGCTTCCACTCGAGCCGGAGTTGCCGATCAGCCATCCGACGGTGCCGGCGATCGCCAGCAGGGCGACCGCCAGCACGGCGACCAGCACGACAAGCGGGCGGCGCGGCGGAACGGTCTCGGGCTCCTCGTCAGTGGTGATCGGCGGTTCCAGGTCGGTGGTCGTCATCGTCAGCCCGTGGCCGGAGCGAACAGCGGGTGCCCGAACGTGCTGGGGTGCTGCTTGAACGTCGGCTGGGAGCAGTCCGCGCCGTACTCCGGAGTCGTCTTCGGGTTGTACCGCAGCGTGTCGATGAACTGCTGGACGCGCGGGTCGGACGCCTTGTCGACGAACAGCTGATAGCCCCACGACTGCAGCGAGATGTTGGTCTTCAGCCCGGGATACGGGCTCATGGCCATGCGGTCGACGCCGTTGACCAGCTTGGCCAGCGTGTCGACCTCGGACTTGGCGAGCCCCGGCTTGTAGGTGATCCACACGGCGCCGTGCTCGAGCATGTGCACGGCGTTCTCGTTGGCGATCGCGTTCGGGTAGACCGTGCCGGTGCAGTCGGCCCAGTAGCCGCTGTGGTTGCCGCCGACCGGCGGGCTGGAGTCGTAATTCACCGTGCCGCTGCTGATGTGGTTGCGGCTGGCCTCCTGCTTGAACGTGACGCCGGAGATCGCCTTGGCGTCGGGCAGCTCGTTCAGGTACGACGTCGCGTTGGCCTTGTGCGACGACTTGGTGACCGCGTAAATGATGATCGCGGCCGCGAAGACGACGACCGCCGCGACTGTGGCGATCAGGGCCCAGGGCCTCTGCTTCTGGTTGACGATCGACTTGCCGGGCTTCCTGGCCGGAGGTCGCGTCCCGCCCGACTTGGGCCTTGCGTTGGCCTTTGCCGGGGGTGCCTTGCGCGCGGTGGATGAACCGGACGTCTTGCGCGACGTCGACGACGAGGTGGGCGGCTTGCGCTGGGCCATGGGCCTGCCTTCGGCACTGAATGAGGTGGGCTGATGCGAAATTCGCGCCCAGTGTAGGTTGCCGTCGTGTGAGCCGCCGCTGGGCCACCGGGCGCCCCGCAAATCCAGGGGCATAGCCCACTAGGATTCCTCGGGTGAACCCCGCTGAACTCGCCGCTGCCGTCTCGACGGCCGTCACCGCCTGCCTCGACGCGGGGGAGTTCACCGGAACGCGACCCGACGACGTCACCGTCGAGCGGCCGAAGAACCGCGATCACGGCGACTATGCCACCAACGTAGCCCTGCGGCTGGCCAAGGGAGCCGGCCGGCCCCCCCGCGAGATCGCCGAGGCGATCGCCGCCCGGCTGCGCGCCGTCGAGGGCATCGCCGCGGTCGACGTCGCCGGTCCGGGCTTCCTTAACATCACGCTCGCCTCGGGCACGCTCGGCCAGCTGGCCCGCACCATCGTCGATGCGGGCCCCGGGTACGGCACCGGCGAGCTGCTGGCCGGCCGGAGCGTCAACCTCGAGTTCGTCTCGGCCAACCCGACCGGCCCGCTGACCCTGGCCAGTGCCCGGTGGGCCGCCGTGGGCGACGCGCTGGCCCGGGTGCTCGCCGCCCAGGGTGCGGCCGTCGCGCGCGAGTACTACGTCAACGACCACGGCGGGCAGATCGAGCGGTTCGCCCGGTCGCTGATGGCCCGCGCCCACGGCGAGCCGACCCCCGAGGACGGCTACCCCGGCGAGTACGTCGACGAGGTGGCCGCGGCCGTCGTCGCCCGGGTGCCGGGACTGCTCGACAAGTCTCAGGACGAGCAGCTGGCGGTGTTCCGGGTCGAGGGCGTCGCGGTGATGTTCGACGAGATCAAGGCGTCGCTGACCGACTTCGGGGTCGATTTCGACGTCTTCTTCTCCGAGAGCTCGCTGCACCGGTCCGGGGCGGTCGACAAACTGGTCCAGCAGCTCAAGGAGAGCGGCAAGATCTACTCGGCCGACGGCGCCTGGTGGCTGCGGTCCAGCGACTACGGCGACGACAAGGACCGTGTCGTCATCAAGAGCGACGGCAAGCCGGCCTACATCGCCGCCGACATCGCGTACGCCGAGGACAAGCGGTCGCGCGGCTTCGACCTGTGCATCTACCTGCTCGGCGCCGACCACCACGGCTACATCGGCCGGCTCAAGGCGGGCGCGGCCGCGCTCGGCGACGACCCGGACGCGTTCGAGGTGCTGATCGGGCAGATCGTGCGCCTGGTCAAGGGCGGCCAGCCGGTCCGGATGGGCAAGCGCACCGGCAACATCGTCACGATGGACGACCTGGTCGAGGCCGTCGGGGTCGACGCCGCCCGGTACTCGCTCGAGCGCGGGGCCACCGAGTCCGCGCTCGACGTCGACCTCGACGTGCTCGTCAAGCGTTCCAACGACAACCCGGTCTACTACGTGCAATACGCGCACGCGCGGCTGTCGTCGCTGCAGCGCAATGCCGAGTCGCTGGGCGTCGCCCGCTCGGCCGCCCCGGACCTCTCGCTGCTGACGCACGAGCGCGAGGCCGATCTGCTCGGAGCGCTCGGCGAGTACCCGCGCATCGTCGCCTCGGCGGCCGAGCTGCGGGCACCGCACCGCATCCCGCACTACCTCGAAGAACTGGCCGGCATCTACCACCGTTTCTACGACGCCTGCCGGGTGCTGCCGCAGGGCGACGATCCGGCCACACCCCTCACCGACGCCCGGCTGTGGCTGTGCGAGGCCACCCGGGTGGTCATCGCCAACGGCCTGGGCCTGCTCGGCGTCACCGCCCCGGAGCGGATGTGAGCGAGCGCAGCGAGCGGACCATGGGCATAGTGAGCTTGGTGCTACGGCCGGTCGCAGCGAAGCGAGCCGGTCGTGAGTAGGTCGGCGCATCCGGCGGGACCGCGGCACGCGGACGTTCTGCCCGAGCACCTGCCCGCATCGCCGCCCGACGACCTCAACGACCTGGCGCCGGCGATCTGGCCGTCGTCCGCGCGGCGGGTCGACGGCGAGCTGCAGCTGGGTGGCGTCGCCGTGTCGCAACTGGTCCGCGAACACGGCACGCCGGCGCTGTTCCTCGACGAGGCCGACCTGCGCGAACGGGCCCGCGCGTACGCCACTGCATTCGACGGTGGCGAGGTGTACTACGCCGGCAAGGCGTTCCTGTGCACGGCCGTCGCCCGCTGGATCGCCGACGAGGGCCTGAACCTCGACGTCTGCACCGGCGGTGAGCTGGCCGTGGCGGTGGCCGCCGGGTTCCCCCCGGAGCGGCTGGCCATGCACGGCAACAACAAGTCGCGGGCCGAGCTCGAACGGGCGGTCTCGGCCGGCGTCGGCCGCATCATCGTCGACTCGTTCGCCGAGATAGACAGGCTGGCTGAGGTTTCCGCGGTGGCTGGCATCCGGCAGCCGGTACTCGTCCGGGTCACGGTCGGCGTCGAGGCGCACACCCACGAGTTCATCGCCACCGCCCACGAGGACCAGAAGTTCGGCTTCTCGCTTTCCGGTGGGCAGGCGGCGCAGGCGGTGGCCGCCGTCCTGGCCGCCCCGTCGCTGCAACTGGTCGGCCTGCACTCGCACATCGGCTCGCAGATCTTCGACACGGCCGGCTTCGAGATCGCGGCCCACCGCGTGGTCGAGCTGGCTGCCGCGATCCGCGACCGGCACGGCGTCGAGGTCGCCGAGCTGAACCTCGGTGGCGGCCTGGGCATCGCCTACGTGACCGGCGACGACCCCGAGGCGCCCAAGGAGATCGCCCAGCGCCTGGCGGCAATCGTCGAGCGCGAGTGCGTGGCGGCCCGCCTCACGCCGCCACGCCTCAGCGTCGAGCCGGGGCGGGCCGTCGTCGGGCCGGCGGGCGTCACGGTCTACGAGGTGGGCACGGTCAAGGACGTCGTCCTGGACGGCGGCATCACCCGGTCCTACGTCTCGGTCGACGGCGGAATGAGCGACAACATCCGTACCGCGCTGTACGACGCGACGTACACGTGCACGCTGGCCAACCGAGCCTCCGGCGCGGACGCCAAGCTGTCCCGGGTGGTCGGCCGGCACTGCGAGAGCGGCGACATCGTCGTTCGCGACACCTGGCTGCCGGCCGACATCGCCCCGGGCGACCTGCTCGCGGTGGCCGCCACGGGGGCGTATTGCCGCAGTATGGCCAGCAATTACAACCACGTTCCGCGGCCGCCGGTCGTCTCCGTACGTGACGGTATGGCAACCGTACTGGTGCGTAGGGAGACCGAGGACGACCTGCTCCGACTCGACACCGGGATCGCGCGATGAAGGTGGCCCTGCTCGGATGCGGCGTCGTCGGCTCACAGGTCGTGCGGCTGCTGCATGAGCAGGCCGACGACCTGGCCGCCCGGGTCGGGGCGCCGCTCGAGCTGGCCGGCGTGGCGGTGCGCCGCCCGCAACGGCACGCCGACGTCCCGCCCGAACTGCTCACCACCGACGCGGCGGCGTTGATCGCCCGCGACGACATCGACGTGGTGGTCGAGGTGATCGGCGGCATCGAGCCGGTGCGCTCGCTGCTGCTCGACGCGCTGCGCGGCGGCAAGAGCGTCGTCAGCGCCAACAAGGCGTTGCTGGCCGACCACGGCGGCGTGCTGCACGACGCCGCCGCGGCGGCGAAGGTCGACCTGTACTACGAGGCGGCCGTCGCCGGAGCGATCCCGCTGCTGCGCCCGCTGCGCGAGTCGCTGGCCGGCGACCGCATCAACCGGGTCATCGGCATCGTCAACGGCACCACGAACTTCATCCTGTCCCGCATGGACGCCACCGGGTCCGGCTTCGACGAGGCGCTGGCCGAGGCCACCGCGCTGGGCTACGCCGAGGCCGACCCGACCGCCGACGTCGACGGCTACGACGCCGCGGCCAAGGCGGCGATCCTGGCCGGGCTGGCCTTCCACACGCGGGTGACCGCGAACGACGTCTACCGCGAGGGCATCGGCGAGGTCACCGCCGCCGACATCGCCAGCGCCCGGGCCATGGGCTGCACGGTCAAGCTGCTGGCCATCTGCGAGCGGGTCGACGGCGCGGTGGCCGCCCGCGTGCACCCGGCCATGATCCCGCGCAGCCACCCGCTGGCCGGCGTCGGCGACGCGTTCAACGCCGTGTTCGTCGAGGCCGACGCCGCCGGATCGCTGATGTTCTACGGGCGCGGCGCCGGGGGAGCGCCCACGGCCAGCGCCGTGCTGGGCGACCTCGTCGCGGTGGCCCGCAATCGGGTCAACGGCAGCCGGGGCGCCGGCGAGAGCGCCTACGCCGAACTGCCCGTCCAGCCGATGGGCGACGTCGCGACGCGTTACCACGTGGCGCTCGACGTGGCCGATCGTCCGGGCGTGCTGGCCGGCGTCGCCGGGGCGTTCGCCGAGCAGGACGTCAGCATTCAGAGTGTCCGGCAAGAAGGCCGGGGGGACGCAGCGACATTGGTGCTGGTGACGCACAGCGCGGCCGACTCCGCGCTGACCAAGACCGTCGACCGGCTGACCGGCATGGACTTCATCCGCCGAGTCGCCAGCGTGATGCGCGTCGAAGGGATGCCGGGTGATTGACGTGAAGGATGCGCTGGCGCGAGCTTGGCCAGGGGTGATCGAGGCGTACCGGCCGCGGTTGCCCGTAAGCGACGCGACTCCGGTGATCACGCTGTTCGAGGGCGGCACGCCGCTCGTGCCGGCGCCGACGCTCTCGGAGCGCACGAACTGCGAGGTGTACCTCAAGGTCGAGGGAGCCAACCCGACCGGCTCGTTCAAGGACCGCGGCATGACGGTCGCGATCTCGCAGGCCGCCGCCGAGGGCGCCAAGGCGGTCATCTGTGCGTCCACGGGAAACACGAGCGCCAGCGCCGCCGCCTACGCCGTACGGGCCGGTATGACGTGCGCGGTGCTCGTCCCGCAGGGCAAGATCGCGCTGGGCAAGATGGCCCAGGCGCTGGTGCACGGGGCCAAGCTGCTGCAGGTCGACGGCAACTTCGACGACTGCCTGGAGCTGGCCCGCAAGCTGGCCGTCGACTACCCGGTCGCGCTGGTCAACTCGGTCAACCCGCACCGTATCGAGGGGCAGAAGACGGCTGCCTTCGAGATCTGCGACGCGCTGGGCCGCGCCCCCGACGTGCACTGCATCCCGGTCGGCAACGCCGGCAACATCACCGCCTACTGGAAGGGCTATCGCGAGTACGAGCGCGACGGCGTCGTCGGCAGCACGCCGCGAATGTTCGGCTTCCAGGCGGCCGGCGCGGCCCCGATCGTGCTGGGTGCCCCGGTGCTCTCGCCGATGACCATCGCCACCGCGATCCGCATCGGCAACCCGGCCTCGTGGACCAGTGCCGAGGCCGCCCGCGACCAGTCACGGGGCCTGATCGACGCCGTGACCGACAAGCAGATCCTCGAGACCTACCGGCTGCTCGCCCGCCGCGAGGCGGTATTCGTCGAGCCGGCCTCGGCGGCCAGCGTCGCCGGCCTGCTGGCCACCGCGGCCGACGGGCGGCTGCCGGCCGGCTCGACGGTGGTCTGCACGCTCACCGGCCACGGCCTCAAGGACCCGGAGTGGGCCATCTCGGGGGCCCCCAAGCCGATCACCGTCCCCGTCGACGGTCACGCCGCCGCCGTCCACCTAGGACTGGCGTGATGGCCAAACCCGCCTTCCGGGCCGGGACGATTCACGTCCGCGTACCGGCCACCTGCGCCAACCTCGGCCCGGGCTTCGACGCGCTGGGCCTGGCCCTCGCCCTCTACGACGACGTCGTGGCCCGCATCGGCGACGACGGCCTGGTGGTCGACGTGGCCGGCGAGGGCGCCGACGACGTGGCCCGCGACGACTCGCACCTGGTCGTGCGGGCGATGCGGGCCGTGTTCGAGCAATTCGGCGGCCAGCCGCGGGGCATCGAGCTGGTGTGTGCCAACCGCATCCCGCACGGGCGAGGGCTCGGCTCGTCGGCCGCGGCGATCGTGGCCGGTGTCCTGATCGGCCGGGCGCTGGTCGTCGGCGGCGACGGCAACCTGTCCGACGAGGACGTGCTGGGCCTGGCCGCCGAGCTGGAGGGGCATCCCGACAACGTCGCGCCGTGCCTGCTCGGCGGGCTGACCGTCGCCTGGACCGACGACGGACGCGTCGATGCGGTGCGCCTGGACGTCGACCCGGCGATCACGCCGGTGGTGCTCGTCCCGCCGACCGCCACCTCGACCGATCACGCGCGCGGGCTGCTTCCCGAGCAGGTCAGCCACGCCGACGCGGTGTTCAACGCGTCGCGCTCGGCCCTGCTCATCGCGGCCCTCACCGGCCGGCACGACGTGTTGCTCACGGCCACCGACGACCGGCTGCATCAGCCCCATCGCGCCGACGCGATGCCCGAAAGTGCAGCGCTCGTGGCGAAATTGCGGGTCGCCGGCCTGCCCGCAGTCCTGTCGGGAGCCGGGCCGAGCGTGCTCGTGCTGGCTCGTAGCGCGGCCGAGGCAGACGCCGCGACAGCCCTGGCACCCGACAGTTGGGGGGTCGAGCAGGTGGCGGTCGACCCGGAAGGTGCCCACCTCGTTCGCTGATGAGTGCTGATGAGTGCTGAGAATCCGCTGATGCGTTCGGCTGCGACACGGAACAACAACGGCACCCCCCGTGTTGCTCCCACCGAAGTGAGCGTCTAGGCTCATTGCCGTCAGTCGCGACGCAGCGACCTTCGCCCCCCTCGAGGCAGCGGCGATCGGCTCCGCCGTTTCATTGAGATTTCGGATCGAAGTTCACCTGCGTCGTTCCGATGCTCATTGCGCACGTCGACTGACCAATCAACAACATCCCGCCGCTTATGCCCGGGAAAGACCCGACTGGATCATGGCCGGGTCATGGCAGGCCCAGCGCAGCACCTTGCGCGCGGGCCACCTTCGGAAGGATCCGAGAACACAGTGACAGACACTTCGGAGCAGACGCTGCTCACCATGAGCGCTGATGACAGCGCCCCGGCCGCCACTTCGGCCGCGCCGGCGCCTTCGAGCGACGAGCAAAGCGTCGCCCGCACCAATACCGGCGATTCCGCCCGCCCGGCCAAGCGCCGCAGCGGATCGCTGTCTTCCATGCTGCTGCCCGAGCTGCAGGAGCTCGCCTCCAGCCTCGGCATCGCCACCACCAAGATGCGCAAGAGCGAGCTGGTGGCGGCCATCCAGCAGGCCCGCTCCGGTGGGTCGGCCGATGCGCAGCCCACCCTCGGCGGCGACGCGCCGGCCGACGGCAACAGCGCTCCGGCCACGCCGCGTCGCGAGCGCCGTTCGGCCAGCCGCCCGTCCGGCAGCCCGGCCAAGGCCGAGTCCGGCGAGTCGGCCGAGCCTGCGGCGGCGTCGACCGAGTCCGAGACCCGGGCGGAGGCCCCGGCCGAGTCCCGCAACGAGCGCCAGGGCGGCCAGCGCCGAGGCAACCAGGGCGGCAACCCGAGCAACCAGGGCGCCGACGATCAGCGCGACCAGAACCAGGGCGGCGGGCAGAACCGGCAGAACGACCGCCAGAACGACCGCCAGAACGACCGCGATGACGACTTCGAGGGCGGCCGGCGCCGGGGTCGGCGCTACCGCGACCGCCGGGGCCGCAACCGCGAGCGCGGTCCGGGTGGCGGCGGCGGGAACGACGCCGAGCCGACCGTGGCCGAGGACGACGTCCTGCTGCCGGTCGCCGGCATCCTCGACGCCGTCGAGGAGAAGAACACCTGGTTCATCCGCACCAGCGGCTACTTCGCCGGGCCGGACGACATCTACGTCGCCAACTCGTTCGTGCGCCGCTTCGGGCTGCGCCGCGGTGACGCCGTCACCGGCGTGATCCGCCAGCCGCGCGAGGGCGAACGGCGGGAGAAGTTCAACCCGCTCGTGCGCCTCGACACGGTCAACGGGCGCGACCCCGACGAGGCCAAGAGCCGCATCGAGTTCACCAAGCTCACCCCGCTCTACCCGCAGGAGCGGCTGCGTCTGGAGACCGAGCCGCACATCCTGACCACTCGCGTGATCGACCTGGTCATGCCGATCGGCAAGGGGCAGCGCGCGCTGATCGTGTCGCCGCCCAAGGCCGGCAAGACGATGGTGCTGCAGGCGATCGCCAACGCGATCTCCACGAACAACCCCGAATGCCACCTGATGGTCGTGCTCGTCGACGAGCGGCCCGAAGAGGTCACCGACATGCAGCGGTCGGTGAAGGGCGAGGTCATCGCCTCGACGTTCGACCGCCGTCCGCAGGACCACACGATGGTCGCCGAGCTGGCCACCGAGCGGGCCAAGCGGCTCGTCGAGCTCGGCCACGACGTCGTCGTGCTGCTCGACTCGATCACCCGCCTGGGTCGGGCCTACAACCTGGCCGCGCCGGCCAGCGGCCGCATCCTGTCCGGCGGTGTCGACTCGACCGCGCTGTACCCGCCGAAGCGGTTCCTCGGTGCGGCCCGCAACATCGAGAACGGCGGCTCGCTGACGATCCTGGCCACCGCGCTGGTCGAGACCGGCAGCGCCGGCGACACGGTGATCTTCGAGGAGTTCAAGGGCACCGGTAACGCCGAGCTGCGCCTCAAGCGCGAGATCGCCGACAAGCGGGTGTTCCCGGCCGTCGACGTCGACCAGTCGTCGAC
>Ga0081455_10007789_pt1 | contig 11218 bp, 9 predicted proteins | sample TabmetS3T2R1_FD_70207 | JGI IMG/M metagenome (GOLD analysis project Ga0081455, IMG submission 70207) | Tabebuia heterophylla rhizosphere microbial communities from the University of Puerto Rico - S3T2R1 | ecosystem: Host-associated > Plants > Roots > Rhizosphere ... | reverse complement strand
TGGCGGGCACTCCCGGTCACGGCCAACGGGCAACCGGCCCTGGCCTTCTACAGCTGGGACGAGGAGCAGCAGGCCCGCGTGCCGTTCGCGGTCAACGTGCTCACGTTGGAGGGCGAGAAGGTCAGGGAGGTCGACGCGTTCATCGTGCGCTCCTCGATGGATCCGGATCCCGAGGTGCAGGCGCGCACCCCGGAGCAGCCGGCCGACTACGAGAAGCTGGCCGCCGCCTACGCGCGGTTCGGGCTGCCCTCGCGGCTCGATTGATCAGCGACGCGGTCCGAGTTTTTCCCAACCCCTTGACTTGAAGCGCGCTCGAACCGCTACAAAGAACCGATGAGTTCCGGGGAGGGGGCCGGTCGTTAGGGGTGACGACCAACATGAAACGGGTTGCTCCTCAGCTTCGCTTGCGGAGCACCCTCGAACAAACGGCGGCAGGAGGCCAATTCAGATGACGCAGGCACAGGTGGGAACAACACGCGAGCAGCCGATCAGCGACCGGAACCGCTGGATCGCGCTGTACGTGCTCTGCGCCGGAATGCTGATGATCGTCCTCGACATCACGGTCGTGAACGTCGCGCTTCCGTCCATCAAGGACGACTTGGGCTTCTCGCAGAACAGCCTGGCCTGGGTGGTCAACGCCTACCTGATCACCTTCGGCGGCCTGCTGCTGCTGGCCGGGCGGATCGGCGACCTGATCGGGCGGCGGACGGTCTTCCTGTACGGGCTGGCCGTCTTCGTCATCGCCTCCCTTCTCTGCGGCGCCTCCCAGAGCGAGGCGATGCTAATCGGCGCCCGCCTGCTCCAGGGCATCGGCGGGGCGATGACTTCGGCCGTGATCCTGGGCATGATCGTGACCATGTTCCCCGAGCCCCGGGATCAGGCCAAGGCCGTCGGTGTGTACGCGTTCGTCGCCTCGGCCGGTGGCGCGGTGGGCCTGCTGATCGGCGGTGTCATCACTCAGGTGATCAGCTGGCACTGGATCTTCTTCGTGAACGCCCCGATCGGAGTGGCGACGGCGATCTTCTCGCGGCGCCTACTCGAGAAGGACGAGGGAATCGGCTTTGGGCAGGGCGCCGACGCGCTGGGCGCGGTGCTGATCACGGCGTCCCTGATGCTCGGCGTCTACACCATCGTCGAGCCGGCGGCCAAGGACGGCTGGGGCGCTGCGACGACGCTCGGCTTGGGCGCGGGTTCACTGGCGCTGCTGGGCCTGTTCATCGCGCGCGAGGCGACCGCCCAGACTCCCCTGATCCCGCTGCGGATCTTCCGCTCGCGGAACGTCACGGGCGCGAACCTGGTCCAGATCCTGACCGTCGCGGGGATGTTCGGAATGTTCTTCATGGGCTCGCTCTACCTGCAGCTTGTGCAGGGATACGACGCCCTGCAGATCGGCCTCGCCTTCCTGCCCATCTGCATCATCATGGGCACGCTGACCGGTCGGTACTCGGAGCCGCTGATCACGCGCTTCGGCGCCCGCCGGCTGCTGTTCCCGGGGCTCGGCCTGGTCGCCGCCGGGCTCGTCCTGTTCACCCGGGCGCCGGTCGACGCCAACTACGTCGTCGACGTGCTCCCCGTCCTCATCCTGATGGGGATCGGCATCGGGATCTGCTTCCCCGCGTTGATGACCATCGCGATGTCGGGGGCGACCAGGGCGGACGCGGGACTCGCATCAGGGCTGGTCAACACCACCGCCCAGGTGGGCGGCGCGGTCGGGCTCGCCGTTTTGGCAACGCTCTCGACCTCTCGGAGCGACAGCCTCGAGGCGGCCGGTCACTCCACCGCCTCGGCATTGACCAGCGGCTACCACCTGGCCTTCTGGATTGCGGCCGGCTTGGTCGTGGCGGCTATAGCGGTGGCCGCGGTCGTCATCCAGCCCGAGGAGAAGGCCGCCGAGCAGTTCGCGGAGGAGTCCGAAGAGATTCCGGGCGAGGCCGCCTACTCGGAGGCCGCGTAGGCGTAGCCTCGGTCGGGTGGACGACCGGATCCAGCGCGCGCTCGAGAACGACCGGACGATCGACATCACCAGCACCGGCCGCAACAGCGGGCAGCCGCGGCGGATCGAGATCTGGCGCTACCGCCATGACGGGCGGACGTTCCTGAGCGGTTCACCGGGGACCCGCGACTGGTACGCGAACCTGCTCGCCCATCCTGAGTTCACGTTCCACCTGAAGGGAAGCGTTCAGGCCGACCTGCCGGCCATCGCGCGCCCGATCACCGACGAGGCCGAGCGGCGCGAGGTGATCCGGGGAATCCTCGAGGACCTCGGACGCGGCTCGGGCCGGGTGGATGAGTGGGTCGCCGGCAGCCCGCTCGTCGAGGTCGAGTTCCCCGATCAGCCGCCTACCTCGTAGGCCTGCCGCAGGCAGCCCGCGAGGGGCTCCGTTACCTTGCCGGGCCGTGAAGGGATCGGTCAGAAACCGGTGGCTGCGGCCGCTCGCGGTCGCGTCCGCCGCCGTCGCGGCAGTCGCCGCGGCGGGTTGCGGAGAGAAGTCCGAGCCCGCCGTCCATCCGCCGACCACCGCCCCCGTCACCAGCGTGCCGGCCACGACGCCGACGACGCCGGCGCCGGGGACGGTCACCAGGACCGAGCAGACTCCCACCGCTCCGGTCCCGAAGACGACCCCCTAGTACGTCAGGGCTGCTGGGAGTTCGGCGGAGCCGGCCGTGACTGCGCCTGCAGGAAGTCCGCCAGATCCCTCGCCTGGGTCGCGGGGTCGTCCGAGCGCGGCACGGCGACGGGAGCGGCGGCGGCCCGGGGCTGCTGCTTGTCCTTGCTCGGGGAGCTCGAGTCGCCGGATCCGAGCGCGATCAGGACTCCCACGGCGGCCGCCGCGATCAGCGCGAGACCGGCGGCGAGCCATCCGAAGCGGCGGCGGCGCCTCGTCTTGACCTCTGTGGGAGCCGGCCAGTCGGCTGTCGCGGTGCCAGCGGGGAGCGGCTGCGTGGGACGGCCCTGAGACATGATCCGGCGGACCACTCCCACCGCGCCGTTGCCCTCCACCGTTGCCAGTGCCTCGCCCAGCGCGGTGGCGTCGCTGAAGCGCTCGCCGGGATCCTCTCGCAGGCAGCGGGTGATGATCTCGCGCAGCTCCGGTGACCTGGACTCCGGCAGGACCTCGTCGGCCACCACCCCGCAGGCGTAGACGTCCGTGGCCGGGGTGATCTTGCCGTCGGACAGCTGCTCGGGGGCCATGTAGCGGTCGGTGCCGATCACCTTTCCGGGCCGCGTCAGCCGGGTGGTCTCCTCCGCCGCGCGGGCGATCCCGAAGTCGGTGATCTTCAGGCAGTCGTCGGAGTCGCGCAGCAGCAGGTTCTGGGGCTTGATGTCCCGGTGGACGAGCTTCTTCGCGTGGGCGTGGCCCAGGCCCTCGCAGAGCTGGCCGAGGAGACGAAGGGCCTCACCGCGGTCCAGCGACCGGCGCCGCCGGTTGATCCGGTCCTCCAGCGTCCCGCCCTCCACGTGCTCCATGACGATGAACGGCCGGTCGTCGTCCTCGCCCACGTCGAAGACCTGGACGACGTTGGGGTGGTCGAGCCGGGCGGCGAGGCGGGCCTCGCGGGAGAAGCGCTTGCGCACCTCGTCGTCCCCGGCGAAGTTGTCGGCGAGCAGCTTGATGGCGACCTCACGGTCGAGCCTCAGGTCGCGGGCGCGGTAGACGGTCGCCATGCCGCCATGGCCGAGCCTGTCCTCGAGCTCGTAGCGCTCTCCGGCGAGCAGGCGATTCACCCGTTCTCCTCCCCCTTCAGCTTCGCCTGCCCGGGAGGAACGAAGCCGCCGCCATGGTCCGGGTGTCCCGGCTTCCCATGGCCGCCGGGCCCGTTCTCATTGCCGTGGCCGTTCTCGTCCCCGTTGCCCTGCTTGTCCTCGTCCTTGGGCTTCTTGGGCTTCTTCTCCGGCTCGGGAGGCGGCGGGGGCGGTGGGCAGTTGACCTGATTGACGAGGTCGGTGGCCACCTCGTCCACGCCCGGGCGGATGTTGGCCGGCAGGTCGGACTGGTCCACGGCGGCCTTCAGGTCGTCGGCTGCCATCGCGGCGCTGCAGGTCTCCCCGACCTCGAGGTCCGATGCCACCCTGTTGCTGAGCTTGGCCAGGTGGTCCGCGGTCTCACGCGAGACGGCAGGCCGGGTGGCCGTGGTGGTCGTCGTGTCCTCACCCGACCCGCAGGCCGCGAGCGCGACGGCCGCCACGGCCAGCAGGATCGCGGTCATAGCGGCCTTCCGAATCCCGATCGACATCTTTCTCCCGTCAGCCATTACCCACCGCACGCTCCTGAAAACCGCGGCAGCTCTGGACCGGCAGACGGGGGTAGCGGGGAAAGTCCGGGTCGGTCTTGGAGAGCTCGCAGAGCGAGAAGACGGAGCCGCGCGTGTTGTTGATCAGGCGCTGATGACGACAGCGATCACAGAGCCCGGCGTCGGGGCGGGTCACCGCTCCGATGATGGATCCGGGGGGCGTGCCGGTGCCTCTTCCTGCCCCAGGGGCGCCTCGGGTTGCTCCGAGAGCGCTCGCTCCTCGGCGATCACCTCCGCGTCGATCGAGGCGCGGGCCGCCTCCTCGGGGCCGAAGATCGCTCGCTTCAGCCCCTCGCCGACGTATTCCGCGCTGCGCTGGGCTCGCTCGAGCGGCTCGGTCAGGCGCACCACGCGCCCGAGGAGCTCGTTCATCCTCTCTGCCTGCTCGAGGGCCTGATCCGCCTGGCGTCGCATCACCTCGAGCTGCTCCCGCGAGGTCTCCATCAGGTCATTGGCCTCGCGAATGCTGCGCTCCATCGACCGCGGCAGCTCTATGGCCGTACGGGCCATCGAGATCGGCCAGCTGATGATCTCTCTGAGCACTGGGCGGAGAGTAGCGGCAGCAAGTGCGGCTGCCGGGGCCGTTACTTCACTTTCTATAGTTAAGGCATGGCCACCTTCCGGCGCCTGCTCGGCTTTCTGCGTCCTTATCGGCGCGCGCTGACCATCTCGCTGGCACTCGCCTGGATGGCGATGGCGATGACCGTCCTGATTCCGCTGCTCTCGGGCGCCGCCGTCAACGCGATCCAGGACGAGCGGCGGGACGACATCCTGCCGCTGGTGCTGGCCCTCCTCGGCGCCGGCATTCTGCGCCTGGCCCTGACCGTCGGGCGGCGTCTGATCGCGGGCAAGGTCTCGCTGGCCGTCGAGTTCGACCTCCGCCAGCGCTTCTACGAGCACCTGCAGAAGCTGGAGCTGGGGTTCTTCGACACGCAGCAGACCGGACAGCTGATGTCGCGAGCGACCGTCGATCTCCAGTCGATCCGCTTCTTCCTGGGCTACGGGCTGATCTGGGTGAGCCAGAGTGCGCTGACGATCCTGTTCGCGGCGGCGGCGATGTTCATCCTCGACCCGGTCCTGGCGCTGCTGGCGCTTGCTCCGGTGCCCTTCCTGGTCGCGACCGCGACCCGCTACAGCCGCCGCAACCGGCCAGCCGAGCAGGAGGTGCAGCAGCGGATCGGCGAAGTGACCGCGGGGGCCGAGGAGAGCATCTCCGGGATCAGGATCGTGAAGGCGTTCGCGCGGGAGCGGCACGTGCTCGGTCGCTTCCGGCACTCCGTGAACCGGGTCTTCGAGCAGAGCATGGTCTCGACCAGGCTGCAGGCCTTCTACACGCCGCTGATGGGCTTCCTGCCGAACCTGGGGCTTGCGGCCGTCCTGCTGGTCGGGGGACTTCAGGTGGTCCACGGCCACACCAGCGTCGGCCACCTGACCGCCTTCTATCTCTACGTGGTGATGCTCTCCGGCCCGGTGCGCTGGCTGGGGATGTCGCTGAGCATGGCCCAGCGTGCGGTGGCGTCCGGCAACCGGATGTTCGAGATCCTCGACCGAGAGCCGTCGATGCAGAGCCCGCCCGGCGCTCCGCCCCTGCCGGAGGGGCGGGGACGGGTGTCGCTGCAGCGGGTCACTCTGCGCTACGACGGTTCCGAGCCGGCGCTGAGCGGGGTGGATCTCGAGGTCGAGGCCGGGCGCACGGTGGCGCTGGTCGGGCCGACCGCGTCGGGCAAGACGAGCCTGGTCGGGCTGCTCGCGCGGCTCTATGACCCGAGCGAGGGGCGGGTCGTGATCGACGAGGCCGACATCAAGGACGTCGATCTGGCCTCGCTGCGGCGCGAGATCGCGTTCGTCGCGGACGACAGCTTCCTGTTCTCCGACACGGTCGCGGCCAACATCGCCTACGCGCGCCCCGACTCCACCCAGGAGCAGATCGAGGCGGCGGCCGGGCGGGCCCAGGCGCACGACTTCATCACCCGGCTTCCGGACGGCTACGAGACGATCGTCGGCGAGCGAGGGCTGACCCTGTCCGGGGGGCAGCGGCAACGGATCGCCATCGCCAGGGCCCTGCTCGCCGAGCCGCGGATCCTGATCCTCGACGACGCCACGTCATCGGTTGACGCCCGCACCGAGGCGCAGATCAAGGCCGGGCTGCGCGAGGCGATGGAGGGCCGGACGACGTTCATCGTCGCCCACCGGCTCTCGACCATTTCGCTGGCGGACGAGATCGTGGTGATGGACCGGGGTCGGATCGTCGACCGCGGCACCCATGAGGAGCTGCTCGAGCGGTGCCCGCTGTACGAGGAGATCGCCGAGAAGGGGCTCGAGGACTCGGTCTACCTCCAGCGGGACCTGGAGGAGCGGGAGGAGCTGGCGAGGCTGTGAACGAGAGCAACGGCGCACAGGACTTCTTCGCCCTCTTCCGCTCGATCTGGCGGCTGATCAGGGGGCAGGACAACCGCTGGCGGAAGGTCCGCTGGCTGTTCTCGCTGCTGGGCCCGTACCGGCGCCAGGTGCTGATGATGCTGGGCGCGCTGATCCTCGCCACGGGCGCAACCCTGGCGCCGCCGTTCCTGGTCGGCAAGGCGGTCTCGGCCGCGCTGAACGGCGACTCCGCCGCCCTCTATCTGATCGTCGCGGGGTTCCTGGTCACGGCGCTGGTCGCCTGGGGCACCAACTACCTGCAGACCTATCTGGTCGGCTGGGTGGGCGAGCGGGCCCTGCAGGACCTGCGCATCCGGATCTTCACGCACCTCCAGCAGATGTCGATCGGGTTCTTCACGCGCAACCGGCCGGGGGTCCTGATTTCGCGAATCACCAATGACGTCGATGCGCTCGACCAGCTCATCTCGACCGGCGTGGTGACTCTCTTCTCGAGCACCCTGACCCTCGTCGGCGTGGTCGTGATCATGCTCGTCGCCGACGTCCAGCTGGCGCTTGTGGTCTTTCTGACCCTGCCGGTGCTGTTCATCGCGAGCCTGGTGTTCCGGATCGTCGCCGCGAGCGCCTACCGGATCACCAGGGAGCGAATCGCCGAGGTGACGGCCTACCTGCAGGAGAGCCTGAGCGGGGTGCGGGTGGTGAGGAGCTTCGCGCAGGAGGAGCGGCACGTCGCGCAGATGGGCGAGCTCAACGAGCTCAACCGCCAGGCGAACATGAAGACCGTCTACCTGAACGCGTCGTACTTCCCGGCGGTCGAGCTGCTCTCGGCGATCGGGACGGCGGTGATCCTGCTCTACGGCGGCTACCAGGCTCTCGGGCTCGACACCGAGGCGGCCCGGCACGCGCAGATCGGGATCGTGGTCGCGTTCGTCGGCTACCTCTCCACCTTCTTCGACCCGATCCAGCAGCTGTCCAACCTCTACACCACCTACCAGCAGGGAATGGCCGCGCTGGACAAGATCTTCGATCTGCTGGACACCGAGCCGGACATGGTCGACAAGCCCGACGCTGCCGATCCTGGGACGCTGCGCGGTGAGATCGAGATGGACCACGTCTGGTTCTCATACGGGCTGGACCAGGCCGCTGGGCTGAAGCGGTCGAGCGGGAAGATCGAGAGGTTGGACGAGGAGCCTGCGTCGGACGACTGGGCGCTCGAGGACGTGTCGATCCACGTCGCGCCTGGCCAGACTCTCGCGCTGGTCGGCGAGACCGGGGCCGGCAAGTCGACGTTCGCGAAGCTCGTCTCGCGCTTCTACGACCCGCAGCGCGGCCGGGTGCTGGTCGACGGAAACGACCTGCGCGATCTGAGCTCGACCTGCCTGCGGAGCCAGCTCGGGATCGTGCCGCAGGAGGGCTTCCTGTTCTCGGGCTCGGTGCGCGAGAACATCGCCTTCGGCCGACCAGATGCGAGCGATGAGGAGATCGAGGCGGCTGCCGACGCCATCGGGGCCGGCGACTTCATCAGGCGCATGTCGAATGGGTTCGATACTGAGGTCGGCGAACGGGGAGTGGCGCTGTCGGCGGGCCAGCGGCAGCTGATCGCGTTCGCCAGGGCACTGCTGGCGGAACCGCGGATCCTGATCCTGGACGAGGCCACCTCGAACGTGGACGTGCGGACCGAGCGGGCGATCGAGGCGGGCTTGGAGCGGCTGCTGCGCGGGCGGACCGCGATCGTGATCGCCCACCGCCTCTCGACCATCAGGAACGCGGACCGGATCGCGGTGCTCGAGCACGGCCGGATCGTGGAAAGCGGCACCCACGACGAGCTGATCGCGGCCGGCCGGCGGTACGCGCAGCTCTACGGCACCTGGGCAGACGCGGTCGCCGCCTAGGGCGGCGGTTCGCAGCCGCCCTACCCGGGGCCGACGCCGCCGGAGCTGCCACCGGTGCCACCGGTGGACCCGGAGGTCCCGGACCCGCTGGTGCCACTGGAGCCCGGCGTGCCGCTGCCCGTGCTGCCACCGGTGCCGCCCCCGGTCGCGCCGCTGGTCGGCGGCGCGGCGCTGGGAGCGCTCGGCACGACCGTGCCGCCGCTGCTGGCCGAGCCCGAGCTGCTGGGGGTGCTCGTGCTGGTGCCCGACGAGGTGATCGGCTGGCCGCACTCCTTGAAGCCGTAGGCCGAGGCGGCCTGCTCGGCCTGGGTCTTCGCGCTGTCCAGCTCGCCCTCGAACTCGGTGGTGTCCTCGCCGCGCTGCAGGGCGAGGCCGATCTTCTTGCCCGCCGAGACCTGGTCGGACATGGCCGACAGGAAGGCGTCGAGATTGGTGTCCGACGGCGGGTTGAGCTGCTTGATCTGGTCGACGACGCCCTGGCGGAGCTGGGCGATCTGGTCGGCCTCGGTCAGGCCCTGGCCGCTGGCGGCGAACTGCTCGATCGAGCTGTTCGCCTCCGCGCAGATGGAGTCCGCCTGGGCGATGAAGTCGGCACCGCCCTGGCTCGGCTGAGTCGTGGTCGGGACCACGATCGGGGTCTCCGGGGAGCTGTCGCCGCCGCAGGCAGCGAGCGCCAGGCCCGCTCCGACCGCCGCGACCGGGACGAAAACTCGTCGCAGGCGCCGCATAGAGCCGCGCAAGGTAGCAACTATCCCGGAGGCTTCAGGAACCGGTTCGGGGACTGCGGGACAGGGATTCGAACCCCGATTTCTCGGTCCAGAGCCGAGCGTCTTGCCATTAGACGATCCCGCAAGGACCGCGGTCAGCGGCGACCGCCAGTTTAGGCGGGGAACGCGCTCAGCTACCCGTCAGCTCGGCCAGATCTCTTTCCCGGTCCCTGAGCAGCTTCATGGCCTCTTCCCCGCCCACGTCCACGCCCTCCGCCAGCAGCGTTCGCGCGTGCCCCAGGTCCTCGGAGCGCTCGACGCTGAGCGCACCGGCCACCTTTCCGTCCTTGACGTAGAAGACGAGGAACTCGCCCGAGTCCCGGTCCCCGCGCCAGATCTCCTCGTCCCAGTCCATCGCGGGCCCCACGTATTCGAGGCTGGCCCAGTCGGCCAGGTCGCTGAAGAAGTACGGAACCACCTCGTACGGCTTGGCGTCGCCCATCATCGACCGTGCCGCGTGCTGCCCCTGCTGGAACGCAACGTCCCAGTGCTCCACGCGAATTCGCCGGCCATGGACCCGGCTCTCGTAGGAGCAGGCGTCGCCGGCGGCATAGATCCCCTCGACGGAGGTCTGCAGCGTCTCGTCGCAGCGGATCCCGCCGTCGTCCTCGTCGATCTCCAACCCGGCCTTCTGCGCCAGCATCACGTCCGGCCTCACCCCCGCACCGACGATGACCATGTCCCCCTCGATGGTCTTGCCGCTCTCGGTCACCACGGCGCTCGCGTGGTCGTCCCCCTCGAACGCGGCCAGGCTCTCGCCGGCGTGGAACTCGATCCCCTTCGACTCGAGCAGGTCCTGGAACCACCGCCCCGCGTCCTCCCCGAAGTTCCTGGAGAGCGCCACGTCCTCCATCATCACCAGCGCGCAGTCGGTCCCCTTCGACTTCAGCGAAGCCGCGACCTCGCAGGCGATGTAGCTGCCCCCCACCAGAACCACCCGGTCCGCCTTCTCCGCGTCGGCCCGGATGTTGTCCGAGTTGCCGAGCGTCCGGACGTAGTGGATGCGGTCGAGGTTCGCGCCATCGACCCGGAGGATGTTCACGTTCGCGCCGGGGGCGATCAGCGCCTTCTCGAACTGCACCTCGTCGCCACCCTGGAGCTTCACGCTCCGCGCCTCTGTATCCAGGGACATCACGTTCGTCCCGGTCCGCAGCTCGACCCCGTTCTCCTCGTACCAGGAGACCGGATTGACGTATGCGTCCTCCCGGGTGGCCTCCCCGCGCAGGTACTCCTTGGTGATGGGGGGCCGCTCGTAAGGCGGCTCCGTCTCCCGCCCCACCATCAGGATCGATCCGTCCGCACCCTGCTTGCGCAGCTCCGCGGCGGCATGGCCGCAGGCGAATCCTCCGATCAGCAGGTACTGGACGGTGCTCATCGTCGAAGTTGGCGTCGCTCGGGCCGGATTTCTTACTCCGCGCTCGCCCCGTCCGACCCGAAGAAGACCTTGAGCTCCTCCTCCAACCCCGGATCGAGGACCGCCAGCACCTCGTCGCCGGCCTCCAGCACCGTGTCGGGCGTCGGCACGAAGCCCCCCTGTCCCTCCCGCAGGATCGAGATCAGCAGGCTGCCCTCGGGCATGTTCAGGTCCCCGACCCGCTGGCCCGCCACCCGGCTGTTCTCTCCCAGCATCATCTCGATGATCTCCAGCCGCTCCTCCGGCAGGTCGAGCAGATGCACCAGCCCGTACTCCGGCACCTCGTGCTCGAGCAGCCGCAGGATCAGGTCAGTCGCCGACACGTACGGCTTGATCCCCAGCAGCTCGAAGTGCGGCCGGTTCCGCGGGTTGTTGACCCGGGCGATGATCCGGTCGACCAGGTACTTCTCCTTCGCCACCTGGCAGATCAGCATGTTGTCCTCGTCGTCGCCGGTCACCGCGACCACCAGGTCGGC
>Ga0081455_10007788_pt1 | contig 11219 bp, 10 predicted proteins | sample TabmetS3T2R1_FD_70207 | JGI IMG/M metagenome (GOLD analysis project Ga0081455, IMG submission 70207) | Tabebuia heterophylla rhizosphere microbial communities from the University of Puerto Rico - S3T2R1 | ecosystem: Host-associated > Plants > Roots > Rhizosphere ... | reverse complement strand
CCCGGATTTCGAGGCTACCACCACGGAAGGCCCAATCCGTTTTCACGAATGGCTCGGCAATTCCTGGGCCGTGCTGTTCTCCCATCCCAAGGACTTCACGCCGGTCTGCACCACCGAACTCGGCTACATGGCAAGGATCAAGCCCGAATTCGACAAGCGCGGGGTCAAGATCATTGGCTTGAGCGTCGATCCGGTGGACCGCCACGCCAAATGGGCCGACGACATCAAGGAGACCCAGGGCTTCGCCCCGAATTACCCCATGATCGGCGATCCCGACCTCAAGATCTCGAAGCTCTACGGCATGCTGCCGGCGAGCGCCACGGGTAGCTCAGAGGGGCGGACGCCCGCCGACAATCAGACGGTGCGCAACGTGTTCGTGATCGGCCCCGACAAGAAGATCAAGCTCATCCTGGTCTATCCCATGACCACGGGCAGGAACTTCGACGAGGTCCTGCGCGTGATCGACTCGATGCAGCTGACCGCCAAGCATCGCGTGGCGACGCCGGTTAACTGGAAACAAGGCGAGGACGTGATCATCGCGGGTTCGGTGTCGGACGAGGAGGCGAAGAAGATCTACCCCGAAGGATGGAAATCGCCCCGGCCCTATATCCGGATTGTGAAGCAACCACAGGCCTGAGCCTGCCACTTCACGCCTCGCCTTAGCGGTTCGCGCCAACTGTCATAAAAGCTATAGAAAATTCTAAGGAGAAACGGTTGGCGAGCCCAGCAGCCTCCATGGTAGCGAGGGGTGTATACGGAGCATATTGCTTCGTGAACACTCAAGGGGCGTTGGCGCGGTGCCCGCGGGGCCGTCCAGCGTTGTTGGGCAGGGACTCATGTCTGACCAAAGCGGCTCGGCTCCGCCGGGGGCTGGAGAAGGTTCCCGCGATGCTGCCAAGCGCATTGCCAATCAGGTCGCGCCCCTGATCCGGCTCGCGCGTTCCAATGGATTTGACTTCCTCGCCTATTTGCTTGCGATGGCCCTCAAGGAGTCGCGGCGGCTGTCGGGGGAGTGACCGCCGGTATGACGGCGCTTTGATGGTAACATTCGCCGTCATGGCAATGCCAAAGACACCAGCGCTCACCACCGATTGCGTCATTTTCGACAATGCGGGCCGCGTACTCCTCATTCGCCGCGGGAACGAGCCGTTCAAGGGCGCCTATGCCCTCCCCGGCGGGTTCATCGAAATCGGCGAGACGGTCGAGGCGGGCTGCCGGCGCGAGGTTTACGAGGAAGCTGGCATCGAGGTCGGCGAGCTTAGCCTTGTCGGCGTCTATTCCGATCCTCACCGCGATCCGCGTGGGCATACGGTCAGCGTCGCCTTCCTTGCTCTGGTGCCGCGCGCCGTTGCTCCCCGCGCAGGCTCCGACGCAAAAGTGGCCGAATGGGTCAAGGATTGGCGAGGCCTCGCCCTTGCATTCGACCACGCGCAGATTCTTGGCGACGCCGAGCGCCTGGCCGGCAAGGTCAAAGACTAGGCGTTGAGGGGTGGATGCTCTATCTAACCCCCATGGAGCAAGCTCATGAATGAGAAGGCGCGAATGAAGGACTTCGCGCCAAAGCCGTCCCCCGCGGCAAGGGCGCAAGTGTCCGGCACGCCCGGAAAGATCGGTGTCATTCTCATCAATCTCGGCACGCCTGACGCAACCTCCTATTGGGCGATGCGCCGCTACCTCAAGGAGTTTCTGTCCGACCGGCGCGTGATCGAGGTGAACCGCGTGCTATGGTGGCTCGTCTTGCATTGCATCGTGTTGGTGAAGCGGCCATTCGCCAGCGGCGTGAAATACCGCGCCATCTGGAACGAAGAGCTCGACGAATCCCCGCTCTTCACCGTCACCAGGAGCCAGGCCGAGAAGGTCGCAGCCGCACTCGCCTCCCACGACGGCATCGTCGTCGACTGGGCCATGCGCTACGGCAACCCAACTATTGCCTCGCGCCTCGAGGCGCTTGTGGGCCAGGGTTGCGACCGGTTGCTCGCCTTCCCGCTCTATCCGCAATATGCAGCGCCGACGACGGCGACCGCCAACGACAAGGTCTTCGATGCGCTGAAGGCGATGCGCGCACAGCCCGCGCTCCGCACTGTGCCGTCATACCCTGCCGACCCCATCTATATCGAAGCGGTGGCGGAATCGATCAGGGCGCATCTTGCCGGCCTCGATTTCGAGCCGGAGGTCATCCTCGCCTCGTTCCATGGACTGCCGCAGGATTACGTGGACCAGGGCGACCCTTATCGGGATGAGTGCGTGCGCACCACCGAGGCGTTGCGCGCGGCGCTCGGGGCCCTCGGCGCCAAGCTCAAGCTCACCTTTCAATCGCGCTTTGGCCGTGCCGAATGGATCAAGCCCTATACCGACAAGACGGTCGAGGCCCTGGCGCGGGACGGGGTGAGGCGGATTGCAATCGTCTGCCCGGGCTTTGCCGCCGATTGCATCGAGACACTGGAGGAGATCGCGCAGGAGAACAAGGACATCTTCCTCGAGCATGGCGGCGAGAGGTTCAGCTACATCCCCTGCCTTAACGACAGCAATGACGGGATCGGCGTGCTCGTGCATCTGATCCAGCGCGAGCTCGAGGGCTGGGTGTAAAGTCCGCCTCGCGGAGGGGGAAATGCGGACGGGGGCGTTGTTGTTGTCTTGCACGTGCCTTGCGCTTGCGGGCTGTGCCACGCCAATGGCCATGCGCGACATCAATGCCGTCAGGCCCAATTGCGCGAAGATCGACAGGCAGATCGCAGCCTTGGAGAAAGAAAAGGCCGAGAACGATCAAAGGCTGCTGGCAGGCATTCAATCGGTGGCGCCAGCTCTCGCCGCGCTCAACCTTGTTGCCGGCACCTATGGCAGGAACGTCGCCATCGCAACGGGCGAATGGGCGGCGGCTATCGACCGCAAGATCGCCGAGCTCAGGCGCGCCAAGAAGAAGTGCTAGGCCCGCCATGCGTCTCGCCGGCCTTGCAGTCCTGTGCGCGCTCTGCCTGCTGCTGGCGGCGCAGTCCCCAGGCGCCGCCACGGACGCAAAGCCGGGCGGCCTCTCTGCCTATGTCAGCGTGGCCGGCGCTCCCGGCGATGGGGAACAGGCGCTTGCCGCTGCGCTCGCAAGGCGCCTAGCCGCGCAAGGCGTGAGGCAGGCAACCGCGTTCGAGGCCGATATCTACGATATCCAAGGAACCGTGCGGGTCGCTCCGGCCAAAGGCGGCAAGGAGACCATCACCATCGTCTGGGTGGTGCTCGACCCAGACGGCAATCAGCTCGGCGTGACCCGTCAGACCAAGGAGGTCAAGAAAGGCGCGCTCGACAAGAAATGGGGCGCCGCGGCCGACGCCGCCGCAGAGGCCGCCGCTCAAGATATCGTGAAGCTCCTGCCGCAGTAATCCGAGGTGTTCAGCGGCGGTTCAGCTTGGGAGGCGTAGAAGCGGCAGTAGTGTCAAGTCATCCGCGGCGAAGCTGATCTCGGGGAGGAGGAGCAAATGCGCGGCTTTGGTCTCGTTCTCTTGGCTCTCATTTCTTTCGCTCCGTGCGCTCGCGCCGCCAGCGAAAGCGAGTGGGCGGTATGCAACACCATCAGCGGCAGGAGTGCCGTCGAGGCCTGCACCCGGATCATCGAGGCAGATGAGGAGTCTGTAGGCGATCTTGCGACCGCCTATAACCAACGCGGCGCCGCCTACTATTCGCTCAAGCAGTATGATCTGGCGATCGCGGATTATGGCAGGGCAATCGCTATCAATCCACGCATGAACGTGGCCTACAGCAACCGAGGCGTGGCGCTTAGCTCAAAAGGTGAAAACGAACGGGCCCTCGCCGATTTCAATCGCTCGATCCAACTCAATCCAACTTATGCCCTAGCCTATTCCGGCAGGTGCGACGCGTACAACACCCTCGGCGAATACGACCGGGCCATCGCCGATTGCAGCATCGCGCTTCAGCTCGAGCCCGACGAGATCACCTACAATACTCGCGCCGACGCGTATCACGGCAAGGAGGACTACGACCGCGCCATCGCCGATTACAACCGGGCGCTCCGGCTCAATCCACGAAGCATCTTTGCGCTCAGGGGACGCGCCGTAGTGTATCAACAAAAAGGCGATGTCGATCGGGCCATCCTGGATCTGACGCAAGCCTTGCGTATCGAGCCGGACGATCCTGTCGCGCATAAGATCCGCGGTGACATCTTTAGCGGTAAGAATGAATACGATGCCGCTATCGCCGACTATGATCACGCGCTCCGGTTCAAGCCCGAGCTCGCGTCCACCTGGAACAATCGAAGCGTCGCCCATTTGAGGAAGGGCGAGTACGACCTTGCGCTCGCCGACGCCAATCAGGCGATCGCGCTCAACCCCGAATTCGCTACGGCCTATTTGGATCGCGGCCTCGCTTATCAGGCAAAGGGGGAGATCGAGCGGGCCAAGGCCGATTTCGCCGCCGCTTCGTCCATGACGCGGGGAGAGTCCGATGCAGGCAATGCGCCGCAGCTCGCACGCGAGCAACTGGCGGCTCTCGAGACAGAACCGAAAAAGCCGCAGGCGTCCGAGGCGAAGCCGACGACAGGTACCGTTGTCACGGAGCCCGCTCCGGCGCCGGCGCTGCCAGCCGGGTCGTTCGATCCGGGCAAGCGCATCGCCCTTGTCATCGGCAATGCCGCTTATCGCGGCGTCAATCCGCTGCGCAATCCCGAGAACGACGCACATGCTGTCGCCGAGGAGCTCCGCCGCGTCGGCTTTGCCGAGGTGATCGAGAAGCACAACCTTCCGCTTAACGAGCTTTCGGCTGAGCTCAAGAGCTTCGGCGACCGCGCCGAGAATGCAGACTGGGCGGTCGTCTATTATGCCGGGCATGGACTTGAAGTCGGCGGTATCAACTACATCATTCCGGTCGATGCGGAGCTTGCCGCAGCGAGCCATATCGAGGAGGAAGCGATTCCACTCGATCGCGTGCTGTCCAAGGTCGAAGGCGCGCACAAGCTCCGCCTCGTCATCCTCGATGCTTGCCGCGACAATCCCTTCGCGCGTCGCTTGGCGGATGCGAACGGAACGCGCTCGATCGGCAGGGGGCTCGGACGCGTGGAGCCAAGCCGCGGCATCCTCGTCGCCTATTCGGCGCGCGACGGACAGGTGGCGCTCGACGGCGATGGCGCCAACAGCCCGTTCGCGCTGGCTCTGGTCAAGCACCTGGAAGAGCCGGGGGTGGAGATCAGCCTCCTTTTCCGCAAGGTGCGTGACACTGTCTTGAATGGCACAAACGGCAGGCAGGAGCCCTTCACCTATGGCTCGCTGCCGGCCGAGGCCTTGTTCTTCAAGGCCGCCGCTGAATAGGGGTCGCCGTCGGGTTCGGCTTGGAGCTCTTGAATGCAACCGCTACTATATCGGCAACTTTGCGGAGCCGGTCCGGGGAGGGATCGCATGCACCGCGTCTTCATCTTTTGCCTCTGTCTTTGCGCGGCGCTGGTCGCGCTGGCCCCCGCCGCTGCCGCCAAGCGCGTGGCGCTGGTCGTCGGCATCGACGGCTACGACAACCTCGCGGCGCAAGAACAGCTGCAAAAGGCCGTCAACGATGCGCGCACCATCGGCGAGGCGCTGAAGACTGTCGGCTATGAAGTCATCGCTGTGGAGAATGCGGACCGGCGGAGCTTTAATGCGTCCTGGCAGAAATTCTTGAGCCGGATCGAGCCGGGGGATGAGGCCGCCTTCTTTTTCGCCGGCCATGGCATTGAGATTGCCGGACAGAACTATCTGCTCCCGAGCGACATTCCAAAGCCGCAAAGCGGCGAGGCGTCGCTCATCAAGAACGAGTCGCTTAGCGTCACGCAGCTGCTTGTCGATTTGCAGGAGGAGGGCCCGCGCGTCAGCCTCGTCATTCTCGATGCCTGCCGCGACAATCCGTTTGCGGCGAGCGGCGTCAGGTCGATCGGCGGCACGCGAGGGCTGACGCGCGTCGAGGCGCCGGAAGGAAGCTTCGTCATGTATTCGGCGGGCACGGGTCAGACGGCGCTCGACCGCCTCTCGGACAATGACGACAACCCCAATTCCATATTCACCCGCAGCCTCGCGCCCCTGATCAAGACGAAGGGCCTTGGGCTGCAGGAGGTTGCGCTGAAGGTGCGCGAGGAGGTGGTAGCGCTTGCCAATAGCGCGGGCCGCAAACAGACGCCGGCCTATTACGACCAAGTTATCGGGCGTTTCTGCCCCGCCGGCTGCGAGGGCGGCGAGGTTGCGGCCGTAGAACCGCAGGCTGTGGTGCCTCCCGCGCCTGCGCCAGCTCCCTCACCTCCGCAGCAGCAGAGCGCGCAGACCTCAAGCTGCGCCTTGAAGGATGCCGTGTATCACACGGCCAAAACCGGCAGCGAGGACCTCGCTTTCGTTCCAAGCGCCTCTGAAGAGAGCGTTACCGGCGCTGATATGGTCTTGAAGGCGGCCGGAACAGACTATCGCTTCGAACTGGTCATCGAGAACGGCACTGGCAACGAGTATGCCATCCTCTCCGGACAGGGCGACAATGAAGACCCGCCGAGCAGTGAGCTGATCTCGGTCGTTAATGGAAAGGAGTCGCCCGGTGTCGGCGCCCTCGAGGCGGGTGCTCCCGACCAGATTCTCCTTCCGGATCTGCAAAAGAGCTTCATGAAGCAAAATGGCGGCCCGTCGGCCGAGGGCTACGTGCCGAGCGGCACGCTTTGGCAGCGGAGTTGCGCAGCCTCGGCGGCGTCTGCGGCTCCCGCCGCGGCGCCGGACACGCCTGGACCTGCCGCTCGCCCTGCCACCGGGGAACGGCTAGCTGCCGTCGAGCCGGCGCCCTCTGCCGCTGTTGCTGAGGCTCCTGCCGCCGAGCTGAGGAGCTTCGACGAGACTCCCCTGGTCTGGTCGTTGGCCTTCTCGCCCGACGCCACGGTCCTCGCCTCAGCCGACCAGGAAGGAGACAACGACCATCAGATCAAGCTGTGGGATGTCGCGACCGGCAAGGTCAAGGCCGCGTTCAAGGGACACTCGAACCGCATCGCCGAAGTCGCGTTTTCGCCCGACGGCGCATTGCTTGCCTCGGCCAGTGAGGACGACAGCATCGGCCTGTGGGACCTGAGCGCCGGCAAGATGAGACGGTCGCTCAAGGGGCATGGCGAGGACGTGGAATCGGTGGCCTTCTCACCGGACGGCACGAGGATCGCTTCTGGCGGCAGTGATAAGGCGATCCGGCTTTGGGATGTAAAGACCGGAAAGCAAATTCGCGTCTTCGAGGGCCAGGCCTACACGGTTTCGGCACTATCCTTCTCCCCCGATGGATCGCGCATCGCCTCATCCGGCTGGGCCGACGGCGTGACCATCTGGGACGTCGCAAGCGGCAAGGCGCTTTCGACCTTCTCCCCAGGGCCCGACTATGTCGATCGCATGGCTTTTGCCCCTGACTGGAGGCGTGCGGCCACGGCAACAGACAAAGAGCTCAAGCTATGGGATCCGGCAAGCGGAACGCTTCTTTGGAAGGCGGAGCATGGCGCCGACGATATCGACTTCCTCGCCTTCTCCCCGGATGGCTCGCTGGTTGTCTCGGCGAACGACGACGCCGTCAAGCTGTGGGATGCCGCGAGCGGCGCGCTCAAGCAAACGATCGACAAACCCCTCAATACCTTGACCTGCGTAGCCTTCTCCTCGGACGGCTCCTTGCTCGCTATCGGCGGGGGCGACATCAAGCTGTTAACCTTCGACAAGGCGACGGCAAGTTCGGCAAAGCCCTAAGGACACTCCAGGAGCGAGGCACTTAAATTCTTCGCGCGCCACACCCATTTATCCAGCCGCGAGGAAGGCTGGCGAACCAGACTTGAACAAGAACCACTAGCCACGACGCGTCCCCGGGAGGGTGCCAATGTTCGGCTTCAACGTCTTCGTCATTTTCCTGCTTGTCCTGTTCATCTCCATCGTCATCGCCGGCGTGAAGATCGTGCCGCAGGGCTACAACTTCACGGTCGAGCGCTTCGGCCGCTATACGCGGACGCTCCGCCCGGGTCTCACCCTCATCATCCCCTTCATCGACCGCATCGGGCGGAAGCTGAACATGATGGAGCAGGTGATCGAGGTGCCGAGCCAGGAGGTGATCACCCGAGACAACGCCATGGTCAGGGTCGACGGCATCGCCTTCTTCCAGGTGCTCGATGCGGCGCAGGCGAGCTACGAGGTCAGCAATCTCCAGCTGGCGATTCTCAATCTCACCATGACCAATATCCGCACGGTGATGGGGTCGATGGATCTGGACAAGTTGCTATCCGAGCGTGATGAGATCAATCACCGTCTGCTCAAGGTGGTCGATGACGCGACGCATAATTGGGGCGTCAAGGTCACCCGCATCGAGATCAAGGATATCGAGCCGCCGCGCGATCTGGTCGACGCCATGGCGCGGCAGATGAAGGCAGAACGCGACAAACGCGCCGCCATTCTCGTCGCCGAAGGCGAGCGGCAATCGGCGATTCTCACCGCGGAGGGCGCCAAACAGGCGCAGATCCTCGCCGCCGAGGGCCGCCGCGAGGCCGCCTACAGAGATGCCGAGGCGCGCGAGCGCTCGGCGGAGGCCGAGGCCAAGGCCACGACCGTGGTCAGCGAGGCCATCGGCAAGGGCAGCGTGCAGGCCATCAACTATTTCGTCGCCAACAACTATGTCGGCGCGCTGAAGGCGCTGGCAGAGGCTAAGAACCAGAAGGTGCTCATTCTTCCGCTCGAAGCCTCCTCGGTGATCGGCGCCATCGCCGGCGTGTCGGAGATCGCGCGCGAGGCATTCGGCGGCGGCGGCAACTCGGCATCGCCTCCTCAGCCCGCGCCAGCAAAGCAACAAGCCGCAGCCAGGACAAAGGCGTCAGGCTCGGTTCCTTCCGTCTAGCCGGCGCGAGGAGGTTCCATGGAAACGATCGTGGCACTTGGCGCGTGGAACTGGATGATCCTCGCCGCCATCCTATTCGTGCTCGAGCTCACCGCGCCCGGCATCTTCTTCATGTGGTTCGGGCTTGCCGCGGCAGTCACGGGTCTCATCGTGTTCCGCTACGACGTGAGCTGGCAGTGGCAGCTCATCTGGTTCTGCGGGCTCTCGCTGGCATCGGTGCTGCTTGCCGCAAAATATCTGCGCAAGCATCCGCTGGAGAGCGAACGGCCGCTCCTGAACGAACGAGCGGTACAACTGATCGGCCAGTCCTTCGAACTGGTCGATCCCATCGTCAACGGGCGCGGCTCAATCAAGACCGGCGACACCATCTGGCGAGTGGAAGGGCCCGAGTTGCCGAAGGGGGCGCGCATCAAGGTGGTCGGCGCCGACGGCACGCTGCTCAAGGTCGTTGCCGCAGCCGCCGCGGCTGCTTGAGCTAGCGGCGCCTTGCGAACCACTTGCCGACGGCGTCGCGGCAGGAATCGTCGAGCATGAGATGAAGCTTGGTGCGGCGGAGCAGGAAGTCCTCCGCCGTCATGGCATCCTCTGCCTCGACGCAATATTCGAGCTCGGCGCGGGTGACACCGGGCGCGATCTCCTGCGAGGCGGTGGCATCGCCGGCGATGCGCTTAAACAGCGCCTCGATCCGATCGCCATAGGTCAAGGCCCAGCGCCGGCGCGTCGTCGCGGGAATGCTCCGCGGACCCTCCTCGGCGGCGGCGAGAAGCTCTGCGCGGGGAAGGCTGCCGCCATGGAGCGGCACGCCCTTGGTCCAAGGGCCTCTGACCTCGGCGCCAAGCCCGTAGATCGTGCTCAGGACTTGTTCGGCCAGGGCCCTGTGGGTAGTGAGCTTGCCGCCATAAAGGGTGATGAAACCGCCCGCGCCACGCGCGACAGAGGCAAGGGCGGGGCTCCGGCTGATGCGGCTCGGTTTCTCAGCCGTGTCGTCGTGGAGCGCGCGCACGCCCGACCAGGTGAAGACGATGTCGCTCTCGGTCGCCGCTCCGCGCGGATGGGCGAAATAACGATTATAGGCCTTGAGCAGATAGGCCTTCTCCTCGGCCGAGCAGGTGGCCGCGCCGGGGTCGCCCTGATGAGGAACGTCGGTCGTGCCGACGATCAAGAAGCGGTTGCCGAGCCAGGGAATGACGAAGACGACGCGCTCCTCCTCGTCCTGGAGCGTATAGGCGTCGGCCTGCGGCGGTTCCGGCATCTTCAGCACGATGTGGCTCCCGCGCACGAGCCTTAAAGGGCGGGGCGGGGGAGGGGTTTCGGTCAATGCCTCGACGCTGCCGACCCAAGGACCGCTCGCATTGACGACGAAGCGCGCCTCGACGCGGCGACTTTTCCCCCTTTCGTCGAGCTCGAGGGCATAACCGTCGGCAAGCGGTGCGATCGCCGTCACGGCGCGCCGGTTCAAGATATCGGCACCGCGCGCGCGCGCATCGAGAAGGACGGCAAGCGTAAGCCGGGCGTCGTCGGTCTTGCAGTCGTAATAGCGCAGCACCGAGGTGAGGTTGTCCTGGCGTAGCCTTGGGAGCTGGGCGATGTCATCGTCGTCCAGGCGCCCGCTTGCCGGCAATCGATCGCCGAATGACAGAACGTCGTAGAGAGCAAGGCCGGCCCTGAGCTGTAAGGCTTGCCGCTTCTGCCAGCTATAGATCGGCAAGAGGAATCTGAGGGGGCCGACGAGATGCGGTGCGGCCTTTAGCAATTGGGCGCGCTCGGTCAGCGACTCGCGCACGAGCTTGAGCTCGAGATGCTCAAGGTAACGCAACCCGCCATGGATCAGCTTGGACGACGCGGAAGACGTCGCGCAGGCATAGTCGCCTTTCTCGGCCAGCATGACCTTTAGCCCGCGGCCGGCGGCATCGCGGGCCACGGCCGCGCCATGAATACCGCCGCCGATGACAATAAGATCGAAGGATTGCGCGGCCAAAAGTCAGGCGACGCCCGCGCGTAGCAGGTCGTGGACGTGGATGATGCCGACGGGGCGGCCGTCCTCGACCACGAACAGCGCGGTGATGGAGGAGGCATTGATCAGCTCGAGCGCGGCGCTTGCCAGCAAGTCGGGCGAAACGGTCTTGGGCCCCGCCGTCATGATGTCGCCGGTGCGGCGCGCCAAGAGGCCGTCGCCCATGTGGCGGCGGAGGTCGCCGTCGGTGATGATGCCCTTGAGCAGGCCGTCGGCGCCGACTACGCCAAGACAGCCCAAGGCCTTCTCGGTCATGACCACGATGGCTTCCGCCATGCCAAGCTCGGCGGTGACGAGCGGCAGGCGGTCGCCCTTGTGCATCAAATCGCCGACAAATTTCAGCCGCGCGCCGAGCTGACCG
>Ga0081455_10007787_pt1 | contig 11219 bp, 8 predicted proteins | sample TabmetS3T2R1_FD_70207 | JGI IMG/M metagenome (GOLD analysis project Ga0081455, IMG submission 70207) | Tabebuia heterophylla rhizosphere microbial communities from the University of Puerto Rico - S3T2R1 | ecosystem: Host-associated > Plants > Roots > Rhizosphere ... | reverse complement strand
GATCGTCTCCGGGCCCTCGAACGCAATCGTCTCCTCGATCTCGGCCAGCAGGGCGGCGCAGAGGGCGTCCTCGTCGGCTCCCTCCGGATGCCGGTAGGCGTTGGTATTGGCAACGTGCGTGGTCGGGATGGCCATCGGCTCGAACGCCGTCCGGCAGACGGGGATGCCCGTGAAGGAGAGCGCTCCGAGCGTCACCCCGTGGTAGGCGTCGCGGCGGGCGATCGCCTTGCGGCGTTGCGGTTCCCCGTTCGCGCGGTGCCACTGCACCGCCAGCTTCCAGGCCGACTCGACCGCCTCGGCGCCGCCGGAGGTGAAGAAGGCGCGGTCGAGGCCCGGCGGCGAGAGCTCGGCCAGCCGGGTTGCCAGCTCGATCCCCGGCGGGTGCGCGACCGTCCAGTTCGAGGTGAACGGGAGGGTCCGCATCTGCTCATGCGCGGCGGCGCCGATCTGATCGCCGTGGGAGTGGCCGAGGTTGACGCAGTAGAGGCCCGAGAGGCCGTCGACATAGCGGCGCCCCTCGGCGTCGTAGACGTGGCAGCCCTCGCCGCGGACGATGATCGGCACGTCCTCCTCGGCGTAGACCGACATGTCGGTGAAGTGGAGCATCAAGTGCCGTTTGGCGCGCTCCTGAAGCCCCGCCGCGATGGATCCGTCCTGGTTCGAACCGCTCATGGTCGCCATAGGCTCCCAGTTTACCTTGTAGTCAAATTCACAAACTTCTGGTAGGGTCCTGGCCATGGCGACCTCGAGCACGACCCCCCGGCCTCCGTCCACCACGAGCCCGGGGGCCGGCCACGGCCGTGCCCCGCGCGAGTACGACGCGATCGTCGTCGGCGGCGGCCACAACGGCCTCACCACTGCGGCCTACCTGGCGAAAGCGGGCCAGCGGGTGCTGGTGCTCGAGCGCCGGCCGATCCTCGGCGGCGCCTGCGTCACCGAGGAAGTCTGGCCCGGCAAGCGCGTCTCCCGCGCCTCCTACGTGGTCTCGATGCTGCAGCCGAAGGTCGTTCGCGAGCTGCGGCTCGAAGACTTCGGCTACCGGGCGGTGCCGCTCGACCCCGCCTACGCCGCGCTTACCGACGACGGCCCGATCGTCTTCTACGACGACATCGGCAAGACCGCCGAGTCGATCCGCCCGATCTCCGCCCACGACGCCGACAACTTCAGCGACTTCGAAGAGCGCCTCTTCCGCGTCGCCGAGTTCCTCGGGCCGATGCTGCTGCGCGAACCGCCGGCGTTGGGCTCGAAGAAGCCCGCCGACCTCCTCTCGCTGGCTCGCGAGGCGGCACGCGCAGCCGGCCTCTCGCGCGCCGAGGTGCACGAGCTGGTCCGGATGTTCACGATGTCGGTCGCCGACCTGCTCGACGACTACTTCGAGCACGACGCGCTGAAGGGATCGATCGCCTCGACCGGCGTGGTCGGCGTCTGGGCCGGGCCTAACACGCCGGGCACCGCCTACAACCTGCTGCACCACGCGCTCGGCGAGCTCAACGGCGTCAAAGGCTCCTGGGGCCACGTGGTCGGCGGGATGGGGGCGATCAGCGAGGCGATCGCCGCCTCCGCCCGCGCCGCCGGCGCCGAGATCCGCACCGACGCCGAGGTCGCCTCGATCGACGTCGAGGGCGAACGGGTCGTCGGCGTCACGCTCGCCGACGGCGAGCGCCTTCGCGCCCCCGTCGTCGCCTCCGGCGCCCACCCGAAGAACACGATCCTCGACCTTGCCGGCGCCGAGAACTTCCCCGCCGAGGTGGTCGCCGACATGCGCCGCTACCGCACCCGCGGCGGCTCGGTGAAGATCAACATGGTGCTCTCCGAGCCGCCCCGCTACGAGGGCGTCGACGACGAGATGCAGGAGGTCCTGCGCCACACCGGCGTCAACCTCTGCCCCTCGGTCGAGTACCTCGAGCGGGCCTGGCAGGACGCGCTCGGCGGCCATCCGGCCGAGCACCCCTACGTCGAGTGCGAGCTGCCCTCGGCGATCGACTCGAGCCTGACCGACGACGGCAGCTGGGTGATGACGATGTTCACCCAGTACGGACCGCCGAGCGAGGAGGGCTGGCCCGAGGGGGCCCGCGAGCGCTACGCCGACGCCTGCATCGAGCACCTCGCCCGCTACGCCCCCAACGTCCCCGACGCGATCGTCGAGCGCGAGGTCCTGGCGCCGCCCGACATCGAGCGCATCTTCGGCCTCACCGGCGGCTCGATCTTCCAGGGCGAGCAGGGCCTCGACCAGATGGCCTTCATGCGGCCCTCGCCGCTCCTCTCCGGCTACTCGACCCCGGTCCACGGCCTCTACCTCTGCGGCGCCGGCACCCATCCCGGTGGCGGGGTGATGGCCGCCTCCGGCCACAACGCCGCCCGCCGCATCCTCCGCGACCACCGCTTCAACCGGGCGCGGCGCAAGCTGCGGGTCGGCTAACTCGGTTAGGGCACGTCAAGCCGCTCGAGCCGGACTTCGGTCTCGCCGCGGCCGAGCGGCGTGGTGCGGCCGGGTTTCGCCGTCCAGGCGAGGATCAGCTTGCCGCCCTGCAGAGCGGCCAGCGCGCCGTCGTGGCGACCTGGGATCACGTACTCCTTCCCCTCGAGCGGCCGGTCCCGCTCGCCGTCGCGGCTGAAGCCGAGGACCGGCCGGCCGGCCGCGCTGCCCCGCACGAGGAGGATGCGCTGGGCCGCCGGGACCACCGAGAGCCATTCTTCCCCCGATTCGTGCCGGGCCGCGACCGCGTGGACCTGGACCTTCGCCACGCCGTGCCTGGCGAAGCCGGGATCGAGGCTGCCGTCGCGCCGGTAGCGGAGGAGGAAGTCGGCGAAGCGGCGGTTGTGGACCGACTCGCCGGCGATCAAGATCTTCTTGCCCTGGAGGGCGAGCCCGGTTGCATGCCCGCTTCCGGGAACGGGGGCGATCACCGAACCGCCGTTGCCGAAGCCGCGATCGATCCGACCGTCGCTGCGGACCGCCATCAGCGCCAGGTTGTCGACGTACCACGATTTCCCATGGCGCCGGGTCGAGTAGCCGGCGAGGATGATCCGGCCGCTCGGTTCGACCGCCATCCGCAGCGGGTTCCAGCTGCGGTCACCGCCGAAGTCGAGCAGCGCCTCGCCGTCGTTGCCGAAGCCGCGGTCGAGGCTGCCGTCGGGATGCAGCCGGAACAGCGCCGCTCGCCCGCCGCGGATCGAGGCCGAGCCGGCGACGAGCAGGTCGCCGTTGGGGAGGAGGGCGAGCGCCGCGCCGCCCGGCGCACGTTCCGTGCCGTTGCCGAGCGGCACCACGCCTTCGGTGCCGAAGCCGGAGCTCGGCTGGCCGTCGGGTCCGAGCTTGGTCACTGCGAGCTGACCGCCGTTGCTGACCACGAAGGTCGACCCGTCCGCGGCCGCGGCGACTTCCCAGACCCCCTGCGCCAGGCGGGTGAAGCCGCCTTCGCCGAAGCCGGTGTCGAGCTGGCCGTCGGGCAGGTAGCGCGTCACGGCGGTGGAGCCCAGCCCGGGGGTAGCGGCGTTGTTGCTGCCGCTGACCAGGATCCGACGCTGGGCATCGACCGTCAGCCTGCCAGCCGTGGTTTGGCTCGGCTCGAGCGTGCGGTCGCCGGCGATCCCAGCGTCGCCGAAGCTCGGGACCAGCGAGCCGTTGGGCGCGAGGGCGGCGACGAATGCGTCGAGGCTGGTGCCGCCGGCGGCGAAGAGGCCGCCGCCCGGCCGCGCCGCAAGCGCCGCGACGCCTTCCATGTATCCGTTTTCCGGCGGACCGACCAGCGACCCGAGCCGGACGATGCCGCCTTGGCCAAAGCTCGGATCGAGCCCGCCGGCGGCGTCGAACCGCACCAGCACCGGTTCCACCTGGCAGAGCGCGAGGTGCCGGCAGCCCACCGTTTCCGCCGTGGTCGAGCCGGCAACGACGACGCTCCCGTTCGCTTCCCAGTAGACGGCGTGGGCTTCCTCCTGCCCGCCGAGGTCGACCACCGCGGTGCCCTTGCCGGCGGCGAAGGAGCGGTCGAGCTCGCCGGCCGCGGTATAGCGGGCGAGCACGAAGTCGCTGCCGAGGAATCGCCCGCCGCCTGCGGTCAGCTCGTCGGTCGGGCGCTGTTCTCCGGCGACCAGGAGTGCGCCGTCGCTCGTCACTGCGACACCGACGATCGGCCCGCTCGGCTCCACCACGCCCGCTTCTCCGAAGCCGCCGTCGAGCTTGCCCGACCGGTCCAGCGCGGCGACCGCGCCCCGTTCGCCGTTGAGGCCGACGATCGCGCCATCTCCCGGCCGCGGCACGAGCTGCACGAATTCGTCGCCGTCGACTTTCTCGTCGCGGGTGAGTGCGACCACGCCAGCTTCGCCGAAGCCGGGATCGGGCTTGCCGTCGGCGCTGAGGCGGGCAACGAAGACCTGGCCGACGTAACCGCCTTTGGTGCCGCCGGAGATGTAGGTGCCGTTGCCGCCGAGCAGGATCGAACCCGAGGGGAGGGGAACGATCGCCTCGATTTCGAAAGGCAGCTTCTCGCTCGCTCCGCCGGAGCCGAACGAGGCGTCCGCTGAGCCGTCCGGGTTGGCGCGCATGACCACGCCTCCCTTCGCGCTCAGCCGCTTGCCGTTTGCTTCCTCCGCCTCCGGACGCGCTTCGGCGCCGTCGATTTCGTAGCTGCTCTCCAGACTTCCGTCGGCGCGGTAGCGGTGGTACTTCGAGGAGACGAAACGGCCGGCTTTGGCCAGCGCACCGCCATCGGCCGTGGCGCTCACCGCGACGAAGGGTTCGACTTCGTAGCTCGGCGGCAGCTCGGTGCGGGCGATCCCGCCGGAGCCGAACGAGCGGTCGACTCGAAGCGGGGCGCTGCGGGGAGTCGGCGCGCCGGCGGCCGTCGCCGCCCCCAGGCAGGCGACCGCGCAGACCAGGGCGACACCCCTTCCCGCTCTCACCTGGCCCCCGTCTTCATCGCACATGATTAGACATCGGCGGCGGCCGAAAGTCGCGACAGCCCGTCGTGGGCGGGGGCGGAGAACTCTGCCCGATTCCATAGCAAGCGTGCTATACATAGCAGGCTTGCTATGGCAAATCTCGGCCCAAATCCCGCCAAACGCCTCGACGATCGCCTGGCGGCGCTGCGCGCGGCGGTTCGCGGCACGGCCGACCCAGACGATCGCGAGCTGTTCGCGCTGATCGCCGAGCGGGTCGCCGAGCGGCGCAAGGCTTGGGGGGTCTCGCAGCGCGAGCTGGCCGAACTGTGCGGGACCACGCAGTCGGCGATCGCCAGGGTCGAGCGCGGGGCGAGGCCGCCTCGCATCGACACCTTGGCGCGCATCGCCGCGGCGCTCGACTGCGAGCTGGTCGTCGAGCTGCGCCCACGAACCGATCCGCTTCACGACCCGAACCAGGGAGGCAAACGATGAGCGAAAGCGAGAGCAAGAGCCGATTCCGGCCGGCGGGCAGCCGTCCGGGCGACGGGGAGGTCGAGACCAGCGGCGCCGAGAAGGTGCTCGCCGTCGCCCTCACGATCTTCATCGCGATCGGCGCGATCTGGGGCTACTTCAAGCTCGACGAGGTCGACCCAGTCGACCCGGGGGCCGCCTATGTGCCGACGCAGCAACTGCTCGCACCGGCGGAAATTGCGGCGATCCAAACGCAGCGCCAGGCGTTTCGTGCGGTCGCGGCGGCCCGAGCAGAGCGGCGCAACGCGAAAGGCAACCTGGAGCTGCGGCGCGAGGCGTACCGGACGGCGCTCGACGCCGGCGAACCGGCCGGCGCGCTGCGGGCGAGGTACGAGACGGCGCAGGCGCACCTCGCCTCCTCCTCGCGCCAGCTGGCGGCCGCCGTCTCGGCCTCGGCAGCGGCCCGGCCCGCGGCGGAGGCGGCCGGCGAGACTCTGCGCCAAGGGCGCCAGGCGGAAGCGAACCGACTCGACGACGAACGTGCCAGCCACGACCGCACCGTCTTTTTCCTCCGTCTCGCGCTGCTGGTGGTGATGCTGGCGGGCGCCTACCGGCTGCTGATCCGCCTGCGCTCGCGCAACTCGCGCTACCTGCTCGCGGCGATCGCCTGGACCGGGGCGACGGCGGCGCTGGCGGTGGTGATGGCCGTCGACTACAGCGACGGCTACATCGAGTTCGACGAGGTCGGGCCGCTGGCGATCTCGATCGCCGGCGTGGCGCTGACCCTGGTCGCGATCGTCGCCCTGCAGCGCTTCCTCGCCAAGCGCGTCCCGGCCCGGCGAGTGCGTCGCGGCGAGTGCGCCTTCTGCGGCTACCCGCTGCGCGACAAGCCCCACTGCGAGGGCTGCGGGCGGGCGGCGATCGCCAGCTGCTCGAGCTGCAAGGAAGATCGCCGCGTCGGCACCCCCCGCTGCGGCTACTGCGGCAATGCCTAGCGCGACGGGATCGACGACAATGCAACGCGTGCTCGGCCGGGTCATCGGAGCGCTAGCGGTCGCCGCTGTGCTGGCAGCGGCTGCGCTGCTGACCCTTGGCGGCTCGGGCGCGGCAACCGCCGCGGCGCCACCCGGGCCGCGGCTGGCCGTGGTCGCTGTTGCCAAGCGCTTGGCCGAGCTGAGGACCGTCGACTTGCACGGCCGCCAGCCCCTGCGGCTGGCCGGCGGCGGGCCGCGGACGAAACCGTACGTCGACACCTTCTCGCCGCCGTCGTGGTCGTTCGACGGAGCGCAGGTCGCCTTTTCCGGGATCACCGGTAGCCGCGATGGCGACGACCACGAGCCGATCCGCAGCATCTTCGTCGTCCGTGCCGACGGAAGCGGCATGCGCCCGATCCGCGGCACCAACGGGGCCACCTTCCCCGTCTTCTCGCCCGACGGCCAGACCGTCGCCTTCACCCGCGCCCTCGATCGCGAGGAGCCGACCAAGGTCGGCGGCAAGCTGCGGCAGGAATTCCACGGCTCGAGCATCTGGCTCGTCGATCTGAAGAGCGGCAAGCAGCGCCAGCTGACGCCGTGGCGGGACGGGGTCAAATACCTGGCGTCGTCGTTCTCGCCCGACGGCTCGACCTTGCTGGCGACCCACGACGACGACCGCCTGCTGAACGAGCCCGAGCCGGTGGCGCTGCAGGTCGACGGCAGCGGCTCGCGCCGCCTCTTTGCCGAGGGCAGCTCGCCGATCTACTCGCCCGACGGGTCGGAGATCGTCTTCAACCGCGGTTTCACTGGTGAGTCCGAAACCGACGGCGACCTCTTCGTGATCTCGGCCGATGGCGGCCAAGTCCGTCGCCTGACCAACACGCCCGGCCGCGCCGAGTTGTCGGTCAGCTGGGATCCCTCTGGTCAGCGCCTGGTCTACTCGTGGGTGCAGGCTTTCGGCAGCGCAGACGAGGGCCTCGCCTTCGGCGTCGGTCTTATGCAGGTCAATGCGGACGGCAGCTGCCCGCAGAAGATGACGCTGAAGCCGCGCGCCTCGGCGATCGCGGTCGCCTGGCAACCCGGACCCGGCCGCGGCGCTGGCAGGATCGAGTGCTAACCCGATGAGCGCGGCGAGACAACTCACCCTGTCTGTCCTCGCAGCGGCGGCGCTGGTCCTGCTGCTGGCGGTGGGGATTGCCGCCGCGACGGAGGCGTCACCCTCCGCCGCGCCCGCCGGCCCGCGCCTGGCGGTCGCCAAGATCAACTGGAAACCGCAGCGGACGACGCTGATCAGCGTCGACGCCAACGGCCGGCGGCAGGCTAGGCTGGCGGGCGGCGAGCCGGAAGGCCCGATCTACACGCTGACGACCCTCTCGCCGCTCTCCTGGCGCCCGGACGGGTCGGAGGTCGCCTTCGACGGCGTCGGGACGATCGTCGTCGCCAAGGCCGACGGCAGCGGCACCCACGAACTCAACCTGGCCGGCGCCGAATCGCCGATCTACGCGCCGGACAACGAAACCCTCGCCTTCACGCGCACCGAAGGACGGAAAGCGGCGGCGGCCTGGACGGTCAACCTGGCGACCGGTGCGCAGCGCCGGATCACGCCGCTGCGGAACGGGCTCGAATACGTCGCCGCCTCCTTCTCGCCCGACAGCTCGACCCTGCTGGCGACGATCGTCAACCACCGCAAGGGCAGGGTCGAACCCGTGGCGCTCGACCTCGGGACCGGCACCGAGCGCCGGCTCCTCGCCGAGGGCCGGGAACCGGTCTACTCGCCCGACGGCACCAAGATCGCGCTCTTCCGCGCGGCCGGGCCGAACGATTACGACGACCTCTTCGTCCTCGACGTCGGCAGTGGCAAGCTGCGGCGCCTGACCAACACCCCGGACAACGACGAACTCTTCGTCAGCTGGGACCCCTCGGGTCAGCGGCTTGCCTTCGACCGCTACCGCGGCGACCACTACGAATGGGCCAACTCGATCATCGAGATCAATGCCGACGGCAGCTGCGAAACCGAGGTCCTCGCCAAGCGGCGAACGGTCTACTACGGCGCCTCTTGGCAGCCCGGACCGGGCCGCGGCGCGGGACGGATCGATTGCTAGCGCAACCGCCGGTAAATCCTCATTTGGGCAGCAGCGGCACCTGCTCGAGCTGGTCGTCGCCGTAGAGCAGGGTCTCGCCGACGGCGATCGTCGGGATGCCGCGGACGCCGCGCTCCCAGGCCTGCTCGGTCAGCTCGCGCAGTCGCGCCTTGACCGGCGGCGAGGCGACCGCCGCCTCCAGCTCGCCGTCCGGCAGGCCGGCCTCGGCGGCAATTGCGGCGAGTGCCGGGATTCCCGAGATGTCCTCGCCGCGGCCGAACTCGTGCGCGAACGCGGTGTGGACGAAGCGGTCGAGCGCACCCTGCGCTTCGGCCCAGACGCAGGCCCGCATCGCCGTCAAGCCGTCGAGCGGCCAGCCGTCCGGCCAGACGAAGGGCGGCAGGCCGTAGCGCGCCGCGCGCCCCTCGAGCTCGGCGATCCGGCCCTCGCGCTGGGCGCTCTGCGACCAGGAGCCGAAGCCGCGGGCCGCGAAGATCGCCCCGAGCAGGACCGGGCGGAGGGCCGGCGGCCGGCCGAGCACCCGCTCGGCGCGGGCGACGGCGAGGTGGGCGTAGGGCGACCCGAGGTCGAAATAGAGCTCGACGTCCCCGCCCGCCATGCTCCGCAGGCTATTTGATTAATACTTTTTGATAAGTCGACAGACGTTGATCTGAGTGTTAGCTTCGCCCGCAAACGCCAGGCACAAGGGGCCCGGCGACTCTCGGGAGGAGAGCACCATGAAGAAGTGGAGTCGCATCGCCGCGGCCGTCTGCGTCGCCGCGTTCTGCCTCGCCTTCGCCGCCCAGGCGATGGCGGTCAAGTACGTCGCGCTGGGGGACTCGTACTCGTCGGGGACGGGCACCCGCAGCTTCTACGAATCGAAATGCCAGCGCTCGGTCTACGCCTATCCGTACCTGCTGCACGAAGCGCACCCGACCTGGACCTTCGTCAACGCGACCTGCTCGGGGGCGACGACTTCGAGCCTGCTCTCGAGCCAGGTCTCGAGCGTCACCGCTGACACCAACTGGGTCACCTACACGATCGGCGGCAACGACGCCGGGTTCTCCGAAGTGATCACCGAATGCGCGCTGCCCTCGTGGGCCTCGAACTGCAACGGCGCGATCGACAGCGCCCAGGCGATCATCAAAAACACTCTGCCGGGCCGCCTCGACTCGGTCAACATCGCGATCAAAGCGGCGGCGCCGAGCGCCAAAGTCGTCGTCCTCGACTATCCGCGGCTGTTCAACGGCGAAGACTGCAACGCCTTCACCTTCTTCAGCGCCAGCGAGGAGAAACGGCTGAACGAAACCGCCGACCTGTTGAAAACGACGATCAGCGCCGCGACGACGAAAGCGGGGGCGAACTTCAGCTTCGGCGACGTGATCCCCGCGTTCATCGGCCACGCCGTATGCGACGGGGGATCCGGCTCCTCGACCGAGTGGATCAATGGCCTCTCCAACCCGGTCGGCGAAAGCTACCACCCGAAGGTCAGCGGTCACGCCAGCGGCTACTACCCGGTGGTGCACGGAATCACCGGCTGATTTTTGGGGATGACGAACCAGCGCGGGGACGATAATTTCCGTCCGTGTCCGTCCCCGTGCTGTTCGTCGTCGACGAAGACGAGTCTTCGCTGCGCCTGCTCGAGCGCGAGCTCGACGACCTGCGCGATCAGCATCCAGCGAACGGCGAGCCAGACCGCGACCGGTATGAGGACCGTGGTCGCGCTCAGCACCACCCAGAAGGCAACGGCAATTCCCAGCGCGCGGAAGAGCGGACGCGTCTTCGCGAGCGCGGTTCGGTAGGCGTGGACTGGTCCGATCGGACGGCCGGCGTCGACCTCGACCAGCGCGCATGCTGTCGCCGCTTGCACGAGTCCGAGACCGAGGAGCGCGAGTGTCGTACCCAGTCCGACAACGAGGAGCACCAGCGCTCCTGCCGTCTCTCCGGTCGCGTCGATCCCCAGCAGGCCGAACCCGCCCAGCACCAGCGCCTGCGCGAGTGAGATGAGCGCGCCCAGTGGGATGAAGAGCAACCCGATGCCGAGGAAGAGCCGAGCGCGCTCGCTGTACATCCGACCGGAGGCGAGCAGGATCTGACCCCAGGTCCGCCGCCGCGCGATTCGCAGTGGCGTTGCGGGACGCCATGTTGTCCGCCTCGTCAACCAGACAAGCAGGACGAGCAGCCCGCCGAGCACGAGCAGGGTCAATGTCGGGTCGCGGAGGAGCCCGACGAGCCCGCGTGAAGCTGTTGCAACCCCGGTGCAGAAGAAATCCGTCGCGTCCGTCCCGAGGATTCCGGCCGTCGGCACCGCGTAGCTTCGCTCTCGCCAGCCTTTCGACCACTCGATCGGCTCGGCCCACTGCCTCTTCAGATTCGGACCGGTCGGGCCGTTGAAGAACGCCCGCTGATGCTCACCCCAGCGCCCGGCGAAAGCGATCCACGGGAACTCGCGATTAACGTTCGCCGCGTCGCTCGGGATCGTTCGCACGACAGGATGGAGCTCGACATGCGGGCCACGGGTGTCGTCGCAACCGACTCCCGCCTCCGCGGAGCTACCGAGGTAGAGAGCCTCTGTGTACTTGTTCGCGTGGGACCCGGCCGCCGGGAAGACGACGGGATGGGTGCCGTCGACGAGCTCGAGCTTGTCATCGTCCCACGACGCGCGCTCGGCGCCTTCGTGTGAGCTGTAGCCGACCTCGACCGGCTTCCGCGACATCGCTGCGCGGGCATCGGGAGCCTTGAAGACCAGCTGGACCATCTCCCAGTCGCCTTCGTGCAGGTTGTTGAAGTCGTTGAACGCGTAGAAGAACCA
>Ga0081455_10007786_pt1 | contig 11224 bp, 13 predicted proteins | sample TabmetS3T2R1_FD_70207 | JGI IMG/M metagenome (GOLD analysis project Ga0081455, IMG submission 70207) | Tabebuia heterophylla rhizosphere microbial communities from the University of Puerto Rico - S3T2R1 | ecosystem: Host-associated > Plants > Roots > Rhizosphere ... | reverse complement strand
CCCGGCAGCGGACTCGTACGTCCGCACGTCGATTCCGGCCAATCCCAGCTGGAACGCTAGCACGTCGCGGACCGCCTGGTCGTCGTCGATGACATGGACGATGGATTTCTCAGCCGGCATCGCTGGACTCCTCCTGCGTCGGAGCTTGCAGGGTAAAGCGAAAGACCGTTCCCCCGGCGGGATTAGGCGCTACCGTGATCCGTCCCCCGTGGGCCTCGACAATGGTGCGACAGATGGACAGGCCGACACCCATGCCATGCGCCTTGCTGGTGATGAACGGTTGGAACAGTTGTGACGCCATTTCCGGCGCGATCCCCGAGCCGGTATCGGACACGCTGATGGCAATCATATCATCATCGTGGGCGGCGGTTGAAACGACCAGCTCTCGTCTTTGCGACGCCTCCATGGCCTCGACCGCATTTCGCAAGAGATTGAGCAAGACCTGCTGGATCTGCACCTTATCGACAAGCACGAGATCGATGGCCGGGTCGAATTGAAACCGAACGCGGATACCTTGATCCTTGGTACCGACCAGTGCCAAGGCACTGGCCTCTTCGATGAGCTTCTTGACGCTTTCGATCCGGCGCTCGCTGTCGCCCCGCCCCACGAATTCGCGCAAACGACGGATGATCTGTCCCGCGCGCAAGGCCTGATCGCCGGCCTTATCCAGCGCATCGCGAAGCAAACCCGCGCGATCTTCGGCGCCGCTTTCGAGCAACCGTCGCGAGCCCTTCATGTAACCGACGATCGCCAACAATGGCTGATTGAGTTCATGCGCCAGCGCGGAGGCTGGCCGCGATCACGTAAACAACTTGGAGGCTGCAATGTCCCACCCAATCCAGACCAGCGAGCGGCCCGGTCCTGTTAGTCGACTCGTCGGTTGGTGGCGAAATTGGAATCGCCGACGCAGGAATATAGCGGAGCTCGATTGGCGGCTCGCCCGCGACCTAGCGGTCAGCTCCTCGGAGCTCCGTGTCCTGGCCGGCAAATGGCCGGACGACTTGCTGTCCCGGCGGCTGGAGCACCTCGATTTCGATGCCGCGGAACTTGCGCGTCGCGAGCCCCAGGTGATGCGCGACCTCGAAAGAGTATGCACGCTGTGCGGGAGCAAACGCAGGTGCCGCCACGATCTTGCGGAGAATCCGTATTATTCACGTTGGGTAGAATATTGCCCTAACGCGACGACGCTCAGCGCCCTGATCGCCGAACGTTTCGACTCGCGCAAGCCGGGGCGGATCTGAATGCCACGAACGCACTCCCAAGTCCGCGGATGGCTGACGCTACCGCTGAGCCTCTCGCTCGTGCTGGTCTGCGCATCAGCGTTCGCCCAATCGCCCGCCGCACAGCGAGGTCTGACATTCGTACGCACGCATTGCGCGCAATGCCATTCCATCGATAAAGTCAACGAGAGCCCCATCGCGATCGCGCCGCCGTTCCGCACTTTTCATCAGAAATTCCCGATCGAGAGCCTGCGCCGCCGCTTGTCCGAGGGAATCATGACCACTCATCCGACAATGCCCCAGTTCCGGCTTGATGCCGATCAGATCTCGGACGTCCTCGCCTATATCCAGACGCTCGAGCGCTGATCATGCCGCGCGACCCTGTGGTCTATTCGAACGAGTTTTCCGCGGCCGATTCGGGGGGCGAGCCGAACCCCGAGATTTTCGAGGGCAAGGTGGAACCAGGGAGCGGTCACTAACATGATCGCTGCGCGGAACGCCGCACTATGAGCCCAATCCCTCGTCTCAAAGCGCATCGAGGCCCTGCTCTTCTCTCATACGGATTCCGTCCCTTTTTCTTTCTCGGCGCATGCCAGGCGGCACTCTCCATGGCGGTGTGGCTTCCGCTCTTCGAGGGCGAGGTTGCGGTTCCGACACTATTTGCGCCGCGCGATTGGCACGCGCACGAGATGCTCTTTGGTTACGTGCCCGCGGTCCTTACAGGATTTCTGCTGACGGCGATTCCAAACTGGACAGGCAGGCTGCCGTTGCAGGGCATGCCGCTGCTGTTTCTTGTGATCGTCTGGGCGGCAGGCCGCTTCGCAGTCTCCTATTCGGCCCATCTGGGCTGGGTCTTAACCGCGATCATTGACGGCGCGTTTCTCCTGCTCGTTGTTGGCGTGACAGCGCGTGAAATCATTGCGGGTCAGAATTGGCGGAATCTGAAAGTTCTTACCCCGGTGACGGTACTTGCGCTCGCAAATGCCGCTTTTCATGTTGAGTCGCATCTCTCTGGCGCGGTGGAATACGCGCTCCGGACGGGAGTAACGGCCGTTCTCGTTCTTGTCATGCTCATTGGTGGACGCATCATTCCCAGTTTCACACGCAATTGGCTGGCGCGGGCGAATCCCGGTCGTCTGCCGATCCCGTTCGGAAGATTCGATATGGCGGCGCTCGCTTTAAGCGTAGCCGCGCTTTGCCTGTGGATCATCGCACCTGACGTCCTGCTGTCGGGCGCCGCGTTGTGCGTCGCCGGCATCCTTCATGTCGTGCGCCTCGCCCGCTGGGCGGGAGAGCGAACGGCACGCGAACGGCTGGTGCTTGTTCTGCACGTCGCCTATGCCTTTGTGCCACTCGGCTTCGCGCTTGCAGGATTGGCTGCTTTCTGCCTGGTCGTGCAGAGTGCCGGGCTGCATGCGTGGATGGCCGGAGCTGTCGGGACAATGACACTCGCGGTTATGACGCGGGCGAGCCTGGGCCACACCGGCCACGAACTCGTCGCGCGAATCGGCACACAGGCGATATACGCCGCCGTCGTGCTCGCGGCGTTGGCGCGTATCGCAGCTGCGCTGCTCCCCGCTTCGGCCATGGCCCTCATCCATGTCGCAGCATTTGCCTGGATTGTTGCCTTTGGCGGGTTTGCGCTGCTGTATGCTCCCATGCTCTTTCAGGCGCGCGGGAGCTGATCTCGGAGTCGAATCTCGGACAGCATGCAATCGATTCTTTTTCGCGTTTGAAGAAATTGTGGAATTTTGCGATGCTTGGCTTCAGCGGAGGAGGCGGGTCGTGAATTCTGACCAACCGTCTGCGGCGGATTCGCCGCGCGAAGTCGCTGATGACATTGACGAGGCGGCACTCGCGGTGGTGATGCGGCAGGTGCCGCTCGGGGCCGGCGTGCTCGCTGGCGCCGCGGTCGCCTTGCTGGTGCTGGGCTATTTGCTGATCTACGCGCTGGTCTTCATCCCGCGCGGCACGGTCGGGTAAGCCATGAGCGAACGCCAGCCGGAAATGCACGAGCGCCGCATCCTCGGGACCGAGCTGCTGTGGTCGTTCGGCGTCGGCGTGCTGATCGCGGCGACGCTGAGCATCATCGTCTTCACCGCAATGACGATGGGCATCAACCCGCCCAGCAATGTGGAACGCGTCGATCCGAAGGCACTGCATCTCTCCGGCGAGTTCGCCGAGCATAACCTCGGCACGACCGTGGCCGCCGACGGCAGCGTCACGGCGCGCATCATCGCCACGCAGTTCATGTTCGTTCCGCGCTGCATCGCGCTGCCGCAGGGGCGGCCCGTGACGCTTCGTTTCGCCGCGCCCGACGTCATCCATGGCATTCTGATCACCGGCACCAACGTCAACACGATGGTCGTGCCGGGCTTTGTCGCGCAGGTGCACACACAGTTCACGCGCAACGGCGATCTGCTCATGCCGTGCCATGAATATTGCGGCCTCGGTCACAGCGAGATGTGGGCGACAGTCCAGGTCGTGCCGGAAGGGGCCTTCCGGCCCGATCGCGATGGGAGGGTTTCCTGTGCGCAACGTTGAGCGGCTTTGTTTGGCGCATTTCTGGGTGGCCTTCGCTGCATTTCTGGTCGCTGCCTTGCTCGGTGCCTGGCAGATGTGGGTGCGCAGTCCGCTGGGCGCGAATATCGGCACCCCCAGCCAATATTTCCTGTCGGTGACCGCGCATGGCGTCGCGATGGCCTACGTGCTCACCACGTTTTTCATCATGGGGTTCGGCTATTTCGTTGCGATCACCGCGCTTGCCCGTCCGCTTCCCGGTAAGGTTTGGGCGTGGGGCGCCTTCTGGCTGGGTGTCGCAGGCGTGCTGATGGCGGTCGCAACGATCTTGACCGGCCAGGCCTCCGTGCTCTTCACGTTTTATCCGCCGCTGACCGCCAGCCCCTGGTTCTATATCGGTCTGGTTCTGGTGGTGGTCGCGTCGTGGGTTTGGTGCGTCCTGATGCTCGTGGCGATGGGCGCGTGGAAGCGCGAAAACCCGGGACGCCCCGTTCCGCTCGCAATGTTTGCCACGGTCGCCAACGCGGTGATGTGGCTGTGGACCACCGTCGGCGTGGCGGTGGAGCTGTTGTTCCAGGTCATCCCGGCGGCATTCGGTTGGATTCAGACGATCGACGTCGGACTGGCGCGCACGCTGTTCTCCTGGACGCTGCATGCCATCGTCTATTTCTGGCTGATCCCCGCCTATATCGCCTTCTACACAATGGTGCCGCGCGCAGCCGGCGGTCGGCTCTACAGCGACACGATGGGCCGCCTCACCTTCATTCTGTTCCTGGTCTACAGCTTGCCGGTCGGCATGCACCACCTGCTGATGGATCCCGAGCACGGCAACGGCACCAAGTTCATTCAGGTGTTGCTCACCGCCTTTGTTTCGGTGCCGACCCTCTTGACCATTTTCACCATCACGGCGTCCCTGGAAATCGCCGGCCGGCTGCGGGGCGGACGCGGATTGTTTGGATGGATCGCCGCGCTGCCCTGGGATCGCCCGATGGTGCTCGCGACCGGCCTTAGCTTCGTGATGCTCGGCTTCGGCGGGTTCGGCGGGCTGATCAACATGGGCTACGGCATGAACGCGATGGTGCACAACACGTCGTGGGTCACCGCGCATTTCCACCTGATTTTCGGCGGTTCGGCGGTGATCATGTATTTCGCGATCGCTTACGAGATTTGGCCGCGCTTGACCGGCCGCGAATATTCCTCGCTCAAACCATTGCGCCTTCAGTTGTGGCTCTGGTTCATCGGCATGATGGTGATGACCGTGCCATGGCATTGGCTGGGACTGCAGGGGCAGTGGCGGCGGGTCGCCAATTTCAATTATGCCGATCCGATCATCGCGGGCTGGGGTCCGTGGGTCATCGTATCATTGGGCGGCGGGCTCGTCCTGCTTGTCTCCGCGCTGCTGTTCGTCGGCAATCTCGTCACGCTGCATCGAAGCGCGGTGATGGCCGTTGCCCGGCCGCTCTACGCGCTCGCCGTTCATCCGCCGCAGCGCGTTCCGGCGGCGCTCAATGGCTTTGGCCTGTGGAACGTGTTGGTGCTGGTGCTCATGCTGGTGGCCTATGGGTGGCCGATTGCCCAGTTCGTGATCGAACCTTCGCCTGCAGCCATCGTGCATCGTGTGGAGTAGGCGCCATGTCGGATCCGCGCCTTTCCGATCCACATATTCTCGATCAGCCCTGGCGCATTTGGGCCAGCGTCATTGTGATCGGCATCTTGCTGTTTGGAGCGGCCCTCGGCGTTCTCATTATTCCGGTCGTGCAGGGCCGCGGTGCCGGCATCGACATGTACACTGCGATATGCCGCGCGCTTGGAATCCTGCCGGGCTCGCCGGCCCAGCCGCAGCCGGCGGCGGTCTCTCCTCCGACTCCGGTCTCGCAGGTCGTCTGGACGCCGGAGGTTTTGCAGATTCTCGCGCGCGGCAATACGGAACGCGGACGCGCCAAGGTGCTGGAAGTGTGCGTCGCCTGCCACGGCGAGCAGGGCGTATCCGTTTCGCCGGACTTTCCCCATCTCAACGGGCAATCAGGCGCGGCGATCTACAAGCAGATGCATGACTATCGTACCGGCAGCCGCGCCAATCCGCTGATGACCGGAATCGCGAACGCGCTCGAAGAGCCGATGATTGCCGACGTCGCGGCCTATTACGCCGGCCAACCGAAACGTAATCCGAATCCCACCACGCTTGGCGAATTGCCGGAGCCGATCGTGCGCTTGGTCGAGCTCGGCGATCCCAATCGCAACATCCCGCCGTGCGCGGCCTGCCACCGCCCCGGGTCGGGCGGCCCAATCGAAACGCCGATCCTCTCCGAGCAAGGCCGTGACTACTTGGCGCAACAGTTGCGGATGTACGCCTCCGGTGAGCGCCGCAACGATGTCTATGCGCGGATGCGAGCCATCGCTGCAAGACTGACGCCCGGAGAGATCGATGGGCTCTCCCGCTATTACAGCGCGGGCTTTCGCTGAGAGCCGGGCCGCGGGGCCGCCGGCCCCCAACACCCACGATCATGTCTCGCCTCGGCGCAGACGCTGAGCTGAACGCCGGCATTGCGGAGCTCACAAGGAAATTCGCCTCAGCTGCAGAGAATTTCCCACGACGCTCACCGACGACAGGGCCATCGCCGCCGCGGCAATGATCGGCGACAGCAGGATGCCGAAAAACGGATAGAGCACTCCGGCGGCGATCGGCACCCCCGCGCCGTTGTAGACAAAAGCGAAGAACAGGTTCTGGCGGATGTTGCGCATCGTCGCCTGCGACAGCCGGCGCGCGCGCACCATCCCGGTCAGGTCGCCTTTGAGCAGGGTGACCCCCGCACTTTCGATCGCCACATCGGTCCCCGTGCCCATGGCAATCCCGACCTCGGCGGCCGCCAGCGCCGGCGCATCGTTGACACCGTCGCCCGCCATCGCCACCGCGCGTCCTTCGCTTTGCAGCTTCTGGACGACAGCGCTCTTCTGGTCCGGCAACACTTCGGCTTCCACCTCGGTGATGCCGAGACGCCGCGCGACGGCCTGCGCCGTGGTCTTGTTATCGCCCGTGAGCATCACCACCCGGATGCCTTCCTTCGCGAGCGCGTTGAGCGCTTCGGGAGTGGTGCGTTTCACCGGATCGGCGATTGCGATCACTGCGGCAACCTTGCCATCGACGGCCAGGAAGATCGCCGTCGCGCCCTCGTGCCGAAGCCGTTCGGCATCTTGCTCCAACTCGTTTGTTGGAATGCCAAGCTCGCGCAGGAACTTTGCATTCCCGAGCGCGAGCCGCCGCCCATCGAGCGTCCCCACGACTCCTTTGCCCGTGGGCGAATCGAATCCGCTGACCGCCGACATGTTGAGGCCGCGCTCCTGTGCGGCAGCGACGATCGCGAGCGCAAGCGGGTGCTCACTGGCCCGTTCCACACTCGCAGCCAAGCGCAAGACTTCGTTTTCGTCGAACCCCTTGGCTGAAACCACGGCCACGACTTTCGGCTTGCCTTCGGTGAGCGTTCCAGTCTTGTCCACGACGAGCGTGTCGATCTTTTCCATCCGCTCCAGAGCTTCGGCGTTCTTGATCAACACGCCGACCTCCGCGCCGCGCCCCACGCCGACCATGATCGACATCGGCGTCGCCAAACCGAGCGCGCAGGGACAGGCGATGATCAGGACGGTGACGGACGCTACCAGGCCGAACGAGAAACGCGGTTCTGGCCCATAGATGCTCCAGGCGGCGAATGCCAAGAGCGCGATCACGATTACTGTCGGCACGAACCAGCCCGACACCTGGTCCGCCAGCCGCTGGATCGGCGCCCGCGAGCGCTGCGCCGCCGCGACCATTTGCACGATGCGGGAAAGCATGGTGTCGCGGCCGACCTTTTCGGCTCGCATGACGAAGCTGCCGGTGCTGTTGAGCGTGCCGGCAATGACCTTCGAGCTCGCCTCCTTGGTCACCGGCATGGATTCTCCGGTCACCATGGACTCGTCGACCGCCGAGCGTCCTTCGATCAACTCGCCATCGACCGGAATTTTCTCCCCCGGGCGAACCCGCAGCCGATCACCCACCACGATCACGTCGAGGGACACCTCCTCCTCGCTTCCATCGGCGTTCAAGCGCCGCGCCGTCTTAGGGGCGAGATCGAGCAGAGCTCGAATCGCGCCGGAGGTCTGTTCGCGCGCACGCAGCTCGAGCACTTGACCCAGCAGCACAAGGACGGTGATGACGGCCGCGGCTTCGAAATAGACGGCGACCGCGCCATCCGGACTGCGAAATGCCGGCGGGAACAGGCCGGGCAGCACGATCGCGACCACGCTGTAGAGCCAGGCCACGCCGATGCCCATGGCGATCAGCGTGAACATATTGAGGTTGCGCGTGACGAGAGATTGCCAGCCGCGCACGAAGAACGGCCAGCCGCCCCATAGCACCACGGGCGTGGCGAATATGAACTGCAGCCAGTTCGACCACTTCTGGCCGAGCAGCATCTGCAGATTGGTGAGGTGGCCGCCCATTTCGAGCGCGAGGACCGGAAGCGTGAGCACGAGGGCGACCCAGAAGCGGCGCGTCATGTCCGCGAGTTCGGGGTTCGGCGCCGCTTCGGCGGAGACCAATTCCGGCTCGAGCGCCATGCCGCAGATCGGGCAGACGCCGGGACCGACCTGGCGGATCTGGAGGTGCATCGGGCACGTATAGATCGTGCCTTCCGGAACCGGCGGCGAGGCGTTCGGTCCGACGACATGCGGATGCTGGTGCGGCCCTGCCGAACAGCAGCCGGTGTGCTTCTCCGCGGCGCTTGCCTGGTCCATGGCGGGTTCCTTCAGGCTTGCAGCTTATACCCTCCAGGGGTATATAGACGGCATGCGAAAGGACATCAAGGCATCGTGCGCCAAGCGATTGAGCCGGATCGAGGGCCAGGTGCGCGGCATCGCACGGATGGTCGATGAGGATCGCTATTGCATCGACATCGTCACGCAGGTTGCGGCGGTGCGCGCAGCGCTCAGACGCGTGGAAGAGGAGATCCTGCGCGACCACGTTGCCCATTGCGTGGAGCGAGCGATTGCCTCCGGCAACAAGACCGACCAGCGCAGAAAGATCGAAGAGTTGATGGAGGTCGTGAGCCGCGCGGAGCGGTAGCCACCCGTCCGCTTGCAGAAAACGCGCTACCAAGGTCCGGCATCGAGTTCGCCCGGGCTTGCATCATTTACTGCCGTTAGTTGCTCCAGAAATGCTGTTTGACCCGATAAGCGAGCGGGCTCGCCAAATCACTCCGGCGTAATGCCCGCGTCTTTCATAACTTGCGCCCATTTTTCGATTTCGTCGGGAATGAAGCGCGCAAACTCGTCCGGCGTGCTGGTCCACGGCGTGATGGCGAGCGCATTCATTTTGTCCTGAGTCTCGGGCCGGTCGATGAACGTCATGAGCAGCGCGTTGAGCTTGTTGATGATCGGGCGCGGGGTGCCGGCCGGCGCCACCACGGAGAACCAAGGCCTGGCAGCGTAGCCGGGCAGGCCGGCCTCGGCGATGGTCGGCAGATCGGGCATTGCCTTGCTTCGCGTCGTTTGCGTCACCCCGAACGCCTTGACCTTGCCCTCGTTGATGAAGGGCATGGCGACCGCCAGATCGACGATCATGATCTGCACTTGCCCCGAGATCACGTCGGTCAACGCCGGGACGCTGCCGCGGTAGGGCACATGCTGCGCCCCCGCGCCGATCATCTTGAGGAACATCGCCATGAAAAGATGATGCGGGGTGGCGGCGCCCGAGGTGGCGTAGCTCAGCCCGCCGTCTTTGCTCTTGATGAAGGCGATCAGCTGCGCAAGCGTTGTGGCCGGCACCTGAGGATTGGCGACGAGCGCGAACTGCGCCGATCCGACGAGGCCGATGGGCGCGAAATCCTTCACGGGATCGTAGGGTAGGGATTTGTGCACGCTCGGGGCCATGGCGAGGGTGGTCACGGGTGCGAGCAAGATAGCGTGGCCGTCGGGCGCGGCGCGCGCGGCCGCCTGCGCCGCGACGATCGTGCCCGCGCCGGGACGATTGTCGACGACGACCGGGCGCTTGAGCTTGTCTTGCAGCTCCTGAGCCAGCAGGCGCGTGAGCATGTCGGTGCCGCCACCGGCGGGAAACGGACATAGAAAGGTGACCGTGCGCTGCGGATAATCATCAGCCCGCGTCTGCGCGCATGCCGCGCAGACCGTCGCGAGCCCGCATCCGAGCGCCAGAGCGAGCAGGAGAGCTCGTTTCATCCCTTGGTCCTTTGAGCGCAACCGTCTCCGGCCGATGTCGATTTTGCAAACACGATGATCATGTCGATGCTACTGCGGCCGGCGCGCCGAAGGCGAGCGCATTGTAGCCGGGAACTGTGCTGATACCTCGCGCCGCATTTACCCCACCCTGCGGGATATGCGACATTGCGATGAGAAAATCATCTCGAGCGCCAATCGTCGGGGCAGCGAGCAAGGATACGTGAATGTCGAAATATCCCATGTTAATTGCAGCCGCGGCGGCGGTCCTTGCGGTGTCGCCGGCGCTCGCGCAGCAGAATGAGGCGGCGGATTATCCCAATCGTCCGGTGAAGATCGTCGTCAGCGTGCCCGCCGGCGGCGGCGTCGACACCGTGACGAGGATTTTTGCCGCTGGACTCCACCAGCGCCTGGGCCAGCCCTTCGTGCTCGAGAACCGTGGCGGCGGCGGCGGCAACATCGGCGCGGAAGCCGTCTATACCGCCGATCCCGATGGCTACACGCTGCTCGCCTCGCAGCCCGCGCCCATCACCAGCAACGTCGCGCTTTACAAGAAGCTCAATTTCGATCCGGTCGCGCTCGAGTCGGTCGCCGTCATGTCGAAGTTTCCGAACGTGCTGCTGGTGCGTCAGGATTTTCCGGCGAAGACGGCCCAGGAGTTCATGGCCTACGTGAAAGCCAATCCGGGAAAGGTCAATTTCGCCTCGCAGGGGCCGGGCACCACTTCGCATTTGACCGCAGAACTGTTCATGAAGCTGACGGGAACGAAGATGTTGCACGTTCCCTATCGCGGGACGGGTCCCGCGCTCAACGATCTCGTCGCCGGCCACGTCGATTTCATCTTCATGGAGCTCGCCTCGGGCTTCAAGCTGCACGAAGGCGGCAAGGCGCGCATCCTCGCCACCGCGACCGAGCAGCGGCTCGACCTCCTGCCGAACGTCCCGACGCTGATCGAGGTCGGCGTGCCGGATCTCATCTCGGATACCTGGAACGCCATCAGCGCGCCGCCCAAGACGCCGGCGCCGATCATCGCCAAGCTCAACCGCGCCATCAACGACGTGCTCGAGGAGCCGGAGACCAAGACGCGCTTCCGCGAGCTCAACCTGATGGCCGCCGGCGGCAGCCCGCAGGACATGGCGAAGCTCAAGAAGGACGAGACCGAGCGCTGGAGCAAGGTGATCCGCGACGCCGGCATTCAGCCGGAGTGACACAGGCTCACGCGATGATGTCGGGCGTGAGCTGGTCCTCGATATAGGAGATGCGGTCGCGCAAGTGGA
>Ga0081455_10007785_pt1 | contig 11224 bp, 8 predicted proteins | sample TabmetS3T2R1_FD_70207 | JGI IMG/M metagenome (GOLD analysis project Ga0081455, IMG submission 70207) | Tabebuia heterophylla rhizosphere microbial communities from the University of Puerto Rico - S3T2R1 | ecosystem: Host-associated > Plants > Roots > Rhizosphere ... | reverse complement strand
GCTGCTGCGCCGGCTGCGCGGCGCCCAACGGGCGGCACTGGCCGAGTCCGACGGCTCGGACGCAGCGCTGTTGCTGGAGGGTGTCGTGCTGCGGCTCCAGGCCGACCTGCGCTGGTTGGAGGCCTGCGAACAGAGCTGGGCGAACCGAAGGAGCAGATCGTGAGCGACACCGACGACAGGGTCGTATTGCGGGCCCGGGGCTTGCGCAAGCACTACGGGCAGGGACAGGGACTGGTGCGCGCTGTCGACGGGGTCGACCTCGACGTCGACCTCGGCGAGTCGGTGGCGGTCATGGGGCCCAGCGGCTGTGGAAAGTCGACGCTGCTCCACCTGTTGGGCGGTCTGGACCGACCCTCGGGCGGGGAGGTGTCGCTCGGGGGGCGGCGCATCGACCGGCTGGGGGAGAAGGCCCTGGCGCGGATGCGCCGGACGGCGGTCGGGTTCGTGTTCCAGGCGTTCCACCTGATGGACGAGCTCACCGCCGTAGAGAACGTGGAGCTACCCGCACTCTTGGACCGGCGCTCGCCGCGGGCGGCACGACGCCGGGGCCTCGAGTTGCTGGAGCGGGTCGGGCTCGCCGACCGCGCCCGGTTCCTGCCCTCGGCCCTGTCTGGGGGCCAGCGGCAGCGGGTGGCGATCGCGCGGGCGTTGAGCAGCGAACCGCTGGTCGTTTTCGCCGACGAACCCACGGGAAACCTCGACAGCGCGGCCACCATCGACGTCCTGCGGCTCTTCGAGGACCTGCATCAGGCTGGCCAGACCCTGGTCGTCGTCACCCATGACGAGCGGATCGCGGCCACCGCCGACCGGCTCATCTCCATGCGCGACGGCGCCTTCGTCGACGAGACCAGACTCACCGGCGGCACCACCGGGCAGCTCGGCGCCCTGGTCGGGCTGGAGGGCTGAGCCGTGGGCCGGGTCTTCCTGGTGCTCCGGCTCGCGGCGCGAAACCTGCGCGGACGCCCGGCCGAGGCGGCCCTGCTGTTGCTGGCGATCACGGCGGCCACCACTGTGCTGACGCTCGGACTCGTACTGCGTGGGGTGACCAACGACCCCTATCAGACCACCCGCGACGCCACGGCCGGGCCCGACGTGGTCGCCAGCTTCGCCCCGGACCCCACCGCCGGCCAGCCAGTCGATCGCGCTGACATGGAGTCACTGACCGACGCTGAGGGCGTCATCGACCACAGCGGGCCGTACCCCGTGATCGCGGCGGAGCTCGACGCGGACGGCCTGAGTGGGTCGAGGCGGACCCCCAGGGGCGACGTCGTCGGTGGCTCAGCGGGGGTGTGGGCAGTGGGGCGCGACACCGCGGCGGCGTCCGTCGACCAGCCCGAGCTGACCCACGGCAGCTGGGTACGCGACGGGGGCGTTGTGCTCGAGGCCGGGTTCGCGGACGCGCTCGACATCGGCCAAGGGGACCAGATCACCCTGCGGACCCGTGTGTGTACGTTCGAGACGCCCACCGGGCCACCGGACTGCAGCGTCGTGAACGGGCGCTCGTTCCGGGTTGTCGGCGTGGCGGTCACCGCCGCCGCCCGGCCCTATCCGGGCGTGTGCTTCGCCCCTGAGTGCCCCTGGTTCGCCGAGGCCATAGAGGATGACCTCGCTGAGGGCCCGCAGCCAGATGAGTCGGCGCCGGACGAGACGGTCGACGAGGAACGCTTCGTGGAGGACCCGGTCGAGCCCGGCCTGGTCTGGCTCACGGAGGCGGACGCCCGCAGTCTCGCCCCCGCACCGGAACTCCTGTCCCATGTCGTGAACCTGAAGCTGGCCGATCCGACCGACGCGCAGGCATTCGTGGACGCGCACCTCACAACGACGGGCACGGGCTGGCAGGCCGAGATCCTGGAGCCGTGGCAGCAGATCCGCGACGCGCACGACCAGGTGGTCCACGACCAGGGACGGGTCCTGGGGATCGGTGGCCGGCTCCTCGGCCTGCTCGCCGTGGCCAGCGTCGCGGTCCTCGTCGGCGGCCGTATGGCCGACCAGACCCGCCGCGTCGGACTACTCAAGGCGGTCGGTGGCACACCGCGCCTGGTCGCGGTCGTGCTGCTCACGGAGTACGTGGTCCTGGCCCTGCTCGCGGCCGCGGCTGGGCTGGTGACGGGATGGCTGGCCGCCCCCTTGCTCACGGATCCCGGTGCCGGGCTCCTCGGCAGCGCCGGTGCGCCGTCGCTCACCATGGCCACGGCCGCTCAGGTGACCGCGGTGGCGCTCGGGGTCGCTGCCCTCGCCACCGTCGTTCCCGCGGTCCGCGCCGCCCGCACCAGCACCGTCGACGCCCTCGCCGACGCGGCCCGCCCGCCCCGGCGCACGCCCATGCTGATCGCGATCTCGACGCGGCTGCCCGTCCCCCTGCTCCTGGGGTTGCGAGTGGCCGCCCGCCGCCCGCGGCGCGTCGTGCTGAGCGCCGCCAGCATCTTCGTCACCGTCACGGGGATCGTCGCCGTGCTGACAGCCCGCACCGCGATCCACCAGGACGCCCAGCTCGTCGGCGGGACCGATCCCAACACCGTCCGGGCCAACCAGGTCCTGCTGGTGATCACGGTCACGTTGGTCGCCCTGGCCGCCGTCAACGCCATCTTCGTCACCTGGGCGACCGCCCTCGACACGAAGCACGCCTCGGCTCTGGCGCGGGCGCTCGGCGCCACCCCCCAACAGGTCAGCACCGGCCTCTCTGTGGCCCAGGTTCTGCCGGCGCTCGTTGGCGCGGCCCTCGGCATCGCCGGAGGCATCGGACTGTTCGCTGCCTCGGGCGGCGGCGGAGACGGGGTGACCGGGCCGCCGCTCTGGCAACTACTCGCAGTGGTACCGGTGACCATGCTCGTCGTGGCGGCGCTCGCTACCATCCCCGCCCGCCTCGGCGCCCGCCGACCCGCCGCCCAGGTCCTCCAAGCCGAACTCGCCTGACGCTCAGCGGGCGCTGGCGATCGTCGCCAGCATCGGCTCGATGCTGAGGTCGGCGAGAAAGAGCAGGTCCTCGCTCGGCACCACGCGGCGCAGCTCTGCCAGCACCGGCCCATGGTCACCGGCGGCCGCGGCGTCGGCGTGACGCCCCAATGCGCTCACGAACGTCTCGATGTAGCGCCGCTGGTGGCTCAGCAGTTCCTTGCCGCCGGGTGGTCCATGGCCGACGTGGAGCGTCGGGCGGGCGGGGAGCTCGGCCTCGAGGCGGTCGGCGGTGTCGAGCCAGTGCTCCCACTGCCCGTCCGCCAGGTAGGCGTGCATGCCGTTGTAGGCGACGTCGCCGGCGAAGACCGTGCCGTCGTCGAGCTCCCAGGCGGTGTCGGCGAAGGACTCGCCCGGGCCGAGCGAGCGAACGCGCAGCGACACGCCGCCGAGCGTGACCGTGTTGCCATCGGTGACGATCTGGTTGGGGAACACCCGCCGTTCCGGCCATTCGGGCCCGATCATCGGGCCGACGACGGCTTCCTTGGTCGCATCGTCGCGGCGGATCACGGCGTCCACCTCGCGGGTGGCGAGGATCGGTATGTCGCGGTCCCCAACGATGTGGGCGAGCCCCGCGTAGTGGTCGGGGTGCGGGTGCGTGATGGCAACCCCGGCGAGCTCGCTCCCGGCGGCGTCGAGAATGCCGCGGACCTTGCGGGCGTCCGACACCGTGAGCATCCCGTCGACCAGCACGGTGCCCCGGGGCCCCTGGACGAGGAAGGCGTTGACCCTCATCACGTCACCCTCGATACGGCTGACCGTGGGCGGCATGCGGGCCGTCACAGCAGCGCGGCGCCGGCCGGGACGGTACCGGCGAGCACGCGGTCGACTTGCAGGAGCGTGTCGGGGTGGAGATCGATGCCGGCCGCAGCGATGTTCTCGTCGATGTGCGCGGGGGTGCGGCTGCCGGGGATGGGGACCACCGCCGGGTGCTGATGGAGCAGCCAGGCAAGGGCGAGCTGGCCCGGGGTGATGGCCAGGTCCTCGGCGAGGCGTCGCACGCCGGCGTACCTCTCGTTGTTGACGGCGAGGTTGTCGCCCTGGAAGCGGGGCGCGTTGTGCCGGAAGTCCTCGTCGGCGAGGTCGGTGACGGTGCCGGTGAGGAAGCCGCCGCCGAGCGGGCTCCACGCGACGATCCCTACATCGAGCTCGTCCGCGGCGGCGAGCAGCTCGGGCGAGATCGGCTTCCACATCGACCACTCGACCTGCACGGCGGTGACGGGATGGGTTGCGTGCGCGCGCCGAAGCTCGTCGGCGGTGACGTTCGAGACGCCGAAGTGACGCACCAGGCCGTCATCGATCAGCTGGGCGACGGCCCCCGCGGTGGCCTCGATGGGCACCTCCGGGTCGGGGAAGTGCAGGTAGTAGAGGTCGATCGTGTCGGTGTCGAGCCGGCGCAGGCTCGCCTCGGCATAGCCGCGGACATGGCGAGGCTCCGCGTTCACCACCAGCTCACCGAACGCGTACGCCACGGGAAAAGCGTGCGGCTCGGCCCCGTCGTGGAGGTTGAGACCGAACTTGGTCGCCACCACCACCTCGTCCCGTCGGCCGGCGACGGCCTGGCCGACGAGCGACTCGTTGTGCCCTTCGCCATAGGCGTCGGACGTGTCCACGAAGGGTGCCCCGGCGTCGATCGCATGACGGAGGGCCGTCAGGGCACGATCGTCGTCGATGTCGCCGTACATCCCAGGTGACAGCACCATCGCCCCGAAGCCGATCGCCGGCACGGCGAGCTCGTCGAGGTGACGGACGGGGAGTGGATGCGGGGCCATACCTGCACGGTCCCCCTCCGAAGCACTGGCCGTCCAAGACCTTTTGCGATAACCGTTCGCTATGGATGTGCACCTGCGTGACCTCCGCTACTTCGTGGCGGTGGCCGAAGAGCTGCACTTCACCCGGGCGGCCGAACGCCTCCATGTGTCCCAGCCGGCGCTGTCCAGGCAGATCCGCCTGCTCGAACGGCACCTGCGGTGTGACCTGTTCGTGCGCGAGCCCCGGGTGGTCCGCCTGACCACGGCCGGTGAGGTCCTGCTCGCCCAGGCCCGTGACGTGCTGGACCGCTGGGACATCGGCATGGCGGCGGTGAACGAGGCCGCTGTCCAAGCCCGGCGGGTGCTCGTGGTGGGAATACAGACGAGCGTCGGGCGCGACCTTCAGCGGCGGACACTCGCGGGCTTCACCGAGCGGCAGCCGGAGTGGCGCCTGTCGCTGCGGCTGTGCCAGTGGGACGACCCTGCCGCGGGCCTCACAGACGGCACGTCGGACGTCGCGTTCGTCTGGCTCCCGACCCCGGACGAGTCCGGGCTGGTGACCGCGGTGCTCTACACGGAACCGCGGTGGGTCGCGCTCCCCGACGATCACCGCCTCGCCGAGCGGGTCACCGTGCCCTGGCCAGAGCTGCTCGACGAGGGCTTCATCGCGCTGCCGCCGACGGCTGGGAGCCTCCGCGAGTTCTGGCTGGCCACGGATCAGCGGCCGCCGGATCATCCGGCCCGCGTTGTCGCCGAGGCCGCCAACGCGGAAGAGACGTTCGAGCTGATCGCCGCCGGCATCGGCGTTGCACTCCTATCCGCCGGAAATGCCCGCATCTACCAGCGGCCCGGCGTGCGGTGCGTGCCGGTCCCCGGGTCTCCCGCCCAGCGAGCTCGCGGTGGCGCGACGGCGCGACGATCGCCGTCGCCCTGTCCTCGACCTAGTCGCCTCCGCAGTCGCCGCCAGCGCCGCGCCCCGATGAGCGCGGGCTTCGTGGCCGGCGGATGCGGGACGCGATCCACATGCGCGCCATCAGGAGCCCTGCACCGACCCCGCTCACCAACGGCAGCAGGGTCTCTTCCACCGGTACGCCCCCAACGTGTGCGATCACCCGCCGTCGCCCCCCATCTCCACGGCCATCCGTACGATCGGGGGAATGTTCATCGCGGGCTCCTGTCGCGTGTCGAGTTCCAGGGGGGACCACCCTGGTGTGATCGCTGCTGGTAAGACCCCTCGAGCGCCCGAAACTGGGCGGTCCGCGGGAATCGCGGGGACTCGGGCGGACTCCCGGCGATGTGAGGGGGGCCGACCGATGCGTTTCGGCGCCCGATCGTGTCAGTACTGGTGATGAGTGCGAAGAGCAACCTGGCCCAGGGTTCAGCGACGTGACCGCGCCCGCGCTCGCACGCGCCCGGGCGGGGGACTCGGACGCGTTCCGCGAGCTCGTCGAGCCCCACCGGCGCGAGCTGCAGGTCCACTGCTACCGCATCCTGGGCTCGCTGCAGGACGCCGAGGACCTCCTTCAGGAGACCTTGCTGGCGGCCTGGCGGGGCCTCGGTCGGTTCGAGGAGCGCGCCTCGTTACGCGTCTGGCTCTATCGCATCGCCACCAACCGCTGCCTGAACGCGCTACGGGACCGGGGCCGCCGCCCCAAGGAGCACCAAGCCGTGGTCGAGCCGCCCGAGCCCACTCGCATCAGCGAGCCCGTCTGGCTCGAGCCCTATCCCGATGTGCTGCTCGAGGGCATCGGGGAAGCCTCGCTCGGGCCCGAGGCCCGCTACGAAGCGGCGGAGGGAATCGCCTTGGCGTTCGTGGCGGCGCTCCAGCATCTCCCGCCTCGCCAACGATGCGTGCTCGTGTTGCGCGACGTGCTTGGCTTCCGCGCCCGCGAGGTCGCCGCCATGCTGGACAGCACAGAGGCCTCGGTGAACTCCGGGCTCCAACGGGCGCGGTCCACGCTCCGAGCCCGGCTGGACGCGGCGCCAGCCGAGGATGCGTCGCTCCCGCCATCGAGGCGGGAACGCGATGTCGTTGGGCGGTTCGCGGCCGCGGCGGAGGCGGGCGACGTCGAGGGCATGGTGGCGCTGCTCGCCGACGACGCCTGGCTCACGATGCCGCCCGAACCGTACGAGTACCAGGGCCGCGTCGCCATCGCCCGGTTCCTCGACGATAGGGGGCGCCGGCGCGGCGCCAACCTCAGGCTCGTGCCCACAGGGGCCAATGGACAGCCCGCTTTCGGCTGCTACCTGCCCGATGCGCATGCGGCGATCGCCCGCGCCTACGGCCTGATGGTCCTCACCCTGCGAGGCGACCGGATCTCGGCCATCACCTGGTTTGGCGACCGTGCCGTGTTGGCCCGGTTCGGCCTGCCGCGCACGCTCCCCGCCTAGTGCGTGGCGGGCGAGGCACCTGCGAGGGTGCCCCGTAGCGCCGGCAGTCAGAGGATCGCGATCGGGTTGACGGGCGAGCCGGTCCCGCCCACGATCCGCAGCGGTGCGGCGACGAACAGGAACTCCCATCGCTGGGCCGCCTCGCACGCCGGGACGAGGTCCCCGAACTGCAGGTAGTCGAGCAGGTGGATGCCCATGGCGTTGAGCGCGAGCACGTGGATCGGGAACGCGACGCCCTCGGTGGTGCTCGGAGCGGTGTCGTTGTTCCCGTCCGACCCGAGTGCGGCGACGCGGCGCTCGGCGAGGAATCGGGCCGCGCTCGGATGGAGGCCGGCCTTGAGCGCGCTCGCGTCCCATGGCGCGACCTCTGACTGGCGCCGGGCGTGCCCCGTGCGGACGAGCAGGATGTCGCCCGCCTCGACGCTGACGCCCTGTGCCCGCTCGGCGGCGTCGAGGTCGTCGGGAAACACGTGGTCTCCCGGCTCGAGCCAGCGGACGCCCCGGAGTCGGGGTATGTCGAGCAGCACGCCGCGCCCGACGAGGCCGTCGCGCAGCAGGCTGATCGCACCGGCCGCGGCCCCTCGGGAGGTGACCTTGGTGTCGGGGACGCCGCCGTAGAGCTTGCCCTGGTAGGCGACGTGGCAGAGTGCGTCTACGTGGCTGTGTCCCTCGTTGTGGTAGTCGACGCCGACGTAGTCCTTGGTGAAGTGCAGGCTGCCCAACCCGATGTCGACGTCCGGCAGCATCGTCATCTCGTGACACGCCGGCTCGGGGTTGTCGATGCGCCCCTCGGTAGCGAGCGGCCGGCCGAGCGAAACGGTCACCCCTCGGCGAACCAAGGCGGCCGCGGCGGCGATCCGCTCGGCGGTGATGAAGTGCAGGGCCCCCAACTCCGGCCGCTCGCGCCAGCGATCCCAATTGGTGACCTCCGCGAAGAGCTTGCGGAAGTCGCCGGCGCTGAGGTCGACCGGTCGGGCTTCGTGCCGGGCCTCACGCGGCGCCATGACACCCGCGGTCCATTGCCGCGAACGAGCACAGCACACTGGGGGCCGGCCACGACCCCCCGTTCTCCGCCACGCCGCAACGCTACCGGGTGGTCGTTCACAGGCGCAGGGGTTGATGCTCGCGACGCCAGGTCCGGGCTTCAATGGGTGCGTGTCCAAGCTCGACCGTCTCGACCTGTCGCTTCGCCTGTCTCGCGAGGACGAGGAGGCCCGTCTAGCCGCGGCCCAACGGCGCCTCCTCCACTTGCGGTTGGTGCTGGCCGGGTTGCTCGGCGACGGGACCCTCGGTCCGCCCGTCTGCGTGGTGTTCGAGGGTTGGGATGCCTCGGGGAAGGGCGGCGCCATCAAACGGCTCGTAGGCCGTCTCGATCCCCGCCACGTGCGAGTCGCACAGTTCGCGGCTCCGACTCCCGACGAGAAGCGGCACCACTTCCTGGCGCGGTTCTACGCCCGGCTTCCCGGCTGGGGCGGCATGGCGGTGTTCGACCGATCGTGGTACGGCCGTGTGCTGGTGGAGCGCGTGGACGGGTTCGCCACGGTGGAGCAGTGGGAGCGGGGCTACGAAGAGATCGTCCACTTCGAGCGCTCACTCGCCCTCGAAGGCACCGTGCTCGTCAAGCTGTGGCTGCACATCTCGGCCGAGGAGCAGCTGCGTCGCTTCGAGAGCCGTCGCGACGATCCGCTGAAGCAATGGAAGCTCACGGCTGACGACTGGCACAACCGTGAGAAGCGGCGCGAGTACGAAAAGGCGGTCGCCGACATGCTGAAGCGGACCGACCACCCGCTGGGCCCCTGGGACCTGATCGAGGCCGAGAACAAGCGCTACGCGAGAGTCAAGGTGATCCAGACCGTCATCGCGCGCATCGAAGCTGGCATGCGCCGCCACGGCATGGAACCGCCACCGTCGATGGGCGCCGACTTCGATCCACTGACGTGACCGCATTTGGATCCACGACCAGCGGGGCCCGTCACGCCCTGCCCGCTCCGTCGCAAGCGAACCTCCCACCACGGGCCGCGAGTAACCCGTACTCTGTGTGCTTCGACGTGGTCGAGAGCGCCTAGTCGCAATGTCGCGCACGATTGCTTCGCATCGCGTCGGGCGCCAAACGGTTAGGAGTGGAGACAAGAGCGTGTCCGCCCACCCCCGCAGCCGTCGAGCCGGCCGGTGATGGCCTTCCGACGGCCCGGTCTGCACCTAGCGAGGGTGTCGTTGCCTGCCGGTCATGCCGGATAGCGTTGGTAGCGGGGCAGACGCCAGTGAGCTCAGAGATCGACGTCAGGTTGCTGGGTCCGCTCGAGGTCGAAGTTTCGGGCAAGCTCGTTCGTTTCGACGGCGTCAAGCAGCGACGGCTGTTCGTGATGCTGGCGTTGCGGGCGCCCGGAGCGGTTTCGGTCGACGAGTTGCTCGATGCCCTGTGGGGAGAGCAGCTCCCGACCGGTGCGGTGACCGCGCTGCAGAAGCAGATCTCCCGCCTGCGCCAGAGGCTGGGCGACGGGCCGACCGTGCGCCACCAGGCCAGGGGCTACGCGCTGGTCATCGACCCACAAGCCATCGATGCCCACCGATTCGAGGCCCTCCTGGAGGGCGCGCGCCTGGCACGCGGGCGCAACGATCCCGAGCGGGCTGCGGCCGACCTGCGGACGGCGCTCGCCCTGTGGCGGGGGGAAGCGCTGGCGGATCATCGTTTCGACGAGTTCGCCCAGGTCGAGATCGCGCGCCTCGAGGAGCGCCGGCTGGAGGCGCTCGAGGAACGGCTGGCGGCGGAACTGGCCGCCGGGGCCGCGGCGGACCTGGTCGGTGAGCTGCAGGCGCTGGTCACGGAGCATCCGCTGCGCGAGCGACTGCGGGCGCAGCTCATGGTGGCCCTGTATCGCGCCGGCCGGCAGGCGGAGGCCCTCGAGACGATGCGCGCCGGCCGCTCGCTGTTGGTGGAGGAGCTGGGCATCGAGCCGGGACCGGAGCTGCGCCGACTGGAGCGCATGATCCTCGCCCACGATCCCGAGCTCCTGGCCAATCGTTCCGGCGGCGCGCTCGCCGCACCCCTGCCCGCACCCGTCAACGAGACGATCGGCCGGGGGAGCGAGCGGGCCGAGGCCAGCGAGCTGCTGATGCGCCCCGGCGTTCGGCTGGTCACTCTCGTGGGCCCGGGCGGTGTCGGCAAGACCCGCCTGGCGCTCGAGGTCGGGCGGGCGGTGGCGGAGCGCTTCCCGGGCGGCGTGGGACATCTCAATCTCGACGGCGTCAGGGAAGCGGGCGTGCTCGTGCCCGGGGCCGCCGCCGCCCTGGGGGTGGTGGCCGCCACGGCGGGGGAGCTCGGCGAGCAGCTGGCCCGCGCCACGCGCCGGGCCCCGGCGCTGCTGGTCCTGGACGGCATCGAGCCCTTCCTCGAAGACGCCAAGCTGGTGGGGGAACTGCTCACCGTGGCAGCCAACCTGTCGGTGTTGGCGACCAGCCGTGCGGCCCTGCGGCTGAGCGCCGAGCATGTCTATCGCGTCCAGCCATTGACCCCGCCCAACGCCGCGGCGTTGCTGGTCGAGCGCGTCAACGCAGTCCACGCGGACTGGGGGGTCGACGACGCGATCGTCGACGCGATCTGCGCCCGCCTGGACGGCCTGCCGCTCGCGATCGAGTTGGCGGCGGACCGGGCGCGGATGCTGCCGCCGCGGGCGCTGCTCACGCGCCTCGAGCGCCGGCTCGAGCTGCTCACCGGTGGGCCGCGTGACCTCCCGGCGCGCCAGCGGTCGCTCCGGGCGACGCTCGAGTGGTCGTGGGACGCTCTCGAGCCGCGCGAGCAGGTGCTGCTCGGCAGGCTGACGGCGTTCGAGGGCGGCGCCTCGCTGGAGGGGATAGAGGCAGTCTGCGACGGCGAGTCTGTCGGGGGCCTGGAACCGATCGTGTCATCGCTGCTCGACAAGACGTCACTGTTGCAGACGGACTCCGGCAAGAATGCCGAGCCCCGCTTCTCGATGCTGGACACGGTGCGGGAGTTCGCGGCCGAACGGGCCGCCAACCGCCACGACGTCGCCGCGATCGAGCGCCGGCACGCTCAGTACTTCCTGGAGTATTGCGAGCAGGCAGCCGAGGAGGCGGCGCGCACCGATCGGCGCGAGGGGCTCGAACGGCTC